>JAEEGJ010014988.1_pt1 | contig 18217 bp, 18 predicted proteins | sample 8958761 | NCBI WGS metagenome assembly JAEEGJ01 (sample SAMN16246546, study PRJNA631951) | gut metagenome | biome: gut microbiome; feature: rumen; material: RS-attached | host: Bos | place: Iran: Karaj | collected 2018-10
TGTCTCATCTTTGGCTATCTTGACGGGGCCACGACAGTATCAACTGGCTGTGGAGGCGGAGGAGAAAGCAACGAACTTCCCAAAAAGAAGGACGACGAGGATGAAAAGAAGTTCTGGGCGAGATGTTTAAGCACGGCTGTCGGTATGATGAAGCCGAAGCGGAGGTCGCAGGGTATAAAATTCCATTAGGCATAGCTATATAGAATATACCCATTGACACTTCACGCAGGCGGCGTACTTGGAACGCAGAAAGAAGAAATCGAAGTCACGCCGATAGACCCGCCTTTAATACTCAGCCCCACACGTCATTGTGACGAATAGGGCTGGGGGGGTACGCTATCAAGCGAATTGTGATAATGTTTTCAGAAACTTGGCTCGGCGTCGCCGCGAGTGTAAACGGTCTCGCCGTCAACACCGTTGGGAACAAAGCCGCCAGTGAAACTGAGTGTGGTTTCGTCGGCATGGATGAAGAGGGCGTTCAGGTCGTAGGCGTAGTAAGTCCTGTCATGATTTTCATCAAAGACAGCCGAGAGCCAGAGCCTGTTCGCGCCGGGCGCACCTTCTTTGTCGCGCTCCCACGACAGCTTCCACGTGCCCGTGAACGTCCCGTTATAGTCCTCTTTTTCCTGCCAGTCCGTATATTGCTCCTTGCCGTCGATGGTGACGAGTTTACGCGTCTGCCATTTGCGCATTCCCGTGAAAGTCCCGTCTGCGCTGAACGTCAGCCGCTCGAAGAAGCGTCCCTTGTCCTTGATGTACTCGACATGCCACGTCCCGGCGATAATCGGCGTGTACTGCTTCCGCAACTGTTCCGTCTTCTCGTGCGCCTCCTCGTCAGCCCATTGCGGGTCGCTGCTGCAAGAGGCGAGGGAGACGAGGGCAAGGAGGAAGGTGATGATGGTTTTCTTCATATTCATTTTGTTTTTATTTTGCTTGTGTCTTTATGTAATCAAGAAGAAAGAGTACTTCGGCTTGACTGATGAAGTTGTAACGCTTATAGTCATCATACGTCAGCAAGACATCTGGAGTCAACTGCTTGGCACAAGGGTCATCGGCAGTAAGGAACAGTTGCATGGAGTTGGATATGGAACCTTCGAGCCTTGTTCGTGGAAGTGTGAACTGCGTCACTTCCATGTAGGTGTTTGGTGCCTGACTGCTGGGAACACCGACAATCTTTGCACCCATCTTCCAAAGATAGAACATGTAATGAAAGGCTGCGCTATACGTGTCGGCATCGGCCAGCACATAAATATGCTTGGGTGTATAAACGGGTTGGCCGTTCTGCTTGGCGAGTTTGTCTTGTATGCAACTCATGCTGTTGCTAACGAAACGTGTGCGGGTTTCGTCTGTGACAGCCTGCGTCTTCTCGTCACTCTCATAGAAGGTATAGTCGCCAAACTCATAGTTCGTGTGATAACGGGCATTGAACTGTTCGAGTGTCGTGTTGAGTTTCTGTATATAGAGCGGCGACAGCAGGCGATAGAGATAGTTCTGGAAGTTCTTTTGCAGATAGCCGTCGCCCCACAACTGATAGAGTGTGGGGTAAGTGATGGGCGTCCATCCTCCGCCGTTGCCTCTGAGGTCGATAATCAGGTTTTCACTCTTGTTACACTTCATCTGCTGGAGCATCTTCTCAAATTCTTCTGAGAACGACGGCAGGCTGGCGATGGCTTTGAGGGTGTCGGAAGGCACAGGTCGGTGATATACCTTGTCATAGCAATATTTCAGGTCATCGTAGTAGTTCATCCCAGCCTGATACATATATTCTATATTGTCACGAGCCATGATGCTGGTCGAGCGGAAGTACATGGTGTTCTTCTGCTTGTCGGTGAATGTATATGTCAGGTTTTCCGTCGGGAAACGATTGCCCTGCACCGTCTGCTCGTTGTTCCATTCCTTCCATTGCTCCACAGGAATGAGTGGTAACGGCAATCGGACAGTATTTCCTTCTGGAGTCATCAGATGATAGGTAATTGTGTCTTGGCGAAGATTGGGAATGATTCTGCCAAGGACGACGGGCTGGTGTCCGTGACCGCAGATGTTTGCCAACTTGCCGATTTCGTTCTCCGCAGGGTATATCTTCATCATATCTTCGCACAGGTCTTTAGTCTGGATATTCTCAATGGCAATGAGCCTGCTGCCTATTAGATGCTGATGTCCCTTCGGTAATCGACGGACAAACAAACCGTCACCAACTGCCTTGAAACGGATGGGAACGAGCGAAAATGAGCCTTGCGTCTCTGGATAGTGGATCTGCGTATGTCCATCCCTCAATGGTGCGAGGAATGCTCGGATGCGCCAACACAGTTCCTCGCGTGTCGTAACGCTGTCATCCTTCAGGTTCCAGAGTGTTTCATGTGCGGCACGATGAACTCCTTTTCGGGTTTCTTCAGCCGGATCTCGATAAGCCCCTTGATGCGGATGCCTATCTCCGAAGAGCCTTCCATCATTTTCTCGTACAACTCCGTGCCCTCCATGTCGGTGAACACCTTCGCCGCCTTTTCACGTTCCGCCTGTGTCGCGTCCGGGTTCTTGGCGGTCTTGCAGGCGTCGTCGATTTCGTCAAAACTGCTGCCCGAAGCCCGTGGCGTGTCCGAAGCGTCTTCATCCGGTTCGTCCTCCCCGTATCCCAGTTCCTCCGGCGGGATGCTCGTGAAGGTCTCATCGAGCTTTTCCTCCGGGACTTGCGCCGGGCGGGATGCGTTTCCCGTTTTTCCGTCATCAAAAGTAGCCTCTTCCTCCGACAGCTCAATGCCTTTTTCCGAAGTGGCGGCTTCTTGCGCCGGTATGGCAGCGGTTGTCCGGGTGGATGCCATCCTAAAACGGCTCTTCCCGATGATGTCCGCCTTTTCTGCAGGGACTTCCTCGTGTGCCGCTACGCTCTTTAGCCCATTCCTGTCCAACGACCGCCATAATCCGGCAATGCCATTGAAGAAGCGGACAATCCGCGTGTCCATGATGCGCTCGTAAAGGAGCAGGAACAGGAACCAGAGGTTGCAGCCAACCGATACCGCCAGCAGAATGTCTGTCATGCTGATTGTTTCATTCATATACTTCCGTTTTTGGTTAGAATACTGAATTATAATTTCGGGCGTAAAGGCTCTTTATAGCGTCCTCGCACTGGTTGAAGTGGTGCGTCAGCACATGGTCGATGTAGGCGGACAGCGTAAGCCGGTCATGCCCGATTACACGGGTGATACGCATGATACGCTCGTGGTATTCCGGGCGCACATACGCCATCTTCCCCTCACGTGCCTTTACTTCCGGGTCACGGATGAACAGACGTTCATAGTCCTTCTCGCAGCATTTGTCGGTTACCGGGACAGGCGACAGGATTTCCACACTCGCCTGCACTTGGGCAAACATACCTCCGCAGTCTTGCTGTGGTCTTTTTTCATTCGGTGTCATTTCTTTTTCCATTTTCAAATCAGATCTTCACGTTGTTTCTTGTACAGTTCGTTGATTCTCTCCTTGTGCTGTTCCAGATGTTGGCGCAGCACGGTATCCACATAGCCGCCCACCGAGATTTCACCTCCGGCGATGTCGTTCACGATTCTGAGGATTTTGCCGTGGACATCGCGGCTGATATAGACACACTGGCGGGTCTTTATCTCGTTGCGGCGCAGGAACAGCTCGTTATAGTCCTCATCCTGCCTTTTCCGGCGGCCACTTTCCCTCTGCGCTTTTTCCCGTGTTACTGGTTGCACAGGAGGTGGTTCCGGTGCGGCGGTGTCCTCTTCGGTCAGTGCAGCTGCGGGTACTTCCTGTGCGGGGCGCAGTGTCCCGTCCTGTGTGCGCCGCCCGATGGAAGCTAACAGCAGTTCCTCGTCGATGCCTTCCGTGTTCACTTTCCTGCTGCCCATGCTCACTGCGGTCTGATGATGTCGCTTATCTCTTCGGAAAACTCCCGGATGCCACTCCCTTTCAGCAGTGCCGTGTCCATCGGGAAGATGGTGGAGCGGAAAACGTTCTTGCGCTCTTCCGAAAGGTCACGGCGGAACTTCTTGCTGTCGGGCAAGCGGGTGGAAAGTACCGGAAAGCCCATTTCGGCTATCACTTCCTCGTAGATGCCGTACAGGTCGTTCCTCTCCCTGCCGTCCACCATCGTCCAGAACAGATAAAGCCCCTTTGTTTTCGCCTGCCCGGTCGTCATCAGCCTGTCGCGGAACATCGTGACGAATTTCAGGGTACTCTCCACGACGAAGCGATCGGCACTAAGGGGCGTGAAGATGTAGTCCATCTGCGATAGCGTCTTTATCACGCCGTTGCTCCGGAGTGTTCCCGGCATGTCGAAGAAAACCACGTCGGGCTTCATGACCTCGGCGGCGATCATCCTTTCCGCATCGTCGAGGGCGTTCACCGCGTTGCTCTTGATGACCGGATAGGCGTTCTTCTTTATCTTGCGGAAATGGTCGCACGCGAGAGCCTTGAAGTAGATGCTCCCGCCGATGAGTGCCGTCTCATGTTCGCGCAGACCGTGGATGCTGTGCTGCGGGTCATCGCAGTCAACGACGGCGACATTGTAGCCTTTCACGTTGTGGAGGTAGCTGGCGGCGAGTGCCGTGACGGTGGATTTGCCAATGCCACCTTTCTGTGTTGCGAATGCAACGAAGATTTCTTTACTCATGGTTCTATTCAGTTTAATTGTTGATGATTTTATTTTCTGTTTACATGCGGATTGAATTACCGCATTATCCGTTTCCGTGAACAGGCACACGGGCGGGTCACCACGTATCCGGTTCTGCGGTGAAGCGGTGCGGCGGACAAGTGATGAATGACGACATTGCGTCATGAAGTCATTGAATCCATACGTCATCGGATTGTCGGACAACCGGGTTTCCGACGGTTCGGGTATCCGTTTCGGCAAGTGTCCGCCGAAGCGGTTGTCCGGGTATTTGAATGTTCCTTTCCTCATATCTTCAAACCGTTCGTTTCTTGAATCATGCTGCAAATAAACAAGTATATTTTTGAACCTGTATCACTTCTCCAGCAAGTGGCGGCATGTTGCGCCGGTTGGCAGCCATTGACCGGGTCAAGCATCTGTCCATTACCGCTTTAAGGGCGTAACTTTGCACCCGGACGGCAGGGTTCGCCGATGGCGTGCGGGCCGGAGTCCTGAAAGGTATTTTCCCAATCCGTCCCCTGACGGATTTTTATGTTCACCTGAACATAGCAAGATGTCTTTTCAGCCGCTCAAAATGATTTGAGCATCCCGGAAAAGCACTTGCCCTTGCAGGGGACGGGCTTTCCCTCCGAAGTCGGAAAGCCTTTCAGAACTGCGGTGCCGTGAACAGAAGCGGCGGCTTATGCCGTCAATCCGCTAAATCCAAAGTGATATGAAAGAGAAAAGGAAAAGCAAAGCAGGGAGAAATCCCAAACTTGATCCGGCGGTGTACCGGTACACCGTCCGTTTCAACGAGGAGGAACACAACCGTTTCCTCGCCATGTTCGGAAAATCGGGTGTCTATGCACGGTCGGTTTTCCTCAAAGCGCACTTCTTCGGGCAACCGTTCAAGGTGCTGAAGGTGGACAAGACGCTGGTGGACTACTACACCAAGCTGTCGGATTTTCACGCGCAGTTCCGCGCCGTGGGTACGAATTACAACCAAGTCGTGAAGGAATTGAGGCTGCATTTTTCCGAGAAAAAGGCGATGGCGTTGCTCTACAAGCTGGAGCAACACACCGTCGAACTCGTGAAACTGAGCCGTCAGATTGTGGAATTGTCGAGAGAAATGGAAGCAAAATGGTCGCAAAAATCAGTGTAGGAAACTCGTTGTACGGCGCGATTGCCTACAACGGGGAGAAGATTAACGAGGCGCAGGGGCGGCTTCTCACCACCAACCGCATCTACAATGACGGTTCGGGAACGGTGGACATAAGCAAGGCGATGGAGGGTTTCCACACCTTCCTGCCACCGCAGATGAAGGTCGAGAAGCCGGTGGTGCATATCTCACTCAACCCGCACCCGGAGGATGTGCTGACCGATATTGAGTTGCAGAATATCGCCCGCGAGTATCTGGAAAAACTCGGTTTCGGAAACCAGCCTTATCTTGTATTCAAGCACGAGGACATCGACCGCAACCACCTGCACATCGTGACGGTCAACGTGGACGAGAACGGGAAAAGGCTCAACCGGGATTTTCTCTACCGCCGCAGCGACCGTATTCGCAGGGAACTGGAACAGAAGTATGGATTGCATCCGGCAGAACGAAAAAATCAGAGATTGGATAACCCGTTGCGCAAGGTGGACGCATCGGCTGGCGATGTGAAAAAGCAGGTGGGCAACACCGTGAAGGCTCTGAACGGGCAGTACCGCTTCCAGACGATGGGCGAATACCGTGCGCTCCTTTCCTTATATAATATGACGGTGGAGGAAGCGAGGGGAAACGTGCGCGGACGGGAGTATCACGGGCTGGTCTATTCCGTCACGGACGACAGGGGTAACAAAGTTGGCAATCCGTTCAAGTCCTCGCTCTTCGGGAAGTCCGCAGGCTATGAAGCCGTGCAGAAGAAGTTTGTCCGTTCCAAATCGGAAATCAAGGACAGGAAACTGGCAGACATGACGAAACGCACCGTCCTTTCCGTGCTGCAAGGCACTTATGACAAGGACAGGTTTATTTCCCGGCTCAAAGAGAAGGGCATAGATACCGTGCTGCGCTACACAGAGGAAGGGCGCATCTATGGGGCTACCTTCATCGACCACCGCACGGGATGCGTGCTGAACGGTTCGCGCATGGGTAAGGAACTTTCGGCGAATGCCTTGCAGGAACACTTCACACTGCCATACGCCGGACAACCGCCTATACCGCTTTCCATCCCGGCGGATGTTGCGGACAAGGTATATGGGCAGACCGCATACGACCGTGAAGACGTGTCGGGCGGTATGGGCTTGCTCACTCCCGAAGGTCCGGCGACCGATGCCGAGGAAGAGGCTTTCATCCGGGCAATGAAGCGCAAAAAGAAGAAAAAGCGCAAGGGCTTGGGTATGTAATCAGAGTATCAACAATTAAAAAATCAATGTATGTCACAAGAAGACGATTTGAGGGCATTGGCGAAAATCATGGATTTTCTGCGTGCCGTGAGTATCATTTTAGTGGTCATGAACGTGTACTGGTTCTGCTACGAAGCCATCAGGATGTGGGGCGTGAACATCGGCGTGGTGGACAAAATCCTTCTGAACTTCGACCGCACGGCGGGGTTGTTCCATTCCATACTGTACACGAAACTGTTTTCCGTCCTTTTGCTTGCCCTGTCCTGTCTGGGTACGAAAGGTGTCAAGGGTGAGAAAATCACTTGGGGGAGAATCTGGACAGCATTTGCCGTCGGGTTCGTGCTGTTTTTCCTGAACTGGTGGTTGCTGCCCCTGCCGCTGCCGCTTGAAGCGGTGACGGGACTATATGTCCTTACCATTGGAACGGGCTATGTCTGCCTGCTGATGGGAGGTCTGTGGATGAGCCGTCTGTTGAAACACAATTTGATGGAGGATGTTTTCAACAACGAGAACGAGAGTTTCATGCAGGAAACGAGGCTTATCGAAAGCGAGTATTCGGTCAATCTGCCGACACGTTTCTATTACAGGAAACGCTGGAACAACGGTTGGATCAATGTAGTTAATCCCTTCCGTGCGTCCATCGTGTTGGGTACGCCGGGCAGCGGCAAGTCATACGCCGTTGTAAACAATTTTATCAAGCAACAGATTGAGAAGGGCTTTAGCCAATACATCTACGATTTCAAGTACCCCGACCTTTCGACCATCGCATATAACCATCTGATGAATAATCCGGAGGGCTACAAGGTGAAGCCGAAATTCTATGTAATCAACTTCGACGACCCGCGACGCTCACACCGTTGCAATCCCATTCACCCGGATTTTATGGAAGATATTACGGATGCCTATGAGAGTGCCTACACGATAATGCTCAACCTCAATAAAACGTGGGTGCAAAAGCAGGGCGACTTCTTCGTGGAATCACCTATCATTTTGTTCGCCAGTATTATATGGTATCTTAAAATCTATCAGAACGGGAAGTATTGCACGTTTCCCCATGCCATCGAGTTTCTGAACCGCCGTTACGAGGATATTTTCCCGATTCTTACCTCTTATCCGGAACTGGAGAACTATCTGTCACCGTTCATGGATGCGTGGCTCGGAGGGGCTGCGGAGCAGCTCATGGGTCAGATAGCGTCGGCGAAAATCCCGCTTTCGAGGATGATTTCACCGCAGCTCTATTGGGTAATGTCGGACAGCGAGTTTACGCTGGACATCAACAATCCCGAAGAGCCTAAAATCCTCTGCGTAGGCAACAACCCCGACCGCCAGAACATATACGGGGCGGCTCTTGGTCTATATAACTCCCGTATCGTGAAGCTCATCAATAAGAAAAGGATGCTGAAGTCGTCGGTCATCATAGACGAGCTACCGACGATATACTTCAAAGGGTTGGACAATCTTATAGCTACCGCCCGGAGCAACAAGGTTGCCGTGTGTCTGGGCTTTCAGGATTTCAGCCAGTTAGTACGCGACTATGGCGATAAGGAAGCCAAAGTCGTGATGAACACCGTCGGTAATATCTTCTCCGGGCAGGTGGTAGGTGAAACGGCAAAGACACTATCGGAACGTTTCGGAAAGGTCTTGCAGAAACGGCAGTCCATCTCTATCAACCGGCAGGATGTTTCCACCTCCATCAACACGCAGATGGATGCGCTCATACCGCCGAGCAAGATTTCCGGTCTGACGCAGGGCATGTTTGTCGGTTCGGTGTCCGACAACTTCAACGAACGTATCGAACAGAAGATTTTTCACTGTGAGATTGTGGTGGATGCCGAGAAGGTGAAGCGGGAGGAAAGTGCCTACAAGAAAATCCCTGTCATTACCGACTTCACGGACGAGGACGGCAACGACCGCATGAAAGAGACGGTGCAGGCGAACTACCGGCGCATCAAGGAAGAGGTGAAACTGATTGTTCAGGATGAACTGGAACGCATCGCGGGCGACGAAAACCTAAAGCACCTGTTGCTGCAGAAATAAAAAAATCAGAGGTGGCGGAAAAAAATCTCCGTCACCTCTTAAAATGAAGAACGCCTCCCAAGTATGCTGTCTTACGACGCGCCCGGGAGGCTTATTATCTTTTAGTTTAACAACTGTCTTTATTAGATGTTGCAAAGATAATGCTTTTTTCTCTATCTGCAACGCTATAGAAGAACTTATTTTTTATTTTCCCAAATTATTTCGTTGCTCCAATTATCCGGGAATCCCATGGCATTGAGCGAAACAATACTTTCATAATCCTTCAATAACTCTTTAAGACGGTTCTTGAATGGTGATGTCGGATTGGCTGTCTGTAACATATAGTTCAACATACATAGGAAATAATAGATTTTGCTTCTTTTCGCTGTCTCCGGATTGTTTATCCATTCCAGCCGTTTGGAGAACGACAGACGTTCGGGGACAATGTTCAAGTCACGATTCCACAACCGCGCATGATGTGCACATATATTGCGCACATAGTTGATGGTATGAAGCCAAGAACAAAAGGTCTTGGGCGGCAATGCAAAGTAAGAAGCTATTCCGTTGATGTCCGCACGTTGTTTCAGCCCCGTGCATATCCGTGACAAATGGTTGAAATACATTATCTCAACACTCATCCATGATGGAGGATTCTCAGGTGTGTCATATTTGTTGCGATAATGCTGTATGAACACTTCCGCCTTGTTGTTGTGCAGTTGTTCCTTGATATGCTTCTGTATGTCGTTATACACATCTAATGTCACTTTTCGCCCGTCCCTCAATGTTATTTCTGTCGGTGGGTTAAAAATATCCGGTCTGTCTTGCCAATGGGAGCCATACTTGTGACTGAGCTGGTATATGATTTGTGTCCGTATGGACACTTCCAGCCGTTCAATGGCATCAAACACTAATAGTCGCAGCTTCCTGTCAAAGACATACAGGTTATATATCATATCCCATGTCGTTCCGGTTTTGAATGCATCAAGAATCATTCCATCTTCGCTTTTCTTATACGGCAACATATAAGCACTCAAACGGTAATAGCTGATATTGGCAAGCAATCTTTCCGCACGCTTTTCATCGGGAATGGTCATTCCTCTTGATTTCAGCAGTTCCATTTGCTCTGTATATGTTAATGGAGGTTTATTGTATCTTTCCATTTCCCGATTATCTAAATTTATGCAAAGGTATACTTTTTACCTGATATTCGGAACAATAACGCAGGGAATGTAAGGACTATCTATATACAAATCAGAGGATAGAGTGTTGAAGTCCGCCTGATTCGTATATATCACAATCTATCTTCTCATACGTTCCAACTCTTCATCGCGCAGCATCCTCTCGTTCAATTTCTCCTGCATTCTGTCAAGGAAGTAAGTACGGCTTTCGTTCTTCCGGCGTTTGATATCAGTGTAGAAGCGGTAGCAGTCTTTAGAATCAACCCCGAATATCTTATAGAGAAGTGGGGCGAGCTGTTTGAGCGGCATATTGCCGTTGTTGATGCAGCCCATCTCGTCTATGCCGTATATAAGCTCCACGAGGTCGATGGCGTTGCCCGTCCATTGAAGAAGGCTGGCGGTGGTTTCTGTTGCGTTGTTGGCGGATATTAATGGTGGCACTTGGGGCGTGGCAAGGAATTTCTGCATCTTTCTTACGAAAGACAGAGCCTTGCTGACGTAGGCGGCAATCTCTCTTTTTTCTTCTGACAGATTGCGCACGGGGTGGTGCTGCAACTCGATCTCGATGTATGCAAGCGCGATGACGGTAAGGTTCGCGTCCATGCCGCCGTTGCACAGTTCGATCACTTGGGTGGCGAAAGTCGTGTATGCCGTTTCCATATTGCAGTCACCGGCTTCGTTTATTAGGCGGAAGAAATCTGTTTCCGCCAGCAAGAAATAATTCATGGTTCCGTCAATTTTGAAAATTACACTTTGTTTTCTGCGTGCGCACATGAATATAATTGACAAAATACGTGTCAGAAAACAAAAAATCCGGCATCGTTTTTTCAAGGCACTGGATTTCAGTAGTATAAAATTCAATATTTTCCCGAAGGAATGAATTTATACGGGATTAAATTGTTCGTAATCGGAACATTTATTCTATTTCCGGAAACAGAATTGTATGACTGCCGCACATTTTGGCTGTCTTGCTTATTTGTCAAGGGTGTAGATACTGCGGCATACACCGTTGGGATAGCTTTTTACAGTGGAAAGCGTCCTGTGTTGCTCCGGCAGAGCCGATTTGAAAAAATGCCGTCCTGTTCCCGCGATGAAAGGAACGGTGTATAGTATGATTTCGTCCACAGCGTGCATACGCAGCAGTCCGTTGATATAGTCCGACGTGTCTGGTGTGGCTTCCGCGAGGTAACGAATGTTTGTACCGTCTTTCCGCCATTCGTGCAGCATTGAAATGGAATAGTCCGGTGTGACATGGTAAAGGGCTTTCTCCCTGATTTCATCAAGACCGCAACGGTCAAGGCACAAATCCTGATGTGCTTTATCATATAACTCTGAAGAAAGACATCCGTCCATCGTCAGTACGGCGAGAATCTGAACTTTACCCATAATCGTTTCTTTTCGTTAGGCAAGGGTAAAAAAGTAGCGTGCAATTCACACTACCTTCAAGCGATGGCTCTGGTAAAGCCTTTACGGAGAGTACGTGAATGCACGCTATGCGTAAGCATAGCATAAGCATCACGCAATCGTCTCCGTAGTTCCAATTTACCAGATTTTCGCTTGAAACGCCTTGCGGTCTTATCCTATATGTTGGCGGCGAAAAGCTCCTGCCAATCGCCGTTTTTCTCAAATGTTATGCAAAGATAGCCCAATTCAGTTAATTACGAGCTGTGATTGCTTGAATTTATATATTTTTCTTACTTAATTAAGAATGCTTTTTCACACTAAAGGTTATTTTGACCTGATATTACTTTTTATTGAGATTAGCTTTTCATAATCGAGATATAAAGGCTCATTATCTTTAATATACGCTAAATCACCCTGATTGTCAGCACAACCAAAAGCCGCTCTTGCCGTTAGTTTGATATCTTCTATTCTAAAATCTTGAGAAGATATGGCTTCGCATTTCTCATGATTAAATATAGTCAAATTTACGCCTCCAAAATGTAACGAACTATTATACCTTATACCATCATATCCAAGATTTTTAAGATATTCCGCTATTATCTGGGATGGAATATAATCGTCAGAATTGTTAGTCGGTTTAGAAAATGCACTCTGTATCATTCTCATAACATACATTTCTACTGTTGCATTTTTATTTTCTGACAAGTCAAGTCCAACAGCAATATTAGCAATATTGAGAGGGCTATTAACTCTTATTTGTGCAATATTCACTGCATCGAATATAAATGGTCGCACCTCAAATAATGTTGTGATAGGACTTTCTGAAACATAAAGATACTTGATATATTTAGGGTTCGCACGTCCATCTGAAACTTTCACATTTTTAGGTGGGACAAAAGAGGCTTCTTTTGTGAGCCCTTTGAATGAATTCGATTTATTATGATAGCTTATATCTAACCGTTCTCCATCTGGTGCACTAAAACATTTATATACCATATGGTCATTTATACAACTATCATCAATAATTCTTGACCTAAAGAATATTTGACCAGAATGAACCTCAACAATATTCTCAGATACATATTTTGATAGTATATCCAAAAGTTGATGTTTTACAAAAAAACGATCTTTGTAAAGTACAACATCCTTGAACGCATACCAAATTCTGCGAGCTTCATAGCTCGCATCACTTTCATCAAAATATTTGTTGGGGTTTTCTCTATCTACTCTCATATTCTCAATTAATATTGCAAATATATGGAATTTCAGTGAATTACAGGCTATGATTGCTTGAATTTATATTTAAGTCCATACTCTTCAAGTTTGCTGTATAGTGTTGTCCTGCCTATTCCGAGCAGTTCGGCGGCGACACTCCGGTTGCCGTTTGCCTGTTTCAACGCACGCAATATCCGCTCCTTATCCTCCGCGTCATTGCGCAGGGCGAAGTTGACAGTAGAGGTCGGTTTCGTCACGGCAAGTTCCAGATGCTCTTTCATGACAACACCTTCCTGCGCCTGCAATACAGCACCCATAACTTTCTGCCGAAGTTCCCGCACGTTGCCCGGCCATGCGTGTGTCAGCAACGCTTTACGTGCTTCGGAACTGAACCCGCTCACGCTACACTCCAGCTCTCTGTTTGCCATATCACGGAAGAACTCTGCCAGCGGCATAATGTCTTCTTGACAGTCACGCAACGGAGGAACGGTTATCCCGAAGTCGTGCAGGCGGTACAGAAGATCCTGCCGAAAACGCTTTTCATTCACCGATACCTCCAAATCTTCATTGGTAGCAGCGATGATGCGGACATTGAAATTCCGGTCTGCCTTGTCTCCGACCGGGCGATACCGCCTCTCCTGTATGGCACGGAGCAACATCTGTTGGGTTTCCAACGCGAGGTTTCCTACCTCGTCCAGAAACAACGTGCCGCCTTCCGCCTCATGGAAATATCCTTTCTTGGCATTGTCCGCACCTGTAAATGCACCTTTGACGTGTCCGAAGAAAGCCGACGGTGCAAGCTCTTTGGAGAGTGAACCGCAGTCCACCGCCACAAATGGCTTGCCTGCACGTTTGCTCTTGTCATGCAACAGGTGGGCAATATGCTCCTTGCCCGTGCCGTTCTCACCAAATATCATCACGCTCATATCGGTGGCGGCTACCAGCCTTATGCGGTGCATGATTTTCTGAAAGGCGGAACCTTCACGGGCGAATATAGGCATACGGCGTTGTCCTGCCTGACGTTCTTTCAGTATGGAACGGATCAGGGGGACAAGTTTATCCTCCACAAGCTGTTTGGGAATATAGTCTATCGAGCCGAGTTTCATGCTTTCCACGGCGGTATTAACTTCGGCGTAGTCGGTCATAATGATGAAGGGCTGCATCTTTCCCTCCTTTCGCATCCAGCACAAAAGGTCTATGCCACTGCCGTCAGGCAGACGCAGGTCGGCAACCACGATATCATTATCTGTTGCCTGTTGCAGATGTTTCTTCGCGGTTGAGAGGTGGTAAGCCTTCATATTGCGGTAGCCCTCCCGTGACAGCATATTGCAGACATATTCGCAATACACGATGTTGTCTTCCACCACAATTATTTTTGTCTTATTCATCTTCGTATTTTCTCCTTTCCTCTTCTGCCAACCGTATTATTTCCACTCCCTTATCCAGCACGGCAGTCACGGCATGGCTTAACGCTTCACCATCCGGGAGAGCATCGCCACGAAGCAATCCGTAAAGTACATTCAGCGGTTGGTCGGCACGGAAACTCCTGACATGAATGCCGAACGAGCTCATCATCTCGAAGAAACGGCGGTGAGTCTCTGCCTGCTTGAAGCGCACGTTACAGTTGCCGTCGCGATTCTCCAGATAGACAATCAGCCCGCCGATGGTGAACACGCCAGGGCTGTAGCCGTCAAAGCCCTTGTAGGTCCGCTTGCTGTCATACTTGTCCGCCTCAAGGAACTGGTGGTCGAAATCAACGTCGTACGCTCCACCCTCCGTAAGCTGTCCCGTTGCCAGCAGCAACTTGATGAGCAGCTGGTTGAGTTTCTCCGCCGTATTGAAGTCATAGACGTTGCCGGTCTTTTCCGCTGTATACGATATGTTCTCCGTTGCCAGTTCCTCTATGCCACGCAGCACTGTGTCCGCGCTTGGGACACGGGTATGCGGACGCTCGGTAAGCACTTCCTTCAGATATAGGTTGAGGTCTTCCATGCAGTCGCCGCCGCAGCAGAACACGGAGAAGATGGCCCGTATAATCTCGCTATACTGATAACCTGTCAGCGTGCTACGAAGTCCCAGATGGGAGTCTATCACAGAGGACAGAATAGAGTCGAATTTGTCCAAAACGAAAAATATTCCGCCAAAAGCGGTTATTTTCTCAGATTTTTGTTGTACCTTTGCCATGTCATGGATGATTTTGCTTGTCTTGATTTGCAGCACTAAGGTAAGTGAAAAATCTGACATGGCAAAATCCTGAGCAACTTTTTGTTGCTCAGGTACTTATAAAGAAAGTTAAACTAAAGTGCTGCGGAATTAAGGTATGAGAAAGATAGTAACTCTAGTTTATGCATTGGTTGCTACATCGTGTTTGGCGCAAGAGCCAATAAGCGACAGTACCAGTTATGGTGCGTGCATCATGCAAAATGGCTCTATTGTTGGCATTAACGAGGATAAGCCTTTTGCCATGCACAGTGTGATGAAGTTCCCGCAAGCTTTATACGTCGCCGATTACCTGAGTCGGAAAGGGTTGAATCTCGATGACACTATCGTTGTCGATAAAGCAGACTTGATGCAAAACACATGGTCGCCAATGCTAAAGTTCTTTGAAGGTGTCAAAGCCTTTTCGTATGGAGAACTGCTGGAATTGTCTCTCGGACAGAGTGACAACAATGCCAGCGAACTCCTTTTCAAGTTTTGCGGCAAGCCCAAAGCGGTAGAGAAGTACATGAGAAAACTTGGATTCTGCGATATCCATGTCCGCATGACAGAGGAACAGATACACAAGAATCCGGCAAAGGCTATCGAAAATTGTTCCACCCCCGCCGAAATGGTTCGTCTGTTCGAGTGGTTTCATCATCATAAAGACGACAACCAATATCTGACGTTCATCTGGAAGGCGATGGCTGACTGCTCAACAGGACTGAAACGAATCCCTGCAGCGATATCCGCAGATGCTCGTATCGTACATAAGACAGGTACGGGATTCCCATCTGCTGAAGGATTGCAAGACATGAACGATGCAGGTATCATTCTCATGCCTAATGGAAGCCACGCCATTATCGCCATTTTCACCACGCACTCATCATCTGAGGCAGTGATAGCAAATATTGCCAGACAACTGTTAGACACTATAATAAAATAAGATGAAAAGATTACGACTCGGAGCTGTGCTCCACTTCCTTATAGCCATTGGCCACGTCGGCTGCCTGTTCGCTCTGGATGAGGCATTCGAAGCCTATGGCATCAGGGAAATCATGCATCAGATGGTATCAGGACATGTTTGGATGCTGTATGCCCTGACCATCGGTCTTGTCCTCGCTTTCTGCCTGGCAGGACTTTATGCCCTCTCTGCCACTGGTGACATCCGTCGCTTGCCCTTAACACGTATGGCAATCATCACCATTGTTGTGCTCTATAGCCTTCGTGCTCTGGCTGGAGGCATTAGCTGTATCAATGATTTCACCTGGCTACAATGTATCTCATCCCTCATTCCCGCCATTATCGCATGGTGCTACTGGCCGGGAACTAAGGATTCATAACAAAACCACAAACAAATGAAAGAAAGATTCAAATTCAACACCGTGGGCTTTTCACCCGCGACAACAAAGCGACTGTCGATTTCTACACGAAAACCTTTGGTTTTACCACAGATTGGGATGGCATTCAGCCCAACGTGGAGATGACGCTGGGCAACATGCGCATTATCCTCTTCCCGCGTGACGCTTTCGAGCATATGGTCTCTCGGGAATTCCAATATCCCGAGGGGTTCAATGGTACAGTAGAATTGGCATTCGACGTGCCCACCTTCGCTGATGTCGATAAAGAATACCAGCATGCGCTCACGAATGGTGCCGCCTCCGTTCTTTCTCCAACCACAGAACCTTGGGGCCAGCGTACCTGCTATGTGGCCGACCCAGACGGAAATCTGATAGAGATAGGTACGTTTACGAAATAGCGAAATAGTACATATCGTAGTATGCCATTCGTCACAAAATGTTGCAATTCATCCCAGGAATGGGGTAGATTGCAACATTTTTATGCTTGTGTGGCGTCAAACTGACAAAACATTTAGAAATTTGAAAAGATGAAAAAGTTAAGTTTGAAAATGGTAGCTATGACAGCTGCAATGATGATGTGTTTAACAGCCGAGGCAAAGACCGAGGATGTAGGAGGACGAGTAATTGACGCACAGGGTGAACCTCTGCCATTTGTAAGTGTGGCCCTGCTTACGGCCGACTCTACTTATATACAAGGTGCAACGAGCGATGTGGATGGTTACTTCCAGATTATGAGTACCGACGCCTGCTGCATCCTGCGATTCTCGTACATTGGATATCGCACCAAGTATGTTGACGTAAGGAGCTCAGAAATAGGAACCATCCAGATGGAGCAAGATCAGACAATGCTGAATGAGATAGTGGTGAAGGGACAGATGCCTAAGACCAAGTTGACAGGCAACTCGATGATAACCACCATTCAGGGTACAATCTTAGGTCAATCGGGTACTGCAAAGGAAATGCTGGCCAAGGTGCCTGGCATGACGCTGAAGGGCGAAGACCTGGAGGTGCTGGGAAAGGGTACACCTATCTTTTATATTAACGGAAGAAAGATGCAGGATAAGGATGAACTGAAACGACTGCGTTCAGAAGAGATACAGAGCGTAGAGGTGATTACTAATCCTGGTGCGCAGTACGATGCCACCATTTCGGCTGTAGTACGTATCAAGACTGTTCGTCGTGAGGGGGCTGGTTTTGGTTTCGACCTGATGGCTGCCAACAATCAGAATCTTATATCTGGCTACAGCGATCCCAGCAGTACGCTGAACCTGCGTTATCGCCACAACAACCTCGACCTGTTTGGTATGGTAAACTACTGGTCGTGGGATAGCCCCGACGATCTGCGCATTACGCAATCTACATTCTTAAAGGCCGATGAAGGCATCAGGAATATTCTTCAGGACACCCACACTCGTAACTATTGGCATGGAGAGGGCATGAACTATAACCTGGGCTTTAACTGGCAGATTAACGACAAGCATTCATTAGGTGCCAGAGTAGAACGCCACGACCGGTTTAAAACGTATTACAACATGTGGGTAGATACTGAAAACAACCTCACTGGCCGCGACCTTTCGCACCAGGACGATCACACACACTACCCCTATAACTGGCAGGGCAATGCCTATTATAACGGTCAGGTGAACAAACTGAACATTGATCTGAACGTTGATTTCCTGACGGATAAGGAGAATGACGACAACCAGATAGATGTGTATTTGCCTGAAATCCAGACCATGCAACAGAACTCGCATATATCATCGCGACTTTGGGCTACCAAACTGGTGTTGAGCTATCCTGTGTGGAAGGGACAGTTGCAGGCTGGAACGGAGATGAGTTTCGTGAAGCGACAGAGC
>JAEEGJ010014989.1_pt1 | contig 18215 bp, 13 predicted proteins | sample 8958761 | NCBI WGS metagenome assembly JAEEGJ01 (sample SAMN16246546, study PRJNA631951) | gut metagenome | biome: gut microbiome; feature: rumen; material: RS-attached | host: Bos | place: Iran: Karaj | collected 2018-10
CAGTAACACACCATGTCTCCTTACCTGCACAACCGAAAGGAATGATTCCTGCAGCCTTAAGAGCATCACAGCAAGCGATGAACTCATCATAAGAGCCGGGGATCTCATCATAACCAACCTGCTTAAGCAGATCCATGTTAGCGAAAAGACCAACGATGTTCATGGTTGTAGGTACGCCGTAGTGCTTTCCGTCGTATGTTGTGTTTCCTAACATAACCTCAGGAAGCTCGCTAGAGTACTTAGCAAGTGCATCGTCAAGGCAGTAAACCTTGCCTGCTGCTACGAAGTCACCAAGGAATGCACATGACCATGTGAAGAAGATGTCGGGCATCTCATCAGCTGATACTGCAGCCTTGATCTTTGTCTTGTAAGACTGGTTCTCAAAAGCTTCCCAGTTAAGAGTTATCTCGGGATGATTTGCTGCCATCTCCTTGATAGCCTCTTCATAAGCGTGACGGTTAGAGTCACTCTCTGTAGCGATACACCACATGTTAAGTGTGATAGGCTCCCCTGCGCTTGCAGTGTCTGCTGCTGCTGTATCAGCTGCAGGTGCTGCTGTGTCTGCTGCGGGTGCTGCTGTGTCTGCTGCCGGAGCTGTCTCAGTTGCCGGTGCTGCTGCGCTACCGCATGCTGTAAGAGACAATACCATTGCGCCTGCTAACAGCATAGAAACTACACGTTTCATTTTCATAATATACCTCCTTAATGAAAAGTGAATTGTGATCGTGACGGCCCTATGTCGCCACGTCTATCGTAAAGCGCCGTGCGCTTTCGACCGTAATCATTTGGTCGTATGGACCATCGGCCAAGGATAATCTATTACAAGATTATCACCGTCTAATTCGTAATAAAGTAAAGCATCTTCTATCGGATCCGAATACATCAGCTTTATCGTGCCGTTGTTCTCATCCACACTGTAGTGACCGAAGAATATTGATTCTTCACTGAATGATCCCTCGGAAGTAAATTCGTATATCCAGCCGTTATCCTGCTTCCAGACTCCGACTATACCGTTCGGTGTTCCCTCCCCGTCGTAGTTATAAACCGACTTCTCGTACAATATCATCTTGTCGCCGTCCATAACATAACGAAGCTTTAACTCTTCACCGCTACGCGTAAGTGTAAGGAATGTATCATCCTTAGTGTAATTATACTTTTCACCCTTATATATGGCCTTACCGTTATCCGAAAGAGATAATACCGTCGTCTCGGGCTCATGTATGTATGCCCAGTCTTCTGTCACCGTTCCGCATCCCGATATTAAAGCTATCAGAAGAATCATTAACGGAATCAGGACGAATCTTACAGTCTTTCTCATTATAATTCGCCTTCTTCTATGCAAAATTACTATCGCATGATACTAATATATAAATTTTTTTCATCTTAATGAATGGAAATCTTTTACTTAAACAAGCACATTTTTTACTTCTTGTTCATAAACAGTTCAAAAAAATGTTACTTTTTGTGCAAAATGTCGGAAACCGGACCGAAAGACCCGTATCAGGCCCTGTCATTAAGCCGTCTGCGCGCCACAAAGATAAAGCAGATTAAATGCACACTGAAAGTAAGTCCCCAGGAAATGGGGTAAGAAATGTACAGACACTGTGGAGTATGAATGAGTCTGAATACGGTAAATATCCATATGATACGGAACACGCACGCACCCATCAAGGATACGATCATCGGCATGATTGAATAACCCATGCCTCTTAACGTACCCACCATTACATCCATTATTCCGCAAAGATAGTAGGTTAACATAATTACGGCCATTCTCTTAAGTCCGTAATCTATCACTTCCGCATCCTTGGAATACATTGATAAAAGTCTCTCACCGAAGACATAGGATAACAGGCCCATCACGATACCCGTAACAAGCACGCAACCAAGACAGGATACCAAAATCTTCTTAACCCTGTCATGCTTTCTTGCTCCCATGTTCTGACCGGTAAAACTGATGGCGGTCTGATGGAAGGCATTCATTGAATTGTATACAAAGCCCTCAAGATTCATCGCTGCCGTATTACCGGCTACGGCTATGGCTCCGAAGCTGTTAACCGAGGACTGGATAAGCACATTTGATATGGAAAAGAGCGAGCCCTGGAATCCTGCAGGCAACCCGATCTTCGCAATCCTTAACAATTTGTCCTTATTCACGGACAGTTTGGAAAGCTCCAGTTTGATTACACTCTCGCTTACGGCAAGTACTCTTAATACTAACAGTGCGGAAACCGCCTGCGAAATGATTGTGGCGAAAGCCACTCCCTTTACCCCCATCTTAAAGAAAACTACAAATATAACATTAAGGATTACATTTATAACCCCGGCAAAAGTCAGATAATAAAGAGGTCTTCTTGTATCTCCGACCGCGCGCAGTATTGCGGCACCGAAATTGTACAAAAGCATCACGGGCATTCCGATAAAATATATCCTCATATAGTCAACCGAATGCGGCAGTATTTCTTCGGGTGTTCCCATAAGTCTTAACAGCGGGGATGCCGCTAATAATCCCACGATACATAAGAACACTCCGCCAATAAGTGCCAGCATTACGGATGTATGCACGGTCTCGGATACTTCCTTATCCATCTTCGCTCCGTAGAAATGAGCTATTACGACATTTGAGCCCACAGACAGACCCAGGAATACATTGATGAGCAGATTTATGAGTGAACTCGTCGCTCCGACCGCCGCCAAAGCCACGCTTCCGGCAAAACGACCGGCAACCACCATATCCGCAGCATTAAACAAAAGCTGCAGGATTCCCGAAGCTATTAACGGAAGGGTAAATATGAGGATTTTTCCAAGTATCGGACCGTTACACATGTCCATCTCATACTTTTTATCAGCCATGTTTTTCCTCTGTGATAAACAGGCGAGCTCTAAAGCCCGCCTGAAAAATCATACTCTGTAAAGATCATTTGCTTTCATGATATCCGGTCTCGGTATTCACCGACCAGATATTACTCTTGTCCTTCCTTCCCGTGATTATGTTGTTCACGGCTTCAAAAGAAGTACACATAGAGTGATCCAGATTGTTGTATCTGTGCTGTCCGTTACGTCCGACACAATACAGATTGTCTATGTCGCTTAGATACTGCGTAAGTTCATCCATCCTGTCATAAGTGTCAAAGTAAGCCGGATAAGCTTTCTTGACTTTCTCTTCATGATAGTCGATCACATCTTTTTCGTCTGCTATAAGACCGAGATTGATCATATCCTTAATGGCAAACTTTGCAAATTCATCTTCCGTCATGTTCCACCACTCATCACCTTCATAACAGAAGTACTCAAGACCTACCCATACGGTATTCTCAATATCCTTGATCATGTAAGGCGACCAGTTGTTGTAAATCTGGAAGCGACCCATCTCTATGCCCTTATCGTGAACATATACCCAGTTATCGGGTATTATATCCGAGATGGTCTTAAGCTTGGTCTGATTCTTAAGCAAAAGCTTGGGTACAAGCACACCCAAAGTAATATAATCTCTGTAAGGAAGACCCTGCGCGATTGTACGCATATCCTCGGGCACATCATTCATTCCTGCCACAAGATCCTTAACGGGCATTGAAGATATGACTATGTCTCCTTCAAATACTTTCTCTCCTTCGGGAGTATCAACCTTTACACCCGTAAGATGATTGTTCGCATCCTTTATGATTCCGACAACCTTATGGTTTTTCAGAATGGATCCGCCTTTTTTAACTATCTCATCCGCAGTTACGTCCCATAACTGTCCGGGGCCCAGCTTCGGATATTTAAACTCTTCTATAAGAGAAGTCTCAACCTCTCTGTTCTCTTTGCCCGGCATAATCTTACCGAACATATCCTTAACTATCGCCGTTATGGACAGGCCCTTGACTCTCTGGCTTCCCCAGTCCGGAGCTATTACGCTCGGATGTCTTCCCCAGAGGTTCTCGGTATAACGCTCAAAGAACATGCTGTATAACTTCTTACCGAATCTGTTAATGTAGAAATCTTCCAGACTCTTCTCTTTCCTCTTATGTATAACACTTGCAAAATATGAAAAACCTACCTGTATGGTCGTAAGTATGCCCATGTTGGTGATGGTCTCAAACTTAAGGGATATCGGATAGTCAAAGAACTTCTTATTAAAGAATATCCTTGAAACCCTGCGCCTTGTAAGCATTGTGCGGTCTTCGCTCTCGGGATCGGGACCGTCCTCAGACAAAGGTACATCCACGCCTAACTTCTTATAATCCCATGCCTTGTCTCCCTGAAGCGGAAGCATCTTCTCCCACCATTCGTTGACCTCATCAACCTTGGAGAAAAAACGATGTCCTCCCATATCCATACGGTTGCCTTTGTATTCCACCGTCTTGGATATTCCGCCCATATGCTCGGATTCTTCGAACACTACGACCTCTATGTCATCGGCCTTGTCAAGTAATTCATATGCAGCTGTCAGACCTGCCGGTCCTGCTCCTATGATAAGTGCCTTTCTCATAAGTCTCCTTATCTTTCCTAACATGTACGATAAATCTTCTTATCATTCTACCATACATGGCAATCAAGTCATATCACTTTTTGTGGTCGTACGGATGAATGGTGATAATATCGCCGTTCTCATCAAAGTGCAGTTCCGTGTATTTTACGCATCTTCTGTGATTGATGCCGCCGGAATACTCACAGTCGTGATAGAAAAGATACCACTTACCCTTAAACTCTATTATGGAATGGTGAGTCGTCCATCCGATAACCGGCTCCATTATCCTTCCTCTGTAAGTGAAGGGACCCATCGGGTTGTCTCCTACCGCATATACAAGATAGTGCGTTGTTCCCGTTGAATAAGAAAGATAATACTTGCCGTTAATCTTGTTCATCCAGGGACCTTCGAAATATCTTCTGTCCTCATCACCTGCCTTTAAAGGCTCTCCCGACTCATCAAGAATCTGAAGATTAACCGGAGCGCTCTCATAAGTTGTCATGTCATCACTTAATACCGCACACAGAGGACCTACCGCAGGCTCATCGGGTTCAGGCTCGGTGCCGTTAGGGTCAAAAGTGCCCGTTCTGTATTTTTCAAGCTGACCGCCCCAGAGGCCGCCGTTGTATATGTATATCTTGCCGTCATCGTCCATAAACGATGCGGGATCTATGCTGTAACTTCCGGGTATGCACTCGGGATGGGGAGTAAACGGTCCTTCGGGCTTATCCGATTCTGCGATACCGAGTCTGAAGTTGCCGTCCTTATCGCGTGCAGGGAAGAAGAGGTAGTATCTTCCGTTTTTGCAAACTGCGTCAGGTGCCCACATCTGCTCTGATACCCACGGAACATCATCCTGACTGAGTGCCATACCGTGATCGACACAATCGGCTCCTATATCATCCATTGACAAGATGTGATAATCTCTCATCTGGTACTCGTCACCGTTATCGTTATCCTCACCGTCATGCGGTATGTCATGGGAAGGATAGATATATATCTTTCCGTTGAATACGTGTGCGGAGGGATCCGCTGTAAAAATGTGTGTTACCAAGGGTTCTCTTTCTTTGCTCATATACTCTCCTTTCAAAGACTTGACATTATTACCTGGAATATCGTACGGCTCGTTGCATTGTTGTAATGCAGTCCGTCTGTTGTTACATATCCGTTACTCATAAGATATGAGTGTGTATCTATCCAGCTTATACCCACAAGCTGTGACTGCAACTTGGCGTTAAAGAATTCAATCTGCGCCTGCGAAACTCTTGCATTGTCCTGCACGGGGTTAACCGATACGTAATAGGTCTTGGCACCCTTTTCGGCCCATTCTTCCGCTTTGCTGTTGACAAGCTTGGCGTACTTATTGACATTGCCGACATCATTGACTCCGAGGCATATTACAACCTTGGTTCCGTTACCTATCATTGTATCCGCTTCGGGGATGGCTGTCGACTCAAACCATTTATAGCCCTTTGAACTCTTGCATATCCATGAACATCCGCCTCCGGATGTTGCGCTCTTCATCATCACACATCGCGAATCGCCTATGATAAGCACATCCGCAGGATCCACTTCTTCAGCAGGTTCGGATTCAACTTCCGCCTCTTCTTCAGCAACCGGTTCCGTAATATCGGGCGAGATCTCCGTCGATTCCTTGGTCTCTTCTTCGGGCGAAGGCGTCGGTACCTCAGGCTTTTCATCACTTAAGTAATCATCACAGGCAAAAACCGTAAGACCCTTATAATCAAACTCATACCAGCCTTCGGCATCCTGTCCTATCGTCTCTATCTCTTCTCCCAGCTTAAGCATGCCGACACTTTCGAAGTCCGTACTCGGACCTTTTCTTATATTGACATTACTTACGGCATACATTGTCTTGGGAGAATCAAAAGAAGTTACTTTCGAAAAATCCACCGTAAGTTCTTTTGTTACTTCTTCGCTTTCTAACTCCGATTCGTCATCGGCGCCATCAGCGTTCTCACTGCCGTCTCCGACAGCCCTTGTAACCGACATCGGCTCTTCGATCTTTTCTATCTCCACTTCGACCCAGCCGTCTCTTTTGGCAGACTTTTTACCGCAGCCGCCTGTAAGGAGCAATATGAAAGCAAGGCTTATGATTACCAAAACCAATGCTTTGTTTTTCATTTTGCCGGTACGAAACATGAAATCCTCCGGGGCCAAAAATTTATGATCATTACATTATAACACAAACCACTGTCTGAATGATTCATACAGATAAGGGCTGTTATCCATAAGGTTAACACTTCCCTCCTGCCCCATAAACACCATAAAGCTATAAAACAGCCCGCAAAGCACAAAAACCGAAAACAGTCTCTGCGCAGTCTTTTTAATATTTTCATCCTTAAGCAGATATATCCACACCATAAGTGCCGCTGTTAAAAGCACCGGAATCATATCGCATGTATATCTGTACAGTATACCCGCTCCGTTAACATCAAAGCCGGCTATCAAAAGTGCAGCCGCACATAAAGTGATCACAACTTTCTTCGCTTCAGAACCCATATTTTTTACAACTCCGATAAGAGGTGCAAATACGCTTAACAATATGAGATTTGTAGCAAACGATCCGCCATATGTATATTCCGTCAGATTCTTGCCCATGTATGCGGAATCAATGTTCGACGAAACGATAAACGGATAATCCGTCGTCATGGCTGCGGGCTGGAGCAAAAAGCAATACATACCTCTTAACAGCCTGTTGATATTGAATCCTCTGTGATTCATATCATTCGTCGTAAGGCTGTAGGTTGCACCGAAATCAAAGATATTCCCAAACCTCGCATAATTATACAGACAAACGGGAACCGCAACTATAAAGAAGGGAATTATAAGCACCGCTATATCCGGGGCCGTCATCTTTTCTTCCTTCTTCCTTATGAAAAACAAGAACAGTACTATTGCTCCGATTAATATCATCTGCGGTCTGCATCCCGCAATCATAGCTATAAAGAATGATCCGGCAAAAACGACCGCTCTGCCCATACGTCCTTTAAGCCTTAATCCCAACAGCCACAGAGCTATCCCCCAGAAAGAAAAAGCCGTTGCCGACAGTATCGGAATATTATATATATCAGGTCTTGCTATAAGATAAACCGTATTGGAGAAAAGGCATGCAGAAATGCACATCAACATATATGCGGCAAAGGGGAATTTTATCTTCTCACTCTCTTTATCCCTTCCGTATCTTATAACAAGTTCTCTTATGCATAAAAATATCCCGGGCACGAGCAACGCATACAGAATAAATCCCGCATTGTAATTCTGCATAGGCATTCCGGTAAGTTTGTAATAGGGATAATATAACAAAAGCTCGGGGACGATACCGAAATAGACGTAATATGATCCATTATAATACGCATAGTCCATCCTGTACGGGATATCCTCGGCATTTAAGGCTATGGTATCATACGGATTATCTTTGGCCATAAGTTCTTCTGACGGCTGTTCTCCCAAAAACTTTACCGTACCTTCACTAAGCGACTCCGCAAGTTCCTGATACTGCTTATGATGCGGCCATGGGCAAGCAACGATAAGTTTATTGCTTACACTTAATGACTTACCGGCTGCAATCAGTATTATGCACGCAACCAAAGCGCAGATAATCTGCGCCCTGCTTTCGGGGTCAAACACAATATTCCATCCATAGGAAAAAGTATAGATAAGGAAAACAGATACCAAAAATATAAGCAACAGTCTTGCCGGCTTAACATCATACGGCTTATGTGCATTTATCTCTATGCCGCCTATATCGGCTGATGTACCCTCCGGCACGTTAACACTCACGCGAATGGTATTAACCCTGCCGTAAGGATGAATATTGATATATCCGCTGCCTTTAACACCCGGTACAACACGTTCCGTCGGGAGAGTATACTCATATTCATCCCCCTCATCGGTAAGCGTCACTTGCATATACAGATACTCGGTGTTAACACAGGATATGTCTTTAACATATACATTATCGACATATCCGTTAACGGTAATGTCATCGGTCACGTATTCACCACCGTCATCGGTTGTCGCATCCGAAGCAATCACAGTCGGTCTGTTCTTAACAACATCTCTTAAAGAACTTGCATTAAAAAGCAGAAATTCCGCAATGACGGCAACAATCAGACCGTATATGACGGCTTTTATAACGTTTCTTTTGATTCCGTTACTTTCATTCATCATTTATTCTTTGAAAACATTGTCTGCCTTGCACCTCTCATCGGGCGGTCGTTAAGCACATCATTAACCGCATCCATTCTGAGGCCGGCATCTATAAAATCGCAGTTTTTACAGAACGGCCAGTTCTGTCTTCCGCCGCTTATGGCTTTTCTTAACTGCTCATATCTTGTTCCGTTCCATGCATCCTTAAGAGTTTCTTTGTTAAGATCGGCCAAAGTTGTACTCTCATAATTATCACAACAGCAGATACCCATTCTTCCGTCCGGGAAAATGAACATATCAGTAAAAGGCATAAGGCATGTCTCTGTTATGACTTTGGATGTGGCAGCTTTATTCGGAGCACTTCCGGCTCTGTTGGTAAGTACTGCTTTGATATATCTCATCTGAATAAGAATCTCGACATTGCCGAACTCTTCTTCATGAGATTTCACATAGTCATATATCTCTTTGACATTGTCATGAAGTTTCATATCATCGCAATAATTGTTGATTATAAGCTGATCGATATAGGGAACTATGGCCTTCACCTTGTCTATGTCAAGCAACAGACCGTTCGTAGACATGAAGATAAAACTGTCGGGAAGCTTCTCCCTGCAGTACTTGTGGAACTCAACAATCCTTGTATCTATCCACGGCTCATTATTGCCGTATAAGGTTAAATGACCCTTAAATCCCCAATCGGCAAGCTGATCGATGATACCGTAGAACATCTCATCGGTCATCTTCTTAAGCGGCCTCTTCTCATTATCCCTGCTTGCCGCACAGAACTCGCAGGTCGAATTACATCTGTTGATTGTCTCAAGATTGACTATCAGAGGCTGGGGCGCCGTTTCCTTTGAATTAAAAAAGTCTATATAAGCTTTCTGACTCTTTGCACGCGCTTTAAACTGTAATTTAAGATAGGCTCCGGACGAAAGCATCGGAAACCTCTTCTGCATCTCCCATCCGAATCTGCCCATGAAATTGTGAATTCTTATCGACATAAAGTTTCTCCTTCTCTGACCTATAAAATATTACCACAGTATCATAGTTCATACAAGAATATCACGTACGGACTGCTTGTATCCTCATAGGTCCCCTTAAGCTTTATATCAAGTTCCTCTTCATTGGAAGGTCTTATCCTTGAAAAGATGTACCGGCATCCAAGCGTCCTTAACGCATCCGTATCTATCATCAGTCTTTCATCTTCAAGCTTAAGTTCTCTGTACGGTGCATAGGTATTCTCACCCGATGCGGAGAACACATAGGCTCTCGGTCCCCATTCATCAAAATACTGTCTGAATTCATCGGACTCATCTAAAGCCGGTGCTATCACATCACGCCATTTTCCCTTATACTCCTCGGTATACATTCCTATATAGCCGTCGAGTGTCCATATCCCATTGTACTCAAGGACAGCGGGATGCATTCCGTATGCCACGGCCCACTCATCTTTATAATCTATATCTTCTTTTATCTTTTCAAAGAGTCTCTGCGAATAAAACTCCTTATAATTTAACGTACTCGTATCCTTATGCTTTATTACCTTATATGCCTGGTTATAACATGTGTAATAGAAATCGTTGTATACCTGAGGCTCAAACATTACTATCAGGGCGGCAAGCGCAACGATTACATTGGCTATGGTTACCCACGCTCTAAGTCCGGTATCGTATAACCTTTTGCATATAAGGAATAAAAGAGCATACCAGAGGAATGTATTAAAGTATAACGTCCTGTCAAACTGGAATCCTTTAAGCTTGGGAACTATAGTCTCAACCAATGTCCTTAGCGGCTCCCAGTCATACATACCGTATATCAGAGAATTAAACACAATCCATAAAAAGACAAGGTTTATCGGATCTTTGACTATCTTATTAAATTCCTTTGTACGTATGTAGCTTGTGTTTAAAAATATAATCGTAAATAAACTTATTGGCAGAACGAGGTACATGTGCGAATCCTGACAATGGAACTGCCCGTTTGTAAAGCCTTCGAACGCAAGCTTTAACACTTCCCCTATGCCAAGCGAACTCATGACCATCGAATCCCTTATTGTCACCGTATCCGAGAACAGCATTGCGCCAAAAAGCCTGTATTCAAACAATACATATCCCAGACTTAGTACAAAAAGCGATATAAATATCGAAAGCGGAAATCTCTTATCCTTTATCCACAGGATAATTACCGCACAGACCATATAGCAGAGTATAAAGAATCCGTGATACGAGAAATACGAAAGACAGGGATAAAGAAACAGCAGCAGATACCATAGTAATCTTGTTTTAACTTTTTCTTCCAAATATATTCTTCTAAGTAAAAACACAACCAGGGGTACCGATGTGAAGGCTATTCCGTAGGTCGGGAATACCGGAATGAGTGAAAAAGCCAGTGCAGCCACCGTAACAATCGGCTTATACCTTTTATATGCTTCCCCGTATATATCCTTCGCCAGAAGATTAAATGAGAACAGTCCTATGAATATTTTTGTAAAATATCCGATAAAATACGCTACGGACGGATCAAACAGATAATAGAATATGTTATAAAGCAGGAATTCCGAACCGAATACGTCCCTGTCAAGGCCGCCCACTATGGGAAGTGTAACGTTATGTGCGAAAAAAGCTTTCTGCAGTTTCATCACTTTAAAGTGTGCCACAAAAAGATCCAGGTTATCATGTACGGCTATATAGCTGTTATCTCTGTAAGCCAAAAAAACCGCAAGCTGCATGAACAGAAGAATCTCGACGAAGTATAAAAACCACAGTTTTCTCACGCTTTTCAGGATTTTTCTCATAGATTAAATCGTCCTTTACACTTATCCACAAAAGCCGAATAACTCGGTGGATAATTCAAAATCTTAATTATACATTTGCATATAATTATATCAACAGAGCCTCATAAAATAAAGCAAAGAAACCTTTCTCATCGTCTCTTGCAGCAAATCTTGCAAAATCAACCCCAAAATATGGGCATTTTTCGTTCTCCTGCATTTTTGCACTACAATATATTGTGTTTCTTGCATTTTGACCGGTATCGCAGCGCGTTATACATTGTATCTTATATTATACTCGTTTATTAAATCAAAAAAACAGATACCGTGCTCTTTAAAAAACATGGTATCTGTTTGGTAACTGTTTATTGTAATGCACTTATTAAAGCGCCGATTATAATCGCAAAATCCGACAGATTAAAAACAACGTTTTTCAAAAAACCGGGAGCATGCTCAAAGACCATATAGTCGGTGACATAGCCCTTTTTGATTCTGTCGTATGTATTGCTGAATGCACCGCCAAGCAAAAGGCCCAAACCGAACTTAAGCATATTAAGTCCTCTTTTGGTAAGAGTTAAGATAAATACCGTCGCGACGATTGCAGTGAACACAACGGACATAAAAGCAACAAGTACGGGCTTTTTCTTTCCTCCGCCTAAGAATGCTCCTTTATTGTGAAATGTCACAATCTTTATCTTTCCGTCCAGATACTCGTATACGGTATCGTTCTCTTCCCTCTGTTTCTTAATGAGCGAATCGGTCCCGGCTATGGCAGCCGGAAGTAAGACATTAAACATCAGCCGGTTATCTCCTTAAGTTCTTCTCTCTCATTAAAATCCGCAAGATTACTCCTGATATCAATTACAGGCCCGCCGGTTCCTTCTATATACTCCCTGGTGATCGTCACCCTGCCGATATTGTCATCCTTCGGGATTTCATACATTATATCCAGCATAAGTTCTTCGATTATGGCCCTTAATGCTCTTGCTCCGGTATCTTTTTCTATAGCCTTCTTGGCTATTGCTTCCAAAGCACCATCATCAAACAAAAGCTCAACTTCATCAAGCTCAAGAAGTTTCTCATACTGCTTTAAAATCGCATTCTTGGGCTCCTTTAGTATTCTTACAAGCATTTCCTCGGTCAGGCCTTTAAGAGTACAGATTATGGGCAGTCTGCCGATAAACTCGGGTATCATTCCGAATTTCTTAAGATCCTCTATTGTTACCTGACAGAGAATGTCCTTGTCCTTGTCGTATTTGTCCTTAAGCTCCGCACCGTAACCGATTGAAGTCTTTTTCCTTAATCTCTGCTTGATTATCTCATCAAGATCCGGGAAGGCTCCTCCGCATATAAAGAGGATATTCCTTGTATTAACGGTGGTCATGGGAACCATGGCTGTCTTGCTCGAAGCTCCGACCGGCACCTCTACATTGGCACCTTCCAAAAGCTTTAACATACCCTGCTGTACCGATTCACCGTTGACATCCCTTGAACCGTGATTGTGTTTCTTCGCAATCTTGTCTATCTCATCTATAAAGATGATACCCTGCTCGGCTCTGTCCACATCATTGTCCGCAGCCGCCAAAAGCTTGGATACCACGCTCTCTATATCATCTCCTATATATCCCGCTTCCGTAAGAGAAGTCGCATCCGTTATGGCAAGCGGAACATTGAGAAGCTTTGCCAGGGTCTTAACAAGATATGTCTTTCCGCTTCCCGTAGGACCGATCATTAAGACATTGGATTTCTCAATCTCTATGGAATCCATTGTATCGGTCGCAACTCTTTTATAATGATTGTATACGGCCACGGAGAGAATCTTCTTAGCCTTCTCCTGACCTATAACATATTCATCCAGCTGCTCTTTTATCTTATGCGGAGCCGGTATCTCATCCAAAGTTATTAAAGGCTTATGCTCCTTGGGTTTTTTGACCCTCTGTCTTCCCGGTTCTGCTCCTCCGAAAAGATCCGACATATTCAAAAAACTTATATTGGGTATTCCCGAGAATATATTACCTAACGGTATTCCCTGTCCTGCGCCTCTCTTATCTTCGTCTTCTTTCTCATCCGGTTCTTCCGGCTCATCTGCGGGCTTATCCTGTACCTTTTCCGCTTTTGGTGCAACATCCGCCACAGGTTCCTTGGGAATTACTCTTCCCTCTTCCTCTTCACGCACTTTAGGCTCATCCTTATCGGATGAGCCTGTCATGCCCGTTATATCCTGCATTGCCTTCGTAAATGCATTAAGATCCATATCGAATCCGGAAATATCAAATTTCTTAACGGCATCCATTGTCCTGTCCAGACAATCGCGACACACACATATATTGTTCATAAGGTGTATCATCTTGCCGGCTTTGTCCTCGCTTCGACGACAAAGCATACAAACTTCTTCGTATTCCGCCATAATCTCCTCTTTATTCCAGTGCCGCCTTATCGACAAGCCTTACATCAAATTCAAGCTCGGAATACAGGCCTTCTGCAAGTCTTGAAGCGGTTACTTTAATCACTTCATCCTTCGTATAGTACTGAAGCTCGCCTCTTAAATCTTCCATAGAGCTTATCTTCTTACCGTTGATTGCGGTGATGACATCGCCCTGTTCCAGTCCGCTTTCAGCTGCACCGGTTCCATCATATACCTGACGTACAAGCACACCTACAGGGAGTCCGTACATATTGGATACTTCCTCGGTTACGGTCTGTCCGCCGATTCCGAGATAGCCCTGCTTGTTCTCGGCAACCTTTGTACGTTCAACACTTGTAACTATATCGCTTAATATGGGCTGAGCAGATGTGATCGGGATTGCAAATCCCACTCCGTCTACCGTGGCACCGCCTATCTTACTTGAACTTATTCCGATAACTTCGCCTTCTATATTGAGCAGCGCACCGCCCGAATTACCGGGATTGATTGCCGCATCTGTCTGTATAAGTCCCTTGGATACCGTTCCGTCATCCATCTCAAGAGTTCTGTCAACGGCACTTATGACACCGTATGTAACGGTCTGTCCGTATCCCAGTGAATTACCGATAACTACCGCAGGCTCACCTATCTTGATATCATCCGAATTGCCAAGGTTTGCAACCTTTATCGCAGCTTTCGTATCATCCTTAAGGTCATCAAGGTCAACGATGATAACCGCAAGATCTACATCCGCATCGGTTCCCTTTATTGTGGCTTCTGCAGTGCTTCCGTCAATAAACTGCACCTTAAGATCTTCACTGTCCTCAACCACGTGGTTATTCGTAGCTATATAAAGCTTATTGTCGTCCTGACCTATGATTATTCCGGAACCGCTTCCGTCAGTCTCCTGTGAATAGGTCTGACCCCAGAAACTCTGTCCGGTGATAATATACTTACCTGTTATTGATACGATTGAAGGCATAGCTGCGTCAACCATATCGGATACATCGGTTACGATAACCTTTGAAGTTATTTCGGATTCATCCGCATAATCCGTGGTAACGGGAGCATCCTCCAGGATATCTTCCGTTTCTTCGACCTTTTTATCCTTCTTGTCTTCTTTGGCTATCTCTTTTACTTTTTCGGTTCCGTCAGAAACCGCTGCAGAAGAACCTGTAGGAACCGCCTTATTCATAAGTAAGATGGTTGCGCCTGCTGCCAGTCCGAACAGTATTCCCAGACCGAGGGTTGCAAACACCTTGCCCCAGAATCTTCCTGCCCTTTCACCCTTTTCTTTACGGGGCTTATCCTTACCGTATGTATTGTCAGACATAGGAGGTGTCACACTGTTGCCTGTATATGTTCCGCCCGTTGTATAAGTGGCTTTGTCACTTCCTCCGGTATAATCGTAATGTCTGGCTGAATAAACACCACGCTCGGTTCCTGTATCGTTTAAACCTGTATTCTCTTCATTCCTTCCGTATTCGTCGCTCATAATTCCTCCTCGGCATAACGCACACTTAATTCTGCCACATACCTGTACTTTCCGGTATGTCGGGTTCATTCTTTTTATTGACAATAATTAATATAGAACCCGAATGTGACCAAATTGTGTTCATTATGTGATAAATTGATTAAATGCGGAAATGTCCGGACTTATTCAACAGTCACCGACTTGGCAAGATTCCTCGGCTTGTCCACATCAAGACCTCTTGCAACGGATACATAATATCCCAAAAGCTGAAGAGGTATGACGGCAAGGCTTGCCGCAAAATGAGGATCGACCTTGGGTACATATGTCACAAAATCGCATGAATCTTCGGTCTTATAATTTCCTGCGGAAGTCAATCCGAAAAGATATGCTCCTCTGGCTTTGCATTCAACCATATTGCTTATTGTCTTCTCATATAATTCGGGCTGCGTAAGGGCTCCGACCACGAGTGTTCCCTCTTCTATAAGAGAGATTGTTCCGTGCTTAAGTTCACCTGCCGCATATGCCTCCGAATGAATGTAGCTTACTTCTTTTAATTTTAGGCTTCCCTCAAGAGTTACGGCATAATCGATACCTCTTCCTATGAAGAAGATATCGTGAGCATTCGCGTACTTGGCCGCAAACCACTGGATTCTCTCTTTATCAAGGAGAATATGCCCTATCTTATCGGGAATGGTCATCATCTCATCTATATAGTAAGCGTACTTCTCATCATCGATAGTTCCGCGTACCTTGGCAAATTCTACGGCCAGACAGTACATAGCAATAAGCTGTGCCGAATAAGCCTTGGTTGTTGCCACGGAAATCTCGGGACCTGCCAATGTATAGAATACATTGTCGGCCTCTCTTGCAATGGATGAACCAACCACATTAACAACACCCAAAGTCTTGATACCGTTGTTCTTTGCTTCTCTTAATGCCGCAAGCGAATCAGCAGTCTCACCCGACTGACTTATGACAATAACCAGCTGATTCTTATCAAGAATCGGATTCCTGTATCTGAACTCACTCGCAAGTTCAACCCTTACGGGAATCCTTGCAAGATCTTCCATTATATACTGACCTACCATTCCTGCATGCCATGCCGAACCGCATGCTACAATAGTGATCTGCGAAATACTCTCTATCTCTTCGGTTGTCAGTCCGACACCCGACAGATCGATCCTGCCGTTTTTAACCACACTCCCGATAGTATCCTCAACAGCCTTGGGCTGCTCATGGATCTCCTTTATCATGAAATGCTCAAAGCCGCCCTTTTCGGCCGCTTCCGCATCCCACTTGATCTCAACACATTCCTTCTCTATCTGATCTCCGTCAAGGTTGTAGAACACAGCCTTTCCGTCTTTTAAACAGGCCATCTCAAGGTTGCCGATGTAATAAACCTGTCTTGTATACTTAAGAATGGCCGGAACGTCAGATGCTATATAACAGTCACCGTCAGCGATACCGATGATCATCGGGCTTTCTTTTCTTGCAGCCCAGATCTCATTCGGATGATCCTTAAACATTACTTCTAAAGCATAAGAACCCCTTACTCTGACCATCGTCTTGGCAATCGCATCAACGGGTCCTATGTTGTACTTCTTATAGTAGTAATCTATAAGTTTGATAACAACCTCTGTATCGGTCTCCGAATAGAACTGATATCCGTGTCTTAAAAGCTTCTCCCTGAGTTCCTGATAGTTCTCTATGATACCGTTATGAACGCCGCCAACGTCACTCTCAACCGTACCCGAACCCGACCTCGAGCAGTTGCCGCTGACATGCGGGTGCGCATTGATCTGCGAAGGCTCGCCGTGAGTCGCCCATCTGGTATGGCCGATACCGCAGTTACCCTTAAGGGATTTTCCGCCGTCAACCTTATCGGAAAGTTCTTTTAACTTTCCCTTCTCCTTAACAACCTCTGCGGGGGTATCACCGTCCCTTACCGCAAGGCCGGCAGAATCATATCCTCTGTATTCAAGCTTTGACAGACCCTCCAAAAGAATGGGTGCCGCCTGCTTCTTACCGACATATCCTACTATTCCACACATCTTTTTTCCTCCATAAAATATACAGGATTGGAAGATACCTTTTTAACAAATGACAGTGGCAGCTTCTTATAATTCCTGCCCGTCAAAAATCCCGCATATCTGAATACAATCTTTATTATATAACCCGGGATACGGAGTATGTGTCCCGTTCTGCATAACTCACCGATGGTTTTAAATACAAGCTTCTTTCCCTCGGATTCCGACGACAGACCGGCAAATACTTCCGGGTGCTCAGCCTGTGATATTCCTATATCAACATTACGCTTAAACTGTTCTCTTGCCGAATAATCGTGAGAATGATATACCCTCGCATCGGCACTGTAGGCTATCCTGTATCCTGCCTTAATCGCTGTCGCCGCGTATATCATGTCCTCATTGAATATCGTCTTTTTTATAAACCCGCCGAGCTTGTCGTATATGTCCCTTCTGTAAGCGCAGCTTACGTTGGAACAGAAATACGTCTTGATTCCCAGCCTGCCTATATCCTCTTTACTCTTAATCACGGATTCATCCGGATAGTTGAATGCCCTCGTAAAGCTTTCCTCTACGCTGCATCCGCTTTTAGGCAGCTGCCTTGCGTAACTTGCCGCCACATCGGTCTGTGACAGAGGCCTTATAAGCTCTTCTATAAACCGCTCGTCTGCCGGCATCGCATCCTGCGTCATACAGATAAAAATGTCTGCTTCCGAGTATCCGGTTGCCATGGCTCTTGTGCCGCCGTGGTCGAAGCTGTCTTCATCGATATTGTACACACAGAGTGTATCCGGCAGATCGGTATGTTCAGACAGCATATCCTTAATATATTTCTCTCCGGTATTGATGATGATAATCTTTCCCGGCTTAAGAGTCTGTCTGCTTAATTTATCCAGTATTTCAAAAAGTTCCGGACCCGG
>JAEEGJ010014995.1_pt1 | contig 18211 bp, 13 predicted proteins | sample 8958761 | NCBI WGS metagenome assembly JAEEGJ01 (sample SAMN16246546, study PRJNA631951) | gut metagenome | biome: gut microbiome; feature: rumen; material: RS-attached | host: Bos | place: Iran: Karaj | collected 2018-10
GGTGCTGTCGTCGCTGCCCAACTTTGTCGAGCCGCTGTTCCTCACGCCGGCATCACTGAACAGCATGTCGGGTCTAGCACGGGAGCTGGGAGAGCACAAGGGTTACACCACTGCATTCTTCCACGGTGCGCAGAACAGCTCAATGGGGTTCCATGCCTTTGCTCGCGCAACGGGTTTCAAGCAGTATTTTGGCCGAGACGAGTACAATGCCGATCCCAACTTCAATGGTGATGACGACTTTGACGGCACATGGGCTATCTGGGACGAGGAGTTTTTCCAGTTCTATGCCCAGCAGATGAATAAGATGCGTGAGCCGTTCATGACAGCCCTGTTCAGCGCATCGTCCCATGACCCGTTTGTCATTCCCGAGAAATACAAGGGCCGTTTCCCGCAGGGCGAGCGTCCCTTGCAGGAGTGTGTTGCCTATACCGACTACGCGTTGAAGCGATTCTTTGAGACAGCAAGCCAGCAACCCTGGTTCAAGAACACACTGTTTGTCATCACCGCCGACCATGTAAGCCAGCAGATTGACCCGTTCTACTGCACCACACTGGGCAACTACTGCGTGCCCATCATCCTATATGCACCAGGTGACGCGTCGTTGCGCGGCTATGACGAGGAGCGCGTCGTGGAGCAGATCGACATCATGCCCACCGTGCTCAGTTATCTGCACTACGACCAGCCGTACATTGCCTTTGGACGCGACATGCTCAACGGAAGCGCCGATGAGGGCTTTGCCCTGCACTGGCTGCCCGAGTCCAGCAGTTATGAGTATGTCTGGGGTGATTATGCGCTCCAGTTCGACGGCAAGCAGGTTACTTCGGCCTACGCCTACCGCACCGACTCGACGTTCAGCAACAATGTATTAAGCAGCATGCCGCCGGCCATACTGGACCGCATGCAGCGCCAGATGAAATCAGTCATCCAGCAATACATGCAGCGCATGACCAGCGACAAGCTGACAGTGCCTCGCCGTTAAAGCTTATGCTCACTCGCGGGGAAGACGACGGAATCCCTCGCCCAGGATCTCGTTGCTCTCGAGGATGTTGACAAACGCGTGCGGATCGATCTGATAGAGCACCGAACGCAGTTTAATCATGTCAGAGCGGTCAAGGGTGACGTAGAGCATTTTTCGCTCAGTGCCCTTGTACAGACCACTGCCCGTGATCAGGGTGCCACCACGCTTGATGTCGTTGATGATGTAGTCGCGGATGGGATCGGGCGTGTCGGTAATAATGAACATCGTCTTGTAACTCTTCATACCATCGACGACAAGGTCAATTACCTTGCCCTCGATGAAGATGATGATAATCGAATAAATGGGCAGACGGATGTCACCGAAGGCGATAAGCGTGCTCAAGGTGATGATACCGTCAACGATCATGACCAGGGTACCCAATGAAATCTTGGTGTACTTGTGCAGAATCATCGAGATGATGTCAGAACCGCCACTGGTAGCACCAGACCTGAAAATCAGACCGATAGCCACACCATAGATAATGCCGGCTACCACCGTGTTGAGGAAATAGTCAGGATGGAACCATCCGCCATGATGGGGAATCTCGACCATCGACTTGAGCATCGACGGATCCACACTGGCTACGATACCACCATCGTGGATGACGGGATCATAGCCCCACTGGCTCTCAAGCACAAAGGTGAACAAAAAGATCAATGCCGTGGAAACAATGGTCTTGACACCGAATTTGGGGCCAAGAATCCATGTGCCGATGATGAGCAGTGGGATATCCATGCAGATGGCATAGAGCGAAATTTTCCAAGGCCACAGGGTGTTAAACACGTTGGAAAGACCATAGGTACCACCAGGCGCCATTAGGTAAGGGTTAACAAACATCACGTCGCCAATGGCAAACAACAGGCTACCAATAACCAGCAGGAAATAGGCTATCACCTCCTGCCACAACTTTCTCTTGGGATTAATCTTTAACATATCTATTCCGAATTTGGCCGCAAAGGTACTGCAAATTGGGAGTATAAAAAAATTTGCGCCTGATGAAAGCCATAAAAACTTGTTTTTGACACCCGAACACCACTTGAGAATGACACATAGCGCCAAGCTTTGGACCAGCCGATCCAAAGTCTATTATAGTGACACGAATGAATTGAATCAGTACCGGGATTTAATGGGTTCTTGTTTTGCCCGATGGTCAAAATCGATATTATCGAGAACGATTCGAGAGATATCCGCGGGATACTTCTCATTGATGAAACTCAATTCAGGACAATAATACTTGGTATCAATACCAGCGGCCTCAAACAGGAATTGAGCGAGATAATCGGTGATGATGGGTTTGTGCACCGATTCCTTGATGCGCTTGACCACATCGGGATACTTGGACTGGAACTGAGGTGATGTCCAGACCATGAACGGGATTCTGACCTGATAGTCAATAGTAGGACGTTGGGCAGCATTGCCATGGCCCATGAAATCGTCAATCTCATAGAGCTCCTCGCCATGGTCCGAGAAATAAACGACCAAACAGTTCTTGTCCTGGAACTTCCTGATGATGCTCTCCACGACATAATCATTATAGAGCGACGCATTGTCGTAGTGGGCAAGCATCTCACGTTCATTCTCAGTCAATGAGCTACTGTAATCGGCTGCGGTAAAGTGTTTGAACTCTGATGGGTAACGGTCGGCATAGGTATAATGCTGGCCGATGAGATGTATCACAATCAACTGGGGATCAGCAAAATTGGGTATTTCTTTGAGCAAATTGGCATCATGCCCCACCTCGTGCTGATTGCGATAATCAAACATGATCTCAGACAATGGAATGTCAGTGATCCAGGTATAGCCACCTGTAAAATACTGGTTATCAAGCAAAGCCGTCTTATAGCCAGCCTTCCTAAAACAAGTGGGGAACAACACATCAGTATTGCCTGGCTCGTCGGATCCGTTAGCACTGAATATAGAGAACAACGCAACTCCGGTATGGTCACTTAGAGATACCACATCATCAAAGACTGACAAAGATCCATCCTCAGCCCTAGCAGCCAACAGAGGATTAGTCAGCTTGGGATAGCCATACAATGAAGAATGGTACTTGCTAAAGCTCTCACCAATAACCACAATAACCGAGGGAGCCTCGTCCTGATGTGACGAAGCGGTGACATGTCTGTTGATGTCCCTAATACTCTGCATGTTGCCCAAGATTTCCTTGAACTTGACCGACGCATGGCACAATCTAGTAAAAGAATGTAGCTGAGAAATGGAATTGATACCATCAGCGTCAAAGGTGTGGCCCGAGGCTACAGAAAGATACGCCGTCACGCCCAATGCTGTGAGTATCATCGAAATAATAGCGGCCACACGGTTGCGTTCAAAACGTCGCGAGAACCACAAAGAGAACCATATCACGACAACAACAGCGATAATAAGGCATAGCACAGTCCTGATGTCAAGATATGTGGACAGGAACGAAGACGCTTCGGAAGATGTTGTTTCTGCAACAATGCAAACGACAGCTACAGATAAAAGTTTCTGGAAATTAACCGCTAAGAAGATATCAATAATAGCCACTATCAAATGTAACGTAACGAGAAACCAGAGCACACACTTGCTCAAAGTAGTGTTGCGGAATAAGCGGCAAATGCAAGATTCTACTGTAGCCGAAACAGCCGAGATGCACAAAATGACGAAAGCCGACAATGCATCATCGAACCGGACTACAGCAATCATATTAGATAAAATGTTGACAATGAAGAGAATCAAGAAGTATTGATTTCCCCACAATTTCAACATAAACTGCTCAAATTTTTCTCTTGAGGCCATTTCTCTATCTAAAAAGCAGAATTATCTTTATCGTGAATATTGTCTTGTTCGTGATTCAGCCCGGAAAAGTGCTGCAGCAAGCCGGGCAAAATGAATCACCGAAAGGACTTGCAAAATTAGTAATAAAATCCAACTAAGCCTTCAATTCATGAGCATTAATTAAGTTTTCAGCCGATTAGTGAGATTGACCGGAGCGAAAGACCGAATGAAGAAACCCGAATTGCTCACAAACGATATTATTCTATCAATTAATAATTTATCGGATTTAAACGAAAAAAAACTAACTGATATGGTTAAATGTGAGAAAATCTGCGTACCTTTGCCTTCACGACAAAAAACACGACAAACACTTAAAATTATATTATTATGGCAGACAAAACACCTACTCCGCACATCGGCGCCAAGTATGGCGAGATTGCACCCACAGTGATTATGGCTGGCGACCCCTTGCGCGCCAAGTTGATGGCAGAACGTTACCTTGAGAACCCCACGCTCTACAACCAGGTGCGCGGCATGCTCGGTTACACAGGCACCTACAAGGGAAAACGCATTTCTGTTCAAGGACACGGCATGGGCATTCCATCCATTGGCATCTACTCCTATGAGTTGTTCAACTTCTATGACGTGAAAACCATCATACGAGTAGGTTCTGCCGGCTCAATGCACCCCGATCTGCACATTGGAGACCTGGTGATGGCGATGGGCGCTTGCACCAACAGCGCTTATGCCGAGCAGTTCCGTCTTCCCGGCACATATGCCCCGATTGCCGACTTCGACCTGCTGCGTGCTGCTGTCGAGAAGGCTGAGGAGCTGGGTTACCGCTACAAAGTCGGTAACGTCTATTCGTCAGACACTTTCTATGATGACAGTCCCGACACCGACCAGTGGCAGAAGATGGGTGTCCTGGCCGTAGAGATGGAAGCACCCGCGCTGTACATGAACGCTGCCCGCAGTGGAGCCCGCGCCTTGTGCATGTGCACCATCAGTGACTCGCTGGTAACCGGTGAGGTAACCACTGCCGAAGAGCGCCAGAACAACTTCACCCAGATGATGGATGTAGCATTTGGAATTGTATAAATAGCTAAACCATAGTTTTTTACGTTACTACAAATCGAGAAGTATTATGGCTATGCTATCCCGAATCACCGAGCTGTTTGAAATCGACTATCCAGTGGTTTCAGGCGGAATGGTGTGGTGCAGTGGGTGGGAACTCGCTGCAGCAGTGAGCAATGCTGGCGGACTGGGACTGATCGGTTCCGGATCGATGGAACCCGACGATTTACGCGATAATATCATCAAGTGCCGCAAAGCGACGCGTTACAACTTCGGCGTCAACGTGCCGCTGATGCGTCCGCAGGCGCCTGAACTGATGGAAGTCATTGCCGAGCAGAAGGTTCCTATCGTGTTCACCTCGGCAGGCAGCCCCAAGAAATGGACAAGTTGGCTTCATGAGCGCGGCATCATGGTCGCCCATGTGGTTTCGTCATCGGCATTTGCCGTGAAATGTGAGGAAGCTGGAGTAGATGCAGTAGTTGCCGAGGGCTTTGAAGCCGGCGGGCACAATGGCAAGGAGGAGACTACGACCATGTGTCTGATTCCTGCCGTTCGTCGTGCCACCAACCTGCCCCTGATAGCCGCAGGAGGAATTGCAACTGGTGATGCCATGCTGGCAGTGGAATCCATGGGAGCTGACGGCGTACAGATCGGTACATTGTTTGCCTTGACGCAGGAAAGTGCGGCCCATGAGAATTTCAAGCGCCTATGCCTCAATCTTCAAGAGGGAGACACCATGCTGCATTTCAGAAAACTCTCACCCACTCGACTGGTCAAGAACGGATTCCAAAATGCTGTGCAAGAGGCTGAAAACCGCGGTGCCAGCGAGGAAGAGCTGCTTGAACTCATCGGCATCGGCAAAACCCGCATAGGCATTCTAGAGGGAGACGTCGAGAATGGAGAACTGGAAATCGGACAAGCGGGAAGTCTGCTTAAAGGTCGTGAAATAGAGCCAGTGGATGTTGTGATGCAGCGATTCGTTCAAGAGTACTACATCGCTCGTAAACAGCTCATCAACCAGGCTATGGAAGAGCAAATATCAAGAAGAACTTTAATGTAATACACTTATTTAAATCATCACTTTAAAACAACAATATCATATAACTATGTCACAGTGGTTTGAATGCAAAGTAAAGTATGACCGCATGATGGATAACGGTGTCATGAAGACTGTATCGGAGCCTTATCTCGTTGACGCCCTCTCGTTTACCGAGGCCGAAGCACGCATCACCGACAAGATGCAGCCTTTCATCTCAGGTGAGTTCAATGTTGACGCAGTGAAACGCGTGAACTTGAGCGATATTTTTTATAATGAAGCCGGCGACCGTTGGTATAAGGTGAAGACCAATTTCATCACCATTGATGAGAAGACAGCCGTAGAGAAACGCACTGCCACCTATCAGCTTGTTCAAGCCAGCGATTTCCAGGGAGCGCTATCAACCTTCATGGAAGGCATGCACGACACGATGGCTGACTTTGAAATTGCCTCGATCACCGAGACGCCCCTTATGGACGTCTTCCCCGCCGACCTCGACGAGACCCGTGCCGACCGAGAGGCACGTCAGAAAGCCCAGAACTAATAAACATAACGAACGGCTCACATCATGTCGAACATTAAAGAAAACCTTGAGAAAGTACTAGCTAAAATACCTGCAGGAGTGCGTCTTGTAGCCGTTTCAAAGTTTCATGCAGTTGAAGAACTTGCCGAGGCCTATGAAGCAGGACAAAGACTCTTTGGAGAGAACCGTGCCCAGGAACTCATCGCCAAGGCACCCCAGCTGCCTGAGGACATCCGTTGGCACTTCATCGGACATCTTCAAAAGAACAAGGTGCGCGCCATCATGCCCTACGTGAGCGTGATCGAGAGTATCGACAGCGTGAAACTGCTGGAACTTGTCGAGAAAGAGGCCGCACGCATCGATCGCACAGTAGATGTATTGCTGCAACTCCATGTGGCCAAGGAAGAGACCAAGAGCGGTTTCAGTATCCAGGAAGTCCTGGAGGCTGGAGAGAATAACCTACTGACCTGTTACCCTCATGTCAACGTGTGTGGTGTGATGGCAATGGCCTCATTGACAGATGATATGGAACAGGTTGCTGAAGAATTCGACCTCGTTCGTCGCACCTATTTGACATTAAAGGACGGTTGCTTTGACGAGAGCGAATACTTTAATGAGCTGAGCATGGGCATGAGCGATGACTGGCAGGTAGCTGTCAAGCATGGAGCGACGCTGGTCCGCATCGGCACAGCGATTTTCGGCCCTAGAAAATACTGATTTCCAAGAAAAAATCATTTAGAATACGGCATTTTGAAAAAAATGTCGTATTTTTGCCAAAATTTATCACTTTTGAACAATATTTGAACATTTATCATCAATTTTAGAACCAAAATGACAACAGAAAAGAAAAACGGAGCATTGGTGTCAATTATCGCCATGATGTTCCTCTTTGCCATGATTTCGTTTGTGACTAACATGGCAGCGCCTTTTGGCACCATTTGGGATGACCATTACGATTGGGCCGGTATGATGGGCAACATGATGAATTTTGCAGCCTATCTGTTTATGGGTATTCCAGCAGGTATTCTCATCACCAAAATCGGCTACAAAAAGACTGCTCTGGTAGCTCTTGCCCTCGGCTTCATCGGCATGGCGGTCCAGTATATATCCAGTACCTTGAGTGCCAGTGATATCAGTACCTATATTGTTTATCTGACTGGTGCTTTCATCTGCGGTTTCTGTGTCTGCATCCTCAACACGGTGGTCAACCCGATGCTCAACCAGTTGGGCGGTGGTGGCAACCGTGGAAATCAGCTCATTCAGACTGGTGGCTCTCTCAACTCCCTGGCAGCAACGTTAACCCCTATGCTTGTGGGTATGCTCGTGGGTGAAACGACCGAGAAGACGACCATGGAATCCGTTCAGCCGCTGCTGTTCATCGCCATGGCCATCTTCCTTATCTCGTTTGCCATCATTTACTTCACGAAGCTTCAGGAGCCCAAGACCGAAGCCCAGAATGTAGTAGAAGGTGTGAAAGGCGCCCTCAGTTTCCGTCATCTGGTGCTGGGTATCATCGCCATCTTCTTCTATGTGGGCATCGAGGTAGGTATTCCCGGACAGCTCTTGTTCTACCTCACTGAGCCTGTTGCCGAAGGCGGCGTCCTGGGTAGTGCACCTATTGCCGGCACCATCGCAGGTATCTATTGGCTGCTCATGCTAGTAGGACGTTTCAGCAGCTCACTCATTTCGGGCAAGGTGTCGCCTAGAACACAACTCGTCTTCACTACCACCTTGGCAATCATCCTCTTACTTGTCGCCATCTTTATGCCTGAGGACATCAAGATGACGCTCAAGGGTGCTGAGGTTCCCGTTAAGGTGCTGTTCATTATCCTGTGTGGTATCTGCACTTCAGTAATGTGGGGTGTTGTCTTCAACCTTGCCACCGAAGGCTTGGGCAAGTACACTGCTGCTGCATCTGGTCTGTTCATGACCATGGTTGTCGGTGGTGGCGTGATGCCGCTCATCCAGAACTTCCTGGCCGATGTAGTGGGTGACATCGAGAGCTATTGGCTGATTATCGCCATGCTGGGCTACATGTTGTTCTACGCCCTGGTTGGCAGCAAACCCTCGAAGACTGCAGAATAGTCATTATCGACTGATATTCAACCATCTATTTGTGGCCGCGCTGAAAAAGTGCGGCCACAAATCTTTTTTTTGCTGAAAAACTATCCACGAAAAACAGACACATTAAAAAAAATATCAGTATTTTTGTAGCTTGAAAACGCTTTATAAAACCTCAAAATCTCAAGATTATGATTGATTCCAAGTTGATGACACGCGCGGCAGATAACATCCGCATTCTGGCTGCTTCAATGGTAGAGCAGGCCAAGTCAGGACATCCAGGTGGCGCCATGGGCGGTGCTGACTTTGTCAATGTCCTGTTTTCCAAGTACATCGTTACTGATCCCGACAATCCATCATGGTTTGCCCGTGACCGTTTTTTCCTTGATCCCGGCCACATGTCCCCGATGCTTTACAGCGTGCTGCACCTTGCAGGCCACTACACAACCGACGACCTGAAGGCGTTCCGCAGCTGGGACAGCATCACGCCCGGTCATCCTGAACTGGACATTGAGCATGGCGTGGAGAACACCAGCGGCCCCCTCGGCCAAGGCCATGTAATGGCAGTTGGTTGTGCTATCGCCGAGCGGTTTATCGCTACACACTATAGTGAAGTGTTTGCCCATAAGACTTACGCGTTCATCAGCGACGGTGGTGTGCAGGAAGGCATTTCGCAGGAGGCTGCCCGTATCGCTGGCTATCTGGGCTTGAACAATCTGATCATGTTCTACGACAGCAACACGGTACAGCTTTCGACCGACTGCAACGCCGTGAGCAACGAGGATACCGCGATGAAATACCGCGCATGGAACTGGAACGTCATCGAGTGTGACGGTACCGACCCCGTTGCGCTTGCCGATGCACTGGACAAGGCCCTTGCCGAAGCTGAACGTCCCACCATCATCATCGGCCGCACCATTATGGGCCGGGGCTGCGTGACTGTCGAGGGCGAGAACTTTGAGGGCAAGTGCAGCACCCACGGCAATCCTTTAAGCAAGTCGGGTGCAGACTATGGTAAGACCATTGAGAACTTGGGTGGTAATCCTGAGAATCCCTGGACCGTATTCCCCGAGGTGGCAGCCTTATATGCCCAGCGTGCTGACGAGCAGCGCAAGCTCGTAGCCCAGCGCAAGCAGGAAATCGACCAATGGGCGCAGCAGAACCCCGAGGCTATGAAGCGTTTACAGGACTTCATCGACGGCAAGGCGCCCAAGGTGGACTATGCTGCCATCGAGCACAAGCCCGGCATCGCCACCCGCGCGGCATCGGCCAATGTACTCGCCACTCTCGCAAGAGATGTTGAAAACATGATTGTATCGTCTGCCGACCTCGCTAACAGCGACAAGACCGACGGTTTCCTCAAGGTTCGTGGCGCATTTAAGACACACGATTTCAGTGGCGCGTTCCTGCACGCTGGTGTATCAGAGCTTGCCATGGCAGCCATTATCAATGGTATAGCCCTGCATGGTGGCATGATTGCCGCCTGTGGAACATTCTTTGTCTTCAGTGACTATATCAAGCCCGCGGCTCGCCTGTCGGCATTGATGGAGCTGCCCGTCAAGTTCATCTGGACCCATGATGCTTTCCGCGTGGGCGAGGACGGCCCCACCCACGAACCCGTGGAGCAAGAAGCACAGATCCGCCTCATGGAGGAACTGCAGAACCACCATGGCCGCAACAGTATGCTCGTGCTGCGTCCTGCCGACGCTGCCGAGACATCGGTTGCATGGAAGATGGCCATGGAGAACAACCTCACTCCCACTGCGCTTATCCTGTCGCGCCAGAATATCGACGATCTGCCCAGCGCCTCAGGCAACCGCTTCAACGATGCCTTGGGCGCCCTGCGAGGCGGCTACGTCGTTATTGGACAAGACAAGCCCGACATTACGCTCGTTGGCAACGGCTCGGAGGTGGCCACCCTTGTCGCCGCAGCAGCCATCATCAAGCAGCAGGGCATCAATGCCCAGGTGGTTTCAGTGCCATCCATCGGTTTGTTCCTTGACCAGGATGCCGACTATCGCGAGACTGTTATTCCCGCAGGAGTTCCCGCCTTCGGCTTGACATCGGGTCTGCCCAGCACACTGCGCCGTGTAGTGCCCACCGGTACCATCTACGGATTGAACCATTTCGGCGCCTCAGCGCCCTATAAAGTGCTTGACGAAAAGTTCGGTTTCACGCCTGAAAACGTCGCTAAAAGCATCATTGCGGCCCTAAAACGATGATTTTTACGATTAAAAAAAAAATTTTTTACAAAATAGTTGTCGTGTTTTCGAAAAAAAGCTTAATTTTGCAGGATAAAACAGACCGATTAATGAAATCATAAAAAGTTTAACAAAATATTAAAACCAATTTAATTATGAAGAAATTTGCTCTACTAGCTCTTCTTTTTGCATCGTATCTGGTTCCCGTTGTTACCAGTGCACAAGAAGTAACCTATGTTGAAGACCCGTCTCAGGGCTACCTGTTCAACCGCATGAAGGACAACTGGTTCATCACTGGTGACGGTGGTGTCGGTATCATGATGTCCTCTTACGACAAGCACGAGAAGTTTGGTCACCGTATCGGTGCCAAGGCTGACCTGTTTGTTGGTAAGTGGTTCTCTCCCCTTCTTGGTCTGCGCGGTGGTTTCGACTACGAGCAGATTAAGGGTGCAACCTGGACTGGTAACTACGCAGCCCTCGGTTATCGCTCATGGCCCCGCCAGCTCGATGGTGGCAAGTATGTTCCCCAGCACTTCAACAACTTTGGTTTGGTTGGAGACGTGCTCTTCAATGTTTCTAATTGGTTAGCAGGTTACAAGCCCTACCGCTTCTACAACGCAATCGTGTATGTAGGTATGGCAGTTAACTGGGTATATGCCCGTGACGGTGCTCGTCCCTACTCGGATGGTCCCTGGAAGTATGGTGCAAACGATGACCCCGACCACAGCCGCAACTACAGCATGCAGGTCGGTCTGCTCAACAGCTTTGCCATCACCAAGAAGTTAGACTTCAACATTGACCTGCGCTTCGACCTCATGCAGGAGCACATCGACGGTGCCGGTATGGGTTACAGGACCTGGAACGAGTATCCCGGTATCCTGCTCGGTATGACCTACAAGCTGGGCAAGAGCGAGTGGAACGCTCCCGTTACCGCCGTTTGCCCCGAGTGGAAGTACACCGATGCTGAGGGTGACGCTCTGGTTGCCAACCTGAACGACGCAAACCGTCGCATTGCTGACCTCGAGGATCAGCTCAAGAAGTGCCTTGAGAGCAAGAACACTCCTCGTGTTGATGAGGCTGAGGCTCCCCTGGCTACTATCTACTTCCCCATCAACCGCACCGAGGTTCTGGGCGTACAGCGCAACGTGCTTGACGCTGTTGCTGAGGTCATGAAGAGTGAGAACCGCAACTACCTGCTCACCGGTTGGGCCGACAACTACACTGGCAACGATCAGATCAACGTTCGCCTGCGTAAGGGTCGTGTAGCTACCGTGAAGAAAGAGCTCGTTAACAAGGGTGTTGCTGACAGCCGTCTCGAGACCGAAATCAACAACGGCGAGCTGACCAACTATGGTCCCAAGTGCGCTTCTCTCGACCGCGCCGTTACCATCCACCGCAAGTAATCAGATTACTTAACGGTATCAACTCAACAAAAAGATGTTCCGCCCATCACGGTGGAAAATCTTTTTTGTACTACCTTTGCATCCACATTATATAATATATAGCAGTTGCTGACTGAGAAGAAAGACATTAATGGCACAAAAGAGGGCTAAAGACTCATTACTGAAACTCATCAGAGAGGGACAGCCGCTGTCAACGAGGCAGCAGCTGCACCTGACCTTTGCCTTGAGCCTGCCAGCCATTCTAGCCAATGCATCGGCTGTTGTGATGCAGTTCATCGATGCTGCCATGGTAGGACAACTTGGCGCCGATGATTCGGCCTCAGTCGGACTGATGGGCACGACGTCATGGCTCTTTGAAGGAGTGTTGAGCGCATTCGCTGCAGGATATGCCGTGCAGGTAGCTCATCTGCTGGGTGCTAGACGCTCATCCGATGCACGCCAAGTGGTGCGCCAAGCCATCGTGGTATGCCTGATCTTCAGCCTGTTGTTGGCAGGAATTGGCCTGATAATCTGCAAGCCGCTCCCTGTTTGGCTCGGAGCCGAAGCCCACATCCAAGCCAATGCCACCCGCTACTTCGGCACATTTATGCTGTTTGTCCCGTTCTTTATGCTCGACATTGTGGCTAGCTCCATGTTGCGCAGCAGCGGCAATATGCGAGTGCCCAGCGTCCTCAACATCCTGATGTGTGTGCTGGATGTGGTGTTCAACTACCTGCTTATTTTCCCTACCCGTCAGATATCCCTATTGGGCCAAGAAATAACGATGCCGGGCGCTGGTCTGGGAGTGGTGGGTGCCGCATTGGGTACAGCATCCGCAGGACTGGTCATATCTCTGCTGATGATTTATTATCTAGTGTTCCGCTCCAGTGAACTGCGTCTAACGCTTGACAAAGGCTCATTTAAGCCCACATGGAAAGTGTTCAAGAAATCGGTCAAGATATCTACTCCAATGGGTCTGCAGCACATCATGATGTGCAGTGCGTCAATCGTCATTACGGGCATCGTGGCACCTCTGGGTAGTATCGCCCTTGCAGCCAACTCGTTCGGCATCACGGCCGAGAGTCTATGCTACATGTCAGGTTACGGCATTGCCGACGCAGCCACCACCCTCATCGGGCAGAGCCTGGGAGCAAAGCGCAAACGCTTAACACGCAGTTTTGCGTGGATTACTGTGTTATCGGGCATGACCATCATGGGCGTGATGGCCGTCTTTATGTATGTGTTTGCAACCCAGCTGATGGGATTCATGTCGCCTGTGCCTGAGGTGGTGGAACTGGGAGCCCGCTGCCTGCGCGTCGAGGCCTGGTCTGAGCCGCTGTTTGCAGCTGCCATCATCTGTTACGGCGTGTTTGTAGGAGCCGGCTACACTTTGGTGCCCTGTGGCATTAATCTGGTGAGCATGTGGATTGTGAGACTGGGACTGTCGGCCATCATGGTGACCACGATGGGCCTGTACGGCGTGTGGATGGCGATGGCCATTGAGTTGTGTTTCCGCGGCACGGTGTATCTCTTGTGGCTATCGTCCAAACGGTGGATGAAAAGCGTTATTGATTAGCGGGTGTGCGCTTGAACTTCTCGGCGATAATGACACCGGCAAGAATGAGCACACAGCCCACATAGGCAATGGCATTAGTCCGCTCGCCGAACCAGATGGCTGCAGCAATCATTGATATGATCGGGCTCAGGTAAAAATAATTGCTCGCTCGCACCGCGCCGATGCGTTTGACCGTGATGCCCCAGATGAAGTAGGCCGCCATCGAGCAAATCAGTCCCAAATAGAGCAGGTTGCCCCACACTTCGGGTTGCCTCAACACAGCCCAGTCAATTTTAGTGTCTTGGGCTGCAAGCAGGGGCAAAGCCGACAAGACGCCATAGAAAAACAGCTTGCGGGTGATGAACAAAGTCGAGTAAGTGCGATTCAATCGTTTTAAGGCCATCGAATAGAAGGCCCATACCAGGGCCGCCAGCATAGCCAACAAGTCACCGACCACGCTGTCACCCCAGACCAGTCCATCCTTCAGCGCCAACATCGCCGAGCCAATGAAAGCGATGATCATGCCTAGGCACGTCAGTAGCGAGATGCGCTCGTCACGATAAAAAATGGCTCCCATCAATGCCGTCGTCAACGGGGCAATGCTCACCAAGACGGCCACATCACTGATCAACGTGAGTTCCAGAGCGGTGTTCTCGGCAATAAAGTAAGCCGAGCCACCCGCAATTCCGCACACGACAAACAACAACTCGTCGCGCCAACCGGTGTAGCGTACTTTGAAACGGCTGACCACCAGCAATGACAGGTAAGCGATAGTGAAACGGGCCACAAAAATCTCGGTTGGTGTCAGGCCAGCGTCAAGCAGCACACGGGTGTTGAGGAATGAGATGCCCCACACCAGAATCATGGCGAATGCCGCCACATGATACCAAAAGTCGCTATTCTTTTTTACCTGTCCCATGAGAATTACGGTGCAAAGGTACGATTAAGTTTTCGGTTGTCTACTTTCAATATTCAGTTTTTTTGTCATTGAACAGGAACATGCATGCCAACGAGCAGCTAATTGTTGTAAAGATGCGGGAAAAACGCTACCTTTGCGACAGTGAAACACGAGGAGTTCATCAATAAGGTATTCACGGCCGACGAGGTCCAGTTCTTCAAGGGTACACGTCTGCTGGTGGCACTGAGTGGCGGGGCCGACTCAGTGGCACTGTTGCGGGTGTTGCTCGAGGCTGGATGCGATTGCCATGCGGCTCACTGCAACTTTCATCTGCGTGGCGAGGAGTCGATGCGCGACGAACAGTTCGTGCGGGACCTGTGCCGACGGCTCGACGTACCCTTGTCAGTCACTGACTTCGATGTCGCGGCATGGCAGCAAGAGCACGGCGGCTCGGTCGAGATGGCGTGCCGTGAGCTTCGCTATGCCTGGTTTGAGCAGCAACGCGATCAACAAGGATGCTCACGCATCGCCATAGCCCATCATGCCGACGACCAGGTCGAAACATTCTTCCTGAACTTGCTGCGTGGCACCGGAGTGAAAGGATTGTCGGGAATGCAGCGGTTGAGCGGCTACATTTGGAGGCCACTGCTGGGCGTCAGCCGCGACGAGATTATCGATTATCTGACGGCTATCGGCCAGGACTATGTTACCGACAGCACCAATGCCGAGAATGATTATCGACGTAACCGCATGCGCAACATCGTGTTACCCGTTATCGATGAGCAATTCCATGAGAGTCGAGCACGCATCCTCGACACGATGGACAACCTGGCACGCGACAACGACCTGTTGGACGAATTAGTCAACCGAGTTATACCCAATTACCGCCACATCGACATCGAGCAGCTGTGTAGCCATGCTCATGCCCCCACACTACTCTATCACCGCATCCGTCACCTGGGTTTCAACCACGAGCAGTGTGCACAAGCCGTACAAGCGGCACGCGAAGGGCATACGGGCCGCCAATTCCACGGTTACAACGACCTACTTGTTGTCAACCGGCACTCTTTGGACATCAGTCCATCCGATATGCAGCAGGATATCGAGATTCCATTGGATTTATCCATCGGCATCAAGGCACCCGTAGCCATTACAGTTACCCGTGGCCGTGTACCATTCTCCCCCACCCTGTGCGACGGCAAACGCGTTGTCGCCTTCAACACACAATTATTGAGCTGTCGGCGCATTGTGCTGCGCCACTGGCAACGAGGCGACAGGATCAAGCCGTTCGGCCTCAAAGGAAGCAAATTGTTGAGCGACCTGTTTGCCGATTTCAAACTGAACCACAACGACAAACAAACGGTCTGGATCCTTGAAGCCGACGGCGAGATCATCTGGGTGTTAGGATACCGTTCCTCGGCACTCTATCCAGTCCAACGAGGCTCACGGGAATACCTGCTGCTGGCACTTTAAAATGCTTGTAAAGCGAAAAATCGCCAAAAAATTTGCATAAAACGAAAGATGGCAGTACCTTTGCACCCCAAATGAGTGTGTTTGCTCAGCAAATGCACTTTCGGAGAGATGGCAGAGTGGTCGATTGCGGCGGTCTTGAAAACCGTTGAGGCTAACTACCTCCAGGGGTTCGAATCCCTTTCTCTCCGCATTTTTTTGCCCTTTTCTCAAGGGCATTTATGTAGGTCCGGTCCTGTAGCTCAGCTGGATAGAGCAACAGCCTTCTAAGCTGTGGGTCCCGGGTTCGAATCCCGGCGGGATCACGCTTCCAATTTAGGCGCTGATTATCAGCGATTTATCAACGAAAATCAGCGCCTTTTTTCAATCAAAACAACCATTTTTTAAGCAAAAAAAAACCGCATTTCTGTAGTTTTGCGTACTCTTTTGTACATACTTGGAGCCAAATAAGTGCAAGTAGACGTGCAAGTAATCTTTTGGTTAATGTTCTGAAACAAGGGATTTTACGAAAGAAGGCGACAAGGAAGACGTGCAACTTAGCACTTAAGATGTGCAAGAATTAGTACACTAATTTACAAAGTGCGTCATGTTTAAATTATGGCTAACACCAGATTTTTTCTTGACGAACGCTGCTCTAAAGGTTTAAAACCCAGCGTTTTGAAAGTGGCCATTGCCCACAAAGGCAAGAGTGCCTTGGTTTCGCTTGATGCGAAAATCCTCTCTAATCAATGGGATGGGAAAAAGTCCCGAGTGGTCAACCATCCAGACCAAATGCTGATGAATGTTTACATTTCCAATGTAAAGCAGCAGATCGACACCATCATCCTTACTCTAGCCAATGAAGGGCGTCTCGGTTCCATGAATGCAGCCGAGATCAAGCAAGTCATTGAAAATCATCTTCATCCCGAGAAACAACAAGCTAAGGAAGATGAAGAGCGCAGGGCCAAATCGTTTGCCGTGCGTTTCATCAAGTGCGCAGAGAGCAAGTCAAAAAGCACCTGTGGCTTGTTCATGCAGACCTACAGGCGGTTGCTGGCCTATAAAGGCGAAGAACTTGAAAAGCTTCGTTTTGAGGACATTACAAAGGACTGGCTCATCGACTTTGACAATTTCATGGCTCGAACTGCACCATCGAGGAACTCTCGTAACATCCACCTGCGTAACATCCGCACCGTTTTCAACGATGCCATTGACAATGAAATCACCTCGTTCTACCCTTTCCGTACTTTTACCATTCGTCCAGAAGCCACGCCGAAGCGAAACTTGAAGGTGGATGAGCTGCGCACGTTATTCACCTATCCCGCTGAAGAACATGCGCTTTACTACATCGACATTTTCAAGCTGATTTTCATGCTGATAGGAATCAATGTGGTTGATTTGTGTAGACTTAAGGAACTGGTTGATGGCCGTGCAGACTTCAAACGGGCGAAAACCCATCGCCTCTACTCCATCAAGGTTGAACCCGAAGCAATGGAAATCATTGAGCGACACCATGGTAAGGATTGGCTTATCGATGTCATGGATCACTACAAAGACCACAATGACTTCACTCGACGCATGGACAGAACCCTGCAGAAGATTGGGCCGGTGAAGCGTGTCGGTCTTGGAGGAAAGAAGATCTACTCTCCCCTATTTCCCAAGCTCACAACGTATTGGGCACGCCACACATGGGCGACCATTGCCATGAGCATCGACATTCCAAGGGATACAATCTCTCATGCCCTCGGGCATGGAACGAACACAGTCACAGACATTTACATTGACTTTGACCAGAGCAAGGTGGATGAGGCTAATCGAAAAGTTCTCGACTGGGTTCTCTACGGCAAAAGATGACTTTGGTAAGTGTTACCAAAATCGTTTCTGAATTTGATGCCCGACGTGTTACGCGCCGGGCATTTTTCAGCTAGTTACGGGTGCCTTCTGACACCATAAATGCTACCAAATCCATTTCCAAAATTGTTTCTGAAATCGGTTCACAAATCGTTTCTGAAATCGGTACCTGGAAATTGATGCCTAAAAAACTCCCCTGAGGCTGTAGCCCCAAGGGAGAAAACATCAAAATGGACCGAAAACGTTTGACGATTAGTCGCTTGTGATTTTGTAAAAATTGCCTTTTAGGAGGTGGGACATGCCGTCTTCGGTGAAGGTGGCGGTCAGTTTCTCGCAGAGGTAGCGTTTGCCGTCGATGTGGAAGACGGAGCGGACGTTGGGGATCTTGTCGGCAAGGAAGGAGAAG
>JAEEGJ010014997.1_pt1 | contig 18210 bp, 23 predicted proteins | sample 8958761 | NCBI WGS metagenome assembly JAEEGJ01 (sample SAMN16246546, study PRJNA631951) | gut metagenome | biome: gut microbiome; feature: rumen; material: RS-attached | host: Bos | place: Iran: Karaj | collected 2018-10
GAATCTTTGGCCCTAAGAGTTCCCCATGAATCATGGCTTCTTTTTCTCCAAAAACCTGCTCAAAGATGGACTCAAACTCAGGTGTAATGAGCGCATCCAACCATGCTTTCTTTTCACCTGTAAAGTCGGAGCGTTCTGTATGCCCGCAGTAAGAAACATGATTTCCATCGTAGTAAAAGTTCAAGTTTTCACCATCGATTTTCTCTGTTCCAATCCACTGAATATCTTTCAATAATTCAATGTACTCATCTGAAAATACTTCCGTATTAACAGTCTTGGACTTTGGGTCAGTCCGCTTCCATGGACTAACAATTTTGTGGTAGTTGTGCATAGTGCACCTCCGTAAAAAATTAATTTAGCCCCACCACTTGCTTTTGAAAAAAGCAAGAAAACTATTCTATGAAAATAGTATAACATTAAGTAAAGTATCTTTCATTCAAGCAGTACTTTAAGCAATACCATAGAATAAAAAGTGTTATAGATTTTCTGTTTTACCTATCTTACACCTCCATTTCCACTACAATCTTCCCTTCACTCAAACTCGCAAGCTTTCCACCGTAGTTCATCTTCTTAGGCTTAGCTTCGCGGATGATTTTTGCAGCAAGTGCCCTGAGGTGGCCGGCTTTTTCCAAACCCGGGTTTCCGGAGATTTTGGCAGCAGGGTTTTCGATGCATACAAGAATTGAGTTCTTGTCGTACTGATTGTATGGCTCTGCCTGAACAACGGTTTCGAGATTTTCGTAAAACTCGTGTTTTGCCTGGCGGATTTTTTCTGCATCGGCTGAAAGGGCTTCGGGCTTGATGTTGTTGCAAAGTTTACCAAGGGCATAAGGAACGGAATCATGCTCCCAGTTGTAAAAGTTTGTTCCAACTAACGGGAGAGTAATTTTTGCAGAGTTCTTTCTGAAGTAGCGGATTAAAGCCTGGTCGATGCTTTCGCGTGATGAATCGTAATCAAGCTTTTCAACTGCGCTTTCGTAAACAGCTTCCAGATCTTCCGGGTCTAACTGCTGCATCCGTCCGTAACACATTGAAAAAAGAATCTCAACGCAAAGCGGTTCAAGAATATACTGTGTAAGCTGAGAAAACTTTTCAAAAACTTCAGAGCGGCGGATATAAAGCTCACCGGCGAGCAGAGAATCTTTAGCTTCTACTGCAGCAAGAAGCGGACCAATGTGTACAAGGTAATCAAAAATCTCTTTATCCGAAACATCAACATCTGGAGCAACATAAATTACAGGATTACAGTTAAGGGCAGAAGCTACATAAACATAATAACTCGGTGTAAAATAAGTGCTTGAAGAAAGCTTCTGTGCGCCGGTAACATCTGGCTTGTTCATCTTATCCCATTTTCCAACAAAATCGAGCTGTCCTGTCTTGCTCTTTGTAAACTCAAACCAGTCATTGGCTGTCTTAATTAAAATCTGTGCGTTCATCTTTTTCCTCCTTATCATCAACTCAATTATAAATCAAGGGGTGTAGCAAATAATGCGACAGGGTAAAAAAAATGTGATATAATTTTTTATGATTCCGAATCAAGTTAGGAATGACATATAGTGTTGGAATCATGGAGGCGTTGAAAATGGCAAAGGATACATCTGAAGGAAAGGTTCCGCAGCGAAATGCAACTCACATCCTTTCTTATATCATGAAGATTGACCAGTCTATCATCAATGGTGAATATCCGAATGTTAACAAGCTGAATAAAAAATATGGATGGAACTTGAGCCGCAGTACGATTGGACGATATATTGAGATTTTGAAAAATGATTACGATGCTCCGATTGAATATGACTTCCAGAAAAACGGATACTATTATACTGACCCCACATTTTATCTGCAGCGCGTAATGCTGAACGAAGGCGAACTGCTCACCCTCTCCACTATACTTCCATTGCTTGAACAGTATAAAAATACTCCGCTTGAAAAAACTTACCGAGACCTGATGATGAAGCTTGTAAAAATGCTGCCGGACAGCATCACGGTTGATTCAGCTTTGATTAACAACGAGGTTCATTTTATTTCTGACCCGATTACAAAACTTGCGGAAGGTGTTTTTGAGAATACATTAAAAGCAACTAAGCTTCATTGTACTTTACAAATGGAATACAAGACCGCACAAAATACTGAATATGAACAAAGAATGTTTGATCCTTATCACATGATTTGCCAGAAAGGCAGCTGGTATGTTCTTGGTTATTCTTATCATGCAGAAGCTGTCCGCCTTTATGCAATGCCAAGAATTAGAAATTGTAAGGTAACCGAAAAAAAGTTTACAATTCCGAAAGACTTTAAATTGGAAAATCACATTGATGTTCAAATGGGAGCCTGGGGAAACAGCGGCGAAAGGTTTAAGGTTGAAATTGAGTTTGTAAAGGGTTTGAAAACTTATGTAATGGAAAGAACCTGGCATGACGGACAGACTCTCAAAGAAAATAAAGATGGTTCCGTTTATCTTTCCTTTGAAACAAATCAGCTTGGACAGGTTGCCGCATGGGTAATGTCGTTTACAGGTGGTGCTAAGGTCTTAAATCCACCGGAGCTGAAAAATCGTGTTGCTGATGCAGCCAGGGAGATTTTGAAAAACAGTTGAGAGAAAAAGAACAAGTCGTCACAGGGGCAATAATTCTTTATATCACCATTACCCGTATTAAAATCATATAAATAATCGTGCCGCCAAAAATGCTTAAGAGAGAGTTTTTCTTCCATAAATAAGTTATGATTGTAAATACGATTGCAGTAATTTGCGGAACCCATTGTGTAAGGGTTGTAAAACGAACATCACGCAGGCTGTAAATCAGAAGACCAATCATCACAACTGGAGGAATATAGCGTTCAAAAATGTGAATTAACTTTCCGGGTTTACGTTTTGAAAAAACTGCAAACGGAAAAAGCCGCTCACAAAAAATAATGAGTCCGATTAAGAAAGATACAAATAAAGCTTTAGATACCGGCATTTTCATCCTCCCCCACCATAGTTTGAGTGTCACCAGCTGTCACTCTATCCTTCCTTTCCCGCACAAACTTTTGAATCTGATCAATACTCAAAACTGCAAACAATGCTGTAAGTGCAAAATCAACACCTGTAAAATCAAAGTGAATCATCGCACCTGCAACCGCTCCAATCAGACTACCTCCAACCCAGTAGGCCTGATCCAGAATGGAAACGGTAAAAAAATATTCTTCCGGCTTTACTCCCGGCGGCACATTTGTTGTAGTCAAAATAGAAAAAGTTTCGTCTGTAAGTGCATAAATCAGATAAGGCTTAGAACGTCGGCATTCCTTAAACTGATTAATCAACGGAAGCCCGTAAACAATATGGCGAATGTTTAAAAGCAGCTCAGCCGCAAGAATCAAAGGGATGGGTGTGCCGGCTGCAAAAAGAGGAATTGCAAAAAACTGTCCTGCCCCCGCAAACATCAAAATCCCCATCGCAGGAGCAAGCCACCACGGATACCCCGCATTAATCGTAATCAACCCAAACGCAATTCCACAGGAAATATATCCCAGAAAAACCGGAATCGTAGTTCTGAGGGCAACCTTTAAACAGTGTATGTTCATAATCTTTTTCTCTCAAAAAAGTTTAAAGGAAAAAAAGTTCAATGGGAAGAGATGAAGTTGTAATATTTTGTTATCTGGTAAAATCTTTGTTTCTATTCATAAAAACACTTGATTCTATAAATAGAATTCGTTATTATGCTCTTAATGATTTTTGGAATTACTTTTTTTACATTTGCGTTTTTCTCATTTTTTGCCTTTTTCTTTTTTGGTAAGAGATGCGTCGTACGAAAAGCATAGAATGTAGAAAATACAGCTGATACAAGAAGCGGTTCTATCTTTTCGGTAGAGCCGCTTTTTTTTGCGGTGAACGAAAATGACCGGTCGCCTACCGGCGGCCTTACTCAGGAGGTATTAATTGAAGATTGCATACAGTGGTATTGAAGGAGCATTCGCTCACATTGCGGCAAAACGAATCTTTCCAGCCGAAGAACTGATTTCCTATGGAGATTTCCGCTCGGCTTATGAGGCCGTTGAAAAAGGAGAATGTGCTTATGCAGTTCTTCCGATTGAGAATTCTTATGCCGGTGAGGTTGGCCAGGTAACTGATCTGATGTTCCAGGGCGGCCTTTTTGTAAACGGCGTATATACATTGAATGTTATGCAGAATCTGCTTGGCGTAAAGGGAGCAAGTGTGGAAAGTGTCCGCAAGGTTGTGAGTCATCCTCAGGCACTTGAACAAAGCTCTGATTTTATTACAGCTCACGGTTATGCAACTGAAGAAGCAGTGAATACAGCACGAGCAGCAAAAATGGTTGCGGAGCTTGGGGATGTTAGTGTGGCAGCAATTGCCAGTGAAGAGACTGCAGCCTTGTATGGACTTGAAGTTCTTGAACGTGGTGTAAACGGATATCAGGACAACTCTACCCGCTTTGCAATTCTTTCTCGTGAAGAAGGAGCAAAGGTATACACTGGTTCTGATGGCAACACTTTTATCCTGATGTTTGCAGTAAAAAACGAGGCAGGAGCTCTGGTTAAAGTTTTGAATAAGCTTGGAGAGTTCGGTTACAACATGAGCGTAATTCACAGCCGCCCGCTCAAGGGCCTGGCCTGGACTTATTATTTTTACATTGAAGCAGAAGGTGAGTTCGGTACTCCGTCATATAATCAGATGCTTTCCGAAATGAAATATAGATGCAGTAAATTAAAGGTTTTAGGGAGATTTTAATTATTTATATGAATTGCTTTGAAAATGTCCCCACCGTGGCGACCACTTACATTTTGCAATATGATATATTTCAGACATCACACAGCGGGATGGAACAGCTGGCAGTTCGCGAGCCCCATAAGCTCGAGGTCGGAGGTTCGAGTCCTCCTCCCGCCATAGATTTAAAATTCAAGTTTTGTTATATTCTTTTTCATAAGGAGATCAGGTATTCACAAATTGCATTTCATTTTATCAAAACAAATTAATTGAACAATTCCCACTTCTCAAACAAAATCTGAAGGAATCTCAGGAAACCTTTCAGGAACGTTTGATGCACATTATCTGGAACAAAGGTTTCTCAGAAATCCAGATCTACAAATCAGCAAATATCGACAGGCGACTCTTTTCAAAGATTCGTTCTGATTCATCCTATCATCCGCAAAAACAAACAATTCTTCCATTGCTTATTTCCCTACACCTGAATATGTCAGAAGCAGAAGATTTACTGGCAAGAGCTGGATTTGCTTTCTCCCCTACTGACACCACAGATGTTATTTATCGCTTCTGTATCGAAAATCAGATTTTTGACTTGGATGTAGTAAATGAATTGATTTATGAAGCAGAATAAGCTTTTCATAAAATCCAAAAATTAAAGTACAACTTGATTGCAGTGTTGCACAGATGGTGTTATATTCAAACTATCACTTCTAACAAAGCGTTTCTTTTTCGGAAAACTTTAGAAGTAGTGCTCGTTGGGCACCCTAAACTTAACAAGGAGGAACTGAGATGAAAGCAGTTTCCAATACATTTGAATTGCAAGCATTACAACTGCCTCAGCTCCCACTCGGATTCCCATTGCAGGGCTTTATGCCTCAGGGACAGATACAGGGAATGTTTAACGGGTTTGGCTTTATGTGCCAGACTACTTTTAGAGATTTTGAAGGGAAAAACAGCGCTTAAATCTTTTTCCCGTTAGTGGGTATTCAATCCGTAAAATAAAACATTCTCCTGTAGCATAACTGGTAGTGCACCAGACTCTGGATCTGGGTTGTGTAAGTTCGAATCTTACTGGGAGAACTATTTTGCAGGTTTAGCGTAGATGGTTTATCGCGTCGGTCCTCCAAACCGAAGAGCACGGGTTCGAATCCCGTAACCTGCTTTTCTGTGGAAGTAGCCTAACAGGTAAAGCACTGGACCGAAAATCCAGCTTAGGCAGTTCGAGTCTGCCCTTCCGCGATCTTTCACGGGTAGATAGCTTAGCTGGTTAGAGCATTCGGCTCATATCCGGAAGGTCTGCGGTTCGAATCCGCATCTACCCATTCATATCTGCAAGTGGTGCAGCTGGAAGCATACGTGATTTGGGGTCATGGGGGCGCAGGTTCAAATCTTGCCTTGCAGAATCTTCTGTAGTGTAATTGGTAGGGAGCGACCCGAAGGGGCAAAACCTGTGAGACAGGTTTTGAGCGATTCTCCGAGCAGCTATGCTGCGAAGGCGGAAGCACATGAGCTTTTGGTGCTCAGAGTTTAGGTTCGAGTCCTGACGGAAGAATGATTTAAATTAAAGAGCATCTTTAATGACACGATGTTTTTTTAATGCTATAGTAAAACCATAAAGCGTTGGAACGACGCAAAAGTTGGCTTGAGCCGGCTTACACTTACAGGGGGTTCAGAGATGAACATTATGAACAGTTATAATTTCCATCTTCATTGTCTCGAACATAGTAGAAATCATTCCAGTTCAGAATTGCATTTCTCTGAACATTCGTGGTGTGAGAATCATGACAGCTGGTGCGAAAACAGTTCGTCGAACTGTAAGTCAATTTTTGTAAGCGGAGTTTTGGCGTAAATCTTCTGCGCAAGATTATCCTTCCAAGGCGTTGAAGCTCCGGCGTAAAAGGAGTTATCAACGTGAAAACAACATATCTTAAGCCTGTGCTGGATTTGACGGCAACAGGTGCAAAAATCAAAACACTTATGAAGCAGCGGGGTATTACGCCTCGTCAGCTGCAAATTCTTCTCGACTTTCCATATGTGCAGACTATCTACAACTGGTTTGCGGCGAAAAACATGCCTACGCTCGATAACCTAGTTGTGCTTGCACAGGTGCTTGGCGTGACAATGGATGATATTGTCGTTACCCGTATGGTATCTGTTGAGATTGATAATTCGGAGGGCGTGGAAATACTTAGCGCATGAAATTAATATGCGTATAGCTCAGCTGGTAGAGCATCGGTCTCCAAAACCGAAGGTCTTAGGTTCGAATCCTAATGCGCATGATAGAATCTGTAGCCAAGTTGGTTAAGGCAGCGGTCTGCAAAACCGTGATCGTGGGTTCGATTCCCATCAGGTTCTCTTTTATGGAGTTACTGGTGTAAAGGTAACACTCCTGCCCGTGGAGCAGGCATTCTGAGTTCGAATCTCAGGTATCTCCCTATATTTGGTCTGCTGGTGCAATGGTCAGCACATCTGACTTTCTATCAGAAAATACCAGTTCGATTCTGGTGCAGACTATAATTTGGAGTTGTGTCCGAGTGGTTTAAGGTACCGGTTTGCTAAACCGGCGAGTTTTATTAGAGACTCCGATGGTTCGAATCCATCCGGCTCCGTATCATGGAAGTTTAGCCTAATTGGTAGGGAGCGACGGCTGTAAGCCGACAAAATGCTCCAGTGGAGCATTTTGAGCGAGTCTCCGAGCAGCTATGCTGCGAAGGCGGAAAGGCACCAGTCCTGAAAACTGGCGGTAGATTATATCTCCTTGCAGGCACGGTCGTAGCTGGCGTGCGACCGTGGCGAAGCCGGCCCGGAGGGCGAGTCCTGTAGCTTCCGATCCCTGAGAATTATCTTGCCTACCGGACAAATATGTGGCCCAATCAATACTCAACCTTCAAAGTCTCCACCCCGTAAGTTTCCTTAAACATTTTTTCATCGGCAGACGTTCGAATAAGCATAATTTCTGTAAAGTGACCGTCTGCCTTATTTTTGAACCCGGCAACCTTCTCCCCGGTGCAAATTGAACTGCGAATTACTGCATATTGAGTTTCTGGATCAAACCGCACAGAGGGTTCCTGTTTCTTTTTGTGACCAAAGATTTTCATTTTCCCATTTCCATCCCTGCATTTTTATCGTAATCCGAAATGATTATTTCTGAATCGTCAACAGGAAGCTGCAAATTGATTTCCGGATCTTTATAGTTAATTATTCCTGAAGCCCCTCCGCCAGCCAGTTCATCAATTGCAAAAGCCTGAATTGTATTATCTTCGAGTGTAAAAAATCCATGCCCAAATCCAGCCGGAAGATACACAAGCCGCGGGCAATTTGCATTCAGTTCAAAACTTTTATACTGTTTGAAAGTTGGCGAGCCTGCCCTCAAATCAACAATAAAATCCAGAGCCCTCCCCTGCACTACACTGATTAGTTTTCCCTTTGCTTTTCCCGGCTTCTGAAAGTGGATTCCAAAAAAAGTGTTCTTCTTCGGCATCTTATAAATCCGCTGCTCCGAAATCTCAAATCCCTTCAAAACGCCAGCCATCTCTTCTTTATTAAAGAACACTGACATTGTGCCCCGCGCATCTTCTCTCTGCTCCGGCTCAATCAAATAACAGCTGTCGAAAATTGTTTCAATTATTTTCATCTTCTAAATTATACCACAAAAATCCCTATTCAAAAAACAGTCTGTAGTACCGCCCGGCAAGTTTTTCACCAAAGGCTTCAGACAATCTTGCCATTGCTCTTTCTTCTGAAAAATCTGCCTGTGCAAACTCCTGAGATTTGATATCGTTAATCTGCTTTAATGTACGTTTGTAAAACTTACTGAATTCCAAAAGAGAAATCGCATAACCCGGCAGCTTCTCTGTATCAATAATGTCAAAGATACAGTGGTTACTGGAATCCGAAACAATCACAGTGTTCTTGCGGTCTAAGCTCATATCCTTTTCACTCAAAACCACAAAGTCACCAAGGCAGTATTCGGTATGCCCAACAATCTGAGTTTCATAAAATGCATTTTTCAGTAATGATTCCGGGCGAATCCAAAGAGGCCCCTGAGTAACCTCATCTCCTGAACCGCTGAAAAATCCGTGCCAGTCCAGAAGCTCTTCGAAAGCATAATTAAAGCCTTCATTATAAGGATTAAAAGAGAGCTTATGCCACTGCTCGTTCAAAAACGAAATCGACCATTGATTTTCCTGAATACCAAAAACATTCAAAATATAATTAATCCAGGTACGCGAGAATCCGGCATGAGAAAAAACAATCCGTCCTCCCGCACAATCTGCTTTACATTCAAAAGCAATATCAAGAATATCATGATTTTCTGTAAGCAGCTTTCTGATTTCTCCAATATGACTATTCTGATGCCCAGACACCCCTGCCCCATATTTCGTCTTACTCAAATAACTCCAGTCATGATTCCCCAGGAGAAGTTTTCTGTGCACCTTATCTTCACGGACAAAATCACAAATTGACTTAAAGTTCTCCCCCTGATCCGGCCATTCATTTTCCCAGGAATCAAAATAGTCCCCAAGAAAAATCACATAATCATAATCCTTTGCCGGCAGCCTCTTAACCACCTCCCATTCATGAGAACCGTGAACATCTGGAATTATCAAAATCTTCATATTCTTTGTTTCCTTTCAGATGAGTATAAAACAAAACGTTCTCAAAAACATTAAAGTAATACTTTAAATATCAGCCCCTAATCTTATTTTATTGAAACCTGAATATTTGGTAAAATGAATAGACCTTTATTATTTACAGTATACAAGATTTAGTGTATAGTATAAATATTGGAAGTGCCTGATTCTGGCGGCGTCTCCCGGACTCAATCAGCTTTGTGCTGAAATATGATAAAGGGAGGCTTGCGTATGACTTGTGAAATTGTTATTGCTTTGGTGACTTGTGTTGCCACTGTAATCTGCACAGTTATAGCAGTTCTCTCATACTTTAGAAAAAAAGATGAGTAAATAGAAAAAGCCGCCCCAGTCCTCATACTTCGGCGGCTTTTACATCCGTGGAGACGACCCAACGAATCGGGCCTTCCTTTATTTAAATATAGCATACACAGTGGCTGTCGTCAAGTTTCCCTTTTACAACGCAGGTGAATGCTTCGCTCCCTCAAACCTCTCCATCACTTCATGCATATCCTTTGTGGTAAACTCAAAACACTTCTCCTTCAACTCCGCCGGCATTTCAAAAAAAGCCTCACCCATAGCAGCAGCAATATCGGTAAGAGTATCACAGTCGCCGCCAAGGCTCACTGCAGTTCGAACAACATCTTCAAAGCTGGTGCCTTCCAGAAAAGCGGTGATGGCTTGCGGCACAGTTTCCTGGCAGCTTTCCACGTGATGGTAGTCCGGGCGGATCTGGTCGCAGGTGCGGCTCAAATCATAACCAAACTCTTTGGTAATGTATTCCTTAATCTGCGGCTTAGTATACCCGTTCCGCGCCATCCAGATAACACTCGCGGTCGACTCAGCCCCCTTTACACCTTCCGGGTGATTGTGCGTAACCTCGGCACTCCAGCGCGCAACTTCCCTTGTCCGTTTCAGAGTTTCAAAAAGCCAGCCCACAGAGCTAACCCTCATTGCCGAACCGTTCCCCCAGCTGTTGTACGGCTTTGTATCTTCACAAGCAAGCCACCTGTAAAACCTTCCGCCATAACCCGCATGAGGATACTTGTGCCCCCACAGCTGCATGCTCGTAATCATCGAAGTTTTCATTGTGTTTTCATCTGCATCAAGCCCGGCTTTTAAAATACCGTCACAAATTGCAATAGTCATAACAGAGTCATCCGTAAAGCGCGGATTCTTACAAAACAGCGGAAACTCTTTGCTCTTGTTACCCCTGTCAAACTCAAACGGCTGACCAATTATATCTCCCAAAATTGCACCAAACATTTACGCCTTCTCCTTCTTATTTTTTTTGCTGTGATATTTTTCAATTTTTTCTTTCCAGTTTTCAGGCATTGACTCTGCCTCTGCCATACGGAAATTAGCAATCGATTCACTCATACACTCAAAGTTAAGCATTGTGCCCACTCCATCACATTCGTAACGCACTGCTCTGTTGCTTGCAATTCCAAGCCTTCCCGCTTCGGTGATTGCATCAATATTTGCCCCAAGGAAGATAAACTCCCAGCCATATTTTTCCTGCTGCTTTTTCACAAGCTTTTTAATTTTTTCATAATCATAAACACGGCTCGAGTTTTCCTGCCCGTCAGTCGTAATTACAAAAACAGTTTTTTCGGGCCTGTCTTCTTCACGTGCATATTTATGAACATTTCCAATATGTTTGATTGCCCCACCAATTGCATCAAGCAAAGCCGTGCAGCCACCAACACAATACTGCTTATCATTCATCGGCTCAATTTTGCTGATTGGAACCCGGTCGTGAATTACGCTGTTAGTGTCACTAAACAACACCGTAGAAACATAAGCCTCCCCTTCTTCCTTCTTCTGTCTTTCAAGAAATGAATTGTACCCTCCGATTGTGTCTGCTTCCAAACCACTCATGGAACCACTTTTGTCCAGAATAAATACGATTTCTGTTAAACCCTTTTTCATACAGCACCTCTCGCTTAAGATTTTTATAGTTGTATGATAAAAGATTTTCAGTCCCCAGTGGTCGCCATTTTGGCGAACATTTACAATTTTGTAATTTTATAAATTGATTAAAATCACGCCGGCGCAAAACACTCAAGCCCATGAGAATCCAGAATGATATCCACTTCCACAAGATTATAGATTTGCTTCATAACGCAGTATTTTACAATCAGATCAAACTTGCTGGACGGCATAAACGCATAACCCGCACTTGCAAGAAAATGTTCGTAATCATCCAGCGGAAGTTCCAGTGCCAGCCCCAGTGCCATCACTACATGCTTTTTCGGTACATAATCTTTATTGCTGATAATCTTGGAAAAAAACTTTTTGTCTATGCACGCCTTTTTGTATACCGCCGCATTTTCCAGCTTCCTGTCCGCAATCAGCTGCTGCAGCGTATTCTGGAAATTAAGCGGTTCCTTTGCATCGCGGATAAACGAATCAACGTCAATCGGGGTTATGGCAGGTTCAGATTTTTTGAGGGCGCCAGATTTAGTGGCGACTGCTTCAGCCTTCGTTTCCTCAACAACTAGCTTTTCCTGCGCTTCATAAAATGCAACAGGTTCCGCATTTGATTCAATCGGCGCCGAAAAAAGTGCCCCACGTGCCGACGAGTTTTGCCCCCGCACCATAGAGCTTTCCACCCGTGCCAACGAGTCCCGTGCCAATAAGTTCTTCGCAACCGAGCCAACTGCATAATCAGGCCCACCATCCAGTTCCTCCCCCTCATAATTCTCATCAAGGAAGTCCTGAATGTCATCAAAAAGCTTTTCCGAAATCATGTAAGATTTTGGATCATAAACAACAAGCGTAATATCAATATCATTATTAAGCAGAAAGCTGCTGATTTCCTCAACCGCAATCTTAAGCCCCAGCTCTTTTGGGAACCCATAATACCCGGTTGCCAGAAGCGGAATTGCAATACTTTTACACTTAAGCTTTTGTGCAATCTCCAGCGAAGAAGAATAACAGTTCCTCAGGTTCTGCACCGTCTCAGGATTTTTAGAATCGTAATGATTTCCAACCGTGTGGATAATATATTTAATTCCGTTTTTCCGCAGCGCAAAAGATTTAGTTGCCACCGAATGCCCCGGTTCAATCACCCCAATTTTCTGACGCGCCCGCAGCAGCTCTTCCCTGCCCGCCGCATTATAAACAGAAGTATCCGTCCCCTTCCCAATCGTCGGAAAAGGATTCGCCGTATTTACAATAGCATCCGCGTGAACCTTCGTAATGTCATTTCGCACAATTCTGAATGGCATAGGTTTATTATATCACAACAATATACGTTTGACACAGCGTATTTCTGCCAATATACTTTTATTATGTTTAACAAATTAAGGGGACTTCATCTTTTTTTCTTTATGTTACTTTTTACTTCATGCAGCTCAATAAATAAACTTGTTGAGCTGGAACCAAAGGATTGTCTGAACTATACTCTTGAAAACAAAAGTGATGGAATAATCACCGTTGCAGAAATCTCAGTTTCTGAAATCACCCCTGTAGATAAAACAGATCAAACAGATAAAAATGAGCTGAAATCTTCTATTACTGTATACGGTCCAAACGGTCAGATTTTAGAAACAAATCAAAATCTTAATCACATTTACAAAATCGGTTCGCTCACAAAAACAATTACAGCCGCCCTTATATGCAAAGCTAAAAAAGACAACCTGCTTTCGCCTGATGATACAATTGATAAATATCTTGAGCTTCCATCCCGCTTCAAATACCCTACGATAAAATCATTACTTACACATACATCCGGATACAAATCCTTTTATATGGAAAAAGGGATGTCTGCAAATCATCTTAAAAAAAGAAATGATTTTTATGGAATTACAAAGGAGCAGATTCTCAATCGTCTTTCCCGCACAAAAATCAATACAACCAGGCAGCATCAATTTTTGTATTCAAACTTTGGATACACAGTTTTGGGCCTTGTTCTTGAATCAGTTTATAAAAAATCGTATACGCAGCTTGCAAATGATTTTGTACAGAATGAATTAGGCATGACTCACACGTATATTGCAGATGGAAATGGTGACCTGCGCAATTATATGGCATGGGCTCCAGATGATGCATATCTGTGTGCAGGGGCATTCTATTCTACAATAGAAGATATGATTATTTACGCAAAGCTTCAGCTTTCAGAAGATGATGTTTTTGCAGAATGTCACAAGCTGTTAGCCGACATTAACGATAAGGCAACTGTAAACCGTCAGCTTGGAATCAAAATGGATGGAATTGCTTATGCCTGGATTTTCGATAATGATTCGCGTTTCTGGTGGCACAACGGCGGAACCGACAATTACAACTGTTATCTGGGATTCAGCATAGAAAGGCAGAAGGCTGTAATTGTACTTTCAAATCTTCCTCCATCATACAAGATTCCTGCAACCGTTGTTGGTGCAAAAATGATGAAATAAACTTATTCCACCGCAAAAATCGGGCACTTTTGACCCAGGCACTTTTATCACACGCAAAAAAAACGGGGCTCTTTGTCCCAAACGCCCCCCGTGCAATCCCCGCGAATCATCATTCGTACCGCACAAGAAATGCCATAACGATACAGTGTTTATACCGCGCCAATGTAATAATGTCTTTATATATAGAAGATTCCGCACGAAAAAGTGTTCATCCCCCCCAAAAAGTCACCAACTGTCCCTAAAATGTCACCAAATTGTCACCAAAATCAAAAAAATAAAAAAAATCTCCCCCTCTCCCCCAACTTGGCACGGTAATTGCTATATAATATATGAAGCGTAGCTTCAAGGAAACCACAAAAAGCTTCCACAAAAAATCCGCGGACCGGACCAAAAGGTTCCGCAAATAACAATAAGAGGTAACGATATGAACGAATTAGCACTTTTTAATGATTTATTTGATGGATTTGAGGATGACACTTTCGCGTTGCCATCTTTCAACATTAAGAAAGTCTTTGCAGCACCAAAGGTTGATGTAAAGGAAGAAAAAGACGCCTACACACTGGAAATGGATTTGCCAGGAAAAACCGATAAAGATGTAAACATTGAGCTTAATCACAATGTCCTTACAATTTCTTCTGAAACAAAAACAGAAAAAGAAGAAAAGAAGGAAGAAAAAGCTGAAGCTAAAGAAGCCGGCAAATACCTTATCAAGGAAAGAAGCTATTCTAAGTTCAGCAGAAGCTTTACTCTTCCAGAAGATGTTGACTACGAAAACCTTACTGCAAAAGTTACAAACGGTATCTTGACAGTCAAAATGCCACGAAAAGCTCTGTCTGCTCCAAGAAAGATTGCCATAACCGCTGCATAAAGCTCTAACATAAAATCTCCTTACCCCCGGGCCGGTTAATCAAGTTGATTCGCCGGCCCAATTTGTTTCCCACACACATAAAGTGCCCGTACATAAAGTGTCTTAAAGTGCGTGTTCTTTTCTATAGAAATACCTTGACCTAAACCTTAAAATAACTATAATTAATTCAAATGAGGGGCAAAGACGTCTGCTTGTGTAGAGTGTTTGCCTTTTTTTCGTTTTACGGAGGTTTCATTATGAAAAAATTGGTTTCTGTTATCTGTGCTGTTTTAACATTGGCAGCTTTCACTTCTTGTACTAAAAAAGAAGCAAAAACAGAAAAAGGCGAGTTCACTATTGAAAAAGGTAAACTTAGCATCGCCATGGAAGTTGGTTATCCACCTTTCGAGTATTATGCTGATGATGGAAAAACTCCAATCGGCTTTGATGTTGAACTTGGAAAAGAAATTGCAAAACGTCTTGGTCTCGAAGCAGTTTTCATCGATACAGCTTGGGACGGAATCTTTGCTGGTCTTAATACAGACCGTTACGACGTTGTAATGTCTGCTGCAACAATCACAGATGAAAGAAAAGCTAACTTCGACTTCTCTCAGCCATACATTGGAAACGGACAGGCTGTAATCGTTAGAAAAGATTCTCCACTCAATATCTCTAAGTTCTCTGATATTGCCGGACTCAAAGTTGGCTACCAGGCTGAAACAACATCAGACTTCTATGCAAAGAAAGTTTCAGCTGCAGAAAACTTCAAATATGTTGAAAACGCTTACGACAAAGTTATGAACGCTTATGACGATCTCAGATTAAAGAGAATTGATGTTGTAGTTAGCGATAGCCTTGTTGCAGTTGATTACCTTGCTCAGAAAGATTCAGAATACAAGCAGGTTTGGGCCGGCACACCAGATGAATATTTCGGCATCTGTATGAAAAAAGGCAACGCAGCCCTCCTCTCAAAAATCAACAAAACTCTTGACGACATGAAAGCCGACGGTTCATTAAAGAACATCTACATCAAGATTTTTGGAATGGATTTGTCTGACAGCATAAAATAAAACAAAAGAAAGGGACCTGTTATGAATGTTATTCAAAAAATAATTGGCTGGACACCGCAGTTATTAAACGGTGCAAAAATCACTATTCTATTGACTCTGTGTTCGGTCTGTGCAGGTCTTCTTCTTGGAATCTTCCTTGCTCTTGGCTCAATGTCTAAGAGCAAGATTTTACGCGGAATCAGTAAAGCCTATGTTTTCTTTTTCCGCGGAACCCCGCTTTTGATGCAGCTCTACTTTGTTTATTACGGTCTGCCGGAAATCAGCCGCTCACTCACAATAAACAGCAAGTTCCTGGCTGCCTTCATAGCCTTTGGATTAAACAGCGGAGCCTATTGTTCAGAAATCTTCCGCTCGGCAATCCAGTCTATAGATAAGGGACAGTTCGAAGCCGGAAAAGTTCTTGGCTTAAGCTATCTCAAAACAATGCGGCTCATCATCCTGCCACAGTCAATCAGACGACTCATCCCTCCTGTAGGAAACGAGTTCATCATGATGCTCAAGGATGCTTCCCTGGTTTCCATCATCGCACTTGCCGACATCACAAAGGTAACCCGCAGTATTCAGTCATCAACCGCATCATCCCTGGTATACATTCCTGCTATGATTCTCTATCTGATTATTACAGCAGTCTTCACCCTTCTCTTCCGCTGGCTGGAAAAGAAAAATACTTACGAGTAATTTACACACGGAATGGAGGAAAGAATTATGGATATGATTAGAGCAGAAAATGTTTGCGTTTCATTCGGCAAGCTTGATGTATTAAAGGGCGTTACACTCAACGTACACCCGCAGGAAGTAGTCTGCATTATCGGCGCAAGTGGAGCCGGAAAATCCACCTTTTTAAGAGCACTCAATCATCTTGAACACATAAACAACGGTGCAATCTATATAGAAGATAAGCTCCTCACTCATTACGACCACGGAACCCGGCTTCTGCACATCAACTCAAAACAGCGCCGCGAAATCCTTCTGGAAGTAGGAATGGTTTTCCAGCGCTTCAATCTTTTTCCGCACAAAACCGCTCTGGAAAATACAATGATTGCGCAGATGCACGTACTCGGAAAATCAAAGGAAGAAGCCCGCGCAAAGGGTATTGAACTTCTGGAACGCGTAGGCCTGGGCGACAAGCTCGATGTTTACCCTGCAAACCTTTCCGGCGGCCAGCAGCAGCGTGTTGCAATTGCCCGTGCCCTTGCCATGAATCCTAAGACCATCCTTTTCGATGAACCTACCTCTGCCTTGGACCCAGAACTTGTTGGCGAAGTTCTCACCGTTATGAAGCAGCTTGCCAACGACGGCATGACCATGGTAGTTGTAACTCACGAAATGGGTTTTGCCCGCGAAGTAGCCGACCGCGTTGTCTTCATGGATGGCGGAGTTATTGCCGAAGAAGGCACCCCCGAAGAAATCTTCAGCCACCCAAAGAGCGAACGTTTGCAGCAGTTTTTGAAAGCGGTGCTGTAGCATTAGGAGGGGGAAGTCTCCCCCTCGCTCGCACTAACGCTTTGCGTTATTGCTCTCTACCCTCTCTCCTAGGGCGCTGCGCCCCTAAAACCCCGCGTTTATTTCATTCCCTTTTTTTATTTTCCTTTGTTGTTTCTGACCACTTTTTCTGACCACCTTTGTTGTTTCTGACCACCGTTTTCTCCGAACTTTTTTTATTATCTCCGAACTTTTTCTCCGAACCTTTTAATAATGCGGTGGCTTGCGATTTGGAATATCACCTTCCACCGCATTCGACATTTCGCGGATTTTATCGGAAATAAGTTTTATTTCTTTTTGCAGCTTATCAATCGTCTTCGCCTGTTCAACTGCAACACTTTGAATCTGGTTTACAAAGTCTTCCATGTAAGCAAGCTTCATTTCAATTGCAGTTATACGTTCGTCGGTTTCTTTTTCCATAAACTGGACTCCTTCTGGCTCACTTAATTATTAATAATTTAGGGAGAGGTATCTCCCTCGGTCGCACTGCGTTGCTCCCTACCCTCTCCAGCGAGGCACATCCCCGCAACGCCCCTAATAACTTATTGAAAAACTTTTTACGCACATCAATTTATACCATTTTAATTCATCCTCAAATCTGCAAGATTTTTCTGTAAATACTCATCAAACACTTGCGGCTCTGGAAGACCCAATTCTTTAACTGTTTCTTTAATGCCATCTGGAATTACATAATCTATTTTTATCTGTTTTTCACTTATAATAAAAAGCATTCCTATAGCATGATTTTCATCTGCCAGTTTATCTTTTTTATCATAAAAAGTAATCTGTTCCTTAAAAGCTCGTTTTTCTTCAGCAGTCAGATTCTTGCGGCATATTTTTAATAAAATATTTCGTCGTGATGGAATATGATAATAAAGTTGATCTATTACAAAATACGAATCCTTATATGGTACACGAAGTTTTTCATTACTAAAACCAAAAGAAAGCCTTGTTCCCAAAATGAAATTTCTAACAGGTAAATATAATTGTTCCTTTTTTGATTCAACTTGAGCTTCAAAATAGTCCTTTGCATTTAAAGGAGTAACTACACTACGTCCTGTTTTACTTTCGAGTTCTC
>JAEEGJ010014998.1_pt1 | contig 18210 bp, 16 predicted proteins | sample 8958761 | NCBI WGS metagenome assembly JAEEGJ01 (sample SAMN16246546, study PRJNA631951) | gut metagenome | biome: gut microbiome; feature: rumen; material: RS-attached | host: Bos | place: Iran: Karaj | collected 2018-10
CATCATCTTCATGTGGTGGCTTGGCACCAAGGTGCTGAAGATTGACAACAAGCCTCTGGTCATCACGCTGGCTTCGGCCACCTCGGTATGCGGTACCAGTGCCGCCATCGCCACGGGTGCTGCCGCCAAAGCCAAGAAAGAAGACCTCTCGCTGGCCATCAGCATTTCCATCATCTTCACCATCCTCATGATGGTGTTCGAGCCTATGATCATCCGTGCCTGCGGCATGAACCAGCTCATGGGCGGTGCCCTCATCGGCGGCACCGTCGACTCGACGGGTGCTGTAGTGCTGGCCGGTAACGCCCTCGGCGAAGAAGCCGAGCAGGCCGCCGTGCTCGTGAAGTCCATCCAGAACATCCTCATCGGCTTCATCGCCTTCTTCGTGGCTATCTTCTTCGCCACTAAGGTCGACAAAGACCCGAACCAGAAGGTCGGTGCCGGCGAGATTTGGAACCGCTTCCCCAAGTTTATCATCGGTTTCTTTGTGGCCTCGTTGGTCGCCTCCTTCATCATCCTGCCGCTTACCGACGGCGCTACTGTGAAGTCCATCAACGGCGTCCTCGACCAATACAAGAACTGGGCCTTCGTGCTGGCCTTCACCAGCATCGGCCTCGACACCAATTTCAAGAGCCTCTTCAAGCAGATGCAAGGCGGTAAGGTGCTCTGGCTTTACATCATCGGCCAGCTCTTCAACATCGCCCTCACCCTGTTTGCCGTGTGGTTCCTGCTGTCGGGCGTCGTCTTTAAAGTCCCAGTGCTTGACATGTTCAAATGATGAACCAAAACCACAAAATATTCAAAGTGATTACCATCCTTGTGGTGGTAATCACTTTGTTTTTGGCCGGCTGGATCATGGCCAATAAACTTGGTCTCGTGGAAGGCTACGACTTCGGCGCAGGAGCCTATTACTATGCCGACATCCCCACCGAGCAATACAACGAAATCGACAAGGAAGGCACCTATACAACCTCCATCCCTAAATGGATCTTCTATGTCCTCTTCTTCGCCTGGGGCTGGCTGATGTGGCGGCTGTGGGTGTGGATTGAGACTAGAGGAAAGAAATAGGCAACAATTACCCAAATTCCATTTTTTCTTTGTAACTTTGCCACAATAGAAAACAATGGAAATCCATGCAAATCCCTGATATTCAAAGTATACTAGCCGAATTAATCCGTTCCATTGGGGAATCGCCCAATGAGATTCTACCTATCGCAGAGTCGGGCTCGGCGAGGAAGTATTTCCGCATCATCACCGACAAACGCAGCCTGATTGGCACCTACAGCAGCAACATCGAGGAAAACGAGGCTTTCCTCTGTTTCAGCAAGCATTTTCATGACCTTGGACTCAATGTGCCTGAGGTGTTTGCTGTCAGCAAGGAGCGCACTTGCTATTTGCAAAGTGACTTCGGCGATGACAACTTGTTTGCACATGTGCAGAGAGAGTTGATAGCTAACAACGGCCCTTCGACAAGCTCAGGGACCTTGATCTCTCTTTACAAAAAGGCACTGAGCCATTTGGTGAAACTACAAGTAGTAGGACACAAGGGCTTGGACTACAACAAGGCCTACCCCACCGAGCGCTTTGACCGTCAGGCCATCATCGACGACCTCAACTACTTCAAATACTACTTTGTGAAGCCCCATGAGGAAATCGACTTCAACGAGACGCGCTTGGGCAAGAACTTCGAAGCCTTCGCCGACTTCGTCAGTCAAGCGCCTTGCGACTTCTTCATGTACCGCGATTTCCAGTCGCGCAACATTATGGTCAAGGACGGGGAGCTATACTTCATCGACTTCCAAGGCGGTCGCAAAGGTCCGTTAAATTACGATGTGGTCTCATTGCTCTATCAAGTGAAGGCACAAATTCCTCAAGCCATCCGCGACGAGTTGGTCAACTATTACAAGGCCGAACTATCGCAATATATGAGTCCAGAAGCCGTCAAATTCGACACCTATCAGCCCTATTTCGTTTACTTAAGACTGATGCAGGTTTTGGGCGCTTACGGTTTCAGAGGCCTCATCCAGATGAAGTCCCACTTCATCGAGAGCATCCCGTATGCTTTGCGCGAAATTGAAGCGCTGTCAAAGGTTATTCCACTTACGGCTTACCCCGAACTGCAAAGTGTCATTAGCCAACTCAATAAGTTGGACACGAAATATGTCGCACTCATCACTCCGCCTGCAGGCAAGTTGACCGTTACCATCAACAGTTTCTCCTTCAAGAAAGGCTATCCGGCCGATTTCAGCGGCAACGGTGGCGGCTATGTCTTCGATTGCCGCGCCCTGCCTAACCCGGGCCGTGAGCCTCAGTTCAAGACCAAGACCGGTCGCGACTGGGAGGTCATCGACTACCTAATGGCCAAGCCGCCTGTCCACGTCTTCCTCAACCACGTGAAAGGCATCGTCGGGCAGAGCGTCGACAACTACCGTGAACGGCATTTCAGTAACCTGATGGTCTCGTTCGGCTGCACGGGCGGACAGCACCGCTCCGTCTTCTTCGCCCAGACCATCTACGAATGGCTGAAGGCGACCTATCCCGACATCCATCTGAAACTGAATCACATCGAACGCAAAATCACGGAGGAAACTGGCTTATGAGTCCAAGAATCGAAACCAGCGCAATGATTTTGGCCGCCGGCTTGGGCACACGCCTAAAAGCCCTGACCCAAGACAAGCCCAAGGCTTTGGTAGAGCTTAACGGCAAACCATTGTTGCAGCATTGCATCGAAAACCTGATTGCCAACGGGTTCTATCACATTGTCATCAACGTGCATCATTTTGGTGAACAAATCATCGACTTTGTAAAGCAAAACAAGTTTGATGCCGACATAGAAATTTCCGACGAACGCGACCTGCTGATGGACACAGGCGGCGGCATCGTCAAGGCCACTCCCCTATTCAAGGACTCAAAAGCCGTTTTGGTGCATAACGTGGACATCATCAGCGATGTGAACCTTGCCGAGATGAGCCAACAATTCCTGGCCTCAGGTGACGATGCTTGGTTGCTGACGCAAGATAGGGAGACGAATAGAAAGTTGTTGTTTGATGATGAGAACCTGCTGATTGGGTGGACGAATAAATCGGAAGAGAAGTTCAAATGGGTCCATAACGAGTCGGCCCTCCGACCCTTCGACAAGCTCAGGGCTCAGGGACCTTTGCCTTTCTATAAAGAAATGGCCTTCAGTGGGCTGCATTTGTTCCGCAGTGATTTGTTTGCTGGTTTTGAATGCAAGCCTCAAAGCGTCATTGATTTGTACCTCAATTTGGCCAAAAACAACCGCATCATCTCCAAGCCTATCCAACCTGACTACTGGTTCGACCTCGGCAAGCCCGAACAACTGGAAGCCGCTGAAAACTACATAAATACACTTTGACATGAGCGAAGTCTCCTTTCTATCCAAATTGGCAAGCCATATCCAAAGCCACTACGACCTCACAAAGCAGGAGCTTACTATTGTATTTCCCAACAAACGTGCAGCTTTTTATCTGCGCAACGAGTTCAAGAAGAATTGTCAACAGACCCTTTGGCTGCCGCAAATGATTTCCATCGAGGAAGCTATCACCCAATGGAGCGGCATTACCCTTGCTGACAATATAGACCTGCTGTTTGAACTGATTGACATTGACGCTCAACTACATAAAGAGCAAAACAGCGACCTCAGCGTTTTCGGTAGCCAAGCTGCACAAATGGCCAAAGACTTCGACGAAATCGATCAATATGGCATTGACGCGAAGCATTTGTTCAACTTCGTTTTGGACAACAAAAAGCTGGAGCTCTGGAACTTCGATGAAGAAAAAAGCAAGGAAAAGGAACTGAAATACTTGCAATTCTTCTCCTCGCTATACGATTATTACCTCAGGCTTCGCGACAGGCTGACCAAACAAGGCAAAGGTTATTATGGCATGGTAACCAGATACTTATCCGAGTTACCAGAGGATGAACTGATAGCTAAAATTGGCGACAGACGCATCATCTTTGCCGGATTCAACGCCTTGACCACTACTGAAGAGCGCATCATCAACACCTTGATGAGAAATGGCAAAGCTGAAGTGTTTTTTGACTACGACAGTTATTATGTCGAGGACGAGAACAACGAGGCCGGACTCTTCGCCCGCAAATACAAACAACGCCACCCCCAATGGCTGGAAAACGGCATCTCCAACGCGCTGACGACCGAACCCAAGACCATCCACATCATCAGTGCCAGCGGCAACGCGATGCAAGCCAAAGCCTTGCAGGCGAAACTCCAAGAAACGCAAGATGAGAAAGAAGCCAAAGCCCTGCAAGACAAACCCGAGGAAACGAAGGATGAGAAACAAGCCGTCATCCTTGCCGACCAAAACCTGTTGATTCCCGTTTTGAACGGCATCCCAGAGTCCTATTCCGGCTTCAAAGTCTCTATGGGTTACCCCATAGCAAAAACACCTGTAAACCAACTGGTTAAGGAGTATTTCGCCTTGTATCGCCACAACAAAATCTCACGAAAGCTTACCGAAAACGACATTGAACGGACCGCAGAAGGTTGGTATATCTGGCCCATCCTACGCTTAATGGACCTTGAAATCGTCAAAATCATCTTCCCAAAAAACGAGCTTGAAGCCTTCAACCGTTGGAAATACGAGGCAGTAAGCAACGGCAAGTTCATCTTCGAGGAGAGCGACCTTGAGGCATTACTGCAGGCACCCAAGATTCAGACATTTTTGAGCGTTGTCCTAACTGGAGAAGACCATCCGTCACCTGTCAGAATGTTGGACAATGTCAACCAAATATTGGCTTTCATCGCCGACATGATTCAATCGAAAAGCGAGCAAAACGAGAACACGTTCCTTCTTAACCAGGTCAGCGAAATCGGGAAAATCATCAGCCGCCTCCAAAAAGTCTTGGAACAAAACTCAAGATACATCAAAGATTCGCACAGCCTTGAGGCGCTTTATAAAGTATTGACTTCGGCATCAAGCCTGAAGCTAAACAGCAGCGACACTGAAGGCTTGCAAATCATGGGCTTGTTGGAGACCCGCAACCTCGACTTTGAACGGCTGCACCTGCTCAGCGTCAACGAGGGCATTCTGCCGCCCGACAAGTCGCGGGGCAGTTTCATCCCCCAGTTCATCCGCCATGCCTGCGGGCTGCCAGGCTATGCAGAAAGCCAAGCCGTCATTGCCTACCATTTCTATCGCCTGCTGCAAAACGGAAAGGACATTTATTTGTACTACAACAACTTGGGCGAAACTTCAGGCGGTGAGGCCAGCCGATTCATCCTGCAAATCATGCATGAACTGGCCAAAAACACCAACATCAAGGTTGAGGAAGAGGCGTTTAGCAGCACGGCCAAGTCTTCCATGGAGATCATGGAACTCAGCGCACAGAAAGCCAATGCCTTAGACCGCCTCCACTACCTCATCGGAGAGAAAGGGCTCTCCCCTTCCGCTTTGTCCACTTACCTAAATTGTCCGTTGAAGTACTATCTGAAGTATATCGCTCAAATTGAGGACAATAGCGTCGATGAAGACACTGGCGTCAATGTCATTGGAACCATCATTCACGACACGTTGGATTTTCTGTTTGCCGACTACCTGCCGAAAGATGGAAAAACGCAAATCATTGACAAAGAACTCTTTGACAAAGTCACCAAGCCGCAATGGGAACAGAAGTTGGCTCAATCCATCGCGAAAAACCTACCCAACGGCCTTCCGGATATTGGTTTCAATTACCTAAACCGCGTCACCATTGAGCAACAACTGAAAAACTACCTAAACTACACTTCCAAGCAATTGGAAAACAACACCTTGACCCTATTGGAAACCGAAGGTGAACTGCGAACAAAGCTTCAAACTGACCATGGAGACTGCGTTTTCTACGGCCGCACCGACCGCATCGACCAATTCGATGGTCTCATCCGCGTCATTGACTACAAGACCGGCCATGTGGCTAGCACCGACCTCAAGATACCCGTGCGCCACCAAAGCGAAAGCGACCTCGAGTTTCTGAAACTCATACCCGAGAAAGCGCTTCAGCTGTTGCTCTATAAGTATATGTATCTCAAGGAAAATCCTTCCATATTGTCCGAGCAAGTAACTGCCGCAATCCACGGATTGAAATATGCCAATGCTATCGAATTTGAACTTTCCAAGACTGCTCCTAAAAAAGACGACGCTGATGCCGACATCAACTTTTTAGAGGACAGCACTTTCATTAACGACATGGAAGCCATGCTTGAAGCCGTGGTAGACGAAATGCTTGACACACAAATTCCCTTCGAACAAGCCGAAGACGACAAGAAATGCAGCTATTGTGAATTTAAGCTGATTTGCAAGAGGTAAGATTTAGTTTAGCACTATCTCTTTCACCATCTCCTTCCCCACCATCTCATTCAAGTTCTTCAACAACAAAGACTTGGAATAGCTCAACTCACTACGAAGCGCATCACTGTCAACGCGGACAAACAGCACATTGTTTTTTATGGAAAGGTCAATGGTGTGCGAGGCAATAAACGGCCCGACCACCTTGGGCCATGAGTTGATGACCTTGACTTCGTCCAGATAGCCCGAACCTCGGCGTTGTTCATAGAACTCCTTGATGAGCTCGCCGAGCGGTTTCATGTCAAAGTACACCATGGTCACCTCCTATCTCTTTAACCTCGCCTTTTACCACTTCAAAGATTTTATGGTCTATGTTAGTGTTTTCAAACAGCTTTTCCACCCTATTCTGCTGTGTGTCAGTGATGAATACCTGACCAAAATGCTCATCTCCAACCAAGCGAACGAGCTTCATCACGCGCTGGTCGTCAAGCTTGTCGAAGATGTCGTCCAATAACAAGATGGGCTTGTAGCCAATCTTTTGGTAATTGAACTCGAACTGTGCTAAACGTATCGAGACCACAAACGACTTCTGCTGTCCCTGCGAACCGAAACGTTTCAGCGGATGGCCGTCCAGGGCAAACTCCAAGTCGTCCTTGTGGATGCCCACGTTGGTGTAGCCCGAATAACGGTCCTGTTGCAGGCTTTCCTCCAACAACTCATGCAACGGCTTTTCATCCAAACGCGACTGATAGAGGACATTCACTTTCTCCGTGCCGCCCGAAACAATCTCGTAATAATGCTGGAAAATCGGCAGGAAATCCTCCAAAAACTGGCGACGCTTGGCATGGATATCATCGGCATGTTGGGCCAGCTGGTCATCCCAAAGACGAAGCAACTCACGGTCGAAATGGCGGCTTTCGGCAAACTGTTTCAGCTGTATGTTGCGTTGCAGTAAGGCACGGTTATATTTCAGCAGGGCGTTGAGATACAAGGGGTCGAACTGCGAAATCACGCCGTCGATGAACTTACGACGCAAGTCGCTGCCCTCGTTGATCAGGTCGCGGTCGTAGGGCGAAATCATCACCAAAGGGAACTTGCCGATGTGGTCGCTGAGACGGTCGTATTCCTTCTTGTTGAAGCGGAACGACTTCTTCTGGTCTCGTTTCTGCACGCACGACACCAGCTCATCATCCTTGCCATCGTGAGAATACACGCCATGGATGGCAAAGAAATCCTGCTCATGACGGATGTTCTGCTTGTCTGTCGCGCTGAAAAAACTCTTGCAAAATGAAAGGTAATAGATGGAATCGAGGATGTTGGTCTTACCTGCCCCATTCAAGCCCACGAAACAGTTGACGTTCTCCGACAGCTGCAAATCAGCTGATTCGCAGTTCTTGAAGTTGGTCAGTTTGAGTTCGTGTAAATACATGACTTCAGACTTCGAGCCCTTCGACAGGCTCAGGGACCCTTAGCGGTCGTTGAGCTTGTCGAAACGCCGACTTTAAAGTTTACTTAAGTCTATCCTAAGCGTCAGGAAATTGGGCGAGCCAACGATGTTGTTTCTCGAACGGGCATAGTCGAGTTGGAAAGCCTTGATCTTGATGCCAAAGCCAGCCGAGAAACCGACCAAGCTACGTGCCTTGGGCACACCCATATTGCGATGCGTTTCGTAGTTGTAGGACGCCCTCAAGAACAGGTTCTTTCCCAAGGCCATTTCACCGCCAACGACCAAATGGCAACCCAAATTGGTGAAGAACTTCGCGGCTTTCGAAGGCTCCTGGTATTCTCCAGTGATGGGGTCGTAATAACCGGCCAAGTCAAGTGGATCCTCATAGAGCTTGTTCCAATGCTGTATGTCCTTGTAACCCAAGATGATGGTCAACGGCAAGTGGTCGAGTTTCTTGGAAGCCATGAAATCCACGGAAAAAGGCAACCATAAGTTGTTCACATTCAACTCCTGGCAATAAATCTGTCGACCGATGTTACGTGCGGCAAGCGTAAATGCCCAATTGGAATAGGACCAGTAGGTAGCCGCCACATCCACGCCAATAGCACCAGCACGACCTGCTTCATATTGCACACCGGCATATTTCAGGTTGGCACCAATGCTCCATTTGTCGGTCAGTTCGCGGCCCCAACCAAGGGTGACGGCATAGTCCGACACATTGAACGTGCTGCCGTCGGTATAGCCACTCTCGGAGGCATACTGCATAGCACCATAGTTGTAGTACTGCACTGATGTCGCAAAGCTGCCCAGTTTCTCAAAGGTATGGCTGTATTGCACCGCGCCGAAGTTCGTGCCCAGGTTGAAATCGCCAACATACGACAAAGACAACTGGTTGTTCATCTCGGGTGAGATGGCCGAAGGATTGAAAACGGCCGTCTGCAAATCGCCGTCATGTACGGGCAAAGGCAGTCCGCCCAAAGCCACCACACGGGCCGAGTTGGCATCTGTCAAGGCACGATACAAGCCATTACTCACTTGTGCTTGAGCTTGCAAAGCGAGGATTGACAGCACCAAAGAGCCTATTATGTAGAGTGTTCGTTTCATATTTCCAAATTTTGTGGATAACGGCATTTGTTTGATTATTATTGCCTTAAACTGCGATTATTTGTCCACCAACCCCATGCCCGTCTTCACTAGTTTGCCTTCCTCTTTCAGCTGTGAGGCCAGCTTGTCAAGCATACCGTTGACGAAACGTCGGCTTTCGGGCGTACTGTAAAACTTCGAGATTTCAATATATTCGTTGATGGTGACCTTCACGGGGATGGAATGGAACTCGATAAACTCCGTCAAAGCCATGAAAATCAGTATCTTATCCATCAAAGCTAAACGGTCGTAATCCCAATTGGAGATATTGGCTTTCACCAGCTCCATGTATTCATCGGCATGAAGTATCGTCTTCTCGAACAGCTTGACTACAAACTCCTTATCCTCTTCCTCGTTTTTATAGACTGGAGGCAACATACTGGAAGCATCGAAACTAGCGGGGAGTTCACTGACGAACTTCCACAACAAATAAATGGCCAGCTGATAGTCGCTGTTGAACGAGAGGTCGCGGTCGGAATAGAAATCGTAAAGCAACCCATCCTCGGGCATGTAAGTGTCAATCACCGTAACCAAGAAATGCTTGTCGTCGCTGAAGCTATCCTTACCATTGTTCATATACTCCTGATACTCAGGTGTCTCCGTCAGCTTCACAAACATGTTGCGAATGAAGTCCTCGCGAGCATCGGCCCAATTGATTTTGTAGTGTTCCTCAAGCTTCATCAAGTGTTTATTCTCATCCAAAACCTTGAGAATCCGATTGTTGACAAACTTCAAATTGGGATTCAAGTCTTCCTCGGTTGGAAAATGTTTCTGCTTGTTCTCTTCGATACGGCGTTCAGCAAACTGCCTGATTTCGACCCAGAAAGAAAGCTGGTAGACAAAAAGCTTGTACAAGTCATCGACCCCTTCAAGCAACTGGCGCTCGGCTTGAGGAAGGTTGGAACTCTCGGACTGATGGTAGGCATAAATGGATTGTAACGCCTTGACTCTCAAAAATCTTCTATTCAACATAAGGTTGCTTGTTTAGCTTAGAAACAAAATGCAAAAGTAGGAAAAATTCTCTTTCCAGTCCATAGAAAGATTATTTTTCCTCAACAAGGAAAATATGAAAGAAATTGTATATCTTTGCATTTGCATTTTTAGCAGAAACTAACTCATTAAAATAAGAAACACCATGAAGAAAAAATTCATCTGCCCCATCTGCGGGTACGTACACGAAGGAGAGGAAGCCCCCGAGCGCTGCCCTCAATGCAGACAAATCGTCGAATGGAAAGTCGTTGACGAGAATGCTGCTTTGAACTTTGTCACCGAACATGTCATCGGCATCGCCAAAGACACCGGCGACGAAATGATCAAGGACCTCAATGCCCAGTTTATGGGTGAAGCCACCGAGGTAGGCATGTACCTGGCCATGAGCCGTCAGGCCGACCGCGAAGGTTATCCCGAAATTGCCGAGGCCTTCAAGCGCTATGCCTTCGAAGAGGCCGACCACGCCTCACGCTTTGCCGAATTGCTGGGTGAAGTGGTTTGGGACACCAAGACCAACCTCTACAAGCGTATGATTGCCGAGTGTGGCGCCTGCGAAGAGAAGATGCGTATCGCCCGCGTGGCCAAAGAACGCAACCTCGATGCCATCCACGACACCGTCCACGAGATGGCCAAAGACGAAGCCCGCCACGGCAAAGGCTTTGAAGGTTTATATAAACGTTATTTTGAATAATCAAAGCACAGGAGATTCCCTTCGGGAATGGAGTCCATGTTTCATGTTTATTATATTTAAATTTGAATCTCCATTCCCGCAGGGAATCTCAACTGAACAACTAACAACTAATAACTGAAGAAAATGATTAGCAAGAAATTAGCAAAGGCCATCAACGACCAGATTAACGCTGAGATGTGGTCGGCCTACCTCTATCTGAGCATGTCTCAGGACATCTACGCTAAAGGCTTCAAAGGTATCGCCCATTGGTTCAAAGTGCAGTTCCTCGAGGAGCAAGCTCATGCTGCCATCATGATCAACTACATGCATTCGCAAGGCGCCAAGGTCATCCTCGCCCCCATCGCCAAGGTGCAGACCGAATGGAAGACCGTATTAAAGGCTTTCGAAGACACCCTTGAGCACGAGAAGAAGGTGACCGCCATGATTAACAACCTCTGCGACATCGCTGACGAAGACAAAGACCGTGCAGCCGCTAACTTCCTCGCCTGGTTCATCGACGAGCAGGTGGAAGAGGAAGAGAACGCCCTTGACCTCATCACCCAATGCAAGATGATCGGCGACAACCTGAATGGCATGATTATGCTTGACAAGGAACTCGGCGCCCGCGTGTATGTCACGCCTTCACCGCTGGCCAAAGGTGAATGATTCATTGTAGAGACGGTGTGCACACCGTCTCTACCAACCTAAACGAAAAAACTCCGCCGTTCGATGATCAGCGGAGTTTTTCTTTGATTTGTTGAAACATCATAATTCCCCAGCCTGTTTCTTCGCCCAATACACCTTGAAATCTTCATAGTTCTTTTCCAAGAGCGTCGGCGTGTCAAGGCCGTAGGGGCACTTGCTGCTGCATTGGTTGCAGTGCTTGCACTTCTCGATGAGCTTCATCTTCTCGGCCCATTCCTCAGTGAGATAGACACTGTATGGAGCGCGTTTCAAGAAGAGGCTCATTCGGGCGCAGTTCTCGATTTCGATTCCGACCGAGCAGGGCTGGCAATAGCCGCAGCCACGGCAGAACTCACTTGAAAACTCGGCGCGTTCCTTCTCAATCTTGCGCCACGAAGCGGAAGAAAGCTCGGGTTCATGATCCTGGTACGAAATGAACTCATCCAACTCGCTCTCACGCTGTATGCCCCAAATCGGCAATGCATGGTCAAACTGGTTGAGGAAAGCATAGGCCAAAGCCGAGTCATTGATGAGACCGCCCGCCAAGGCTTTCATGCAAATGAAGCCCATGTTGTGCTTGTAGCAAGCCTCCACAATCTTCTGGTCTTCCTCCGAAGAGAGATAGGAGAACGGATATTGCAGCGTGTCATAGCAGTCGCGCTCGATGGCTTCCATGGCCACATTCTGGCGGTGGTTACTGATGCCGATAAACCGAACCTTGCCTTGGCGTTTAGCCACTTTCATGGCATCATACAAACCTTCCTTGTCACCTGGTCGAGGGCAATAATCGGGATTATGGAATTGGTAGATATCCAAATAATCGGTCTTCAGGTTTTTCAAAGTGGTATGAAGGTCTTTCCAAAACTCCTCGATGCTGGTTGCAGCCGTTTTGGAAGCGATGAGCACTTTGTTGCGACGGTCGCCAAAAGCGGCACCTATCTTCTCCTCGCTGTCGGTATAAAACCGCGCTGTGTCATAAAAATTGATGCCATTGTCGTAGGCCTTGTGCAGCAGATATACCGCTTCCTTTTCGCTGACACGCTGAATGGGCAAAGCACCGAAGCCATTCTTGTTCACCTTCAAGTTGGTCTTCCCTAATGTGATGATCTTCATGACTACCTGAATTTTGCACAAAAATAGAAAAATAATTGATACACACCAACTTTTCGACCCGAAAAAAAACACAAACCAACGAAAAACGTTATTTTTGCAAAAATTCTATAAGATGAAGATTCTCATCCTCAACGGTCCCAACCTCAACCTTTTAGGCAAGCGCGAGCCTGAAATCTACGGCACCGTTTCTTTCGAAGATTACCTGCCCAAAATGCGCGAGCATTTTCCCCAACACGAAATAGCCTATTTCCAATCCAACCACGAAGGCATCTTGATTGACAAACTGCAAGAAGCTGACACACAATACGATGCCGTAGTGATGAACCCTGGAGGCTATGCCCATACATCCATCGCCCTCGCCGACTGCATCCGTGCCATCAGCATACCCGTTGTTGAAGTACACATTTCGGACATCTCGAAACGGGAGCCTTACCGTCAGCATTCCTTCACCGCCGAAGCTTGCGTGAAGTGCATTTCGGGATTAGGAATGGAAGGGTATGATAAGGCGATTGAGGCGCTGGAGACGCGATGAATCGTTAAGAGACGCGATAAATCGCGTCTCTACAAGGTAAAATCGTTTTCCTTTAAATCGCTGTATTTCTTTTTGCCTCCAAGGATGCTCTGGAAAACGATGTTCTTCCGATAGATGCAACTCACCAGCTTGTGCTCGTTATAGCTGCGTTTTTTGCGCAAATCCCTTAGCCTCTTGTAGAAATCCCAATGGGCCTTGAAGACCATTTGGAAGTCTTTCGCACAGCCTTCAAAGAGGAACTTGAACGCTGCCACCCAATCAAGAAAGATGCGATAGAGGATAATGCGATGCACACGACGCTTGGGCAAGTTCTTCACCAACATCGAGAGGTTGTTACGGAAGTTCAGATAGGTCTTACGAGGCGAGTTCTTCGATAAAGTACCGCCACCAATATGATAGACCCACGACTGCGGGCAACAGTACACTTTGTAACCCGCATTCTTCAGCCTCCAGCACAGGTCTATCTCCTCCATGTGGGCGAAAAAACTGTCATCAAGGCCACCAATCTGATGATACAAGTCGGCGCGGACAAACATACAGGCGCCCGTGGCCCAGAAAACCTCTTTCGGATCGTCGTACTGGTGCTCGTCTTTCTCCAAGTTTTGGAACACACGACCGCGACAGAAAGGATAGCCGTACTTGTCGATGAAGCCGCCACTGGCACCAGCATATTCAAACTGTTCCTTGTGGTAGTACGACAAAATCTTGGGCTGACAGGCGGCAATTTGCAGGTCTTTGTCCATCAATTCGATGATAGGTTCAATCCAGTGGGGTGTCACCTCGATATCAGAATTGAGCAGCACATAATACTGCGCCTCAATCTGTCGCAAAGCCATATTGTAGCCCGTGGCGAAACCGCCATTGCAGCCATTCTCAATCAAACGGATTTCGGGAAACTTTTCCTTCATCAAAGCCAACGAATCGTCGGTCGAAGCATTGTCGGCCACCACAATCTCAGCCAACGAAGGGTCGCAATTAGCAATGACAATAGGCAGAAACTCCTCAAGGAATTTCCGCCCATTGTAGTTCAATATGACAACGGCTACTTTCATGCTTCTTCCGTTTTAGGCCTTTCGTGTTTCCAACGGCGGTGCGACCACAGCCAGTTGTCGGGGTTGGCCTCGATGAAACGTTCCACGCAGCGCACATAGGGCTCCATGATTTCACCTGTCCCAGTCTCTTTCGGGCAGTCGGTAACCAGTTCAAAAGTCACTTCATAACGCCCCCTGCCCTTCCGCACCATGTTGACGAAAACCACGGCATAGTCCAACTTCTTGGCGATGCGCTCGATTCCCGTGAACCAGCAAGTGTCCTGATGCAAGAACTCGGTCCAATAGTCCGTTGCCAAACCATGGGAGGTCTGGTCAGCCATCATCAGCACAGCGGTCTGGCTCTCACGCAATTGGGCCAAGCGTCGCAACACCGAATTCGATTCCACCATTTCCAGCGGGCTGTCGTAGGTGCGCATATACAACATAAGCTTTTCAAAGACTGGGTTTTCCACCCTCTTGTATACAGCCAAGCACTGATGTTGTGTGAGATCGGGAAGCATCTTGCCAAACCACTCCCAGTTGCCCGAATGCGGGATGGCATAAAAGATGCTTTTATGCTGTTCAAAAAGCCGAGTCACCAATTCTGGATTGGTATAGGTGATTCGGCTTTTATAACCTTCAGGCTTCATGTTCAGCATTTTGGGAGCCTCAACAAACAAATCGCAGAGGTTCTGGTAAAAATGCTTTTCTATGGTCTTTATCTCTCTCGCGTACTTATCGGGAAATGAACGCAACAAATTCTTTCTGACCACTTTACGCCGATAGCGCAGCACATGATACAGGAGAAAACAATAGCAATCGGACTTCAAATACAGAAGCCAATACGGATGGATGGACAGAAAACGCACCCAAAACTTCACGATATGAAATCCAAGCTTTGACATGGCTTATCTCGGATTATTGTAAAGGTCTCCGGCATGTGAACCCCAACTGTTTTGGAACTCAGTCTGGTCGATACCCTCGCTGGGCTGGCCAAAGTAACGCGAATAGATTTCCATCTGCCAGCGTGGGTTGTTCACTTCACCGACCACATCGGAATGGATCAGCTGGTAGTCGTTGGCGGCAGAATCCTTCGACATGAACACAAAACGCTTGTTGCGTTGGTTGGCCAACGTGTAATAATGCCAGATCTCGTAAGGATAAGCACCTGGTTCATTGGGACTTTCCATGATTTTGTCGGGCTGTCCGTATTTCAGGAACACATAGCCGCGATCGGTGCGATAGCCCGGGAACGACGAGGTCTTGAACGACATGTTGACACGACGCACAGCAGCCAAATACTCGTCAAAGCCCTTTTGCGGATTCATCGGCGAACGCGAGCTCCAGAAATTGAAGAGGAACTGCTGCATGGTCTTCACGTCATCGGTCTTGATCAGATTGACGGAATAGTCGCGCTCTATTTCGGTACAAATCGGGTCAAGGTAACGGATGTACTTGCGCAGTGTGTCGATTTCGGTGATATTGCTGACGAAAGTGTTGGCGATGTTCACGCCAGCCAAGTCGGCCATATTGTAAGTCACGCTCGGGTTGCTGCGTTGGAAGAACCAACTCTTGGAGCAAATCAAGGCATTGCTGCGGTCGTGCATCTCGACGACAAGGTAATAGTTGCCCGAAGGCAAATCCTTGATATCGATGGAATTGAACAGCACATCAACCTTGTTCACGTCATAGCGTTTGTTATAAGAATAGTTCTGCATACGGTTCGACGACTCGACCGTCTCGATGTAATAGCTCACCAAAAACTTGCCTTCGTCATACAACTTGTCGCTGTTGTATAGCTCGACATAGAAGTTCAGTTTGTCCTCCTTCGAGCCATAGAAAGGATACACGCGGGGCAAGAAATCGTAACCGCTCTTGGTGCAGGCCGAGGGCTTTGCCGCCTTGGTGTAGGAATCAAACAACAGGATGTCGGAGATGGCAGGTGTGTTTTCAGGATAATTGACCTCCACGGTGACTTTAACCGTCGGCAAAGTCTCACCGCTGTTCATGTCAGTGACACTGATTTCCATCTCATATTCCCCAATGGGCAGGGTGAAACGCTGCTGGTCGATGAAAGCCCCGTTAAGATTGGCTGTGTCACTCACGATGGGGCTATCCAAGGCGATCTTGGAATAATTACAAATCTTTTCCCCTTGGCGGAAGATGGTCTGGACCTCAATGGTCGACTTGAACTTGCCAGGTTCAAACTGCTTGTAGACCGCCGAGCGGCAGTCGAAGGCAATGGCGTTTTCCACGAAAGGCGAAACGCCTGGCGCACAATACGTGGTCGTGGAAAGGTAGGACTTGAGTCTTTTCGACTTCACTTGGGCTTGGCCCGAAAATGCGACCAAAAAAACCAACAAGGTCGCGATTGTTTTTTTTGCAATTGATGTATTCATGATGTTAGATTTTTTGACAAGGCAAAAATATACACATAATATCCGATTGATTCATTTTTTCGTCTATAATTTCTCAACAAATATCAACAATTTCAATTTATTTATCTGATTTTTAATATTTTAATAAGCTTTTTTCAAGTAATACAGCAAGGCTTGCTCCAGATTATTCCCTTGTCCAAGCACAGCCAAAATCTTGTTTGTCCTGCGATTGGTACCGCTATAGGAGATGCCTTCGAGCACAGCTATCTCTGCATCGTTCAAGCCCAAGAGCGCCAAGCAGGAATGACGGAGGTCGGCCACATTCAAGTCGGGGTAGTCCTTCAGGAACCGTGACGAGAAATCCGGGAAACAGCCATTGGCTTCCCTGACCAGCTCGATATAATCCATCTCCTTCAGCTTCAGCTTGGGATAAACGCCCACACTCTTGATCATGATGTCCTTCCCTTCCACCGATTGTACGATTTTCTTCACTATGGCACTCTCGGAAAACGATTTCCAAGCCTCGTCAAAATCAATATGTGGAGCGCTCAGCTGTTGCGCCATCTGTTCAAGTTCCAAATCCTTGTCCGCGTTCTCCTGTTCATGTTTCTGCTCAATGTCCGTAATCTTGTTCTCTATATGGCTGATACGCCGACGGTTGCGGTAGATGATATACGCCATGAAAGCAATCACCAGAAGCAAAAACAGCGACAGCATCAGCAAAGAACCGTAATTATTGCTTTTCGTTGGAATCGTTTCGGCTTTCGGGTTGCTGAACGCATCGAACAGGTATTCTATCTCCATCTTATGGGAGGTCAAACGTGTCTCCATCAAGGAGTTTTCCACATAATAGCGTGTATAGGCCAGTTCTTGGTCGGCCATGCCTTTATCACGGAAAATCTCAGCCAGTTTGGCCGCAGCATCCACGCGAGCAAAACGGTCGCCACTCGCAAAAGCCCGTGCCAGATGCGGAACTGCCGAATCATACTGTTGAAGCTCAAAAAGTTTTGCACCAACGGCCAATTGCATGGGCTCGTCACCCACCGGCATACGCTGTTCAGCCTTTTCAAACAAAGACATGGCCTTGTCATAATCCTTCTGCGACTGATAGATGGCCGCTTCGAAACGCAACATGGCCGCCAAATCGGCCTCCGATTCATAATACGAAGCCGCTTTGTGACAGGTCTCAATAGCGGCTTCACGGATGCCGTAGCGATAAAGGATTTCCGACAGACGCGTGTAGGTCAAAGCGATAAAACGGTTAGCATAGGGGTGGTCTTCCCAAGTCTCACGCTGTCGCATCACTTCCAGAGCTTTCAGGTAATGCGTGAAAGCCTCCACATCCTCGTTGGCGAAGGCACATTCCACACCTTTATAATAATAGGCATTGGCGCGAAGAAATTGCAAGTCGGCGTCATCGGGAAACAAAACGGCGAGACTATCGTAGAAGGCAACCACCGGAGCCAAGTCGGGGCTGTTAGGGGTCAGGCAACGGTTTTTGTAATGTGCCTGCACCTCACGAAGACGTAGCTCATTGTCGTCCAGCTCTGAAAAAGGCTTTTGCTCATTCCTTTTTCCCAACACATTGACGCTATCCAAAGCCGCTTCTGGTTGGGTCTCCAGCAGGATTTCTATCGTCTTCAGCTCCTTGAAATGATGCGGCGCATCGGCTTCATGGAATGCCGATTTCTGCCTTGAGCAGGCACAAAGCAGTGCTACACAGAGCAAAAGCAGGAGAAATGGGATGCGCATCGCCTTCATTAACCGCAGTTTTTTCAATTTTGCAAAGATAGAGGTTTTCGGCGGAAAAAAGTTTTTTTTCGGGAAAAAACTCAACCAAAGGAAATTTGTTGTACTTTTGCAGCGGAGATATGGCTGAGTGGTCGATAGCGGCGGTCTTGAAAACCGTTAAGCCGAAAGGCT
>JAEEGJ010015002.1_pt1 | contig 18203 bp, 15 predicted proteins | sample 8958761 | NCBI WGS metagenome assembly JAEEGJ01 (sample SAMN16246546, study PRJNA631951) | gut metagenome | biome: gut microbiome; feature: rumen; material: RS-attached | host: Bos | place: Iran: Karaj | collected 2018-10
AGATATGCGATAGCTTTGATGACTGTAGCATTGCCCAAGGAGAAGGGTGAAGAATATGCAGTGCTAGTATTGTCGGGGTTATCATCGTTGGTGGTGTAGTATATCGTGGCACCAGGGGTGTTTGTATTCAGCGAGATGGTGCCGTCGTAGTTGTTGGTAATTGTGGGCGCTTCAACCAAATCGAAAACAGTTTCCTCAATCCTCCAATGGGCATAATTATTGTCTGTTCCTCTGTCATTGTAGATGCCGATTTTCAAATCGTTGACAAGAGGATTGCTATAGTAATTTGAAGGGCTCAGGCTGGCATTTTTGTTATAATAATAGTTTATCTCCAACTTAGGCATGATGGAATAGGCATTATAAGTTGCTCCTGTGGCGTTCAACACCATGAATTGGAATCTGTTTTCAGTTTCTACCGTTTCAGTCCCATCATGCTCATAAAGCTGCAATGAACTAGCTTGTGAACTTCCGTCTGCTGTTCCAGTAAACTTCAAGTATTTGCCTGTAATGGCATTTACAATGTAATAATACTTGAGGTTTGGAATGGCATTGTCCGAATCAGCTTCCATAAAATACCATATCCTTTTGCTGTTGTCAACATTAGAAACGGTAGCGTATGGGGCCAAAGCATCGTCGGTGGACATGTAAAATGCGGATCCATTTGGAGTGGCGTTGTGAATATTGTAGTAATGCTTTTCTTCGTTGGTAGAATTGGAAAAAGGATGAGCCCATGTCACAGCGTTCTTTGCCACAACATTCCATTTGGAGTTTGCGTCATAATAGGAACTCGCTTTGAGATACAGATCATAACGGACATTGTTAGTTTTTTTGTTGACGTAATAAGCAGGATAACTTTTCGGACAAAAAGACCATTGCCCATCACTTCCTATAATAGAAAACTTAAAGTCATCTCCTCCAGAACCAAAACTAGCAATGTTAATTGTATTCTCATCTCCAGGTGTTCCCTCAAGCTTAAGATAATACCCAGTATAATGGTTGACAATATAATAGTATCCATCAGAAGCATCCATAAAATACCATAATGCTTTCAAGCTAGGCATATTGGTGGTGGAAACAAGTGTATTATCTGTGTGAGGAATAGCATAAAATCCCGTGGCTCCATTGGCTTCTATCCAATAGAGCTTCTCGGTATGATTAGTGACATCTTCCGGTGTAGTCACGGTGAATGGGAGCTGTTGCTGTGCCATCGCCGGCATCATACAGGCCAACATACATAACATTGCCGCGAATGTCGCGAGCATCTTTTTTCCTGGGTGGAGCAAGCGTGTTTTACTCCCGGTTTGTAAAAGTCCTTTCATCTTTCGGTGGTTTTTGTTTGTTATTTTCATTAATTGAATTTTCAGATTTATTGGCGGGATGAATTATCTAAAGAACTACAACGAAATTCTACCACAATGCCGCCACACGGGGAATACTCGACAGCCATTGGGCTAATTTACTGTCTTTGCGGGCAGTCTGCATATTGTATCGGGTTTGAATGTTCATCAGCATATCAGCGGAAATGCCCAAAGCGGCCTCAAACAGCAATGCCATAGGAGGCGACAAAGGCCGTTTTCCGTTCAACAATTCATTCAGAACCGAATAGGACATTCCCACCTGTTTCGCAAAACTGCGTTGCGAGATGTTCCTACATTCCAACTCTTCCTTCAAGATGTCGCCCGGATGTGTGGGATAAAATGAATAACCTAAATTAGCCATAATCATTTCATTTATAATGGTTTGTCAATTCCTCAATGTTACAGATGGTAATTATAGCATCGCTCTCAACCTTTTCTGAACGGAAAAGTACCCGATACTTGTCGTTGACGCGCACGGACTCGTATCCTTTCAAGTCGCCTTCAAGCACTTCATAGTTCAATGATCGCAATGGAAACAAGTCCTCGATTCTGTTTGCAGAGATAAGAGCGTTGATGACATGGGTGTATCGCTTAATGATGTCCGGCTGGAAGCGATGTTTCTTGTCACTTGATTTGCCGTTGTAGTACAACTCGCTCAAATACTCTTTTTGAAAGACAATTTGCATTCCATCTGTATTTGTCGTTGCAAAGATATGAAAATGTTTTTGGCGTTCACCTCTTTTGCGAACATTTTTTTTATTTTGCTGCTTTTGAACAATTAGATTGCAAAGCAGGCCGAACCAAAGCATTGAAGCGATACAACAAAGAATCATAGAATAAGTGGTCGTTTTTACCTCAAAAAATGGAATACGTGACGACTTTTGATGAGTTATTCCGAAAATTTCAGTAAAACTTGGAATGGAGTTCCGAATGTGACCAGCAGCCCCATGCTGACGCAGCCATAGATCCCGGCTAACACACAAGCCCCAGCAGGGATGACATGGCTGCTGCGACACGACCCGGGAAGGACGCAGCCATAGATCCCAAACCAACGCACAGGCCCCAGCAGGGATGACATGGCTGCTAACTGACAACTTTCAACTATCAACTATCAACTATCAACTGAACAACTGACAACTGACAACTAACAACTAACAACTAACTGACAGCCCTCCTCCCCAAAATAACACAACAAAAGGCGACCCCAACAAGGCCGCCTTCGTCTTTCGTTTGTTGATCAGGATTAATGCGCCGCACGCACTGCCCGGACAGGTAGTCCCATGATGCGTTCGCCGGTGTTCACCAAGTAATTACCCCAATTGAAGAAGAAGCGCCACGCGTCGCCCGAGTAGTCCGTGTAGAGCGAACTCGACCAGTAGAAGCCGTTGCTGCCAGCAAGGTTGAGACCGCTCTCGTCGCGGAAGCCAGAAGCGGGCAGGAAGAGCGTGTTGCCGTTATCAGCAGTGAAGAGGCGTCCATTCACACCGTTCTGCTGTGTCCAGGTAACGGTCGTGTTGTTGTAGAGTTCCTCCCATTCCTCCTTCGTGGGCATGCGCCAGCCATAGCTCCACCGGATGGTGGCAGCATCGTTTTCTGGCTCCAGGACAGTCGGGTTGTAAGTCGGAAAAGAGTAGTTGCCCGAAGTGTATTCATCCTTCGGATAGGCTTCGGCCCAGGCGATGTAGTCGCCGTATTCCTCGGGCGTGTTGGCACCTATGTTGCAGGTGGCCCAACGCAGGCTGCTCGGCAGGCCGAGGTCCACTTCCTCGTGGCTGTCGAACATCGTTATCTCAACAGGCGGGAAGTACTTGATCAGGTTACGATACACTTGAGCACCATGACCTTCAACAACATATATTTCACCAATCTGATAGGCACCGTCATAGATTTTAACGGCGACACCAGGTCTCAAGGTATTAGTTGGCAACACGGCGTAAAACCCAGCGGCCTCGTCCGCACTGGCCGGCAGCATCACATCGCAGGTGAGCGTGATGGTTTGCGTGCCTTCGTTCTGGTCATCATGATACTGGTCATCAGGATCCTCATAATTAGCCTCGAACTCGCCGTTCAGCCTATCATAAGGGTCTTCGATGGTGATACGGGACACGTGGGCACCACTGCCATACAGTTGGATGCCCAGGCCGCCGCAGAGGTTCTTGAACTGCAGGTTCTCGTCCATGCCGTAGGCCACCATGGGATTGGCGCCGTTGGCGAAGGTGCCGGTCTGGGTGATATTTTGCGTGGCTGGCACCGAGAAGGTGACTATGCCTTCATCCAAATCAACGTCCGCCGTGTGCGGATAGACCGCCACAAAGGGAGCGGCCATATCAAACACGCTATCGCAGGCGAAGACGCCCCGGGTGGTGTTCGCGCCCGATTGCAGGGTGAACAGAGCGGTCTCGCCGTTGGCGTTGGCAATCTTGATCTTGTCGCCGGCCGTCCATTTCACCTGTCCGGTCGCGGGGTTGAGGCTCGTCCTGTCCTGTGTCCGCGACTCGATAGAGGCGTAGAAAACGGTCCTGTTGTCGGTGTTGTTGTCCTTGTCCTTTTTGCACGAGACGAGCATCATCATGCCCATCGTGAGTGCCATTGCGATTGTTGCTATTTTTCTCATTGTTGTATCCTCATTATATAATTGTTCTATAAACTACATATTATTTTGACACGGGACACGGGACTTCGGGACTTTTTGACAATGACCATTGACTATGACTATGACCATTTTCACATAAAAGTATAAAATTACACCTTTGAATGAAGTGGTCATTGTCATGGTCACAAGTCATTGTCCCGTAGTCTCGCGTCCCGTAGTCTCGAGTCTCGCGTCCTATATGCAAACCAAACATGCTCATCTTTAACTAATTATGCACATCTAATTTACTAGTGATTAAAATCAGTAATTTCAGACATGCCGAAGGTCTCCGTTCCGCTGCCCCATTCGCGAACCAAACGCACAGAAAACCCATAGTGGCGCATGGCGAAGTCCGTAAATAAAACGTAGCTAGTGAAGCCCAATACGCCCGCGTTGTTAGTGTTGTCAGTGCAGTACGAGGCCGACCAATAACTGCCCATGTAACCAGCATCAATAACTTCAGTTTCTTCAGTCTCTCGGCGCCAGCCCGCAGCAGGCAGGAAGACTGCACCATTGGCCTCAAGCGTATTGGTCCAGTCGGAAGCGGTGATGGTGTTGCTTGTGTAGTCTGCGTCACTACTGTTTGTATTGTTCAAAGCGTATATTGTAGCGTTCCAGTTGTCGGGCAAGAGGACGATGCCGTTCACCTCGTTCACGTTGGCCTTGGCGTAGCGGATGCCCGAAGTGGTCGTGCGGGTATTGAGCACATAGGCCCATTCATCAATGGTCAGCGTGCGCCAGCCGCTGTTCTCCTGATTGCCGCCGTTGCTTATCGCGTTGTAGCCCCAGTCGGCCTGACCGGTCTGGTCATACAAGTTGTAGGTTGCCTCTCCGTATGCGCGGTAATCTTGATGTAATCCGCTTGTACTCCAAGGCTGGTAGCACCAGGCACCGTGATTGTAGCCGCTCGTTCCCCAGCCAAACAAGTCAATCCAGCCGGAATAGCTTTCGGAAATGTCATTGTTGCTGCTTCCGCTCACATTTCCGGATTGCGTGCCATCATATACGCCGCCCACATAATCCCACTGGTTTAAGGCGAAGCGCCAGGTGTTGGTGGAGGCTTGGTATTGCAGGTTGCCTTGCGAGAAGTACACTTGGTAGCCGTCAGCATTTATGGTGTACAGGTCATTGCTTTGCTTCACGGTCAAGTTGCTGTTCACGAGGCTGATGATGTTGCGTGTGATGTTGGGGTTTTTCGTGGTTGAGAGCTCGTCCAATTTCGTCGTGCCGTCGTAGACCGTAATGGTCAAGCCGCTCGTCAAGGTCGAGGGCGGCACCATGATGCAGAAATAGGTGGGCGTCGTGGCGTTGAGCGTCACGGGGGTCGCGCTGCAGTCCAAGGTCACCGCGTTGCCGCCGTTGCTGCTGGTGCCAATGACACCCGTGTTGCAGTCAACGGTGAAAGTGCCGTACAGGAGGTCGCTGGCGTTGGCCGAGGTCAGCACGATGCGCGTCACCGTCAGGCTGTCGCCAACCAACGGGAAGCAGAGGCCGCCGAAGACGTTCGTGAAGGTGAGAGCCTGCGTGCTGGAGCAGGCCACCATGGGCATGCTTTTCTCCCCGAAGCTGTTCTCCTTGTAGACCTGCGTCGCGGGGATGTTGAAGGTGGCCGTCGTGCCGTCGATGGTGTTCTCCGACTCATCGGCGTTGTAGGCCGGATAAATGGCCACATAGCCAGGATGGAAGAAGTCCGCGTGCTCCTCGCTGGTGAAGAACGTGCCGCTTGCGGTGTTCTCGCCTTCGGCCAGCCCGAAGGTCAGCGTCTGGCATCCTGACTGGCCACCATAGTTGGCCACCTTGATGAGGTCGTAGGATGACCAGAGGAGGCTGGTCGAGGTTTCGTTGGCCCAGTCGGGGTTGATGTGTGTCTTGGCGTTGCCGCCGGTCTTCTCGATGGTGGCGCGGAAGCCGTCCGCAGGGACGTTTTCCTTGCGGCACGAGGTCATCGTCGCCGTGGCCATCGCGAAGACAGTCAAGAGTGTTAAAAATCTGTATTTCATCATTTCTGTGTATAATTAAATTTTCTTTCCAATCATCTAATAGTCAATTATTTGCATCCAACTTTGCAAAATTATTACAATATACCATTTGCAAAATTAACAAAAAAGATTGACCCGATTCAAAAAAAACCGAAAACAATGAAGAAAACATTGGTGTTGGCTCGGGGCATCACTTCCCTTCCTTGAACCGCACGATGGCCTCAATAATCTCATCGTTGTCGTCGGAGACGGTGAGGATCATATTCTTATATAAGCCTCTGTCGCTTAAGTCTTTGAGCAGCGAGTAGGCGGGCATGTAATTCGTGTAATAGTCCTTGCCCATGAAAATCATCGGGCTGGCGTAGCCCTCGCTCTCGTAGTGGTTTTGGCCTGCGTCTTGGAAGATTTCCTGCATGGTTCCGGCACTCCCTGGCGTGTAGATGATGCCTCCCTTGGCGATGGTGACGACACCGTCCTCGCGCACGCTGTTGTCGAAATATTTGGCGATGTCGGTGGCAAAAGGTGTCGTTGGCTCGTGGCCGTAATAATAGGTCGGGATGGCCAGGCTGCGATGGTCAGTAATGCGTGGAAAACGCTCCATCACTTCGAAGCTACGGCGCAACCAGCCTTCGTCTTTGTAGGTCGGCGACGGCATGAGCATCTCTATGGCTTCATTCACTTCGGCCTCACTCCTACCCGCCATCCATGCCCCAAGGTGCGTGGCTTCCATGGCTCCCGGACCGCCTCCCGTGACCATCAGACGATCCATTTCGGTCAGCCTTTTGCTCAAAAACACAATCTGGCGGTATTGCGGGTCGTCGCGCCGTTTGGCATGGCCGCCCATGATGCCGATGACATCCTTCTCGTCGTATAGTTCGAGCAGACGGTAGAGATGATGCGTGATGAAATGGTCGTGGAGCGAGCGGGCAAGGGTCTCCTTCACTTGTTGGCCGCGCTTGCCCAGACTTTCATAATGCCGATACACCTGCGTATCAAAGCAAGTTTCAAAAGTAGACTCGTCATGATAGTCGTAGCCTTCATAAAGCATCTTGCTGTTATACAAACTTTTAGGATAAGTAGGATAAGGCAAGCCCATCTTTCGGATGTAGAGGCTGAGGTCGTCGGTAGCCACCATCTCCAGCACTCGGTTGACGATGCCAGCGGCATCAAGGCCAAACTTGTGCATCAAAGCGGAAGCTTGGCCTGATTCGCCGAAACGATCGTTGATGCCTATGCGGCAAACACGAATCGGGTGATATTCAGTCAGATACTCCGCAACGGCACTACCCAAGCCACCCGCGATTTGGTGTTCCTCAATGGTGAAAATCATCCGGGTATCGTTGGCGGCCTTGTTGAGGATGTCGCCGTCCAACGGCTTGATAGTGTGCATATTGATGACCCGCGCCGAAATGTTCATGTGTTCAAGCATGTGCGCGGCTTGAAGTGCCTCCCACACCTCGTGACCCGTGGCAACAAGGGTAATATCCGTGCCCTCTCGCATCAGTTGGGCCTTCCCTATCTCAAACTCTTGGTTTTCATCAGTGAAATCCGGCACGGCCTCGCGCCCGAAACGGATATAAACCGGTCCCTTGCACTCCAAAATGGCCTTTTCCGTGGCGATTTTGGCTTGTGTGGCATCGCAAGGCGAGATGACCGTCATGTTGGGCAGCACACGCATGGCCGCGATGTCCTCCAAGGCCTGGTGCGTGGCTCCATCAGGACCAACGGAAACGCCCGCATGGGCACCACCGATGACAGCATGCACGTTATTGTAGCACACCGAAACGCGGATTTGGTCGTTGGCGCGATGGGCTGCAAACACGCCGTAAGTGCTGAAGACGGGAATTTTACCGCCCAAAGCCAATCCTGCCGCGGTCGCCGTGGCATCCTGTTCGGCGATACCCATCGAGAAAAACCTGTCGGGGAATGCCTCTGCAAAAAGATTCATTCCGACCGAATTGGTGATGTCGGCACCCAAACCGACCACTTTGTTATCCTGTTGAGCCGCAGCGAGAACGCCCTCGCCAAAGCCTGTTTTTGTGGGTTTATTTCCTTTGTTGATGTAATTCATACAAAAAGTCTTTCAGTTGTTCTTTTGAAGGTACCTTGCCATGCCATTGGTTGTTGTTTTCTATTGACGGAACACCTTTGCCCATCACAGTATCGGCGATGATGACCGTTGGTCTACCTTGTTCTTTGTCAGCCATTTCCAAGGCCATTTTGATTTGGCTCATGTCGTGACCATCAATCTCAATCGTATGCCAACCGAAAGCCGTCCATTTGTCTTTCAGCGGGTCGATAGCCATCACTTTCTCCGTGCCGCCATCGATTTGCAGGCGATTGCGGTCGATGATGGCGCAAAGGTTGTCCACATTGTGATGAGCCGCCGCCATGGCGGATTCCCATACGCTTCCCTCCTGTTGCTCGCCATCGCCCATGATGCAAAATACACGGTTCGTCTTGCCATCCATTTTGGCCGCCAAAGCCATACCCAAAGCCACGCCGAGACCTTGTCCCAAACTGCCTGAGCAAGTCTCCAACCCTGGCAAACGAAACTCATAACTTGGATGGCCTTGCAGTCGGCTGCCCAACTTGCGCAAGGTCAGCATTTCCTCTTCTGGGAAATAACCTGCCACTGCTAAAGTCGCATACAACACAGGTGCCGTATGCCCGATGGAAAGCACCACTTTGTCACGGTCTTCCCAATCGGGACGTTTTGGGTCATGGCGCAAATGGTTGAAATACAATACTGTGAAAATGTCCACCAAGTCTAAGGAGCCGCCTGTATGTCCCGAGCCAGCCTCCGCCAAGGCGGTCAGTATCAACTCGCGGATATGTTGCGCCTTTTCTTCCAATTGATTCATATTAAATAAATTAAATCTCTAACAATGAAGTAAATACATACACAAGCATACACTATTTTGATTCCCGTCCCCAACAAAAAGCCGACGAAGGAGCCCAAGGCTGACTTCCATGCCAGATGGTCGGCTGTTCCGGCTGATTTTTCACCGATGTAGGCACCGATGAACGGTCCCAACAAAACAGCGATAAACCCGATGGGAAAGACAAAAGTGATGAAAAGGCCGAGGAAAAGCCCTATCGTGCTGCCGCGGACGCCGGCTTTGGTGCCGCCGAATTTCTTCGTTCCCCAAATGGGAACCACATAATCCACTGCAAAGACCACCGCTCCGATGAGACCCATAATCAGCAGAAAACGAGCAGAATAGTCGATGCCATCGACAAACGACATGGCTAATAAAGCCAAGAAACTGAATGGCGTTCCCGCTATACCTGGAACGACGGCACCCACTATTCCAATGAGGGACAGGAGGATGGCTGCAACGATAAGGACATACATCATAACCCACTGTTTTGGACTGCGAAGATACTAAATCTTTCGTTTTTGGAGCGAATATTTTGATTTTTGGGAAATCAGCCTTATATTTGTGCCCTAAAAGCCAAATTAAATGAAAAAGTTTCTACTCCTTATATCGCTAATGCTTTCGTCGTCAATGCTTTTTGCATACGATATCATACATCCTCTCGGTGGCCGTGCCGCAGCCATGGGTGGGTCGTCGGTGGCCTCGCAAGGACTTTGGGCTTTGCAAAACAACCCCGCAGGCATGGCGAACTTAGAGAAAATCAGCATTGGTCTCTATTACGAGAACCGTTGGTTCCTGCCTGAAACGGCCTACAAGTGCGGAGCATTCGCCTTGCCTACTAAATTCGGCTGCTTGGGACTGAGTTTCAATCAGTTCGGCTCGTCGAAATACAATGAGAACAAGTTTGGCCTTGCCTATGCCAAAGACTTTGGGCGTTACCTGCAAATCGGGCTTCAACTTGATTATTTTCTGCTCAAAATCGGCAACGATTATGGTAGCTACCATGCCGTCACATTTGAACTTGGGCTGCAATCGCAAGTCACTGACCGACTGACACTTGGAGCTTATATTTTCAATCCTGTCAGTTTCAGGTTGGACCAAACGCTCAACCATGAGAAGTTGCCCATCGTAATGCGTTTTGGTGCGGCCTACAAGTTCACCAAGGATTTCATTGGTCAATGCGAGATTGAGAAGAATACGGAACGCGAAGGAGTCAGTCTTCGTGGCGGATTGGAATACGAGGTCGTTCGGAGTCTTTACATTCGCGCAGGCGTGCAAACCAACCCTGGCATCCTGAGTTTCGGCCTTGGCTATGCCATCCGTTTTGTTCAAGTCGATGTGGCGGCGCAGTTGCACAACGATTTGGGTGCATCCGTCCAAATAGGTATGGTTTTGAGTTTCGGAAAGTGACATGAAACGGCTGGTTTTCATCATATTATCCATGTTTGCAGTTTCGTTTGCGAAGGCGCAAATTGCCATCGACACACTCAGCACCGAGGCCTTGAACGAGTTGCTCATCGAACAAATCGAACGCATGGTCGAAGACAGCGACGAAGATATTGATTACGAGGAACTTTTGGAGAACTACATTTTTTTCAGCGAGAACCCAGTCAACCTCAACAGCGACGAGGTGAAACAATTGCTTGAGTTGCGGCTCATCAATGTGTTCCAATTTGAGGCGTTGCAGCAATATCGCCGCCATTACGGTGATTTCCTTTTCCTCGACGAGCTGGAAATGGTGGATGGTTTTGACGAGCAGACGGTTGCCATCATTCGTCCAGTCGTTTGCATAGGCCAAGACCGTGACAAAGACCGACTGACCTTCAAAAAAATGGCGCGTTATGGCAATCACCAAATCGTCGGCCGTTATGAACAAATCCTTGAGCATCAGCAAGGTTACGATGACATCAGTGACTCGGCACTGCTGGCCAAGCCCAACTCGCGTTACCTCGGCAGTCCGCAGAAATACCAATTCAAATACACCTATAATTATAGGAACCGGATCAGGGCAGGCTTCACGTTGGAGAAAGACGCTGGTGAGATGTTTTTCACCGACCACGTTAGCGATACGATTCAGCGTTTGTTAGGTAAAAACTACCGCCGAGGCTTCGATTTCTTCGGTTTTCATCTCTATGCCAAGGACTTAGGTATTGTGAAAGCTGCTGCTCTCGGCGACTATCAGCTTTCGTTTGGCCAAGGGCTCACGCTGTGGTCGGGATTGAGTTTTGGCAAAGCCGGAGTGGGCAGCAGTGTGATGAAGCAAGGTCGCGGCATTACGCCCAAAGGCTCGGCTACCGAGTATGCGTTCATGAGAGGCGCGGCGGTCACCCTCGGCAAAGGGCCTTTCAGCGGCACCGTGTTCTACTCCAACCGCTGGATTGACGCCAACGTCAGCTTAGCCGATAGTTTGGACGAGGTCGAACTCGTCAGCAGTCTGTTAGAAACGGGTTATCATCGCACTATTGGCGAGCTGCAAGACCGTCATGCCATTCGGCAACAGGTTGTGGGCGGACATCTTGCTTTTGCCGTCGCTCATTTCGAGGTCGGTTACACGGCGCACCACACTTGGCTCAGCGCACCTTTGCAACTCAGGCCCACCAACTATAACCAGTATTATTTCCAAGGGCAAAAACTGACCAATCAAGGGATTGATTTCAAGTATGTTAAGGGGAAATTTGCTGTTTTTGGTGAGGCGGCGATGAGTATCAATCATGATGCTAAGGTCCCTGAGCTTGTCGAAGAGCCGACACAACCACAGACGGGCGTTTCGACAGGCTCAACGGCCCTCAACCATTTTGCAGGTTTAATCGGCCTAACCGTCAAACCTGCTGGTTACCTGAACTTTACCATTATGTACCGCGACTACGGCAAGGCATACCAAAACCTGTTTTCCAACGCTTTTTGCGAAGGCAGCCGCAACCAAGGACAACGTGGCATCTATCTCGGTGTGGAAGTCGCTCCCGCCGCTTATTGGCACATTCTCGCATACGCCGACCAGTTCCAGTTCACCTGGCTCACCTCGCAAGTCAACGCGCCGAGCCGTGGTCACGACTATTACCTGCGTGTCAGCCACAGTTTCAACAAGCGGGTCAACGCCTACCTGCAATTCCGCTCCAAGACCAAGATGAAGAACTCCACCGACGACATGACGTTTACCCACTACCCCATTTTCTACACCAAAAACGCCGTGCGCTTCAACATCAATTATGCCTTTCGCAATGGTCTGAGTTTTAGCAACAAGGCCGAGTATGCTCATTACCATAATGAAGACGGCACCAATGAAAATGGCTATTTCCTCTGTCAGGATATTGCCTACAAGCCTGAAAACAAGCCCTTTAGTATCAGTTTTCGCTATGCTCTTTTCGATGCAAAGGACTACAACACCCGCATTTATGCCTACGAAAGCGATGTGCTGTATTCGTTCAGCGTGCCCGCCCTTTACGGCAAAGGCATGAGAATCTACCTGTTGGGCAAAGTGAAGCTGTTCAATGCCTTGACCCTTTACGCCCGCATTGGTCGCACCATCTACTCCGACCAAGACGAAATCGGCAGCGATTTGACGCTGATTAAAGCAAACCACAAGACCGATTTGAAGGTGGAGGCGATTTGGAAATTGTGATTTGACGTGATGGAACAAGAAAAAACCATAATTTTGCGGCAATTAAAATCCAATGGCCATGTTTCGACTCAAAACGAAAAATAACACCGTGATTTTCGACCGTCCCGCCGTGATGGGCATCCTCAATGTGACGCCCGACTCGTTCTCCGATGGTGGACGTTACAATTTGATGGACAATGCTTTACACCATTGTGAGCAGATGTTCAACGATGGTGCCGACATCATCGACATCGGTGGTTGCTCCACGCGCCCTAACAACCCCATTGCGACGGAAAACGAAGAGCTGGAGCGCGTCATTCCCGTCTTGAAAGCCATTAGAAAAGCATTTCCCGAGGTCATGGTTTCCATCGACACGTTCCGAAAAAGTGTTGCGGCGGCTTGCGTTGATGAGGGTGCCGATATCATCAACGACATCTCGGGCGGGTTGTTTGACGCGGAAATGTTGCCCTATATCGGGCAAAACCACATTCCCTACGTGATGATGCACTGCGTTGGTACGCCCGAAACCATGCACCAATACACCCTTGGTGGCGACATCCATCAAACCGTCTATGACTTTTTTGAACGTCAATGTCAAGTTTTGTCAGCCTTCGGCGAGCAACAAATCATCCTCGACCCAGGCATCGGTTTCGGCAAAAGTTTGGAGGCCAATTATCAGTTGCTCAGCGATTTGGAGCGTTACCGTTATGCTGGCCTTCCCATCCTCATCGGCATTTCGAGGAAGTCATTAATAAACAAGGTGTTGCACACCACACCCGATACTGCCGAGAACGGTACAACGGTGCTCAACACCCTCGCATTGCTCAACGGCGCCGACATCCTGCGCGTCCACGATGTGAAAAATGCACGCCAAACCATCGAATTGGTGGGGACTTTTTGTAATTTTGCCGGCAAAATTTGAATCATGATCGACCTGTTCATACAAGTCAGCGTTTTCGACATTCTCGACATCCTTTTGGTGGCGGGCCTTTTCTATGGCCTTTACCGCCTCTTGAAAGGTACCTCCGCCATGAGCATCTTCATCGGCATCGTGGCCATTTTCCTCATCTGGCAGTTGGTCAAGGCCCTGCAAATGGAAATGTTGACCGCCATCCTTGGTGCCTTTGTCAGTGTGGGTTTCATTGCGCTCATCATCATTTTCCAACCTGAGATACGGCGTTTCCTCTTCACCATCGGAGCGCAAGCCCAAGAGGGCAAGTTGGCCCAAAGGTTCAAGTTTTTGCGCGTCAGGAGCAATGTGGACTTGGACATCGACTCGATCACCAAGGCCTGCCTCAACATGTCGGACATCAAACAAGGGGCACTTATTTTGCTCACGCGCAATAACAATTTGGACGATGTCGTTTCGACAGGTGTCACCGTCAACGCCGACATATCCCATCCGTTGATTGAGAATATCTTCTTCAAAAACAGCCCTTTGCACGACGGTGCCATGATTATCCGCCACAACCGCATCACGGCAGCCCGATGCATCTTGCCCGTTTCGCAAAAGACCAACATTCCCGGACACTATGGCCTGCGCCACCGCGCCGCCATTGGAGTGACCGAGGTCAATGATTGCATCGCCCTCGTCGTTTCCGAAGAAACCGGCAATATCAGCATGGTGACAAGCGGGGAAATCCGCACCATCAAACCTTCGGAGTTAAGGGAAGCGATTGAAAAGGAACTGAAGCTATAACCAAATCCAGAGTTACCATTGCCGCCAAAGCCTCCACGAGCACCACAGCCCGTGGCAAGGCGCACACATCATGACGGCCACCAACGGCGATTTCAATAGGCTCTCCTGCCCTATTCACAGTTTGCTGCGGTCGGGCAAGGCTTGGTATGGGCTTGAAAGCCACACGGAAAACAATGTCGTTGCCGTTGCTGATGCCGCCTTGGATGCCTCCTGAATGATTGGTCAAGGTGGTAATATTGACTGAAGACTGTGGAACGTAGGACAAGGGACTATTTTCCTTGCAATTTGTCTCGCGTCTCGCATCCTCAAGTCCCAAGTCCACCCTATTAACAAAAGTGTCGTTGGATTCTGAGCCTTTCATTTTGGCCAAGGCAAAACCATCGCCTACCTCAAAACCCTTAACGGCAGGCAAGCTGAACATGGCATGGGCCAACTCCGCCGAAAACTTTCCGAACATCGGTTCGCCTAAGCCAGTCGGAACTCCAGTGATGCGACATTCCACGATTCCACCTACCGTATCTCCTTCTCTTTTAGCCAGTTCCACATCGCCCATGCAAACCACTTCAGCATAAATCTTGATGCCCTTTTCATTCAAAATCTGCTTGGCAATGGCACCAGCCACCACCATCGGCAAGGTGGTGCGTGCCGAAGCCCTGCCACCACCGCGCCAGTCGCGGAGGCCGTATTTCTGTTCGTAGGTGAAATCGGCGTGCGAAGGACGATAAACATCTTTCAAGTTCTCGTAATCCTCTGGTTTGCAGTCCTCATTGCGCACCATAAAGGCAATCGGAGTGCCTAAAGTGACACCATCGAGCAAGCCCGAAAGCCATTCAACACGGTCGGATTCCTTGCGTTGCGAAGCGGTTGAAGATTGCGCCGTCTTGCGCCTATTGAGTTCAGAATCAATGAAATCAAAATCCAATTTCAATTGTGAAGGGCAACCGTCGATGACACCACCGATGGCCGCGCCGTGCGACTCGCCGAAAGTGGTTAGCCTAAAAATATGACCTATCGTATTCATAGCGACAAAAGTACGGTTTTTTAGTCAGTTTCGCCGAAATTATTTACTTTTGCAGCCGCTATGGACAAAAAGAACACCAACAATATCAAGATAAAGAACAAACGCGCCTCGTTTGAATATTTCCTCGTGGAAACCCTCACGGCGGGCATCGTGTTGACCGGTACGGAAATCAAGTCCATCCGGGGAGGCAAGGCAAGTTTGGCTGATTCGTATTGCAGTTTCAAGGGTAATGAACTGTTTGTCATAGGGATGCACATCGCCGAATACGCCCAAGGCACCTACAACAACCACGACCCAAAACGCGACCGCAAACTGCTGCTCAACGCCCGCGAACTGCGCAAACTGAAAAACAAAGTTCAGGAAAAAGGCTTCACCATCGTACCCGTCACCTTATTTATTAATGAGAACGGCCTGGCCAAATTGGACATTGCCCTCGCCCGAGGCAAGCACTACTACGACAAGCGCGAAAGCCTGAAAACCAAGGACTCGAAACGGGAGTTGGAGCGGATGTATTAAAAGCAATAACCCACTCGGATCGCGAAAGGTGAAGCGTAGGGCGTATCCATGGAATTATTGGGTCGGAGAAGGCCCCAAGTAAGGTTATAAAGCGCCATGAAATACACATAACTGCCATTTTCGGCATATTGTCGGATACCTCCACCTACGAAGACCGTATTGTACCACCTTCGAGACACCGTTTCGCGGTTCCATCTTCTGATGCCATACAGTATCTCATCCTCGACATGGATAAACAAGCCCCTGTAAATCTGAACATTCGTATAGGGAGCTGCACCAAAATAATGGCCATAGGTATTGCCATTCCACCTATCGAAATAGCAGTCCAAATCATAGATGCCACGAACTCCAATTTCCCAAGGATTGAAGATTCTGTAACCTATCTGAGGCGCAATGGATAGTCTTAAGTATCTGCTATTCAGACCGAAACCAAAGTTTCCGCCATAGACAACCTTCCCTCCCAAATCGGGAGTTCCTTGGAGTCTTTGGGCAGTTGCATGACCGAAAAAACCGAAAATCATCATGCCAATGAAGGCAACAATCGCAAAACGTTTCATTTCCTATGAAATCTATAAATTCAACAAAGTTTATTTTGCGCAAAAATACAATAAAATCCGTTTCCGCTCGTATCCAATAATAGTTTATCTTTGCTTTTCAAAATTTTGTCATGAAAAAAAAGCATATCTTATTCATAATCATAGTTTTCCTCTTGGCTGGCCATGCATGCAAAAAGAACAGCCAATTCAATCCTGACTCCAACCTGAAGCTTGAGTTTTCGGCTGATACGGTGCTTTTCGACACGGTCTTTACCTCGTTAGGCTCGGCAACCCACGAGCTCATGATTTACAACCGTCATGGCGATGACTTGAAAATCAGCTCGATACGATTGGTTGGAGGAGAGAGCTCGCCTTTCCGCCTCAATGTGGACGGTGAGAGCAACACTGAGATTTACGACAAGATCATTCCTGCGAAGGACAGCCTTTTTTCTTTTCTGCGCGTCACCATCAACCCGAACGACTTGAACACGCCTTTTGTAGTGGAAGACGAACTGGAGTTTGTCACCAACGGCAACACGCAGACCATCAAGCTTTTGGCATGGGGACAAAACGCCAATTACATCGTGGCCGACAAGGTCGTTTACATTGGTGATGTGCCTTATCCTTACCATATCGTCGCCGACAGCCTGCAAACCACGGTGTGGACCAAGGAAAGGCCTTACGTCGTCTATGGCTATGCGCTCATCAACTCGTATGGAACCCTGAAAATCGAGGAAGGCACGCGCGTTTATTGCCATCAGGGCGGTGGCATCCTTTCGTGGAGCGACGGCCAACTCATCATCGAGGGAACCGCTGAGGAGCCTGTCATCGTTCAAGGCGACCGATTGGAGCCTTATTACCAAAACACGCCTGGACAATGGGAACAGATATTGATGATGGATGGTCGCGCCGGTGCCGACCACCGCATCAGCCACGCCATCATCCGCAACGGCACCATCGGCCTCAACTGTCAACCCACTTTGAAACCCACGGGAAGCGACCTTCTCATTGACAATACCATTATCGAAAATCAGAGCGGTTACGGGTTGTTTTCCATTCTTTATCGTGTTGAGGCCAAGAACTTTGTCATCGCCAACTGTGGCTTTGCCAATGTCTGGGCTCTTGGTGGAGATTACCGCTTCGTGCATGGCACCATCGCCAATTATTGGAACGCCAACGAGCACAACAACAATGAGAATGCCATTACGGTGGCGAATTGTGCCACTGATGGCAGCACCCATGAGACAGCCTATTGTCCCTTCCGTTTGTTGATGGACAACTGCATCATTTACGGAAAACAAAAGGACGAGTTCAAGACCACTTTCGGCCCTGGAGCCGATTCCATCTATGTCTTCGACCACTGCCTCATCAAATCGGAGAAATACAACGGCAGCATGGAAGGCTTTAATCACTGCCTCTTCAACCTCGACCCGTTCTTTGTCGACCAGATGAAGCCCGACTGCCACATCGACAGCATCGCCTCACCTGTCATCGGAACGGGCAACCCGCTGTTCGGCAATGAAGTGCCTTTTGATTTGGACGGGGTTTCTCGCGTTGGCGCGCCTGATATTGGGGCTTTTCAGTTTGTTTGGTGACAGGAAGCAGAGATAGCCTCAGCGATGGCCTGCATGGCATTGTCGTATGTCGCCTGAAACTTTTCCTCTTGGGTGGTCTCTTTTACACCCAAGCGTTGGTAGTCGTAGTCGTCAAGTGTATCCAAAGCATAAGTGTAATCTACAACAATGTCAAACAAGGCTTGGTTCTCGTCGTTTTTCAGTAGAGGCTGGTTTTGCAACGTCCGCCCCACCATTTGCACCAACTGGCGCAGTTCACCGATTTGGTTTCGACGTATCTTTTCATTCAAGGCATAGCCTTTCAACAAATAGTCTTTCAGCACTTTGTTGGCCCATTGGCGGAACTGCACGCCGCGTTGGCTTTTCACGCGATAGCCCACGGAGGTAATTACCTCAAGGTTGAAATAT
>JAEEGJ010015003.1_pt1 | contig 18202 bp, 15 predicted proteins | sample 8958761 | NCBI WGS metagenome assembly JAEEGJ01 (sample SAMN16246546, study PRJNA631951) | gut metagenome | biome: gut microbiome; feature: rumen; material: RS-attached | host: Bos | place: Iran: Karaj | collected 2018-10
ACCAATTTATAGTTAATTTTGTTGATGTGTTACTATTTTCAAATGGATATAATGAGTGCATGACAGCAATACATTATAAATCACTAAGTGATTGGAAAGGAGTAAGTATGGCTGACATTAAAGATTTGGAAATAAGACTAAAACAGTGTCAAGATGTTATGACCAATGTAATTGAAAATCTTAATTATATTGATCGAGAATTACGTTTGGCAAAACAAAATGCTCAGGCTCCGTATCAGGCTGGAGCACCTGTAAATCAGGGGGCATATAATCAAGGAACTGTAAATCAGAACAGACCTCAGAATTTGCCACCTCAGAGTACAGTATCTCAGGGCACAGTTAATCAAGGACCTACAAATCAAAACAAACCTCAGAATGTGCCACCTCAGAATGTGAGTATACCTCCTCAAGGAGCCAATATTCCTCCGCAGGGAGCTCAAATTAACAGAAATAATCAGAACTCTGTGAATCAAAATAATAGACCACAAAATATTCCGCCTCAAGGTCCTGCCATTCAAAACCGTGCTCCTCAGGGACAACCGGTATATTCAGCACCCCATAACCAGTATAGTTATCAGAATAGAAATCAGAATGGTGCACAGAACGGTCCTCAAACTGCAAAACCACAGAATCATAAGCCTGCCATGAGCATTGAGAATATCTTTGGTAAAAATATCATGGCGATAGCAGCATCAGTCCTGATCTTTATCAGTTTGATACTCTTTGCAACATTGATACTGCCTAAGCTGACCAAAGAAGTTAAGTTCTATATGACTTTAGCAGCAAGCATCGGTATCACAGTATTTGGTTTAGTTAAGTGGTTTAAAAAGAAAGATAACACTTTCTGGCTGGCACTTGGCGCATGTGGAATGGGTGCTGTATACATTACTCTGTTTATCGGAAATGTTTACTTCGAAATCATAGGATATACAGCTCTGTTTATATTGCTCGCTGTATGGACAGCAGGAATATTGCTCCTGAGCAAGCATAAAAAGATATTGTTTGAAGTTATTGGATATTGTGGTATAACCATAGCAGTCTTTTTTGGAACTTCGCAATGCTTTTTACCTCATATATTTGAAGTGCCGATCGGTAATATTTTAGATATTAATTCCGGAAAATTATACGTAACACTTGCATTTTTCCTGATCGGTACCATAGCATTTATGATCTTTGGAAAGATGGACACATCTTCATACATTATATCCAATTGTTCAGCTATCATAGGTTCGATACCTCTGATGATCTGTGCCGGATATTATGTATTAAGACCGTATAAGTATATGTCATCAATTACTGCAATGGTAGACAGTGACAGACTGGCAGGAAAAGCTATACCTGTAATCATAATCCTTTGTGTTTTCTTTGCAGCTATGATAGGTTTAAATCTCATAAAGACAAAGAAAGAAAACAACGCCTGGATCGGATTGTTCGGATTAGGCTATTCAATACTTTTAGGCATTGGCGCACAGTTATTATTCTATAATCCGGACTATGATGATAAGATATCACTCATCGTCGGTATCATAGTATATGCTGTACTTATAATTATCGTTGAAGCATATTTTATCATGAAACTTGAGAGGCAGAAGGGTGTCAGTACTTACATCTGGATTGGATGTATGATGGTATTTATCACATACAAGATAGTAGCATCTGAACTTATCAATGTAAATGTAGGCTTCCTGGTAGCTGCAGCCGCCATGATCATTTACGGATATGTCTTTAATGATGTATTCTACAAATACGGCGGATTGGTTTTAAATATATTCTTACTAGTCTGCTTTGACTCAAATACTGTATTACAGCTCGTATCGTTCGTAGGTCTGTTTGCACTGATAAATATCTTTATGTATGTTAAGAACAGCCAGTACAGCCTGGTAATGAAGATACTTTCATACCTGACTTTCCTTATCGGTATAACTGAAACAATCAGTATGGTAAAGATAGACCCTGATAATTTCGAATGGCTGCCTACATTGGTACTATTGGTAGTCGGATTTATAAATGCTCTGGCTATAAAGACTCCTTATCGCAAAAACTGGGAGATCAATGAGGATGACAAGGGCTTTATCATCACAGGTTATGTAGTTAACGCTATAATGATGAGCTATTCACTGTTTATAATGATGCTGGCAGAGGATACACTAGTTCATTGGATAATAGTTATAACTGCGATAGCATTGTTTATGATCAATTCATTGAGCCTTCTTAAGAAATGGGATGGCTTGGGAGCTATCTATGTTGGTATTAAATCCACAATACTGATCATAACTATACTTGCTTCTTTCAAGATGACGGATAACATCCTGAGTATCCTGGTATTCCTGTTATCCATCATACTGATAAGCATAGGATTTATCTACAAACTGAAGGGCCTGAGAATCTACGGCCTGGTACTTTCACTGGTATGTGTAGTAAAGCTCGTAATGATCGATATTTCTTACGAAAACACAATAGGACATGCTTTGAGCTTCTTCTTGAGTGGTGTGCTTTGCTTCGTGATCAGTGCAATTTACAGTTATGTAGAAAAAAAGTATAAGAACAGTACTGAAACTAATGTGAATTAACAAAAAACTTGACAGATTTGCCGTAATTGTCTATAATATTACTAATAGTTTATAAAGTTATATATCTATGGGGGTAGTATTATGGGGACGATATATGAGTGTAGCGATAAAATTTTAACTATATTTCTGAATGGCAGAATAGATTCAAACAGTTCTGCGGAACTTGACAGTAAGATAACTGAGGCTCTGGAGAAGTTTCCAAATGAGGATGTTATCCTTAATGCAGAGAAACTAGAGTATATTTCTTCAGCCGGCCTCAGGGTATTACTAAAGCTTCAGAAAAAGAAAGAACAGAAACTAAAGATAATCAACACATCCTTAGAAATATATGATATCCTTGATGTTACAGGATTTATTAATATGTTTGATGTACAAAAGAGAATTCGTGAGGTTAGTGTTGACGGATGTAAGCTTATAGGGCAGGGAGCAAGCTCTAAGGTTTACAGGATAAACGATGATACAATAGTTAAGATATTTGACAAAAAGATCGGATTTGATCGTGTTAAGTCAGAACAGGAGCATGCTAAAGCAGCTTTTGTAAACGGTATCCCGACCGCAATAGCTTTTGATATTGTTAAATGCGGAGAATGCTTCGGTACTATGTATGAGCTGATAGATGCATCACCTCTGCCGGTGTTTTTACGTGATAATCCTGATAAAGCGCCAGAATATAGAAAGAAATATGCGCTTTTGATGAAGGAGCTTCATCAGTTAAAAATGCCTGAAAGTTTTCAAGATGTTATTTCTCTTTATGAAACCTGGATACATAAGCTGGAATATTTGCTGACAGATGAAGAGGTAAAGGGCCTGCTTGAATTGATAAGCCTTATCCCGAAAAGAGATACATTTGTACATTGTGATTTCCATGTTGGAAATATTATGATGCAGAATGATGAACTTGTTTTGGTTGATATGGCTGATATAGGTAAGGGTAATCCGGTTATTGATATAGGAACTGCTTATTTCCATTACAAGCTTTTGGCAGATCATCCGGTTACTAAATTTACCATTAAGGTTGTATTTGGCTTTATGCCGGATGATATAAGCTTCTCATATGATTTATGGGATGATCTTGTTACATATTATTTTAACCCTGCAACTCAGGAAGACAGGGATAAGATCAATATGATAGCAAGTGTTATAGGTAATATACGTTATATTGTTCTGTGTGCAAAGCATTCTCAGTTGGACGAGGATCTCAAAAAAGAAATAATCGAGGGTGCCAGGACCAGATTTTTCCCTCATATCGAAGAATATAAAGATGTTCTTAAGGATATGGATAAATATTTTTAATATATTTGGGGAGAATAATATATGTATGCTATAATTGCCTTCATTCCAATTGTATTGGTTATTGTTCTGATGACCGTATTTAATATAAAGGCTAAGAGAGCTATTCCCGGGGCATGGCTTGTTTGCTGTGCCCTGGCTTTTATATTCTGGCAGATGAGCTTTGGAGGTCTGTTAAAACAGACTGTTGTCGGTTTTTTGGAAAGTGTTTCTGTACTTCTGATAATATTCGGTGCTGTACTCATCATGAATACCCTGTCTGAATCAGGTGCTATGGATTCCATAAAAGGTATGTTCAGAGGAGTTACGCCGGATGCGAGAGTACAGGCTGTTATAGTAGGATTCCTCTTTGGAGCGTTTATCGAAGGCGCAGCCGGTTTTGGTACGCCTGCTGCTCTTGTCGGACCGATGATGGTTTCTCTTGGCTTTGATCCTGTCGCTGCTACGGTTTTCGCACTGATATACAATTCTGTGCCTGTATCATTCGGAGCTTGCGGTACTCCTACCAACACAGCTATTACAATTGTTTCTGATTCACTTGCACAAAACGGCTTGGTTAAGGAAACATTTGCATCTGATATAACTTTTTATTCGGCGCTTTTACTTGCATTATGTACTTTCCTTGTGCATGTCGTTGTTATTTTTATACAGGTTTTTGTCTTTTCTACAGATCCTCAGAAAAGGAAAATGAAATATGTCCTGAATATGATTCCGTTTCTGATCTATGTAACCCTGCTTTTTGACGGAATATATCTTGCCATTGCCAGATTTGTTGGCCCTGAGCTTGTTTCTCTCGGTGCTTCGGCTATATCCATGGTTGTAGTTATCGCTACATCTAAAAAAGGATTCCTTATCCCGAAGGATAAATGGGAGTTCAGTGAGAGAGTTTATGAGAAAGCAAAGGATGATTCCTTTACTCCAAAGCTTATCAGAAAACTGCGTGAGTCTTTAGAAAAGAGATTTGAAAAAGCTTATGCAAAGATGGATATTGAAATTGACGTTATAAATAAGGAAAAGGACAAAGAGATTGAAAAGATACTTGCAGATGAAAGTCTGCAGATGAAGGAGCTTGATAAAGAATTAAACGACTACTGGAAGCAGCAGAGTTTGATCAAGAGGCTGAAAAGAAAGGATTTTCTGTTGGGAGTACCGATACTGAGAGCTTGGATACCGTATATCATGATTGGATTATGTCTAGCTCTTACCAGAGTTGTGTCATCCTTAAAGCCTGATAGCTGGGCAGGTAAGCTTAAGAATATAAAACTGACCATTCCTGATGGGAACGGTGGTACATTTTGGAGTTTTGCATTCCTTTGGAACCCCGGAGTGTTATTTATCATTATTGCACTGTTATCAATTCTGATACTTCGTATGAGAAAGGTTTATGTTAAAAAGGCATGGTTAAAGAGCCTGGATCAGGTACGAGGTGCGGCTATTCCTTTGCTTTTCGGCGTGTCTATGGTATATGTACTCAGGAACTCCGCAAATGATGCTGTACAGGTAACATATCTTATGAATGATAAAACTGCCGGACTTGGCTCGATGCTGACTATGATGGCAGACGGCCTGGGATATCTGTTTAAGGACATTTATATGTGGGTAGCACCTCTTGTCGGAGTTACAGGATCTTTTATATCTGGATCCAATACTGTTTCAAATACCTTGTTTTCCGGACTACAGTTTGAAACAGCTACTCTGATAGGTTTACCGCAGGTTATTATACTGGCGCTGCAGAATACCGGCGGTGCTATAGGTAATATGATATGTGTAAACAATGTTGTGTCTGCATGTGCAACGACAAACATCTCGGGAAAAGAAGGCAGGATTATCCGTCTGAATATTGTACCATGCCTGTTGCTTTCAATACTTTTGTCTATAGTGGCCACTATTATATGCAAGATTGTATTTTAATGAAAAATTTTGATTTTTTTCTTGACAAATAAAGATCTATAATGTAAAATACCAATGTTTCAGGACTCTGACTCAGTTTCCGGAGACTCCAACCGGTTACTTAGTTATGTAAGCGTAGTGCTTACTTGAGTCGTCTAACCTTGGATGAGATGAAAATCTTATCCATAACGCCTTTATAAAAGGCGGAAGAATAATCACAAGGAGGAAAAAGACATGATTACAAAGGAAAAGAAAGCAGCGATCATCGCTGAGTATGGAAAGAATCCTCAGGATACCGGTTCTACACAGGTACAGGTAGCAATCCTTACCGCTAGAATCAATGAGCTCACAGAGCATCTTAAGGTTCACAAGAAGGATCATCATTCCAGACGTGGTCTTCTTATGATGGTAGGTCAGAGACGTGGTCTCCTTGAGTACCTTAAAAAGACAGACATCACAGAATATCGTGCTCTTATCGAGAAGCTCGGTCTTAGAAAGTAATAGTTATGACGCCTGTCTTAGGATGGGCGTCATTTTTATTTGAATTATGACATATTTAGAATCACTTAATTATATAAATAACAACTTAACATCCGGCTCGGTATACGGACTGTCCCGTATAAAAGAGCTCTTAAAACGCTTGGATAACCCTCAGAAGTGTATGAGCATCATCCATATAGCCGGTACAAACGGTAAGGGCTCCATATCCAGGATGATAATGAGTATACTGAAAGCGGCCGGATATACAGTGGGCATTTTCAACTCGCCGTACTTAGAGAAGAAAAATGAGTATCTATGTGTTAACGGAGTCGATGCCACTGATGATGAGTATGCATTGATAGCAGGTATTGCCAAACGAGCAGTTGAAGGCGTTCCTATGGAAGAAAAGCCTACGGAGTTCGAATTTTCATTTGCCATGGCTATGGAATATTTCGCCAGAAAGAATTGTGACTTTGCCATTGTTGAGTGTGGACTGGGCGGATTGACCGATGCTACCAATATATTTGATGAAAAAGAGCTTAGCATCATCGCAAACATAGGACTTGATCATACAAAGCTATTGGGAGATACTATTAAAGATATAGCTAAGCAGAAATGTGGTATCATTATTAAAAACGATACTGTTATTGCTTATCCTTCAGATATAGATGCTATAAAAACCATCAAGCGTGTATGCAAATCAAAGAATGCAAAGCTGATAACTCCGGACTATATAGAGTTTGGTACTATGAGTTATTATAATCCCGGCTTCCCGGACAATGATCCTGTTTTGGAAAATGAAAAAGTCTGGTTAAATATGCCGTTAATAACAAGTAGTATAGCTCTTAAAGGCAGTTTCCAGAAGAGAAACGGTATGGTAGCCTTAGCTGCAGTCATGGAGCTGGCTTCAAAGGGATTTAAGATAACATATAATAATATAATAAATGGCTTGAAAAATGTTACCTGGCCGGGCAGATTTGAAACCTTGTGCAAGGAGCCATTGATCATAGCAGATGGCGGACATAACCTTCAGTGTGCCAAGGCATTGTGTGATTCACTGGACTCAGAAGGCATAAGTAAAGCAATATTTGTTATCGGTATAATGGCTGACAAAGATTATAAGGATGTTTTCAGACAGCTTTATCCTTATACAGCGAAAGTCGTAGCTACAGAACCTGCCAATCCGAGACGTTTGAATACCGAAGAGATATGTAAATGTTTTTCGGAGTTATCCAACAGTGATGATCTGATCATTGATGATAAGTCACACAGATTATTGGACATGGATATTTATGCGGAGAAAACTCCTGCGGATGCTGTTAAAGCTGCATTAAAACTTGACAGAGAGTGTTATAACAACAAAATGCCTATCATAATTACAGGATCGTTATATATGATGAGTGAGATTAGACGAGCTGTATTAGTATGATATTGAATAAGATTCTTCATCTCATTTAGAATGACAAAAGAAGAATATTTTTAAAATATAAGTAATATAGGAGGACGATAAATTGAAAAAAAGTATCATTAAAGCTTTCAGTTTGCTGACAGTATGCGCATTGCTCATTAGTCTGTTTTTACCCCTCGGACTTAATAAAGTACAGGCAGCAAAGAAAGTAAAGATCAACAAAAAGTCTATTACACTGGAGACCGGTGAATGGCAGAAGTTAAAGCTTAAGAACGGCAATTTTGCTATAGAGGATATTACATGGAGCAGCAGTGACAGAGCAGTTGCTAAGGTTTCTAAAAAGGGTTGGGTAGTTGGACTTGTAAAGGGTGAATGTACGATAACAGCTACCATAAATGCTTCAGGTAGGACTTACAGCTGTAAAGTAACAGTAAATGCACCCGATGTACAGAAAAGAGTGATCGATCCTACAAAGCCCATCATTGCTCTTACATTTGATGACGGTCCCTGTGCAGGTACACCTGATCTGCTTGAGACACTTGCATCATACGGTGTAACAGCTACATTCTTTATGAATTACAAGAATGCACCCGGATTTGCTACATATCCCGACATCGTTCGTCAGGTATATAACTCAGGTAATGAAGTAGCAAACCATACAAAGACACATCCACAGCTCAATAAGATTTCTGCTGAAAGAATCGATGATGAAGTAAACGGAAACGAAGATTTACTTAAAGATCTTATCGGAAAAGATAACGAACTGATCTGCAGACCTCCTTACGGAGCATATAATGATACTGTAAAGCAGAATGTTGAATGTCCTCTGATCCTCTGGTCAGTAGATACTCTTGATTGGAAATACAAGAGCCAGTCAAACTGCACAGAACTCATTATGGCAGAGCTTAAGAAACAGGCAAGTGATGGTGGCATCATCCTGATGCATGACATCCACAAGACATCCCGTGAAGCAGCCGGTGAGGTTATCGCATGGCTCATCCAGCAGGGCTATCAGGTATGCTCAGTAAGTGAAATGTTTGAAGCTCGTGGAGTAGAGATGGTAGACGGTGAAGTATACAGCAAATGTATATCGGCAGCAAAGTATAAGGAATTACATCAGTAAAAAATATGGCAGATGTCCGTTTGGGCACCTGCCATTTTTGTAATAATTTGTTATCTTGAACTTGTGAAGGATTTTATAAAAACATCACTTGGAAAGTATATATATATCAAAATACATTATCCTGCCGCGCTGAAGTTCAATATCTACAGAAACATTGTCTTTTTTTGAGCGGAACTTCTCATTCTTATCGTCATAACTGCCGGGGAAGCCTGCTGTCTTGAGTTCATCGATGTATTTAATCATATAAGACTTATCTACATCTGCTATATACAGTTTGGCACTGTAATCATTGAGCGATTCTATACATACCTTGTCAGCCTTAGGTTCGGGCAGGTATTGTGCACCGCCTGACTTAGGCCAGTAAAACTCAGTAAACTGCAGAGCTTTATTCATCGTGATACTTAACTCGGTACCATAAAACAGGTTAAGCTCAAGTTTATCATCGTTCTTGTTGTATGCGGTATACGTAAAAGAATCAAGTACTCCGTCTACATCATAACCGGCTTCCTTGCATTTCTTAACATAATTCTCAAAAAAGGTCTTATCAACATCATCAATCCTGGCACTCAGGTATTTATCTGTGTTATACAGGTCATAACAAGGCTTATCAGGCTCCGGCAGGTCACTGCCCATACCGAGAGTCGGCCATGCCTTTTCTGTGTCATATTTACCCGCCTTATTATCTTCTGCAGTACCCAGTCCAATCAGCCATACTATAATGAATAATATTGCAAGTCCGGCTAAGACCGATGAAGCAAGAGACATCTTTGTATTTCCGTTTACCTTAGCTCTTGATCTGAGTACAATGGCTCCAAATACAAAAACAATCTGCAGAGTAGATATGATACCTGGGAAATAATATCCGGTATCAAAGCAGTACGCTGTCATAATAACAGCAATGATAAGGAAGATGGTCAACAGTACAATGATGATAATGTCTTTGCCTGTATTTTCAGCCTTAGCTGCCATCAAGGTTTTCTTGTTATCTGCAACTATTTTATCGACCATCTGCTTGTTTGTCTGTTTGATCTCATTGACGGCTTTATCAAGGTCCTTTTTAGATACTTTGTCAAAAGGTTCCACGGTACCGCAGTAAGGGCAGACAAACAGTCTTTTATCCTGGTCTATGGTCATGATACCGCCACATTGTTTACAGTTCATATCTTAAACTTTCTCCTTGAATCCATAACAATAATACAAAGTTTATAGTAACATAATATCAAGAAAAAAGCAATACGGACAAAAAGAGAAAAACATTAGGATTTTCAAGGGTATTTTGTAAATATTTATTGATATAAACCTGAAAAATAGGTATAATATATATGGGGTCAGACTCCTTCTGATGCGTTAAAGTGCTAAAGTGGCAGACCTCTGGATTTACTTATATAAAAAAATTGAAATTTTGATATTAAATGTGAAAATTGATATATTTACTTCCCCAAATATGTAAATATTTAGGTAGTAAATTTTCAAAACACTCAAGAATAGAGAGTATAATATGATACCAGTGCCGGTGAAATATATAAAAAAGAATAATGAAATACAAATCCCTGAAAATATTAACTACAAAGAAAACCAAGCTCTTGGAAGTGAAGCATATAAAATAACTGTTAATGCTAACGGTGCCTTTGTAGAATATAGTGACCATCGTGGAAAAATATGGGCTGATCAGACTTTAAAAAGTATCACAAAAAACGGTAAAATCTCTGAATGTGAGATCTATGATTACCCCAAATATCACCATAGAGGACTAAACTTTGATGTTTCTCGTCATTTCTTTAGTGTAGAAGAAGTCAAGAAAGTACTTGATATGATGTCAATGCTTAAAATGAATGTCCTTCATTGGCATCTGTCAGACGATCAGGGCTTTCGTATTGAAAGTTTTAAATACCCTGATCTGCAAAAAGAAAGCATAGACTATTATACCCAGGAACAGATAAGAGATATAGTAAATTATGCAGAGGAACGAGGCATAGAAGTTGTCCCGGAAATAGATATGCCTGGTCATACACGGGCTATTCTTGCCGCAAGACCGGATTTAAGCTGTACCAAAAGAAAACTTAAGCCCGGAAAAGATGCCGGTATTTATAAAAGAATATTCTGTGCAGGAAACGAGGCTGTTTATACTTTCATCGAGGAGCTTTTTGATGAAATATTGCCATTGTTTAAGAGTAATCGGTTTCATATCGGAGGCGATGAAGCACCCAAGGCAATGTGGAAAACGTGTCCTCTTTGTAATGCAAAACTAAAAGAGCTTAGTCTTAACAATATGCAGGAATTACAGGGATACTTTGGTGGGCGTGTAACGGACATCTTAAAGAAACACGGAAAACGTCCCATAATGTGGAATGATGCCCTGGTAGGTAATAAAGTTTCTAAAGATGCTCAGATACAGTACTGGACTCCTTCATACAACAGACAGACCGTCGAATTTGCTAAAGCTGGCGGTGAGTGGATTTTCTCAGATATGCATGAGGTTTATCTGGACTATCCATATTCCATGACGGGTCTAAAGAAAATGTATGAAATGGTAATGGACTTTGCCGATGAAGGTGGTTTTGAGTCTTACCCACCGATTGGTATGGAAGCTTGCCTTTGGACTGAAAGAGTTGACTCTGATGAGAAGCTGGAAGAACGCCTCTTACCGAGATTATTTGCTCTTGCTGAGCTTTCATGGTCGGGACGGGTTTCAACATATGAAGAATTTGAAGAGAGATGTAAAGAAGAAGCAGAAAGATTTTCTCAAATAGGTTACACAGTAAAGGACCAGGCATGGTGGAACCCTAAAGGTGAAGAAGCAAAACTTGAAGCTGAAGCTTTTATGAAATCCATGAGCACAGGATGTATAGAGGAAGATCCTGAAGAAATGGCTAACTGGGAAGAAGAACAGGCGGAAGAAGGAAAAAACAATTATGCTGCCGATCAGAAGTATAAGGAGAGATTTCTAAGTATGTGGGGGTCAGACCCCTCTGACGGACAACTTTAAGTATAACAAAGTCCATATTATAACAAAGAAATAATGCGTATGAAGAGAAAATATCTAATCTTGGTTTTAATAGCAATATGTTTTGCTATTACTGTCTGTGACAAAAGTATCAATAAAATCAAAGAGCATGTTGTATTTAGTGAACAACTCGATTTTTCTGAAGATGCAGTTAGATACGAATTTGATTCAAATAACATCTTCAAATATAAGGGAGTTATAAAAGACAAAGGTTTCGTAGCTTATGTTTTTGATTATGGTTCAGAACTTGTTGAAACTCTTGATAAAAGGAAAGATATGAAAGTTTATCCTCAGTTTTATAGTGATGAAAGTACATCTACTGATGACTGGATATTGTATAAGAACCTAGACGCAAGATATTTAGTCATTTACTGTGACTCTGATTCATATGATCTGGAAGCTGGATTTGCAATATGTAATTTTTTAGATGATAATTTAGAATGGGATTTTACAAATAATTATAAACTTAGATATTCCATAAGAGGTCTTGATAATCCTGGATTGCATACATATGAAGAGGATTATTTGGAGCGCTCTCAGTATTATGATGATGGAAAGTGGTCAGATGTAAAAATACACTACTTAATTAACTTAGACCCGTAAAAATATACTAGGTTAGCTTCATGAACATAAATGAACATAACTAAACATAAATAAACATGAAAATGGACATAGTGACAAAGAACGATAGAGAGAAAGGAATATTATCCATGAAGAAGATTTTTGCAATATTATTTGGTGTAGTAATGCTTATAGTATTATCAGCTCCCGTATCTGCCAATGCAAAGCAGAAGACTATAAATACAAAGATTTTTAATGACTACGGTGAAGTATTAGACTGCTCATTTCCATATTACAGTAAATGGAAACTAAGCAAAGAAACCTTAGGTACAGACAAGATACTATTTACTACATCGAAAAATGACAGTATTTCTATAGAAGTAATGTGTAGTTACGATGATGAAGAGGCAAGGATAATCATCGAGGGCTTATCATCGAAGAAAGGTTTAAAAGAGTTTAAAAAATTTCTTCAGGAAAGCTTAGATATCCCTGAAGGATATCCCCTTATTTTATCAGACATTTATAAATTTAAGAAGGATGGAAACGGAAGATATCTGGGTATATTCAATCTTGGTTATTACTATTCAGTAATAAAAGTCCTTGATGATGATCATGTATTAGTATACACATTTGATAGTAATTCAGATGAGATTTCCAAAACCCAAAAAAAGCGTGTCCTTTCGTATGCTAAAAATTCGAAATTAAATGATGTTATAAACGGTATGGAGGGCGATGATATGTCGGAATTGATGCCAAAGGGAAAATGGTTTGACAAAAATAGTGATACAATGCTTGAATTTGACGGTGATAAAATGTCTGCCAAATGGTGGAGCGGAATGGAGGCACCCGAAGAGTTTAATGTTAAGATAATAAAAGAGTATGATAATTTTTATATCGTATGCGTTGACGGAGAGTATGGCTCAAACTTTGGAATGATGTCAAGGTTAAGAATAGAGAGTGACGGTACTTTAACTGCTTATGAAGAGATACTTGACGGAGAAAGCCATAGCTATAAGTTTGTACCTGAAGACAGGATAGAAGCCGAAAGAGCAGTTAAAGATTTTTCAAAGGATCTGCCCAAAACTGTCTATTCCGAAGAAATCTATGCTTTTTCTCTTGTTTTATGTCATTATAATATAGACAATATGGGAAGTGGTACATATTCCTGGGAGATAACAAAAAACGATGACGGCAAATATACATCAAAATTAAGCGGGATGGGCCCATCTTATGTAATTTTGCAGGATAGTAAGGAAGTAGACGAAGCATTTGTAAAGGGCTTGAATAAACTGCTTAAAGATGAAAAGATATATGAAAATAACGGATTGTTCTTCTCTCATGATAAAAACGATATAGAGTACTCTTTATATATCAACTTTGAAAGCGACGAATATATAACAATCAAAGTTGGAAGCAAGGCGCTTGACAAATGGCCGATAAATAATGAGAAACTTATAGAATATGCCATGAGTGTTCATGGGGTATGAGAATGTAAAACCGTTTTTATTGGAGAAACTGTAGAAAGACATAAAAAAAATATTGATATTTGGCATTGCCGGGGCTGTTTTAATATAATCTTTCTAACTGCATAGAGCTTAGTTATCTTTCATGTGGTAACAACCTGTTGAAAGAACTTGATGTTTCTAAATGTACTAAACTAAAAGATTTTATAACAGACTCAAACCAGTTAAGAGATCTTGATATAAGCGCTTTAGAAGAGCTTGCAGTTTTAAATTGCAGCAATAATGTGATAAGTAATCTCGATGTGAGCCATAACCTTAAACTGAATACTTTAAACTGTAGGATCAATACTATTGAAAGTATCGATATAAGCAGAAATACAGAGCTTGAGAAGATATATTTAGATCAGAATAGACTTAAAAATCTTGATCTGTCAAATAACACTAGGCTTGTATACATTTATGTAGGTACAAATAATCTGATCGGGTTAGATGTAAGTAAAAATACTTTATTGACACAGCTTGACTGCCATAATAACGAGCTTACAAGCCTTAACTTAAGCAATAACAGTGAGCTTGAGACTCTTAACTGTGAAAGAAATGCGTTAAGCGAGCTGGATGTCAGCAATAATACAAAGCTTACATCAATTGAATGTGGGTTTAATATTCTGACCGAACTTGATATAAGCAAAAATACTTTGCTTTATAGGCTTAGTTGCAAATATAATGACTTGGCAACTCTTGATATAAGCAATAATCCTAATCTTGAAGTCAAAATATATGATAATAAGACAGAGCTTATAAGTTGACGGCAGTCGTAAAAGTAGCATTAAATCTGGGTTAACCCCATATGCTAAAAACTATTAAGAAATAGGAGGGTTATCATGGCATCGTATGTATTACAGAGAGTGGCTCGAAAACTGCCGGGCATGGTTATAAAGCCTATCCCAAAGCCTAAGCCAAAGAATAGTATAGTGAAACGATTTAAATATTTATGGTTTCTTCATAAAATTTTTATTGAATATAAAAATGAGTATTTATATAATATTCATAGGATTTAAATTGGAGGATTATCATATGGTCTTAAATGAATACAGATACACCCATATCTCAAAATCTGATGGAGTACCGTTGTCTGTGCTTCGTATTGAGCCTGACGAGAACTGCAAGATAAAAGGTATCGTCCAACTGGTTCACGGTATGTGCGAACATAAGGAAAGATATGTGGCTTTCATGAAATATCTGGCTGAAAACGGCTATATCACAGTCATACATGATCAAAGAGGACATGGAGAAAGCCTGAGAGACAACACGGACCTCGGATATATGTACGAGGGCGGATTTGAGGCTCTGGTTGAGGATATACACGAGATAACTTTGGAGACCAAAAAGTATGTGGAAGATGAACTGGGACTTGTAGGACTTAAGTATACATTATTAGGTCACAGTATGGGTTCAATGGCTATCAGATGCTATATAAAGGAATATGATGATGAGATAGATAACCTGCTGGTACTTGGATGTCCTGTAGAGGCATCCGGACTTAAGCCTGCGCTTGTATGTTTAAGCATTATGGAAAAGATAAAGGGCGGGAAAGCTCATTCAAAGCTATTTGACTGGCTGGTGACTGATTCGAGATACAAGAAAAAATATGAATCTGAAGGACCTGTTGCATGGCTTTGCAGTGACCCTGAAGTCGGGAAAGCATATATTGCGGATCCTCTTTGCAGATTCAGATTTACCTTAAACGGATATAAGAATCTGTTAAAGCTGTTTGGCCGGACATATGAGGACGGTGGATATCAGATAAAAAATCCGGACCTTAAGATAAAGTTTTTATCAGGCAGGGGGGACCCGTGTGCTGTATCTCCAAAAGAACTTGGAAAAGCCATGAAGCTGATCAAAAAACAGGGTTATAAGAATGTAAGCGGCAAGATGTATAAAGGCATGAGGCACGAGATACTGAACGAGATAGATAAAGAGAGAGTTTATAAAGATATTCTTGATTTTATAAAGTAAAACTTTGATAGATGGTAACAGGGGACGGCTTTGTGTCACCAACACAAGGGAGGTAGATGTATGGACAGTTTACTTGAAGTGGTCATAGAGTTTATATTTGACGGGTTATTTTTCTGTGGAAATAATTTAGTAGACAACGCAGTAGTTAAAAGTAATGATTGGCCGAAACCGATCAAAGCCATACTTTCCTGGCTTTTAGTTATACTCTGGGCAGGTACCATAGTATTACTTAATGTTATCGGCATAGGCTTTATAAAGTCATTTAATAAGGTTGTGGGAATAGTATTTATTGTCTTGGGCTTAGGCTTCCTTCTGTTTTCAATATTAATCATAAGAAAGACTGTTAAAGATATTAACCGGAGTAAAACACTATGAATAAATACATTATGGCATTTGATGCCGGTACCACATCTGAAAGAGCCATTATATTCAATAAAAACAGTGAAATAGTGAGCGTAGCCCAAAAGGAATTCTCTCAGATTTATCCCCAGCCGGGATGGGTGGAGCATAATCCCATGGAGATATGGTCTGCTCAGGTAGGTGTGGCAGTTGAAGCCATGACAAAGGCAGGGATCACAGCAGACCAGATAGAGGCTATAGGCATCACAAACCAGAGAGAAACTACCATAGTCTGGGATAAAAATACCGGACTGCCTATATATAACGCTATCGTATGGCAGTGCAGGAGGACTACCGAATACTGTGATACATTATCGAACTTGAAAGATTTGATCAGGCAGAAAACCGGACTTGTTTTAGATCCGTATTTTTCTGCTACAAAGCTCAAATGGATACTCGATAATGTAGAAAATGCCAGGAAGAGAGCTGAAAACGGCGAACTGCTTTTCGGTACAGTAGAGACATGGCTCATCTGGAAACTCACAAAAGGCAAAGTTCATGTGACGGACTACAGCAATGCATCCCGTACTATGCTCTTTAACATAAATACTTTGCAGTGGGATGACGATATATGTGAAATGCTGGATATACCTATGTGCATGTTACCCACACCGGTATCAAACAGTGAGGTATACGGAGAGTCAGCACCGGAGTATCTCGGTGGCAGTATAAAGATATGCGGAGCCGCAGGAGACCAGCAGGCTGCACTTTTCGGACAGAAATGTTTCCACAAGGGAGATCTCAAAAACACCTATGGTACAGGATGTTTCCTGCTGATGAACACAGGGGATAAACCTACATTCTCAGATAACGGACTGGTATCAACTATCGGTTGGGGATTAAACGGTAAACTGACCTATGCTCTGGAAGGCTCAGTATTTATGGGCGGAGCCATCATACAGTGGCTTAGAGACGAGCTGCATATGATAAACAGCGCACAGGAGACAGAAGAGATAGCACTGAAGGTCAAGAACACAAACGGATGTTATATAGTGCCTGCATTTACCGGACTTGGCGCACCTTACTGGGAGCCCGAAGCAAAAGGTATCATATGCGGACTCACAAGAGGAGTCGGCAGAAATCATATAGTGAGAGCTGCACTGGATGCCATAGTCTACCAGGTACATGACATAGTATCCGCTATGGAGCAGGATGCAGGCTGTAAGGTATCCACACTAAAGGTAGACGGTGGAGCCAGCAATAACAACTATCTCTGTCAGACTCAGGCAGATATCAGTGATACTACAGTCATCCGTCCAGCATGTGTAGAAACCACCGCTTTGGGAGCCGCATATCTTGCCGGTCTTGCTGTAGGCTACTGGCAGGATGAGGCAGATATCGAAGGTTCCTCAAAGGATTTCACTGAGTTTAAAGCATCCATGGATGCTAAAGAACGCAAAGACAGGCTTAAAGGCTGGAGCAATGCGGTAAGTATGCTACTTAAATAATTGATTAACGCTTCTCATGAGAGAGGCGTTTTTTGGTTGGAAAATATAGGGGATTTTGAGGATTTTATATTTACAGTCAACGGAAAATTAGGTATAATATAACTACTGTATATAAAGGTATAACAAGTTATGATTGCAATAGTTTAAGAGAGGTCTAATATGCTCAAGGAATGTTATTATTTTGATCAAACTGAATATGATTATAAAGACTATATGTTCCTGTGCAGATATATAGATAGAATGGTACAGTATCGTGATTCTACAAAGGGTTCATATGATGGTGAAAAGAGGATCTCTGAAATCAGCAGGATTGATCTTAGCCGATTAACCGATAAAACTAAGATTATTCTGTCCTACTATATACACTTACATAAGGCTGAGGAACTGTTAAAACTAAAAAATCTGCAGGGACTATCAAACATAGAAATTATAGATTTAGATTTTCTGAAAGAGCCGGGTATCACGTCATATAACGGAAAAGGAACAAATAAACATATGAAACTAAGCTTTGAGGAATTCTACTCAAACTGAAAAGTACGAAATTATGAGA
>JAEEGJ010015004.1_pt1 | contig 18202 bp, 18 predicted proteins | sample 8958761 | NCBI WGS metagenome assembly JAEEGJ01 (sample SAMN16246546, study PRJNA631951) | gut metagenome | biome: gut microbiome; feature: rumen; material: RS-attached | host: Bos | place: Iran: Karaj | collected 2018-10
AAAAAAAATTATCGCTTTTCAATAAATAATATATGTAAAACAGAAAAGATAGTGCTGTTAGCACTCGTACTTTTCCAAGGCTTGGCGCAGTTCCACGGGACTGATGTCGTGGTGTATCTGGCCGCCCACGGCATAGCTGATGGCGCCGGTCTCCTCGCTGACGATGACCGAGAGCACGTCGAGCTGCTCGGTGACGCCGATGGCGGAGCGGTGGCGCAGGCCTAGGTTGGGGTCGATGTCGGTGCGCGAGGTGACGGGCAGGATGCAGCGGGCGGCAATCAGCTGGTTGCCGTGGGCGATGACGGCGCCGTCGTGCAGGGGCGAGTTCTTGAAGAACAGCGACTCAATCAATGCACTCGAAGCCAGCGCGTCGATGCGCTCGCCCGTGTTCACCAGCTCTTCCACCTCGTTCTGCCGTTTGAAGACAATGAGGGCGCCTGTCTTGCTCTGCGACATGTGCATGCAGGCGTTGATATAGGCCTCGTAGTTGACTGACTGCTTGGACTGTAGATTATGACGCCAAAACTGCATACGTTTCCATAGACTCTCGTTCAGTTGCGTCTTGGTGCCGAGGAAGAGCAGGAACTTGCGTATCTCGGGCTGGAAGATGACCACCAGCGCCAGCAGTCCCACACTGGCCACGGCGCTCAGGGTGGCGCCCAACAGTCTCATGCCCAGTGCGTCGGCTACCCGCCAGCCTACGAGCAGGATGATGAGTGCCCAGAAGATGAGCATCACGTTGGTGCCCCGGGCCATGCGGTAGATGTAGTAGACCAGCAGGGCTACGATGACGATGTCGAAGATGTCGATGACGCGTAGGGTGGGCAGACCCACGATAGCTTCCAGTATCATGGTTGATTGCTAATTGTTGGTTATCGGATGTTCGGTTGGATATAGCAGTTTCACAGTCTCCACGGCGGGCTTCACGTCGTGGACGCGCACGATGGCGGCTCCGAGGTGGAGGGCAATGGCGTCGAGGGCCACGGTGCCGTGCAATGCCTCGTCGGGTGCACAGCCTAACCGCTGGTAGATCATGCGCTTGCGGCTCAGTCCCGCCAGCAGCGGCTCGCGGAAGAGGGTGGTCAGCTCGTCGAGCCGGTCGAGCAGCTCGTGGTTCTCCTCCAGGGTCTTGCCGAAGCCGAAGCCCGGGTCGAGCCACACATCCTTGACCCCCAGGCGGTAGAGGGTGTCGAGGCGGGCCGAGAGGAACCGTGTCACACGGTCCACGATGTCGTCCTGCACGGCCTCGGGCGAGGGAGTGTTGAAGTGCTCTTTGGCGCCGTGCATCAGGATGTAGGGTACCTGCAATTCGGCTGCGGTCTGGAACATGGTCGGGTCCGTGTCGCCGCCGCCGATGTCGTTGATGATGTCGGCCCCCGCCTCGATGGCGGTGCGGGCCGGCAGGCTGTAGCAGGTGTCGACCGACAGGATGGCGTCGGGCATCGCCCCGCGCACCAGTCGTACAGCCTCCGACAGTCGCCGCGCCTCCTCGTCGGGGGGCAGCAGCACGGCACCCGGACGCGATGAAGAAGCCCCGATGTCGATGATGTCGGCCCCTTCGGACGCTATCTGCCAGGCACGCTGCACGATAGCGTCGGGGGTGCGGTAGCGGCCGCCGTCGTAGAACGAGTCGTCGGTGACGTTCAGAATGCCCATCACCGCCGGACGGCGGAACTCGACGAGGCGTCCCTGCACGGTGACGCTGAACGGTTTGAATGCGTTTTTCTTCATCTTTAGATGATAACGCCGACGGGGGCGCATTATTGCGGGGTGGTGAAAAAAAAGTGGTCCGCGAGGGCTCCGCGACGCCCCCTCGCAGCATCCCCTCCGCATCCCCTCCGAGGTTGGTAGGAGGGGGAGCGGAGCGGGTCCGGAGCGGGTCCGGAGGGGAACCGGACAGAAGACTGAAAAACAGTGTATTATATAACTTGCTGATTTTCTGATAGAAACACCTATTTTCCCTGTCGGGAGAAATTTTTTCGGAAAATGTACAATAATGGTACCGGTGCTTCGTTATATATGAATTATGTGTAAAAATGTACAGAAAGTGCCCGATACGCGGGCGGAGATAGAGGCCGAGGCGGCGGTGTGCCGTGCGCTGTTCGAGAAGAAGACGCGCGACTACGGCACGTCGTGGCGTGTGCTGCGGCTGCCGTCGCTGACGGACCAAATATTTATCAAGGCCAACAGAATCAGAAGTATACAAGAGAGTGGCGAGAATAAGGTGGGCGACGACGCGAGGGGTGAGTTTGTGGCCATGGTGAACTATGCGGTGATGGCGCTGGTGCAGCAGCAGCTGCAGGGCAGCGATGCACCGCTGGAGTTGCCGTTCGACCGCACCATGGAACTCTACGACAAGGAGTTAAAGGCCACGCTGGATTTGATGATGGACAAGAACCACGACTACGGCGAGGCCTGGCGCCAGATGCGGGTGGAGTCGATGGTGGACCTGATACTGATGAAGCTGCTGCGCATCAAGCAGATAGAAGACAACGACGGCCGCACGGAGGTCAGCGAAGGCCCCGAGGGCGGCTACCGCGACATCATCAACTACTCGCTGTTCTGCCTGGTGCGGACCAAATGAGTTAAGAGTTATGAGTTAAGAGTTAAGAATTTATGAAAATCAAGGATACAAAACTGAATTACACGTTGAATGTGGCCGCGCGCTGGTTCGTGGGGCTGGTGTTCCTCTTCTCGTCGTTTGTGAAGGGTGTGGACCCGATGGGGACGACCTTCAAGATTCAGGAGTACATGACGGCCTGGAGCCTCGGCGGGCTGACATTCGAGTGGGCGCTGCCGCTGGCAGGACTGATGTCAGTGTCGCTGATATGCGCCGAATTTCTGGTGGGTGTGCTGCTGATCACCAACGCCTACCGCCGCCTGTCGGCATGGCTGCTGGTGCTGATGATGGCTTTCTTCACGGTGTCGACCTTCGTGGACGCGCTGACCAACAAGGTGACGGACTGCGGATGCTTCGGCGACGCGGTGAAGCTGACCAACTGGCAGACCTTCTGGAAGAATGTGGTGCTCGACGTGCCGACGGTGTGGATATTCCTCACGCGCAACCTGCGCCGCAAACGCCGCTTTGAGCGCGACGGCATCGTGTTCATCATCGCCCTGTCGGCCATGCTGGTGTTTGCCATCTACAACATCAAGCACGAGCCCATCATCGACTTCCGCCCGTGGAAGATTGGCAACAAGATGATGGACACCGAGAGCAACGAGGGCATGAAGAGCTATGTGACCTACCGCAACACGGCGACGGGCGCGACCGAGGAGTTTGAGTCGGCCCTGTTGATGGAGCGCATGAAAGACAGCGTGTGGGCGTCGCAGTGGGAGTGGGAGAGCAGCCGTGTGGTGGACCCGCGCGAGATTGCTGCCCCGGGCTTCTCGATGATGGACCTCGAGGGTGAGGACCGCGCCACCGACCTGCTGCCCGCCGAGGACGGCATGGTGATTGTGACGGTGCACCACCTGGAGAAGGTGGACGAGCAGGGTGTCCGTCAGGTGAAGGCCATGCTGCGCCAGGCCGAGGACAACGGGGTGCGCATCGTGATGCTTACCTCGGCGCTGCCCGAAGAGGTGCAGGCGTGGCTCTATGGCAACGGCATTACGGGGCTGGACTATCTCTTTGCCGACGCTACCGCCATCGAGACCATGATGCGCGGCAACCCAGGCTTCATGTATGTCAAGGACGCCACCGTGGTCGACAAGACCCGCAAGGCGATGGAATTGAAAATGGAGAATTGATATGATACAGAGAATTCAGAGTTTTTGGCTGGTGCTGGCGGCATGCTGCCTGGCGCTGTGCCTGATGTTTCCGGTGGCGGAGTACCGCCTGACGATGCCTGCCACGCAACAGACCGTGGAGGCGCAGCTCGACCTGCTGGCCAAGGACAACCCCGCGATGTGGAGTCAGATTGCCACGGGCGAGCCGATGATTGGCTTCAGCCAGAAAAGCAGTGGCTTCAAGACCTGGCCGCTGATTGCGTTGGCCCTGCTGACAGGTGCCATCGCGCTGGTGAGCGTGTTCCTCTATGGCAACCGTGTGCGCCAGATGCGCGTGGTGGCGGTGGGCTTCCTGCTCAACGTGGTCTATGTCTTCCTGCTCTTCTTCTGGGCGGTGGACGCCTACGGAAAGACGGTGGCGCAGACCATGAATGCCGACGCGCCGGAGGTGACATGGTTTGTGGGTGCCTATGCCCCGATTGTCTCCATCGTGTTTTTCATATTGGCCCACAGGGGCATCAAGAAAGACGAAGCCAAGGTGCGCGCTGCCGACAGGCTGAGGTAATGATGAATGATGAGTGATGAATGATGAACGTTGAGATTACAGGCATAGAGCAGTTGCCGGAGGTGGCACGGAAGTTGCTGGAGGAATTCCCCGAGGAGCGCTTCTTCGCCTTCTTCGGGAAGATGGGGGTGGGGAAGACCACGCTCATCAAAGAGCTCTGTGCGGCGCTGGGAGTGGAGGACAACGTGTGCAGCCCGACATTCGCTATCGTCAATGAGTATAGAGACCGTGAGGGCGAGCCGGTGTATCACTTCGATTTCTACCGCCTGAAGTCGGTGGCCGAAGCCTACGACATAGGCTATGAGGAGTATTTCTACAGCGGCTGCTACTGCTTTACGGAGTGGACCGAGAAGATCGAAGAGTTGCTGCCGGAGCACTATGTGAGGGTGGAGATGGAGGAGAAGGATGGAAAAAGAATTTTGAAAGCGTTTTTAATAGCATAAATGGACAATAGAGAGAAAGAAGCATTGGTGCTGGCCCGACTGGCGGCACAGATAATGGACGAGAAGAAAGCCGAGGACGTGCGCGTCCTGGACCTGCGGAAGGTGCACGGTGCACCGGCAGAGTACTTCGTGATTGCGACGGGCAATGTGCCGTCGCATGTGAGCGCGCTGAGCGACGCCGTCTTCGAGGCGGTGAAGAAAGCCACCGGCCTGAACCCCCACAAGGTGGAGGGCTACAACAACGCCGAGTGGATACTGATGGACTACTTCGACGTGGTGGTGCACATCTTCCAGAAAGACAAACGTGCCTTCTATCGTCTCGACGAATTGTGGAGCGACGGCGAAGAAGTGGGAATTAGAAACTAGGAAAGAGAAATCAAGCATGGCAAATCAGAACAACCAACCACAGCAGCCTAATCAGAACCGGGGCAACAAGCCCAAGGGACCGCGGGTGATGTACATCGTCTACGGTGTCATTATGCTCGTCATAGCATATCTGTTCTTTGGCACCGGCTCGGCGACCACCAAGAAGCCCATTACATGGGACAAGCTACAGCCAATACTGGAGAATCACGACTACGAGAGCATCACCGTTATCAACCAGGAGACGGCCGAGATACACATCAAGCCTGAGGCGGTGCGACGCGACACGGCGACCTACAGCGACCTTGTGAACCGCACCATGACCGGCGGCAACGGACCACAGGGCTACTATGTGTACAATATCGGCAACTACGAGCATTTCGACAAGGAACTGGCCATCGTCGAGGCCAAGACGGGTGAGCATATCAGCTACAAGATTGAGACCCGCAGCAACGCCTGGAAGGAGCTGCTGGTGTGGTTCGGTCCGCTGCTGATGCTTATCTTCTTCTTCTGGATTATGAGCGCCGTCACGCGCAAGCAGATGGGTGGCGACGGCAATGGCGGCGGCTTCGGCGGCATCTTCGGCTTTGGCGGCTCGAAAGCCAAGCAGTATGACGCCACCAAACAGATCAACGTCACCTTCAAGGATGTGGCCGGACTGGCTGGCGCCAAGGAGGAGGTGATGGAGGTGGTCGACTTCCTAAAGAACCCCAAGCACTATACCGAACTCGGCGGCAAGATACCCAAGGGTGTGCTGCTGGTAGGCCCTCCGGGCACCGGCAAGACGCTGCTGGCCAAGGCGGTGGCCGGCGAGGCAGGCGTGCCCTTCTTCAGCATGAGCGGCTCGGACTTCGTCGAGATGTTTGTCGGCGTGGGCGCTTCGCGCGTGCGCGGCCTCTTTGACGAAGCCAAGAAGAAAGCCCCCTGCATCGTCTTCATCGACGAGATTGACGCCGTGGGTCGTGCCCGTGGCAAGGCGGGATTTGCTGGAAGCAACGACGAGCGCGAGAATACGCTGAACCAGCTGCTGACCGAGATGGACGGCTTCTCGAGCACCACCAACGTCATTGTGCTGGCAGCCACCAACCGTGCCGACGTGTTGGACAAGGCCCTGCTGCGTGCTGGCCGCTTCGATAGACAGATATACGTCGAGCTGCCCGATATTGAGGAGCGTAAGGCTATCTTCGCCGTGCACATGAAGAACCTCAAACTCAATAGCGACGAGAAGAGCGAGGGCTATGTGGACAAGGACTTCCTGGCCAAGCAGACGCCGGGATTCAGCGGTGCCGACATCGCCAACGTGTGCAACGAGGCAGCCCTCGTCGCCGCCCGCAAGAACAAGAAACGGATTGAGAAACAGGACTTCCTCGACGCTGTCGACCGTATCGTCGGCGGCTTGGAGAAGCGCACCAAGGTGCTCACCGATCAGGAGAAGCATACCATCGCCTACCACGAGAGCGGCCACGCCTCGGTGAGTTGGCTGCTGCGCTGGGCCAATCCGCTGGTGAAGGTGACCATTGTGCCGCGCGGCAAAGCGCTGGGCGCCGCCTGGTACCTGCCGGAAGAGCGCCAGATAACCACCTACGAGCAGATGTTCGACGAGATGACCAGCCTCATGGCCGGACGTGCGTCGGAGGAGATAGTGTACGGCAAGATAAGCACCGGAGCACTGAACGACATAGAGCGTGCCACCAAGATGGCGCAGGCGCTGGTGACCTACTACGGAATGAGTCCCGAGGTGGGTAACATCAGCTTCTACGACAGCACGGGCCAGAGCGAGTGGGGCTTGACCAAGCCCTTCAGCGAAAAGACCGCTGAGACCATCGACCGCGAGGTGAAACGCATGGTAGAGGAAGCCTACAACAAGGCCAAGGAGTTGCTGCTCAGCCATCGCGAGCAACTCGACCAGCTGGCGGCGCAGCTTTACGAGAAAGAGGTGCTCTTCCGCGAAGACCTGGAGCGCATCTACGGCCCGCGGCCCTGGGAAACTCCTGAGGAGCCGTCGGACAAGACAGAACAGTCAGACAATAGCGATAACCAAAATACTGAAGAAGCATGAAGAACTTTTGGGTTAGAGCGGCCAGTGCCGTAGTATATGTGGTGCTGTTCCTGGGAAGCATCTACAGCGGTGTTCTGCTGGGTAACAAGACGGTCGGCAACCTTATCTTCGCCGCCTTCCTGCTCTTTGTGGCCTGCGGGTGCACCTTTGAGTTCTTCCGCATCGTGAAACAGCAAGGCGCTACACCCTGTCGCCCGCTGGGCTACGTCTATACGGTGATTGCCTTGGCGGCGCTGGTGTGCCTCTCGGTGTTGCCCGGCATCACGGGCCTGGAGACCTTCGGCGTCGGCATGATACTGCTTCCCATGGCCTTTGGTCTCGCCGCCATCGTGCAGTTGTGGTATCACAGCGAACAGCCCTTCCGCGACGCCGCCTACACCATGGTTCCCATGCTCTATGCCGCTGTCCCGCTGGGGTTGATGCCTACGCTGCACGAGAGCTACAACGTGCTGGTGATGATACTCATCATGGTGTGGATGAACGACAACGGCGCCTACATGGGCGGCTCGTTGTTGGGTAAGCACAAGATGTGGGAGCGCCACTCGCCCGGCAAGACCTGGGAGGGCACCGCCATCGGCGTGGTAGTTACACTCGTGGTGGCCTTTTTCGTCGGCCCATTGTTCAATCCCGGCATCGTCTGGTACCACTGGCTGGTGCTCGGCTTTATCTGCAGCGTTATCGACACCCTCGGCGACCTGGTGGAGAGCATGCTCAAACGTTCTGTCGGCATGAAAGACAGCGGCAAGATTATGCCCGGCCACGGCGGCTTCCTGGACCGCTTCGACAGTCTCCTCATTGCTGTCCCCATTTGCTTTGTTTATATTGCCCTATTTGTAAAGATAATATGAAAATACACCGCGAAGGAAAGACAATTATCCTGCTCACGCTCGGCGTAACGGCCTTGATATGGCTCGCTATGCTCTTCTTTGTGCAGCATTGGACGGTATTTCACACCCTGTTTCTAGTACTCTTGCTGCTGTTTGACTTGGCTGTGGCCTCCTTCTTCCGCATCCCGCGCCGCATCTTTACCGAGAACAACACCGAACTCATCTCGCCCGCCGACGGCACCGTGGTGGCCATAGAACAGGTGTTTGAGAAGGAATACATAAAAGACGAGTGCATACAGATCAGCATCTTTATGAGCGCTACCAATGTGCACGTCAACCGCTACCCCTGCGGCGGCGTGGTGGAGTATGTCAAGTTCCGCCGCGGCAACTACTTCGTAGCCTCCTATCCCAAGAGTAGCGACCTCAACGAGCGTACCGAGGTGGGCATGAAGCTCGCCAACGGCAAGAAGATAATGATACGCCAGGTGGCCGGTGTGATGGCCCGCCGCATAGTCTGTTACGCCAAAGAAGGTGAGACTGTGAAACAGAACCAGGAGATGGGCTTCATCAAGTTCGGCTCCCGCATCGACCTCTTCCTCCCGCTGGACTTTCCCATCAACGTCGGGCTGCAGGACCGTGTGAAGAACGGCATCAGCCCCATTGCCGAAATAGTGTGATTATATGATTGCCGACCAGATACTGTACGAAGACAACCACCTGCTGGCGCTCAACAAGCTCCCCGGGCAGATTACCCAGGGCGACAAAACCGGTGATACGCCCCTTGCCGAATTGGTGAAGGCCTTCATCAAAGAGCGTGACCACAAGCCTGGGCAGGTCTACTGCGGTGTCATCCATCGGCTCGACCGTCCTGTCTCGGGCGTCGTCCTCTTTGCCAAAACCTCCAAGGCCTTAAGCCGCATGGTGGAGAAAGTGCGCACACGCGAGTTTGAGAAGCACTACTGGGCCGTGGTTAAGAACACCCCTCCCCAGCCTGCCGGCATTCTTGAGAACTGGCTGGTTAAGAACGAAGAGCGCAATAAGAGCTATGTCTTCTCTGCGGCACGCCCCAACGCCAAACTGGCCCGCCTCGAATACCGCGAGGTGGCGGTGTCCGATGGCGGCTACCATCTGCTCGACATCAACCTCCACACTGGCCGTCACCACCAGATACGCTGCCAGTTGGCCAATATTGGCTGCCCCATCAAGGGCGACCTCAAATACGGTGCCGAGCGCAGCAACCCCGACGGCTCTATCTCGCTCCACGCCCGCTGCATCAGCTTCGAGCATCCCGTCAGCCATCAGCCCATCACCATTGTGGCCCCCAATCCGCAAATAGAAAGCATGTTCAACATAGATAACAATACAGACACCATATCATGAAAAAGACTCTCGTTACCGCCATAGCCCTCCTCTCCCTCTGCGCCGTCCATGCGCAGACAGTCACCGAGGATAGCTTCACCACCCTGAAGGTTAGCTATGCTACTCCTGAGCTCGAGCTTTCCGACGCCTCCCTCTACGGCGTCAGCTGCCTCGTGCCCAATATCGAAGACTACCACCTCGGCGGTCAGGTCGGCTCCCCGGCGCTTCCCGTCCGCTCCGACATCATCGTCATTCCCTTCTGTGCCAAAGTGCACGTCACCGTGGTCGATGCTGTCTATGACACGCTGAATTGCGATGCCACTCTTCCGTGGATGCCCTTGCAGCCTTCCCGCTCCAAGTCCGATCGCTCTACGCCCACGCTCACCCTCGACAAGGAGGTCTATGCCACCGACGCTTTCGTTGGACAGCGCACTGCCACCGTCGAGGTGCTCGGCATCGCTCGCGACCGTCGTCTGGCCCAGCTCACCTTCTCGCCCGTGCGGGTGAACCCCGTCACTGGACAGTACATCATCTGCCGCAAGGCCGAAGTCATCGTTACCTATGAGGAGGCTGACCCGACCGCTACCATCAACCACTACGAGCGCTACCACACCCCCGCCTTCAACTCCGGCAGCACCCTCAACCGCCTATTCTCCTCCAAGAGTGTCCACACATCCGCCCCTGTGCGCATGGTCATTGTCGCCGCCCCGTCACTCCGTTGCCAGAAGCTGGAGCTCTTCGCCGACTGGAAACGCCGTCAGGGCTTCTTGGTCGACCTCACCTACAATAACGAGTCCAATGTCGCTATCGCAGCCTACCTCAAGAGCTTCTATGACAATGCCACTCCTGTAAGCCCTGCGCCTACCTACGTCCTTCTCGTCGGTGACCGTCCCCAGATGCCCGCCTTCAACACCAAGGTCAGCGGCATGTCGTCCCACGTCACCGACCTCTACTACACCACCTGGTCCCAGGGTGACAACCTCCCCGATGCCTACGCAGGCCGCTTCTCCGCTACCGATACCGGCACCCTCTATAACATCATCAACAAGACCCTCCAGTACGAGTCCTATAACTTCTCCGACGACAGCTACCTCACCCGTGCCACCCTCGTCGCCGGTGTCGACCAGACATGGTACGTCGACCCTTCCGACCATGGCTACAACTACGCCGATCCCACCATGGACTATATCGCTAAATACTACGTCAAAGCGGCCAACGGCTTCACTGACCTCAACTATTTTAAGAACGATACCTCCATTCACCCGCCATCAGTCAAGGTCACCGGCCGTTCGCGCGACAATGCCACCGCCGCACGCCTCCGCACCCGCTACGATGCCGGCTGCGGACTCATCAACTACAGCGCCCATGGCGACTGGAACGAGTGGTCGGCGCCCTCCTTCACCGTCACCCATGTCAACAGCATGAGCAATAATAATATGCCTTCCGTTATGATTGGTAACTGCTGCTTGAGTAACAAATTCGATGAAGGCGTCTGCTTCGGCGAGGCCCTCCTCCGCCGTCCCAACAACGCAGGTGCTGTAGCCTATATAGGTGCCACCGACTACACCTACTGGAGTGAGGACTTCTACTGGACTGTCGGTGTCCGCGGCAACATAAGCTCCAGTATGACTCTCACCTATGATGCAGACCGCCTCGGCGCATACGACCGTCTCTTCCATACCCACTATGAGGAATACCACGACTGGGCTGTCACCGTCGGCAGTATGATCTACCACGGCAACCTCTCCGTCAACTCTTCCACCTCCGGCAGCGCTATGAAACAATATTACTGGGAAGTCTACGAGCTCATGGGCGACCCCTCGCTTATGCCGTGGCTCGGCCGTGCGCAGGATCTCACCTTCTCGGCCTCCGACAACGGTTCTTCAACGGTTGTCGTTACCACCGTCCCCTATGCTTATGTGGCTGTGGTTGATACCGCCGACCATCACCTGGTTGCTGCCGCCTTTGCCGACAGCCAAGGTTCCGCCACTCTCAGCATTCCCGCTGGCGTCAGCCTCGATGCCACCTTCTATGCAGTCACTGCCCAAGGCTACAAACCCTACTTCAGCTCACCCTCGGTCATCGACATCCCCTTCGTACAAAGCACTCCCGAGGTGACGCTCTTCCCCAACCCCGCCACCGAATACTGCATCCTTCAGGGTGTCGGCACCACCAATATACAACTCTTCGATGCGCGTGGAGCCGCCATCGGCTCTTACACGCCGGTCGACAGCTCGTGCTACATCGACCTCCGCGGCTTGCCCCGCGGCCTCTACTATGTGGCCATCGAAGCCGCCGACTCGCTCAGGGCAAAGAAGCTTATTGTTAGATAAAAGCAGTTAGTGGATAGCAGTTAGCAGTTAGTGCTACGCAGGATGGCGACAGCACGCTAACCGCTAACTGCTAACGGCTAATAACCCAATATTTTCAGCATCGACTTGTAGCTCTGTTCCTTGGCGAACAGCTTGGTCGTGTATTCGCCGTCCTCGTCCTTGTCGATGATGACGTGTTTCGGCGCCGGTATCAGGCAGTGCTGGATGCCGCCGTAGCCGCCGATACTCTCCTGGTAGGCTCCCGTGTGGAAGAATCCGATATACAGCGGCTCGTCTTTCTGCAGCTTCGGCAGAAAGATGGCGTTGGCATGGCTGTCGGCATTGTAGTAGTCCTCCGAGTCACACGTCAGTCCTCCGAGGAACACCCGCTGGTATTCGCAGTCCCAGTGGTTGATGGGCAGCATGATGAAGCGCTGGTTGATGCCCCAGGTGTCGGGCAGGGTGGTGATGAAGCTCGAGTCTATCATGTACCACAACTCGCGGTCGTTCTGCTGCTTCTGGTCCAGGATGCTGTAGAGCGTGGCGCCGCTCTCGCCCACGGTGAAACTGCCGAACTCCGTGTAGATGTCAGGCTCCTCCACGCCGCGCAGCGCGCAGATATTCTTGATCTGTGCCAGAATCTCCTCCGCCATATATTCATAGTCGTAGCTCGCCGCCAGACTCGTCTTGCTCGGGAAACCGCCGCCGATGTTCAGCGAGTCCAGCTCCGGGCACACCCGCTTCAGGTCGCAGTACACATTCACGCACTTCGACAGCTCGTTCCAGTAGTAGGCCGTATCGCGGATGCCGGTGTTGATGAAGAAATGCAGCATCTTCATCTTGAACCGTGCGTTCCCTTTCACCGCCTCTTCATAGAACGACACGATGTCGTGGTAGCGGATGCCGAGCCTCGAGGTGTAGAAGTCGAACTTGGGTTCCTCTTCCGACGCAATGCGGATGCCCAGCAACATCGGTTCGCGGCTCTCTGACGCCGAAAGCGACTCGTTCAGCATGTGGAACTCATTCTTATTGTCCAGCACCGGTATCACATTGTGAAAGCCGTCGTTGAAGATGCCCACGATATTCTCGATGTATTGCTCCTTCTTGAAGCCGTTGCACACAATCACCTTCTCCTTGTCCACCAATCCCTGTGCTTCAAGTTCCTGTATCAGGTTGATATCGAAGGCCGACGAGGTCTCAAGGTTGATGTCGTTCTTCAGGGCCTCCTCCAACACAAAGGCAAAGTGGCTGCTCTTCGTGCAGTAGCAGTAGTTGTACGACCCCCGATAGTCGGTCTTCGCAATAGCCACGTTGAACAAACGCTTCGCACGCTGTATCTGCGAACTGATCTTAGGCAGATAGGTGATCTTCAACGGCGTGCCGTATTGTTTGATGATTTCCATCAACGGTATGTCGTGGAAAATCAGCTCTCCCTCCTCCGTCCGGAATTCGTCCTGCGGAAAATCGAAAGTCTGGTCAATTAGATCATGGTATTTGTTCTTCATGGCATCTAAATTGATTAGTTTACAATAATTTTTGCAATCCGAATCACTTGGATTGTGATTGCAAATATACAACTAATTATTTTAAATGCGAAAAATTTAATTATTTTAACTTTTCTGATGGGGTTGTCCCGCTCGCTGCCCTGTCTCCCCACGGCACCCTCAAGCTACCCCCTCCGTACCCCCACCGCATTTTGACCCTCGATGGTAGGAGGTGGAGCGGAGCGGGTCCGGAGGGGGACCGGAGGGGAAGCGGAGAGAAGGGCAACAAACAGCCCGTTGCACCGTAAGGTGTAACGGGCTTGGTAAATGACTGATTGTTAGCCTATATGGTGCTTTTGCCGGGATTTATTTGATTCCGATGGTGTGGAGCTCAATTTCGTAGATGAGGGGGGTGTGAGGGGGAATGCCGCCAATCGGTTCGGTTTGTTTCGAGGTGAAGTAGAAGCGGTACTTGCTTCCGGCGTTCATTAGTTGGAGTGCTTCAATCAATGCGGGGAACATCGGGGCGCCGACGACGGTGTTGATGGGTCCACGTTTGCCGTAGGTCTGGTCGTAGGGTTGTCCGCTGAGCAGGTAGAAGCTACGGTAGTCGAAGTTGACGAACTGTGCGTAGGCGGCTTTGGGGCCCTTGCCAGGGGTGAGTTCCTCATACCAGAAGCCCGCCTTATGCTGCTTTGCGTTGGGGTTGCTTTGTGGCAGTTGGGTGAAGAATTGCTCCTCGGCTTGGTCGATTTGCTGTGCACTGGCGGCCTGTTTTATCTGTGCCAGGTACATGATGTACTGCATAGCGTCGTTGTAGTCGGTGTCGCTGATGGGTTGCTTTTTTCCGTCGAGGGTGTGGCGGATGGCAGCGAGGTAGATGTCGTTGTTGAGGTCGAAGAGGTCGCCGCTGAGGAGCGACTGGGCGGTGTTCTCGCCGAGAGCCCACGAGAGAGTGTCGGCCTGGGTTTTGAGGGCCGGGGTGCCGCCGAGGGGGCTGTTGCCGTTGTTGCAGGCGGTGGCGAGGAGGGCCAGCGCAATGATGAGTGATGAATGATGAATGATGAGTGAGCAGTGTTTTTTCATGGATTGGTACGTTGATATGTTGATACGATGTGTTTTTATTTGCCGCGTCCTTGGATGATGATGATGACGGTGTAGAGGAGTATCTTGAGGTCGGTGACGAGGTTCATGTTGTCGAGGTAGAGCAGGTCGTAGCGGAGGCGTTCGACCATCTCGTCGACCGAGGAGGCGTAGCCGTATTTGACCTGGCCCCAGGAGGTGATGCCGGGTTTGATGCGCTGCAAGAGCATGTATTCGGGCGCACGCTTGACAATCTGGTCGATGTAGTATTGGCGTTCGGGGCGGGGACCGACGAGCGACATGGTGCCGCGCAGGACGTTGTAGAACTGCGGTATCTCGTCGAGGCGCACCTTGCGCATGAAGCGTCCGAAGGGGGTGATGCGCGGGTCGTCGTCCTTGGAGAGGGCAGGACCGGCCTGCTCGGCGTCGACATACATGGAGCGGAACTTGTGCATGCGGAAGGGACGTCCGTGGTAGCCGATGCGTTCCTGGGCGTAGAAGACGGGGCCGGGCGAGGTGAGCTTGACGATGAGGGCAGTGACGAGGAAGACGGGCGAGAGGAGAATGAGCGCGAAGAGGGCTATCAGGATGTCGGCAAGGCGCTTGAGCGAGTACTGCCATTCGGGCATGAGGCGGTTGTTGATGACGATGAGGGGGGAGTGGAAGATGGCTTGCTGGCGGATGGAGCCGACGATGAGGTCGCGTGCGTCGGGGGTGATTTTGATGATGAGGTCACCCGAGGAGAGCAAGCGCAGGAGGATGTTGTGGATGAGCGGGCGCTGGTCCTCCTCGAGCGCGAGGATGGCCTCCTCGATGTGGTGCTGTTGCACGAGGGCTGGTAGGTCGTCGAGGGTGCCGAGACAGGGCATCACGTTGTCTAATGATGAATGATGAGTGGTGAGCTGTTCGTCGTTAATCTTGATATAGCCCACGAAGAGGTTGCCGGAGTAGGTCTCCTGGTTCTCGAGGTCGAGGTAGGTCTGGAGGGCGCGGGGGCCGCTGCCGATGATGAGGGTGGGGAAGCCGATGCGGCGCGAGTGGACACGGCGGACGGTCTGTGAGGTGATGATTAGGCGGGGGATGTAGGTGAAGAGGAAGTGGACGCCGAGGAGGAAGAAGAAGGAGGCGTAATGGGTGCGGTAGGTGCTGACGGTGTCGTCCATGAGGAGCACGAAGAAAATGACGATGACGCCAATGAGGGCGGCGATAAGCGTCTCGAGGAGCTCTTTGAGACGGGCCTTGCGGAGCACGTTGCGGTAGGTGCCGAGGATGGTGTAGAGAATGAGCCATCCGAGGGGCACGACGGTGGCGCCGAGCCAGAGGTGGGTGTCGTGGATGACACCGGCGAGGTCGGCGGTGGGGGTGTGTTCGAGGACGAACTTACGGTAAAAGAAAAGCGACACCCACGCCAGGAAGGCGGAGAGGATGTCGAAAACGATGTATTTGATTTGTTGCTTACGTTCCATGCGGCTGTCGGGTTAGAGGGTGATGGAAGTGGTGATGAGTTTGACGTTGTCGATGCGTATGTCGCCTTCAATGCCGTCTTCGTTGATGGCCGAGAAGGAGAGCTGGAAGTCGGGGCGGTGGTTGAAGTAGGACCAGGTGCGGCCAAGGTTGATATAGAGGTGCTGCCAGTGGTCGGGGATGGGGTTGATGACCATGACGGGCAGTTTGTCCTCGCTGCCGCCCTCGAGATAGGCGGCGTGCATGTAGACTTGGAGCGGAATGTCGCTCTTGATATCGAGTTCGAGGTAAAGGATTTTTGTGGGGTCGGGGACGTAGAAGTGGTCTTCGGTGGCAAAGGAGCGGGTGGCTTGGTCGGCGCGGAGGTGGAGGAGGCCGTAGCCATTGCCGGTGCAGGCGTTGGCGGGGTCGTCGGGTATCCAGGTGAGGGCTGTGTCGAACCGTATGTGGTCGGAGGGGCGTTCGAAGGGTTCGAAGAGCTGCGCCGAGTCGCCGAGGGGGTTGTAGGTGGTGCTGTCGATGCCGAGGTTGAGGGTGTCGCCGCTGTGCAGAGAGAGTCCGTTGTGGCGGATGGGGTTGTAGAAGGTGTAGAAGGGGAGGGCTCCCGAGATGCCGCTCTGCTCAACGGCGGGATAGAGGATGAGATAGTCCACCTCGCCGCTATAGAGGACGGGAGTGGTGAAGGGAAGCCGGAAGAGGCCGATGGTGTCGGATTTGGAATTGTTGGGGTAATGGGCCACGACATAGGCTGCAGCGATGTCGGAGCGGTAGAAGCCCGGGTCGGTCGAGAAGGCGGCCGTGGAGGGGATGTAGGTCGTGATGCCGTCGACATGCAGGAATGCGGGTGCGGTGAAGTCGGTATCGCGCGTGCAGGCTGCAAGCAAAAGTAGAGCCAGCAGGGGAATGGTACGGGTGGTTTTCAATTGCACGGGTTTATCTTTGTGATATATGATTAATTAACGCGCGTGCGTACTTTTTATTATTTATATATGAAAAATAATGCGTATTTTTGCATCCTGATTTACACTAAAACCACGCAGCAATGAAGGAACTGGCGATGCATGTGTACGACCTGATGGAAAACTCCACGGCCGCCAATGCTAAAGATGTCAAGCTGACTATCGTCGACAGCTTGAAGAATAACGACTTCCACTTCACGATTGAGGATAACGGAAAGGGTATGAGCCCCGAGTTTCTGGCCAAGGTGACCGATCCGTATACCACGAGCCGCACCACGCGCAAGGTGGGACTGGGACTGCCGCTCATCAAGATGAACACCGAGAAGTGTGGCGGCGGCATGAAGCTGACCTCCGAGGTGGGCGTGGGCACACGGCTGGAGTTCTGGTTTGAGCATAACAACTGGGACCGTCCGCCGATGGGCGACCTGCCGGGCACGTTGGTGATGCTGCTGTCGGCGCATGAGGACATCCATTTCGTCATCACCTATCGCACCGACGAGGATGAGTTTGTGCTGGATACCGACGAACTGAAGGAAGCCCTCGATGGTATGTCCATGAACGACATCCATATCATCAACTATCTGAAGGAGATGATTGCCGAGAACCTGAAAGAGATTCATGCAAACGAGTGAAAGGTAGTTGTGTAGCATGTAGAGACGCAGCGTGCTGCGTCTCCCAGTAAGTAGTTAAGCAATATGAAACGAATCGGAGTGTTGAGTGACACACACGGGGTGTTGGCGCCGCAAGTCTTCTCTTTCTTCAAGGATTGCGACGAGTTGTGGCATGCTGGCGACATAGGCCCCGGGGTGTTGGACGAGTTGCGGGCTTTCAAGCCCGTGCGCGCCGTGTGGGGCAACTGCGACAGCTTCACTCTGCATTATGAATTGGAGGAGAAAGCGTTCTTCGAGGTGGAAGGTCAGCGGGTGCTGATGACGCATATCGGCGGTTGGCCCGGACACTACCCCTATGAATTGAGGAGGACCTTGGAACTGGCCAAGCCCGACATCTTTGTCTGTGGCCACAGCCATATTCTTCGTGTGATGTACGACAAGGATTACAACTTCTTGCACATCAATCCGGGTGCTGCCGGAAGACAGGGGTTCCACAAGGTGGGCACTCTGGTGAGGTTCGTCCTCGATCCCACTCCCAAGGAGATGGAGGTTATGGATTTCCCAAAGCTGCAGGAAGTCTGACTACGAATTGTTTTTTGTGGGGCGCCCCTGGGCGATGACGACGCCGGAGATGACTATGACCATGCCGACGAGTTTGGCCCAGCTGAAGCTTTCCTGCCCTATGGCTACGGCGGCTATGAGGGAAAACACCGGGATGGCGTTGTTGAAGATGCATGCTTCCGAGGCTCCCAGATTTCGCACTCCATAGTTGTATCCTGCATAGGCAAGGGTGGAGCACAGGATGCCCAGCACCAGGATGAGAAGCAACATCTTGGGACTCCATGAGAGTAGCGGCAGGGTTCCTGCGTCGAATGCCAATACGAGCGGCAGGAAGTATACCAACCCGATGACGTTCTGCCATGTGGTGACAACGAGGGGGTGGT
>JAEEGJ010015005.1_pt1 | contig 18201 bp, 14 predicted proteins | sample 8958761 | NCBI WGS metagenome assembly JAEEGJ01 (sample SAMN16246546, study PRJNA631951) | gut metagenome | biome: gut microbiome; feature: rumen; material: RS-attached | host: Bos | place: Iran: Karaj | collected 2018-10
ACTAAATAATAACTTATGAATCCTATTGCCATCCGTCTTCTAAACCAACAACTGGTTGCTCCTGAGTTTGATGACCCCGTCGAGGTGGTCGGTCATCTGGGTGCCGTACAGGCTCAAGAATATCGTATGATGCGCTGGGCGGTTTCAATGCGAATCAAGAAGCCTTCAGCCAAAGCTTTCAAGGATGCCTTTGACAATGGAAACATCATCCGACTTCACCTGATGCGAGGTACCTGGCAGCTTGTGACCGCAGAAGACTATTGGATGATGATAGATCTTTGTGCGGCTAAGGCTATTGCAGTCACCAAAGGATGGATGAGCAGCAACAACATCTCCATTTCTGATGAGGAACTAATACGGATTAGGGAAATCCTTGTCCGAACGGCCGGTGATCAAGGGAGTGTGACAAAGGAAGACTTTGTCAGATCTTTGTCCGATAAAGGTCTTTCAATGGATGAACATCGCTTGTCGTACCATATTAGGTTAGCTGAGTTATCTGGGGTTTTGTGTAGCGGTGACTTGTTGCCGATGAAAGCCTCATACGCACTCACTCTTGACAAAGTCGGATCTAGGGTGAAGGTGGATCGTGATGAAGCCTTGATGCGTTTGACGCGCAAGTACTTCCAAAGCAGGCAACCCGCAACGTTAGAGGACTTTGTGTGGTGGTCGGGTTTGAACATCAGTGATTGCCGAAGAGGTATGGCGCTTTTGGGCGACACGCTCCATGTAGTGCGCTGGAAAGGTCGGGCCTTTTACCTGACCGACGATTGTCGCACACGAGGTTTCAGAAAAGGTAAGTTCCTATTGATTCCCCCTTATGACGAATACCTTATCGGCTACAAGAGTCGTGATATTGTTTTGTCTTTGGAGCATCGTCACCATGCCCATAGCAACAATGGTATCTTTCGCCCCATTGTCGTTCGTGATGGCATAGTATGTGGCAACTGGTTTCCTTTCAATGAGAATTGTCAAGTAACGTTTTTTAATGGTGAATATCGTGTTGAAGATATCATGGACGCTTGGGTGGGTTACAAAAGAGCTATGAAGAAAGATTGATCTGTCTGTGGCTGACCATGGAGAAGAGGTTCTGACGATTGTTGTAGGGTTAGTATTCGTTTACCTCCCAACCCCAAGGAATACCGTTGCTACCCGAGGACCAGCAGGTTGCACCCTTGGCCTTGGTGAATGTGCCAGGATTGTTCACTTCGTAGAGCCAGTCTGTGGTGCAGTCAGTGCCATTGATGGTGGTGGCTAAGCAGGTCACATTTTGGAGGGTACCGCATTGGTAAAACATAGAAGCATAGCACCTATCGACTAATTCCGGGGCGGGCAGATGGGGAGCATCCGATAATTTGTCGCACCCCTCGAACATGTTGGAATAGCATCCAGGGGCCAATGTTAAGGCGGGCAACTCGGTGGGGGTATCCGTCAGTTCGGAGCACCCTGCAAACATGCCGGAATAGCAGTTTTCGCTCAGCGTCGTGGCGGGCAGCAGCAGACCGCTTGCATTGATGATAAAGGTGCCTCCGGGATAATCTTTTCCAGCGAAAAGGCCTGCGAAAGAAGCACCTTCCATTGTGGTGATCGTCGCAAAGTTTTCCTCGTCCACTAAACTCATGATGTTGCCAGACAATTCCACATTGTTAGTGCTGACAATATTGGTAGCCCCATTGGTGCCGTTGCCGTAGAAATGCACCTCATCCAGTGGGCTGACAGGGATTCCAATGTCTTCGGTTATGAGTATCTTGTCGTCATAGTTGTTTATCGAGTACTTCATTCCATCCGGCGGATTGATCACATGGATTGTAGCGGGCTCTAAGGCCATCATCGTCAGCGGGTTGCCGGCCTCCATAGCCGTCAACTCAAAACGGACAGCATTCTTGCCATGCAGAAAATCATTTTTATGGACAGGAGGAATGGTAATATTTTTTTCAATGTAACCTACGACATTAACGTTGACGGTCACTGAGTCTTCATTGGGAAGCAGGATGGCCCAGCGGTTAGTGGGAGTTTCGGGGTACAGTTTGATATTGATGAATTCTGGGTCTAGGGTGGGGGTAAAGGTGTGGTTGGCAAAGTCAATAATCATCTTGTTGTTTATTCCCTGGATCATAAAGGCCGTTTCCTTGAGAATCCTGTTGGTGGTGAACTCCACCAAGGCGCATTGGTTCTCCAATGTGGTGGAGTAAGCGTTGCTGCTTTCGGAATAGTTAGTCGTTGAAGTGCCGTAGGAAATCACGGGATAGGGATTCTCGTATTGTTCGCTGATGTCAACGATGTATTGCTGCGTTTCACCAACTTGGGTAACCTTTCCTCCCAAGTAGTAGAAATGCAGCGGTTGGTCGTCGTTTTGCGAAAGACTGAGGTCGCCGCTGAATTTTTCCGTGCTGGCGTTATATTCCAGCGTGCCAACACAGGCATTGTCGTAGCCGACATAGAGCTTGTCGCCATTCCTGAAAGAGAAAGCACCAGTTGAGGGGTCAACATCAGCTCTTGAGCCGTTGGTTGCTGAGCCTGTCGAAGCACCCACGTTCACGGTGAGGTGAACAAGGTTGCCTTCTGTGTTTTGGGGCGTGACGGGTTGTTCCTTCTTGCACTGGGCAAGGCCGAGGGCCAGCACAAAGGCTGCCACGAAAATTGCCAACTTTTTCATTGCTCGTCCTCCTTTTTCTTCAGTGTAACATAGCCGAGGCCCGCGCCAATCAGGATGGCGATGCCGCTACCCAAAGGAGCGGGGTCTTCGAAAGGTTGGATTTCCACGTCGAGCTCCAATTCCTGTTCTTCACCTTTGGTTTGGAACAGGCCTTCTGCAACGAACAGGTCATTGAAGCCAAACAATCCTCCAGGTCTTTTGGAGGTTCCCTGTGCTATTGCATTGGCCGGCAGCATCATGGCCGCCAGCCCGAGCGAAAGTACGATGGCTTTCAGATTCATTTTTTTAGTTTTCATTTTGTTGGTTTGGAGTTTTAGAGATTTATTATTTAAAGATTCAAAGATTCAAGATTTAAAGATTCAGGGATTGGGATTCCCCTTTGGGGAATGGAAAGCGTTTTTTTTTGTTTATCTTTTTTTAAATTGATGATTTACAATAATATAACATTTATTTTGTGCCGTTTTAAGGGCGCAAAATTACAGAAAAAATCCTATTCGCATAGAGGTTTTTCAAAAAAACGACCATTATCCCAACTCGTCAAGGCCGACATCCAGCAGTTCGGGAAAGTATACAAAGCATTATGACCAAGAAACGAGTAATAGGGATTGGAGAAACGGCACTTGGAAACAATATCAGCGATGATTTGGTTGCTGCTTTTATGGCAAAAGGGAGAACTAAAAAAGGGACTATAAGTTGAAATAAAACAAAAACCCGCTGAAAATCAGCGGGTTTTAAGTCCAAAAAGTGGAGATGGAGGGAGTCGAACCCTCGTCCAAACAAGGAACCCCCATGGTTTCTACATGCTTATTCCGCTGTTGGTTTTCGTGCCGCGCAAGGGAACGAACGCCCTAAACGCGACCTTATCTCCTAAGGCTTCGCCTTGCTGTCGGAGCGCCGACAAGGCTATCCCGAAATTGCTTAGCACCCCGGGCTCAGGCCGGAATCAGGAATCTCCACCTGCGGGATGTCTCGTCCGCCCACCTTGTGAGCGGATTAAGCCAGTGATCTACTGTGCTTCAATCAGGCAGCGAGAGCGTAGTTGTTTTCGCCAATTAATTTTTTGCAGTCAAGATTTACGAGCGTCACTGCGAGGCTCGACATGCTTACATGACAATTCATCTTGCTGTCAAAACCATACATCCCCTTTTTAGTTTAGAGTTTAGTGTTGAGAGTTTAGAGTCTGTAGGGCTGTCACACTGTAGCAGCCGCATATTTCAATCCCCCAACAGGTTTTGATGATGAACGATCATCCTCAAAGAACGGACCGCAAAAGTACAGCTAATTTCCAAACCCCGCAAGAGGTACGAAAAAAAACTTGCCATTTTAACGAAATTCATATCTTTGCAGTTCATTACCAAAAGGAAACAAACTAAAAAGAATTAGACATGAAAAGAGTAGTTTTACTTGCCATGATGCTGCTTGCAAGCAGGCTCTTACTGGCTCAAACTCCCTATGTCAGGGTGGATGACCGCCAAACAAAGTATGAACAGTTGACCCATCAAACTGGGGTCCAATGCAAGATTACGGACTATGCCATCACGACGCTTTACGCCCAGCTTTTTGATGGCTTGGAAACTTCGGTTAGAACCGTTGAGGTGGAGGGCACCGTCCAGTATTTCTATCGCATGTACCGTAAAGAGGTGAAAGAACAACCCGCTGTTGAGGTTTTTGTGGCCTACGACGACTTTGTGGAAATCGATAATGTTTTAGAGTCGTTGATTGCTGAGGAACACAAGGACAGGAGCGCTCGAAAGGACTACTGCGAGACCTTCTATCGCACGGATGATGGCTTCCAACTTGGTTACAGCATAAAAAACAGACAAACACATTGGTATCTTGTGCTGGACCGTTATAGCGAGAATAAAGTCTTTTTCGATAGTGTGACAAAGCTGAAGGAAAACTTCAAAAAGGCTTTGTCCAAGTTTGAGGAAATAAGGAAAAAGAATGGTAATTGAAAGCCATGAGTTTATCGTAAGACCGATTGAAAAGTGGACGGCATTTCGACAGGCTCAATGACCTGCATTAATTAAGGGGGTTCCCAAAGCGCACCACGTCGTCTTTCGTGATATCGTTTCCGCAAAGGATGACAAGACGCTCCACGATGTTGCGCAATTCACGGATGTTGCCGGTCCATTGGTATTGTTTCAAGGCTTCCAATGCCTCAGGCTCGAAAGTGGGGACGGGTTTTCCCATGTCTTGAGCGATGATTTCCAGGAAATTGCCGACCAATAGCGGAATGTCGTCTTTGCGTTCGCGCAACGGCGGCACATTGATCACAATGACACTGAGACGGTGGTATAAATCCTCGCGGAAGTTGCCCTTCTCGATTTCTGACTTCAGGTTTTTGTTGGTGGCGGCCAAAATACGCACGTTCACGGGGATTTCCTTCTCGCCGCCCACACGCACAATCTTATTCTCCTGCAAGGCACGCAAAACCTTGGCTTGGGCCGGAAGGCTCATGTCGCCGATTTCGTCCAAGAAGAGCGTGCCGCTGTCGGCCAGCTCAAAGTCACCTTTCTTTTGCTTGATGGCTGAAGTGAAGGAGCCTTTTTCATGGCCGAATAACTGGCTTTCAATGAGTTCGGCAGGAATGGCAGCGCAGTTTACCTCGATGAAAGGACCACGATTCCTTGGACTGAGTTCGTGCAGCTGTCGGGCCACAAGCTCCTTGCCTGTGCCATTTTCGCCTGTGATGAGCACACGGGCATTGGTGGGAGCCACCTTTTCAATCATATCTTTCACTTCCAACATCGGTGCCGACTCGCCAATCATTTGGTTTTGGATTTTCACGGCTTTCTTCAGCACTTTGTTTTCGGTTGCCAAGTTCTTCTTGTCCAAGGCGTTGCGCAAGGTGATGAGCAGTCGGTTTAAGTCGGGGGGCTTGGGAATGAAGTCGAAAGCACCTTTCTTGATGGCTTCAACGGCGGTCTCGATGGTGCCATGTCCCGAGAGCATGATGACGGGCACATCCGACTCTTTGCGGATGGCTTCAAGGGTCTCGATGCCGTCCATTTCGGGCATTTTGATGTCGCAGAAAATGGCGTCAAATTCTTGCTCTTTCATGATTTGCAGGGCTTCCATGCCCGTTGAGGCATCGTCCACCTGATAGCTTTCGTTTTCGAGGATGTCGCGCAACACGCGTCGGATGGGAGCCTCGTCGTCGATGATGAGTATCTTGGTCATTCTTCCTTTTTTTTGTGCAAAGATAAAGTTTTTATAAATCTTCTTCTTATTTTTGCCTTCTAAATTGTAATCGGATGAAGAAAATTTCCTTGCTTTTTGGTTTGCTGGTTTTCGCGCAAACCATGCTCTTTGCGCAGGATACGCTACCTGCACCCACTTCTTATCTCGTCAACAAGGTGTCATTCAATATGGTTCGTGTAGAAAAGGGCGGCTTTTGGATGGGCGCTCAGCATAAGGATACCGCCGAGTTTAACTATGACCGTCATTCGCAAACGGATGAATTGCCGGTGCATTATGTGCAGATGCGCGAGGATTATTATATCGGCCAGACTGAGGTGACCCAGAAACTTTGGAAAGCCGTGATGGGCTACAATCCGAGTGTTAAGAAATGCCCGAAACGTCCGGTGACCAATGTCAACTATTTTGAGGTTCAGGAGTTTCTGAGGCGCATCGACAGTATCTCAGGGATGCATTTCCGATTGCCAACTGAGGAAGAATGGGAATATGCGGCACGTGGCGGGGCTTATTCGCGAGGGTATATCTACAGCGGTAGTGACGAAGTGGACCGCGTGGCTTGGCATAATGGGAATGCTTCAAAGCTGAAGAAGGTAAAGAAACGTGCAGCCAACGAGTTAGGTATCTACGATATGTCGGGTAATGTGTGGGAATGGTGTAGTTCCAAGTATCGCTACTTCGATAGGGAACGTAACGCGAATTTGGGCAAGGACGGAGAGATGTACTGCATCCGTGGTGGCGCATGGCAGCTGCCCAAGACCTCGTGTCGCGTGTCGTGGCGCGGCAAACGCCTGCCCGACTTGAAGAATTCGTTTGGTGGTTTCAGGCTTTGCCTTGATGCGCGTTATGTAAAGGAAGCGGAAGAGGCCGAAGCCGAAATCAAGATGAAAGAGGCTGAAAAGGAGTGAATTTTTTAGGGCGTGAGCCGCAGTTTCTTTCCTTTATAATTAATCACAGCTTTATAACGTTTCAGCAAGTCTCCTCCGATGATGCCGTCAATGCGGGGCAGACCGAGTTTGCCGTACATTTCGTGGATGTTCTCCAAGTCCAAAGCAACGGCTTCATAATCATGGATTTCCAGTTCACCGATGGAGAAAATCTCAATCATGAAGGTGGCACTCTCCAAGTCGGAGCTGCCCACACCTGCGGTCATGCCTTCTTTTTTCTCAAACGCTACGTTGTCGATGAAGTCGGTGATGGTGTTGGGGTCGAAGACGGAACGTGAGGCACCTGTGTCAATCAGGAAACGGGCTTCCTTATCATGGATTTTTCCTTGAACCATGATATGAAAGCCTTCTCCTTCGATGTCAAGCAGTTGCAGCGGAACTTCAATATAGCGTCGCATATTAGAAGTTCGGCTTGATGGCGTATTTCTTGTAGAAGTCGGTGATGACACTGACGGCTTCTTCGGCGGTGTCGACGACATGGAAGATTTCAAAGTCGTCCTCTTTGATCATGTGGTCTTCGAGCAGGGTCTTGCGGAACCATTCGACGAGACCTTTCCAATATTTCTTTCCGACAAGGACGACAGGGAAGTCCACCATCTTGTTGGTCTGGATGAGGGTGATGGCCTCTGAAAGTTCGTCAAGTGTGCCGAAGCCACCAGGCATGACGATGTAGCCTTGGGCGTAGCGCATGAAGATGGTCTTGCGGACAAAGAAATAGTCGAAATTGAGGTTCTTGTCGTGGTCTACGTAAGGGTTGAAATGTTGCTCGAATGGCAGGGTGATATTCAACCCTACACTCGTGGCCCCACCTTCGTAGGCACCTTTGTTGGCGGCTTCCATGATGCCAGGACCACCGCCCGTGATGATACCAAAGCCAAATTCGGCGAGTTTTTTTGCAATCTCGGTGGCCATCACATAGTATTTGTCGTCAGGTTGGGTGCGGGCCGAGCCGAAAATGGCCACACAAGGGCCTATTTTTGACATTCTCTCCATGCCTTCCACAAACTCGGCCATGATTTTGAACACCGACCATGAATCATGGGTCTTGATGTCGTTCCACGATTTGGGATGGAAACTGCTCCGGATGATTTGTTCTTCTTTTTGGGTGATAATTGGCATAAAAATTCAAAATTTAAGATTCAAGATTCAAAAATTGTGTATTTTTGCACCCGATTAACGCGAATGTAGCTCAGTTGGTAGAGCATCAGCTTCCCAAGCTGAGGGTCGCGGGTTCGAACCCCGTTATTCGCTCATGGGACTTGATTTAATTCAAGGGGAGCGCGGCTGAGAGGCCGCGCTTTTTTTATCCCTTATCCGCTGATTTACACGGGTGTGCCGCACTCAGGGCAGAACTTACCCGTCACTTCAGTGCCGCATTTCGGACATTTCTTAGGCCCTACGGCAGCCAATGGCGTGCCACATTCAGGGCAGAACTTGCCAGTGCTTTCCGTGCCGCATTTCGGACATTTCATCTTTGCCTTGGGCTCTGGAGCGGGTGTGCCGCATTCAGGGCAGAACTTACCAGTGATAGGTGTGCCGCATTTTGGGCAGGGAACACCTTGAGGCTGAGTGCCTTGCTGTTGGTTGTAGGGGTCGTAGGTGGTCTGACCGCCTTGGCCGTTCCAAGCGTTCTGCATCGCGCCGCCAGTCATGCCGCCGGAGCCCATGTTGGCCATGCCGACGCCCATGAAGCCGCCCACTGCACCGTTTTCGTTGCCGGCTGCGGTCTCCATCACGTCGATGATCTTGCCTTGCTGCATCATGCTGTTGGTGCTGTACTCGTAACGGTCAATCTTCTTTTGGCTGGCATCGTCGAGCGAGACGGACTCGATGGTGAAACTTACCAGACGCACACCACGGGCACGGATGGGCTCGTCGAAGACCTTCTCGTCCATGGCCTGCTTGATTTCGTCGGTATAGCTGGGCAGTTCGAGGACGGGCACACGGTGGTTGCTGTTACCCATCTCGTTGAGCACGTTTTGGAAGGAAGCCATCACCTCGCTACGCATTTGTTCGGTGATGTCGCCTTTACGGATGACGTTAGCGGTACCGGCATGGATGCGCATGAAGATGCCCATGTCGTCCAAGCGGAAGGTGTATTTGCCGTAGCAGCGCACGTTGACGCCCATAGGCATCAGCGAGTTGGTCATCTGGTTGGGGATGGCGTGCGACCAGTCCTGGAAGGGGATAGGCGTTGCGGTGCCAAATTTGTTGTCAAGGATTTCCTTGGCGTTGAAATAGAAGACGGCCTGCTCCTTGGCGGGGGTGCCACCATAGGTGAAACGTTGCCACATTTCCTTGAAGACAGGGCCGAACTCGCCAGCAAAGAATGAAGGCGATGAGGATTGGTCGAAGTTGTAGACGCCTTCTTCAGCGGTAGCATCGAGCACGACGCCAGTGTCGTAGATGACGGCCACTTGACCGGGAGCCACGATGATGCGGCTGCTCTTGGAGATTTGCCCCGACTTGGTGGTTTGTGTCACCATCAGGGTGTCCATGTCCATGTTGTCACATTTGATGAGGTCCAACCATTGGTCACGCAAGGTGCCGCCGATGGAGCCTGCTATTGCTTTGATAAGTCCCATAGTATTGTTTGTTTAATTGTTTATTGATTTATGTTTAATTGTTTAGTCGTTGTTGTTTGTAAAGACGCGATTTATCGCGTTTCTAAAGGTTATGGTCTTGAATGAATATCGGTTAACACCCAATCATGTTCGCCATTGGTGATGACGGTGCCGCAATAGGTGCATTGTCCCGATGAGGTGACTTCGGTCGGGGCACCACAGTTGGGACAGTTGGTGATGGAGTTGCCTTTCTTTCCAGGTTGGGTCTTCAGGCCAGCCTTGCGGTTGAAGACCATCACGTATTTCATGTACCAGTCACGGTTGGGGTCGCTTTCAAGCACTTTTTTGGTCGCATCCTCAATGACATAGTCGCGCATCACGGCGTTGAGCCACACGGTGAGCACTTCCTTGTCGCCGTCTTGGCTGAACGAATGCAAAGAGCAGTGCTTGATGCCGATTTTTTCCACCACGTTGGTCTTGCCCATACGGATGTATTCGTCAAGTTGTTGCTTGTGTTGGTTGAACAAAGTCTCGCTTTCGAATGGACGGATGGGCTTCCAGTTTTTGGTTGTCCAGGCTTCCTGAATCTTCATGAAGACTTCCCTGGCAAAGCCGATGAACTTGTCGGCCGAGAAATCCGGGTCGATGGCTTGGATTTGTCCGGCAACCATAGGACTTTGGTCTATCGTGACATCAGATTCGGCTTGTTGGTTCACGTTCTTGTTGATATAGCTTGTGTCATTGGATTTCTTTTTCATGATCCGATAGGCAATGATGATGACGACCACCGCAATCAAGCCCAAGACAGGGCTTTGGATGAACAAGTTGATGAGCCAGCCGATAAGAACGCCTAAGTCGAAGTCGCCACCTAAGTCGCCTCCGCCGGAATCATAGCGGTTTTGGTTGCCCACATCACCAAAGGCAACTATGCAACTGAGGATTGCCAACACGGTAAGCAGTAAGGGAAAATAGCTTTTTATCTTGTTGAAATTGAAGTTCTTCATCATGGTTTTCTGTTGTGGTTGTTAGATTAATCTAGTCGCAAAGTTAGAAAAAAAACAATAAAAAAAGCAGTTTTCGTTGATAAAAGTGAAAAAAGTCGTATTTTTGCAGCCTGAAAACCTCGGGAGCTTAGCTCAGTTGGTTCAGAGCACCTGCCTTACAAGCAGGGGGTCGCTGGTTCGAATCCAACAGTTCCCACAAAAAAAGCCGCTGATTCAGCGGCTTTTTTGTTGGCCATAAAGTGCATTTTACTTCTGGTTCACCACGATTTTGCGGCTTACCGTCTGGCCGTCGGCAGTAATACCTTGTAAGATATACACGCCGTTGCTTAAGCTGTTAACATCGACATGCTTCAGGCATTGTCCATTCATGGTGTAAATCTTGGTGACGCTGATGATTTCCTCGTTGGCACTTTCTTCGATGCCGGTCACTTCCAAATAGACGAAGTTCTCTCCGTCAGGCGTGAGGGCAAAGTCCGACTCGCAATTCTCGTAAACGGCCGTCAGTTGGTATTTGTAGATGCCAGTGCCGCTCTCGTCGAAATAGGAGGTTGCATTGCCGGGCACTTCGATGATTTCTGCGTCTTTGGTGATTTCCTGATAGCGGTAGAGGTTATAGTGAAGTGGCTCTGTTTCAGGAGCAATCCAGCTGAGTCTTGCTCCAAAAAGTTCTGCTTGCATGTCATACACATATTCTCCTTCAAAGTTTTCGGGAGCGAGGCAGGTGGTGACAGGAGGCTCGATGGGGCCCATGGTGCCGTCGGGACCGATGTTTTGGCCATAAATGCCGCCGTCAATGCAATTCACCCAAGTCACAATGTTTTGACCCATGACGAAGCCCGGGGTGTTGTCGCATACTGTCCTTCTATAGACGTTCGAGCACAAGGTCTTGGCCCAAAGTTGGTTGCCGTCCATGTCGAAGCCCATGGCCTCGATGGTGGTGAAGTAGGAGTTGCTGGGGCTGCTTTTCGTGTAAATCACGCTGAAGCCGCTGCCGTCCTCAAAAGCATCGACCATGATGTCGGCGTATGAGACGCCAACATAATCGGCCAACATGATGCCTTCGCCCCACACTCTTTCGCCCGTGGCAGTGATGCGGTTGACATAGATCCTTGACTGGCTTTGCGTGGAAGCGTCGGTTTGCTCGTAGGTGACGATGAGGTCATAGTTGTTTGGGTCGACGGTGCCGCATGCATAGCCGTAGTAGTTCGTCGGGTCGGTGGAATGCACCGCGATGCCGTTAAGGTCACTGATGGTGGAAACGCCAAACTCGTTGAAATGGAAGACGTAGGTGTTGAAGGCTCCTCCGATGCCAGGATGCCAAATGTAGGCGTATCCGCCGCCCATGCCATCAGCTACAGCCTCATGGATATAGGTGGATTGGAAAGTCTGAGAAGACATGAGAAGGGATGCGGGGTTGAGGATGGTTCCATCGGGCGTGACGGCGACGACATAAAGCTCCTTGTCGGTATAAAAACCGGAGCCCACTTTTTCGTAGGTGAGCAGCACATTGTTGTTGAGGCTTAACGTGAGTTGGCCGAACATGCACTTGTATCCGCCGCTGTCGCTGATGGTGGTGGTGGGTCCCAACGTGCCATCGGCACCAACGTATTGCAGATAAAGGTTTTGGTAGTCAAAGCCTAAGGCCCAGAAACCGCCATCATCGCTGGCAGTCAATTCGGTGCGCGAAAAGCCAAGGCCACCAAAAAGTTGCAAGCCTTGTTCTCCCCAAACGAAATTGCCGTCAGGGTCAATCTTCACAGCGTATGAGAAGCCGTCGTAAGTGGCGAAACAACTCACCACGCAGCCATCGGTGGTGGTAATCATGGCGACACCTTCCGACATCGACGAGAATTCATGCCCGCTGATATGGATGCCGTCGTCGCCCCATTGCGGAACACCCTCAAAGTTGATTCGTTGCAGGGTGGGCGACCAGCCATTGGTGCCGAAACCTTCCCATTGGATATAGGTGTCACCGGTACTGGGGTTGGTGGCCATGTAGAGTTCACCATCGTCGTTGCCACAGTTGGCAAGGAAAGTGTTGGTAGCCGGGTCGTCAACCCATTGTGCTTTCGCGGTAAGCATCGCTCCTAACGAGATAACTAGAAAGAAAAGCTTTTTCATGTTTTATTGTATTGAAGTTAATAATTACTTGATTACTTTCTTTATGATGGTTTTGCCTGAATCCGTGATGCCTTTGACGATATAAACGCCTTGACTCAACTCGTTGAGGTCCTTGGCGTTGACAAGCTGTCCTTTGATGGTGTAGACACTCAGGATGGACACGATTTCTTCCTCCGTGTTTTCGGGGATGCCAGTGATCACGATGGTAACGTGGTCCTCGCCGTCGGGTGTGAGGGCAAACTCGGATTCGCAGTCTTCGTAAACTGCAGTAAGTTGGTAAGTGACGGCTCCGATAATGGACATCTGATCTGAATAATCCGTTTCGTTGGGGCCTACTTCAATGGTTGTAGTACAGCCTGATGGATCGGTGAAATACAGATTGTAGTGCAGCGGCAATTCCTGAGGTGCTGTCCATGATAGATGCACCCCGAAATCCGAGTTGGTTTCAAAGAAATACTCGCCTTGGAAATCGGTTGGCGGGTCGCATGTCACCGGGGCAGGGGGTGTGACCTCACCCATAGTGCCGTCCCAGCCGATGTTTTGTCCATAGATGCCGCCGTCATCGCTGTTGACCCATGCCACAATGTTTTGCCCATTATAAAATCCTGGGGTGTTTTCGCTGATGGCTTTGTTGTAGCCAGTCGAACTCATAGTAGTGTTCCACAACAGGTTTCCATCAAGGTCGTAGCACACAGCCTCAATGCTGCCTTGACTGGTGCCGTAGGTCACAACGAAACCATCTACAGCATCGATGGCATCCACGTGGATGTCGGTATAGGATTGGCCAGTGTAATCCGCCACAAGAATGCCGTCACCCCATGGCTTTTCGCCCGATTCGGTAATGCGGTTGACATAGACTCGATGTTGTGATTGAGAGGCTGCATCCTTTTGGAGATAAGCGATAATGATGTCGTTGCTCTTGGGGTCGACGGTGGCGTAGGCATTGGTGTAATAGTTGCCGTAGTCGGGAGTATGTACGGCGATGCCGTTGGGGTCGGAGATGGTGGCTGTGCCGTTCTCATCGAAATGCGTGACGTAGGTGTTATACACGCCACCTATGGCATTGTGGAATTGATAGACATAGCCGCCACCTTTGTTGTCGGGAGCTGCGTAATGGACATAGCTGGCACCTACGGTCTGTAGTCCAAATAAAAGCGTTTCGGGAAAAATCTGTTCGCCGTTTTTGTTGTATCCTGCGACGTGGATTTCCTTGTTGTAATTGGTATAGCCTTGTAGGGTCTGCTTGGCATACACCACGAAGACGCCGTTTTCAGCAGGAATCATTACGCCATTGGTGCATTTTTTTGCAGGGTCTTTGATGGTGGTCTTGGGACGCAGTGTGCCGTCAGCATCGACATATTGCAGGAAGGTGCTGTCCATATCGGTGCCCAAGGCCCATACGCCGCCGTCATCGCCTGCGAGCACCTCGGAGCGGCCACCGCCTTCTCCATCGAAGAGCACCATGCCATGTTCACCCCAAGGGAAAGAGCCGTCGGCATCGATCTTGACCGCCCAGTGATGAGGCCCGAGGGTACGGAACACCGTTACCACGCCGCCACTTACAGCGGTCATGGCATAGCCTGGCGACCAGGTGGCGAAGTCGGGGGTAGTGACATGGATGCCGTCGGCAGGCCATTGCGGAACACCGTTGAAATCAAGCCGCTGCAACCATGGCGACCAGCCGTTTTCACCTTGGTAATGCCATTGCACGTAGGAATCACCCGTCGTTATGTCGGTTGAAACATACACCTCGGCGGCATTTTTGTTACAATTGGCAATGCTGGTGTTGCTGTTGGGATCGTTGACCCATTGGGCTTTCAGCGTTACCAAGGAGGCCAAAGCCAAGAACAGTAAAGATAGTTTCTTCATGTCTAGTTTTTTTTATGTAGATTATTGCCGCAAAATTATAAAAAATCGTTTCTTTGCAGAAAATTTTGTCACTATGGAGGATAAATTTTCCAAAGAGGAACAAACAGCCATTGCCAGCGTGTTGTACAACCTGGCTGACGCAGATTTTCAAAGCCACCAATCAGAAAAGGACTGTTTGGAAGCTTGTATGAAAGAATTGGAGTTTGAAACTGAGAACTTTGTCCCTATCCCAAAAAATGAGTTGCAGAAACGGGCTTACGATACATTGAAACGCATGTCGAAAGAAAAGAAACGTTCCTTCTCGCGCATGATGACGCAGCTTTCACGTTCCGACGACCACTTCGGTGCCCGAGAGAGGACTTTCGTCATGGAAATCCTCAACATGTGTGAGGTGCCGTTTGTGCATAAATGAAAAAAGGCGACCATTGGCCGCCTTTTTTCAATTAAGGTTAATTATTTAATATTCGGTTCTTCAAGTCCGAGATGCTTCTTGGCATCCACGCGCTTCAAGATGATACCGATGATCAATGCGGCAACACCCAAGCAGGCCAACATGACCAACGGCCATGTGTAGTTAAGCGCAACGGGGTCGGTGACGCCAGGATTGGTGTTTTCCAAGACCTTACCAATCAGTAGCGGGAACAGCCACAGACCGATGTTCTGGATCCAGAAAATCAAGGCGTAGGCTGAACCGATGATTTTTTCGTCCACCAACTTCGGGACGCTCGGCCACAAAGCGGCAGGCACCAGCGAGAACGAGGCACCCAACACGAGGATGGTCACATAAGCCACGACCACACCACCAACGGCATTGCCCTTGAACATGGGCAGGATGAAGGCGAAGGTGAGGTGGCAGATGATGAGCAGCAACGAGCCAATCATCAGCATGGAAGCGGCCTTACCCTTGTTGTCGACATAGCTGCCAAGGATAGGCGTGATGGCCACAGCCAACAGCGGGAACACGGCGAAGATAGTCTCGGCGGTGCCACGCATGTAACCCATGTAGCAGTAAACCACGAGGGCGACGACGGCGATAGCCATCAAACCGAACTTCAGGCCTTTTTTCTTCGAGAAGTTGCTGGCAAACGAGCAGACAGCCACCACAAGCATGATGATGTACTGCACGATGGTGACGGTGTCGCCGGCCCAGAACGAACCAGCAGCGGGCTCGGTCAGTGTCAGGTTGCACTGCAACATATTGACGGCGTACTTCTGGAACGGGAAGATGGCGCTATAATACAGCACGCAGAGCAAAGCGACCAGCCAGAAACCAAGGCTCGACAAAATCTTGCCAATGTCGCTGACCTTGAACGGGTCGTCTTTCTCTTCGGCTTCGCCAGTTTGGGCGTCAAGCTTCTTGTCCATGAAGAAGTACACGACGAACATGATAAGGGCGATGCAGAGCAGCACCACACCAAAGGCCACAGAACGGCTCACGTTGATGGTGCCGCCGAGACGTGCGAAGTAGGGCGAGAAAATCATGCAGGTGGCCACACCGAGACGGGCGAGAGCCATCTCAGAGCCCATGGCCAGAGCCGTCTCACGACCCTTGAACCACTTCACGATACCACGGCTCACGGTAATACCAGCCATTTCGGTACCGCAACCAAAGACCATGAAGCCGAGGGCGGCTAGCTTGGCAGAGGCAGGCATGCCGCGATAGAACGGCGAAACGCCCAATTCCTCAAAGCCAGGGATGTAGTTGAGGTTGTTGGTGAACCAGGTCTCAGCACCGCTGCCATAGAACGACTCACTGATGGCATAGTACTTAATCAAGCCACCGACGAGCATCACGGCGCCCGAAAGCACGGCGGTGAAACGCACGCCCATCTTGTCGAGGATGATACCAGCGAAGATGAGGAAGAACACGAAGACGTTCAAGAAGGTCTCAGCGCCCTGCATGGTACCGAAGGCGAGGCTGTCCCATCCGCGTTCGGTTTGCATCAGGTCCTTGATGGGGGACAAAATGTCCATGAAAATGTAGGCGCAAAACATGGCCAAGGCCAAAAGCAACAAGGCAATCCACCTATAGGTGGCGTTGTCTCTCAATGTCATTTTTTCTGTCATTATGATTTAAAGATTTAAAAATTTAAAGATTTAGAGATTTAAAGATTTAAAGATTATACCTTATTATTTTGGGAGTTGAACCACTTCCTTGTGGTAACCTTGGAGGATGACTTTTGCCATGTCGGCGATATCCTGTCCGCTGACGTTGTTGACGAGTTCGTCATAGCCTTCCATCAAGTTGACGCCGTCGCGGAGTTGTGACAGGATGCTTGTCATCCAATAACGGTTGTTCTCCAGGTCTTCGGCATGTTTCTTGATCTTGTATTCTTTCACTTTCTTGAGGTCTTGCTCGCGAGGGCCTTCTTCGGCGATGCGCTCAAGCTCGACTTTGGCAATGGCCATCAGCTTGGCGTACATTTCTTTGTTAGTCTCGAAGCCAATGAGCATCATGAACTGACCTTCGGGATATTTCTGGATGATGCCGTTGGTGCCGACGCCGTAAGTGCCGCCTTCATCCTCACGAATCTTCTCAGTATAGACGATGTCGAGGATGTCGTTCAGCAGTTCCATGCGCATGAGGTTGGTGGGGGTGTAGTCCATGTCGCCGTTATAGAACATGTAGCAGGTGACCTTGGGGTTTTCCATGGCCTTCTCGTAATGGCAGATCTGGTTGGTCTTGGGCCAGCCGCGTCCGTTGTCGCGCCAAGTCTCGTTGTTTTTGGTGGCTTTCATGCCGCCGAGGTACTGGGCCACCAGAGGCTCGAAGGTCTCGGGGATGTTGCCCACGAAGGTGAATACGAAGTTGTTGGGATCGGCGAAGCGTTCAGCAGCCATCTGCATGGCCTTGGCGTAGTTGATTTTGTCGTAGTCTTCAGCTTTCATGCGCTTGTTGAGCGGGTGGTTGTTGTAAAGCACCTTGACCAAGCTGTCGCTGAAAGCAGTCATCGGGTCGGACTCCACGTTGGCGAGCATGGCCTTGGTACGGGTGATGTATGACTGGTAGGCTTCGTCATCGCTACGCAGGTTGTTGAAATATAAATAGGTGAGTTGCAACATGGTCTCCAAGTCCTTGACGGAGCAGTTGCCGCTGATGCCTTCGGTGTAGTTGCTGATGTTGGGATTCACCCTGACGTGTTTTCCAGCGAGGATCTTGGGCAGGTCGATGGCACTGAAGTTGCCCACGCCACCGAGAGTCATCAAGGCATTGATTTCCTGGAGGGTGTAGGGATCCTTGTCGTCCATGACGGAGAGCCCGCCGAAGCTATAGGCATTCATCAGGATTTCGTCATCCTTGAAATCGGTGGCTTTATAAATGACTTTCATGCCGTTGTCCATGGTGAGCATGGTGGCACCAAATTCGTTGATGAGTTCTGTCTTGACGATCTTGCCAGGTTTGGGCAGTTCGGCCAGCAGCGGCTCGTTGGAAACAGTTTCCTCGTAGGCTTCGACCGGCATCTCGTTGGCTTTGTTGAAGAGGTTGAGCAACTCAGCCTTGTTGGGCAGGGTTTCACCTTCCTTTTGTGGGGCAGTGAGTACGATCACGATGTTGTTGTCGGTGACCATCTCTTTGGCATAGGCGTTGACCGCTTCGATGGGAATGGCGGGTAACATCTGCTGGATGAGGGCGTATTCCGTTTCGATGCCCATCAGCGGCTCATTGGTGAGGAAGTGGGCGAGCATGGGGTTGAAGTAACGCCCGGTCTCCTGCTTGTTGCGTTCTTCGTATTGGGTCTCGAACTGGCGTAGCATGTCGGCTTTGGCACGTTCGTATTCCGAAGCGGTGAAGCCGAACTCTTTCATGCGATTGCTTTCGTTGACGAGGGCGTTCATGGCTTCGT
>JAEEGJ010015007.1_pt1 | contig 18200 bp, 2 predicted proteins | sample 8958761 | NCBI WGS metagenome assembly JAEEGJ01 (sample SAMN16246546, study PRJNA631951) | gut metagenome | biome: gut microbiome; feature: rumen; material: RS-attached | host: Bos | place: Iran: Karaj | collected 2018-10
GCGAATCGTAAGAATTGTTAACGCGGATCGACTCGATAACCTTGTTGCTCACAAACAAATCCGACTCCAGCAAATTGCTCGGAATAACGTATTCGATGTTGTAATGGAGCGTGGTGACCGTCGGCGTGACCGACATCTTGAAATCGCTTGCAGACAGCGAGTTTTCAACGAATGCCTTATAGACATCATCCATATAGACGGTGTCGCTAGCACCAAGACCTGTAAGCGTCCATATCTTGGTGTTGTAGTTCTGCGTCAAGTCGTCCACATTGCTGATAATATGCTTATTCGCAGCAGTTTGTGACGTGGGGTTTGTGGCCGCTTCATAGCGGAAGTCCAGACTCCATCCGCCGAAGCTGTAACCGACGGGTACGCCGACGACATAGCCTGCGGCAAGCGGCAAACGTTTGTCACTAGCGCCATTGACAGTTTGGGCTGCCATGATTTGCTTGAGTTCAGTGCCTTCAGCTTCGTAAGCATAGAGGCTTACGGTCATCGGTTCGTCACTAGAGCCAACGTTTACAAATGGAATCGTATTTTCGGTGTCCGTCGATTTCTTGACGTAGTAGAAATGAATCGTGTCGTTGTACGTCTTGACGTAATCCAAAGTCGGGATGTTCGCAGGCAGCTGGTCGTATCTGGTGAAGTTGTTCAACGCCTCACCTAATGGTGAGTCCGTCGTTTTTTTCGTGTAGATTCGGTAATACGAAGGTGACAACTGATAGAGATGATCGGTGTAATCGCTTGCGAGCAGCAGCGGTGCATACGTTTCCGTACCGTCGAAGGTGTATTTGGAGACAACCGGCATCAAGTAGCCGACGTAGTAACCGTTCTGCGTAGATACACCTTGCGTTTCCTTGACGACTTCGATAGTGCTTGCATCGCAGCCCGTAGCGTCGGAGCCTTCCAAGCAGAAGTGATTGACGATGTTCAGAATCTTGCTGAAATTGACTTTCCAAGCCTGAGCCGCAGCAAACGCGTCATCAAGCGAGACTTCGTTGCTGGTAGCGACATCGATGATTGAGAAGTTTCCGCCGAGTTTATTACTGAGCGTCGTCACATCAGCCTTGAATGCGTCGGTGAGTTCGCCGTTTTCGTCGGTGTAAGTGTTGATACCCATCTTTTTGTTATTAGACAGAGTACCACTTTTATCCACAATTGAATCTTGTATCGGTTGCTGTGTGCTTGTCAGCTGCAATGCGCTGATTTGACTGTCGTCTAAATTCAAGGCAGAGGTTTCTACAACGACCAAGCGGTTCGTCTTTTCTTTGCTTGCGGCAAATGTCGGCAAGCCGCCATTAACATTGGCATCCGAAACCCACATGGCGGTATCGCCCTTCTGTTCCAGATTGTAGTTCAAGAGCGCTGCGAGAAGGCCCGACTGCATTTCTGTAGCAGAGGCAAGGCCATTTGCCACACGAGACCAAGATGACGTCGTCACCGTAGGTTCAAAGAAATCCGTATAGAGGCCAGATTCCACACCGTTAACACTCAACTTGTTGACGTGTTTGCCCAGCGTTCCGCTTGCAGCCGCACCCGACGGAACGTTACGGACGTTGCCGAAGATGTTGCCCTGGTAGCCATCTGCAGCGCTGCCGTAATTGCCCTCGGTCCAAGTATAAGTTGTCGGAGTCGTTTCCGAGCTTAACTTATAGACAAAACCGCCAACACCATCGACAACAGCATCTTCTGTGCTGAAATGGAAGTTGTTGTAAAGAGAATCTTTTTCAGTTAAAGCCGTTGTTGTTACCATGATATAGCCGGCAGATGCAGAACCCACGATTTTACCGACAGAATAAGTATTCTTGATAATAACAACTTCACTTCCTTGATGAGTACCTATTATACCACCAACATTTACACCCGTAATATCACCATCAAACCCGACTCTAGAAACAGTGGACCCATTATTATCCAAGCCGATAACTCCGCCCACATAGCCATCAGTAGATTTAAGATTCGCATTGGTAATAGATGCATTCTGAACTGTCAACACCGCACCAGAAGTGAAATTAAGGCCAACAATGCCGCCAACGCCGGTACTGTAAGACGCATCTGTCGTAATCGAATTATCTATGGTCAATCGATCTATCGTTACATTGGAAATGGTAACACCACTCCACAGAGTATATCCCAAAACACCACCAAATCCAACATAGTTATTATAATTAGACGAAAGCCAAGAGGGGGAATTCATTGAAATACCTGTCAAGGAAACATCATCAATTTCAACCCGTGCAAGCCCCTGATACCCAGCCACAGCACCAACCTGAGCACCAATGAGATCTGCATTTAAAACGGTAATGCCAGAAATTTTAGTAATGTTATAGGAAGATCCCCCAGCAAATACTTGACCCGCTAGAGCACCCACACCAAAACTTTCTAAATGTACATCTTTAAATGTCACATTTTGGAAGTTTCCGTCACCACCTACAGCATCGAAAAAGCCAGCTCCTTCTCCTTCGACAGCATTGATATAGCATAAACCTTCGACAACATGATCATTTCCTTCGAAACCGATATGATCACGACCAATCGGTTTAAAAGACATATAACACTTTTTACTAGCATCATCATAACCGCCCAAATTCAGGCCACTTTTCAAAACGACCTTGCTCTTCTCGTTACCATAGTTATAGTCCTCCAACACCGCAAGCATGTCTTCCCAGCATGCAAAATCAGTTCCTGGAGTAGGAATTGTTGCAGGCTCTTGAGACAAGCGGCATTCGCGACCGCCGTTGCCATCGTCTGCACAAACGAGATGGAAATACTCGTTATTGCCAAGACAAGAGCTATACGTGAACAGAGGCACTTCTGTGGAACTGTTCAAAGGCGTAAAGTCATCCGTTGTATTCAGTGCCTGCGTTCCATTCGTATTTCGCCAAAGAGCATTTCCTGACAAAAGCCCATTAACAAAGTCAATATCCTTTTGTACAAGATGGTTCTCATTGTCCGTATAAAGGACAAGTCCATCTACCTCATTTCCATTACCATCAAAATCGATGTAATCCTTGAAACGAAGTTTAGCTTTGACAGAATCATCCAATGCTTTTATTTGATCCTGACCGGCATAAGTATAGAAAGATTTTAAATCAAAATTCACCGGATAAACAGGCTTGTTACTGCCCGTCGCAATGACCGGCAATCCATCATTTTCGCCATCGACAACAGTCCATTGACTGTTATCAAAATTACCATTGCCACTCCATTCAGACCTATTCAAGACCGCAGCAAAACGGCGAGACTTCATCTGGGCTTCCGGAATAACGCCGTTGACAAACTTTGTTATAGTTCCCGTACCGTCATCGTGATAGATCGGCTCAGGCCCATAGTGCAAATCGCCATCGGCAGTGATCGTATTTGTGCCAGAAGATATTGCATTGCGGAAATTGCTAGCGATTATACTGCCGGATTGTATAGTTCCCATAGGATTTTTCCATTCGTCGTCTCCAAACGAGCCGAACCCCACCACAGCACAGTTGTCGTTCGTTGTTGCGTAATGGTAGTTGCCTTTCACATCAAAATCAAATTGATTCAAATAGTACAGTTCACCAATCAAATATCCTTGAGAGCCAGCCCCCTTAACACATCCCTTCGAATAAGTACCATTAATGGAAAGAGTAGCCCCATAGCCAGGGTCTAAACCACCAACAAGGCCACCGCCAGCACTACCATTTGTACCCTGAATGGACTCAACATCGCCCAAAAAGCTCACAGAAGAAATGGATAGACTTCCGCCAAAAGATAACTGAAGTAAACCGACAATACCGCCAGCAAATTCACCTTTGATGGAACCCTCTACGGATATATCTTCGTAATATTCTTCAGATCCATAAGCCGCTGTAGTTCTGGCCGAACCGAATACACCGCCAGCACGAGCTCCATTTATGGTAACTCCGCTCACTTTTATATTTGAAAAATGTACATCAAAAGGTGGATCTGCGTATGGATACTCAATCATACCAACAACACCTCCAGCATTCATCGTGCTGGTCACCTTGACATCTTTAATAACAATCGGTCCAGAAATACTGCTAATTGAGACATAATCAGTAATAGCCCCTGCATTTCCAGCTTCAAATTCAGAACTATCTACATAAATGTCGCCAATGCTAATAACATTGTCAATTGATATGCCAAACTTAATAACGCCAACTCCAGCACCAGATTTAGTCAATTTAAAGTAAACATGCGAGAAAGCAACTCGTTTCAATTCAGCGGTTACATTGTTTATCTCGACAAAGGCCATAGACTCATCCGTATCAGATGTATAGCAGAGTCCCTTTATCGTATCAATCTTACCAGCTTCGCTTGTGAACACGTCATTGTAGCCCAATTCCAGATATTTGCCCTTGAACGCGTTCGGTTCATCATCCACGCACGTCCCAGTTTGATTCTTCCCGGCAAACTCGATATTCGATTTCAGGACAATCGACCTTCCAGTACCACCACCATCCAGCCAATCTTGAGCGTAACTGTAAGCGTCGTTACCGAATCCGTCATTGTACCATGTTTCAAAGCACGTTTCACCGTTCGGAGCTACAAAAGTTTCCAACTGACGGAATTCCAGCGTCTCGTTATTTATCTTAAAGCAGAAATGCTTTGTCGGCACGACGGCACGCCAAGACACATTCGTTGTCAACGCCGCCGCATTCGCCGCGAACAAACCATCCGTCGAAACGGCATTGCCATTGTCATCAATCACCGTAACAGTCTTGCCCGTATTAGCTTCGCCATTCGTCTTGATTTTCGTAATATCCGTATTGAGGGAGTTCGGCAGCTTGCCGTTTGCGTCCGTATAAGTCACAATCCCTTCAACCGCTTTTTGGGTATTCTCATGATTTGCCCCCGGAACATACACGAACGAATTGTGGATAACAACAGGTGCGTTCATCAATGCGTTCTTCTGGGTGTCAGTCAATTTCAACTTTGACGTTTCCAAAACCACCAGATGATTCGCATTGTCAACGCTTTCGGCAAATATCGGCAAACCGCCATTGACGCTCGCATCCGAGACCCACATTGCGGTATCGCCCATCATTTCCGAGCTGTAGTTCAAAAGGGCTGCAAACAGCGACGACTTCATTTCGGATTCGTTCGCGATACCGTTTGCCACACGCACCATCGGGCTGTGATCTTCTGTGCCGCTATAAACAGAACCCGCAAAGAAATCCACATACGGGCCATACGGAGTATTATGAGCCTGGGCATGGAACACGTACGTTTCACTCACATGGAATCCGAGCGAGCCGCTTGCGGTAAGGCCAGTCGATACATTGCGGACGTTGCCAAAGAAGGTCCCCTGATCTTGGTAGCTGCCTTCGGCCCACGGATCGACATTTGCATAAGCGTAATTGCCGACACCGAGTTCCACAGCATCAGAACCCACGTGGAAGTTATTGTAAAGGGAATCGTACACACCCAAGGCCCCGGCACGTTGTTTCAGTGCACCAAGGATATAGCCCAAAGTTCCGCTTCCTGCAATTTTGCCCTTAGAATAGGTATTCTTGATGACCAAGCTATAGGAGCTATTGTCATCGGCAAAGCCGACCATACCGCCGACATTAACGCCAAAAAGATTGCCTTCGAACCCGGCTTTATAAATCGTCAAATTAGATTTATCGCTTTGCCCAACGAGGCCGCCCGCATTGATGCTGACCGGACTAGTGCTGCACGTATTGGAATAGCAAGCATCGACAAGTCCCTTGACCGTTGCACCCGAAATCTTAACCGTCGAAGCTGTGTTGATTACACCGACAAGGCCACCCGTAGCAATATTCGCAAGTTTCAGCGGATCTTCTGCAGTAAGGTTTTCGACAGACACATTGGAAACCGTAAGGCTACCCGCCCCCTCGACAATCGCCGCGACAGAACCCATAAACGCATCGTTTACGGTCGCCGTGATAGGAGCGTCGGCATCCGTTGCAAGCACAAGGTTCTTGATGTTCACACCGCTTATATCGCTAGCATTATCTTTTTTGACGAAATCGACCAAGCCGCCAATGTATGCACCATAGACTTTAGCACCGTCAATAGACACTTTCGAAACGTGCGCGCCATTCAAAGCCACCGCAGCGATAGCGGCGTTCAAGCCTCTCACGTAGGCGTTCTTGAACGTCACCTTTTCGAAATCGCCGCTCACAGATTCAAAGAAGGCCGCATTGTCCGCTGCGATATAGCAGAACCCTTCAATGAGCTTGTCATCGCCATCGAACCCGGCATGGGCTGCACCAATCGGCTTATACGCCATAAGGCATTTGTCGTTCTGGGTGTCGTAGCCGCCAAAGCTGAGGTCCCCGGCCAAGATAATCTTGCTTGTTTTGTTTTCGTTGTTTTCCAGCACATCCCACACATCAGACCAGCAACGGAAATCGCCGGTTCCGGCTGTAGTACGTTTCTCCTGCGACAAGTGGCATTCACGCGGGTCGCCCGGATTGGCAGCATCGCTACAATCCACATGGAAATACCATTCGCCCGTAAGGCAGCGCGCAGCATCGAAGAGTGCCGTACCATCCATGTAGCGATAAACCTCATCATTGCTAAACGACTGGCCCAAAGGTGCCGCACCATTACCATTTCCCCAATAACTGGTATTCGCGACGGTCAAGCTCTGGACAAAATCAATATCGTCTTGGCTCAGCTTGCCTTCGTGGTCCGTATAAAGCGCAATGCCCTCGCAACCCACGCCGCAATATTCCACAATGCGGGTTTTCGCATTGATGGCAGTTTCCCATATTGCCCTTTGTGAGTCGCCCGCCTTGGCTTCGAATTCGCTCCTGTTAAAGCCAATCGTGTAAATCGCTTTTTCGCCAGCCGCCTTCAGTACCGGCAATCCTTTATTTTCACCCGGTCGTATAGTCCAGACATCATCATACCTGTTCAAGACGGCGGCCATGCGCAGGCTCTTCATTTGATTTGCAGGAATGATGCCGTTCAAATACTGGTCAGTCCCGTCGGAGCTAAGGACATAGAACATATCATTGCGCAAATTACCGTCGGCAGCAAGGCTTCCGTCAACAGCGTTGCGGAAATTCCTCTCAATAATGCTGTTCGTACCATTATAATTTACGGGCGGTTCGCGCCAATCCGACTTGGTCCAACGGGTTACTGAGCCGTTGGGGTCTTTTGCTCCGAAAGCTCCAATTCCCGAAACCGTCTGGGTATTGTTTTCGTCATAGTAATAGTTGTCCGTCACGTCAAATACGTAACCATTTTCATCGCCAACACAAAGGCCTACCAAATATCCTTTTTTAACAGTAGCAGCAACGTTGCCTTTCACGTAACTGTGTTTAATGCTGAGGTTCATTCCATTCGAAGGATTATCAACACTACCAACCAAACCGCCGGCATCTTTATTGCCATAGTCTGCGGTTACATTTGCCGCCACGCTCGTTCTTTCGATGGACAAATTAACAGGCTTGGTCAAGGTCGCACCGGTCTGGTCGTTCACAAATTGCCCCACAAGGCCACCGGCATCGCTACCGTTCACAGTTCCGCTTACCGAGATGTCCGTCAACGACATAGAATTAATGCTATCGGCATAAGTGACCTGTCCAAACACGCCACCGGCACCAATAAAATTATCTTGATTGATACCAATTTTAGCGTTATGCACAGATACGTTAGAAACAGATAGCGAGACCGAGGCCTTCAAATAGCCCGCAATACCGGCAGCCCCCGTGCCCCCGCCCGTTGAAGAAGCTTCCACAGTAACGGAATCCACCGTTATATTCTCGATTTTTTCGACACCCTCAACAGAACCCGCAATCGCACCGGCAGCGTTAACCGCCTTAAATACTGAATTTTTCACCGTGATATCGGTAATGCCGTTCAAGCGGCTAAGAGTATCCACATCGATAATGCCGGCTTTTGAAGATACATTGAAATAAACACTGTCAAAAGTGACGTTGGTCAAGCTTGCAGTCATGTCTTTCAATCTGACAAAGCCTATGTTGCTTAAGCCATTGGACGCGAAGCAAAGGCCTTTCACCGTATGGCGTTCGCCGTCCTTGCTCTTGAGAGCGTCATTTTCGCCAAGCGTCAGGAACTCACCCTGGAAAGCGTGTGGAGCCTTATAACATTCACCATTTTCTTGCCCCGCGAAAACGATATCCGAGGTCAAGTAAACCGTAATTTCACCATCTGCCAACCACCCTTGGAGATAGTTAAATGCATCGGTACAACCATTGTGGTTCGCTCCGCAATAGCCGTTATCCACAGTCCAGTTGTCAAAGCACTGTTCGCCAGCGGCTTCGGCAGCGGTGACATCGGCTGCGTCTGTAAGCTGGTGGAAATTCAATTTGCCATTTCCGTCTTCGGCAAAGCAGAAGTGGTACTTGATTGGAGCAGTGTAAGAATATACAGTTTTACCGTTTGAGTAGCTAGCGTTGACAGACAACGCAGGCGTACCCGCCCAAGAGGCGGTGCTGTTATTGCCCAGAAGTTCAGAGACAAAATCAATATCCGTTTGTGAAAGCTTGCTCGTGTTGTCCGTGTAAAGGACGAATCCCTTGTGGCTATCGTCCATGAATTCGTATTCCAAATCATAATTGAGCGGATTGTCGGAACCGTCAACGGCTTTTTGCAGTTTTTCCATCTCAGACGGGTCTGCATTAGCCGCATTAAAGTAGTCAATATCGAAGTTCACCCCGTATATAGGAGAATGGCTAGCGTCCTTAAGCACCGGCATGTCGTCATTTTCGCCCGGCACAAAGGTCCAGAAGCCCTCATCCATGTTCATAATGGCCGCAAAACGCGGAGTTTTCATTTCGGCAGCGTCGATAACGCCGTTGGAATACGATTTATTGCCGTTCTTGATGGAAGCTTCGCCATACAGCAAAGTGCCGTCGGCATCTATGCTACCCGGTATAGCATTGCGGAAATTGCGCTTGATAACACTGCCAGATGCACCTATTTGAGAAGAGTCCTGCCATTTGGACTGTATATTATAAAGATCATAAGTATTAAGTACATTTTCATAAAAGAATCCAATTCCATACTTTACGTCAACATCATCGGTTCCGTAATGGTAGTTATCGGTCACATTAAACTTAATATTGGATGTATAGGAAATATTACCAATCAAATAGCCTAAAGTCCCTCCACAATGACCTTGCGTTTCATGATTGTCTAATTTGCCTTTCGTGTACGTTCCTTTAATTCCAAGATTTATCTTAAAATTGTCATCCGCTTGCACTTTTCCAATAACGCCCCCAGCCCCATATAATAAAGCACGAGACTTAGAACTTTCTTCGTGCAAAATATCTATATCGGCAAGAACTATTGCGGACTGAATTGAAATAGAGTTACCATTAGTGGCATTAGTATAAGCGGCGAAACCGACAAGACCTCCGGCATAATTTCCGCCTGTTACAGAGCCCTCAACAGAAATATTGTCAAATTCAACCCCAATTCCTCCGTTGCTACTATGGATACGCCCAAAGACACCACCACTAAAACCAGCAAAATCAGAATTAGTAGCAGATGTTTTTACAGTCACTCCGCTCAACGTTATATTCGAAACAGACGCTAAAACGGCATCAAAGCCAGCAATAGCAGAGACACCACCAGCAGACTCAGTTCCTTCCACCTCAACATTTTGTACAATTATATCAGCATAACCATTACTGTTATAATTTGTTGCAACCACCGCACCGGCATAAACACCTCGAAACACTGAATTTTCCACAGTAATTCTCCGAACAGAGCCAAGCCCCAAATTATACGAAGCGTCAAAAATTCCAGAGGCACCTGAGTTAGGCCTATCGTAAGCCGACAAAAAATCATCCTTAGTATTTTTCAAGTAAGCGTCAGAAAAAATAATATTCTCCGCAGATGCTTTTGACAGGAAGGCAAATACAGCAAAATCATTCGATATTTGACAAACCCCAGATACAGTGAAAGCTTGCCCATTCGGATAAGGCACGCCCCCCTTGCTCTCAATAGCATCACCTTCCCCCAAACTCAAGTATTTTCCCTTGAACGCGTTAGGGGCATCAATGCAAGTCGTATCGCTACCGTTGATTTGCTTGCCGGCAAAATGAATATCAGAGGTCAAATACAGCGTCCCTTGATTATTACTCAACCAGTTGTTTGCAAAGGTGAGAGCGTCGTTACCACTTCCATATTCATTATACCAGAACTCAAAGCAATGCTCGCCATTGGCTTCGGCTGTAATGAGAGCCGTACCACTAAGCTGGTGGAATTCCAAATTTCCGTTTCCATCGCTAACAAAACAAAAGAACGGAGTAGTCTCAGTGGTTTTAGCTTTATACCTAAAGATAACTCCTGTCGGGTACGCCTGAGATGAACTCAACGCATATGAAACGTGCCACCAACTATTGTCGGCATCTTCTAGGCTTTGCATAAAATCAATATCGCTTTGATCGAGCTTGCCTGTGTTATCCGTATAAAGAACAACGTACTTATCGTCATCTTCCAGTTTTCGTGTTTTTGCGGTAAAAGCCTGTTGCAAAGTTTGCTTGAGACCAGTTGCAGCTATATTATCGAAAGAAGCGTAATCAAATTCAACAACATTAATGGCCCCATAAGAACTCCCATAAGTCACATGCACCGGCAAACCACCATTTTCGCCATCTATAATAGTCCAACTGTATGGATTAGTTGTATTAGCCACACGCCGACTTAATTCAGCAGCCATTCTCCGGCTCATCATTTGAGACTCAGAAATTATACCGCTAGTGTACTTATTTGCCCCAGAACGAATAGGTTGGATGCCATAGAACAAGTCGCCATCGGCCTCAAGGCTACCGTCAATCGCATTGCGGAAATTGTAGTCCCCAGCATTTCTCCATTCATCGTCCGTAAACGTTCCAATTCCGTTCTTAGCTAAAGCATCCGCCGTCCCATAATGGTAGTTATTTCTTAAGTTATAAATCCTATATTTTGCATTATCATCAAAACCACCAATCAAATAGCCAACCTTAGCCTCCGTAGGCCCCGTAATATTTCCGATAGTGTAATTTGCTTCCATCTGAATTTCTTTATCAATCACAGATGACAGATACCCCACAATACCACCGGCATAAGCTGTTCCATAGACTTTAGCTTCGATAGGAAGTTGTTCAAATCTTAACGTATTCGAAGAATTGGATCCGCTATAATTGAGAGCCCCCAATACACCACCGGCATAAACTCCGTTTATAGAAGCTCCTTTCACTATAATATTATTATAGAAATACCTAGAATTTGATTGATTTATTATATCAAGGGACGCTTCAGAGAGACCAGCATAATTCATATAGCCTACGATTGCACCCGCATAAGTTCCCTCCACTTTGACATCGTTTATCACTCCGATAAGTGCCGACCCATAGCTAGTGGAACCACAACTCACATACCCCGCTATCGCACCCGCATAGTACGCCTGGAATTCAGAATGTTCCACAGTCACTTTATAATCATCATAGCCAACTCTCATGAGTATTTCTACATCAGGGGTTAGCAAAAGAACACCCGCTTTGGTATTTCCTGAACCCGTCAGCTTAAAATAAACATCTGAAAAAACAGTTCCTTTAATTTTAGAGTTAGCACCATCAAGCTTGATAAATCCTATTTCTTTGTCCGCTTCATCGGATACATAGCAAAGCCCCGATACATTGCGCGTATAGCCCTTAAATTCATCTTTTTCAGTCAATTTTAGGTACTTGCCCCTGAATGCGTTGGGAGCATCGATACATGCTCCATGTGCATCGTGCCCTGCAAATTCGATATCCGATTCCATGTAAAGAACAGCCGCTTCGTTGTTGTCCAACCAATACTGGACATAGCTGTACGCATCAACAAAAACATCGTTAGCAGGATCGTTAACGCCATTCTCCACATACCAGTTTTCAAAGCAGCGATAATTACTGACCGAAGGATCCGAATACTGGCGTAAATACATATATTGACTACCACTTTTTCTGAAGCAGAAGAACTGCCTCTCCACGCCGGCATTCCATTCCTGCTTGGAATTCAAAACGCCATTTCGCATATTCTCCGATACAGTGGCGCCATCGCTTTCCATAACGCCAACAGTATTGGACAAATTGGTCGCCCCATCCGCAAGGGCTTGGTTTATATCCTTCTTGAAATCTTCGTTCAACTTGCCATTTTCATCTGTGTAAGAGACTATGCCCCACTTATTTGTATATTGATAGTAATTCGCCCCATCTTTATAAAATGAATCCCGCACAGATTCGACAGAGTGGGTCAATTTGTTTTTCTGGGTATCGTCCAATCCCAAATCCGTGATATCCAGAACGACCAAATGGTTCGGCTTGTCGGTGCCTTCGGCAAATGTCGGGAGACCGTCATAGACTCCACTTTTCGATACCCATACTGCATTCTGCACCCTCGTCTTAGACTCCAAATTGTAATTCAAAAGTGCAGCAAAAAGTGCCGACTTCATATCCGTCTCGGTGGCAATGCCGTTCGCAATACGAATCATCGGTTCCGTAACGTTAGAATTGTCCGCAGGCTTTGTCCCCACAAAGTAATCCGTATAAGGCCCCCAAAGATTCAAACCGTCGTTCAATCTGTTGACATGGAATCCAAGGCTTCCGCTTGCGGCATATCCGTTCGTGGCAAGTTTACCCGAGAGATTGCGAACGTTGCCGTAAATGTTTCCTTGGCTGTTATTGCCATAACTGCCTTCGGCCCAGGTGTAGCCCGCAGGATTGCTCACGTAAGTTCCTATACCAGAAACGACTTCATCTTCGTCATTGTAATGGTAGTTGCTATAAATGGAATCATGCACATCCAAAGGATGTACAGGGGCTACTTCGCCAATAATATAGCCGAGATCTACATTTCCTTCAATTTTTCCCAGAGAATAAGTATTCTTGATGATGATTTTGTGATTGTCATCGTCACCGGCATAACCGACAATACCGCCAACAATTCCACCAGAAAGATTGACATTCGACCCTACCGTGTTAACATTCAAATGCGATTCAGACAAATTACCGATGACACTGCCCACGTTACCGTACGAAGAAATAATGTTTCCGTCAACCTTCGAATTCGTAACACTCACGTTGCCCAAATAAGACGAACCGACAAGGCCACCCAACGTTACATATTCTGGCGTTTGGGCTTCGAACGTGTTCGTTATCGATAAACCGGTTGCTCTCACATCAGAAATTGAAACATCGCCAGCAACACCGGTATTTCCTGTAATAAGGCCGACAACGCCGCCAAAAAGACCTTCAATGCTGGTACCGCCAGCAGTTCCAATATCTACCGATTTATATTGAACATTTTGCAAAGTAATTTTTTCAATTATTGAACCGCCAGTCGAATAAGCCGGTGCGATAGCATCATACACCACGCCGCCCATAGATTCGCCAAACAATGTAGCGTTTTGAATAGTCACATCTGAAACTTTAGCGCCATTGTAAAGCTGATACCCCAGCACAGCACCATACTGTGCCTTTATATAGACATTGTCAAATACAACATTTCCATAATAATTATTGTCAAGTTTCTCAAAAAGGGCAAAATAGCTGTTATCTTGATTCGATTTGTAGCACAATCCATTGATGGTGTGATTTTGGCCATTGAAACCGGCATGGTCACCGCTTAGAGGGGTGATTCGCAGTTTGCACTGGCTTTTCGAATCGTCGTAACCTCCCAAATCGAGGTCGCTCTCCAAAACAACTTTGCTCGACTTATTCGTCGAGTTTTCCAGTATTTCTATCAAGCTGGACCAGCAACTGAAATCGACTTCAGGTTCGGGATGCAGCGTTTTTGCGGACAAGTAGCAATTGCGTTCGCCCAAGTTGTTATCTGAGCACGCCAAATGGATATACTTGTCATCGTCAAGGCATTCTGTCGCTCGCGCATATTTGAAAACCTTGTTGCTAGTATAGCTCGTCGTTGAATTGAAATAGTCCGATCCATTTTCCCATCGAGCATTATTTTCCAAAGATTTGACAAAATGTATATCATCCGACGTCAATTCCCGATTTCTTTGCGTATAAAGCACCAAGGCTTTGTGATCGCTATCAATGTATTCCAGTTCACGAGAACCATCGGCTATGGCATCGGCCAATATTTCACGGGAAGCAATATCGGACCTGCCATAGAAAGAAGACACATCAAAACCGACAGCGTAAATCGGATAATCACTGCCTTTCGCAGGCACAGGAAAGCCGTCTGCATCAACAGTAAAATACCCATTCTCCGTATTCAGAATTGCCGCAAAACGAGGAGTCTTCATCTGAGAGCCGAGAAGAATTCCATTGGCATACGCATTGTTTCCATTCGTAGCAAGAATTGGCAAGGTTTTCAAATTGAGATTGGCATCAAGCGTTCCACTGTAAGCATTTAGAAAGTTGCGTTTGTAAGTTTCATCGCTATGGATATTCAATTCTTTAGATTCAATAGCGCCGCTATTGCTATTTGCATAGCTATATGTCAAAATACCTGTAGAGGTCCTCAAATACGAAGCATAATTATACTCACGGTAATAAAAGTTATCCGTCACGCTATCTTTCGTATAAAGAGAATGATCGCTTGACGAATAATCTTGATGATACCCCACCAAGTAACCACACTTGTCATTACAACTAACACCACCTTTCACATAGTTCTGGTTAATATAAAGTTTTTCAAGACCAGTAACCTGATCCGAAGGAATTTTAAGATATCCTACAAGTCCACCTGCTCCCCCAGCTGGTTCATTGGTGTTTAACGATTCTATTTCGCCTAAAATCCTATTTTTTTGAATTTTAATTTTAGATTTCTTTCCATAGATAAATTGCCCAACAAGTCCACCAGCATACACATCGCCACGAACCGCAGGCCAGTAACGACTTGTAGAATCTCCGATAAAAGAAAACTCTTTTGAGCCGTCATTTGAATTATCCCGCAAGTCACCCACAACACCTCCGACAACACCGCCAAAAACTTGTCCGGTCAAAGATATGTTTTCAAAAGAGTACTTTTTAGAACCACTAGCCGATATTTCGAGGAATCCAAATACACCACCAGCTTTAGACAATGCCGATGTTTTTGTTTTTACTGAAGAAGACATATTAGATGTCACAACAGTATGACTTTCATTATAAATAGTCTCACCAATCTTAATTTTTTTGACAGTTAAGTCATTCGCGTCGGTTAATTTCAAATGCCCAATGACTCCACCCGCAATGAATTCAGAGGCACTGGTAGCATTCCCTATTTGATCATTGACTTCTGAATTATCAACCGTTGTTTTCAGAATATTGATTCCCGATAATTTTTTCAGATTCACGGCTTCACCCGCAATTGCCCCCGCTTTACTAGCCGCAAAATACGAATTCAAAACAGTAATGTTGGAAATTTCCTCCATTCCATCGGCAGGAAAGATAAGGCCCGCCTTGGAGGTTATTTCGCCTGAATTATTAGCATCCCCCTTCACCTCAAAATGGACATTTTTAAAAGTAACGTCCTTTACAGTCGCAGTCGGATCAGCCACCTTGATAAATCCAACGGAATCACGATCATTAGTAGAAACAAAACAAATATTAGATATCGTATCCCCTGTAAAGGTGTCGCCAGGACCGAGCGTTATAAAATCCTTATTAAACAGGACCGCGCCCTCTCCAGTGTATTGATCACAGGTTCCGGTAGAAGCATTATAGGTCATTTCAAAATTTACAGTACCACGCACTTCAATCGTGAAATTTTTACCTGCACTATGAGCTTCGCTCTGCTTTAGCGCAATCTTCTGAAGAACAACGGCCCAATTATTGCAAGGCCAAGGACTTGATCCGTTAATGGGTTGAACTAATAAAAATTTTCCACTATTTTCATAATAGTCATAGCAGACAGAAGCAGCAGCATCCGCAGTTGATACGAAAGATAAGACCATGAAGATGGCCGCGACAATAGCACCCAAAACAGGATTTTTATTCATATTCAATCCCTAAAAACTAACTCGTTAGCAAAAATATAACTATCATAACAGATTTCAACAACGGATAATGGGCAAAAAAGTCTGGTAATTTGGGTAAAATCACAGCAAAAAAAAATTACAAAGAAAATGTGAGTAATTTTCGGGGTGCATAAAAAAAATAAAGAGGGAAAAAACGGGAATAGCAGGTTGTAATTTGTTGTCCAACAACAGATTAAGTAACGTCGGACCGCAAGTCCAAGAAGCCGCTGGAGAACGAGACTAACGAGGAATCTACGAAGTTCGAAGAATGCAATCGGAGCAATGTCTGCGGTTAGAACCGTGTAAGCAATTAGTGCCGTATCTGCGAGGGTACCGTGTAAACAATCGATGCCGTGTCTGCGATTGGTTCCGTGTAAACAATCGGTGCCGTGTCTGCGAGGGTACCGTGTAAACAATCGGTACCGTATCTGCGAGGGTACCGTGTAAACAATCGGTACCGTATCTGCAATTAGTGCCGTATCAGCAAATGGAACTGTGTAATGATGCCACACGGATTGTGAAAAAACTAACGTTTTTTCTTTCTGGTAATTTATTGCTATCCATGTGGCAAATAATGAGAATAGAGGTATGCGGCAGGTAAAGAGACTGCGACTGGTGCCGTGTAAGGCGGCCCCGGCCCTTCGACGTAGCTCAGGGACCTTAGGCCGGGGTGACAACGCGAGGGGTACTGTATCTGCGAGTAGTGCCGTGTAAGCGATTTCAATCACCATGAAATGCCGTTAGGCATTTCGAATCCGTGTGGCAAAGCTGCAGTATGCAGTGGTTGGTAAACAGTGGTTAGTGGTTAGGGGAATGAGAGAGGAAATTAAGGAATGGGGTCGCCCGCAAAGCGGGCTTTGGAGTATGAGCAATCGCAATAGGAATCGTATCTGCAAAGGATTCAGCTCTGGATCCCCTCCCTGACGGTCGAGGATGACATGAAGAGTACAGTGTAAGCTAGCCCCGGAACGGTTCGGCAAGTTCACCAACCTTAGTCCGGGGTGACAAATGCGAGGAGTTACTTCAGTGCAAGCATCGCTGAAATTACGTCATCAGGGATGTTTTGAGAACGGAGATATTCAACTCTCTTAGTATCAAGAGCTTCGTTCTTCTCGCGTTCCTGCTGGACACCTTTTTCGATGCCTTTTTCAATGCCCACATTCACAAAATGCTCGGCGAATGTTTCGTAACCCTTGTTTGCAATGATTTCAGGCCTGTCCATTTTCATACTCCCGTGATTATAGGGCCACTTCCAGAAAAAGTACGAAAGCGCCTGCTTGATGAAGTTCCTTCCCTTGTCAGTATTCTGCCACCTGAGCAGATGCATCGCAGCTTCGCGGAAGGAAATCTCGAACTGCTCCGCATTCCAAATATACTTCATCGCAGTCAATGCGACAATAGTGTAAGGCGAAATATCTTTCATATCCACATTTTCAATGCCACGGCCCACATCCAAGAAAATCGCCTTGAACGGATAGCCGATGTCGTGGTAAAATTCGGGATATTCAGCGTAATGCGTTTCGGAGAGCGGATTCCATGCGTCTTCGCCGTTATAGACGATGAACGCGACCACGGGCACGTCCTTCTTGCGTTCCAGAAACAGATGGTGGTAGTATTCCGAAATCTGCTTCATCACGCAATTGTCTTCGCTGGACTTGTGTTCAACAACGATGCCAACGTAGAGTCCCGTAACACCGCCGTCCTTGAGGTCCACCTCGAAAACGAGGTCCGCTGCGCCGACGTGCTTGTCGTTGGAGAAATTCTCCTTCGAGCCGCGAAGCGTCTTGAGGTCGATGGTTTCAAGGAAAGCCTTGAGCGTCGCGTTACGACGGGAAAAGAGCGTCAGGAGTTCCGCCATACGCTCCGGCTCGGCGAAAGCGAAGCGGAGGAAACGGTCATGAGAGAAATGGCTCTCGTCCTCCACGGAGTCGACGATGATGTTGAATTCTTTCGCGATGTCGCGGAAGACAGATTCAAGCGTTTCAATTTCATTCTTTTCGAATGCAGACATAGAAATTTCCTTTTTTTTCGAGGTGTTTCTATTATCTTTAACACGCTTTTTCACCGATTTTGGACAGGCAATTTATGTAAAATAATTGTAAAGTTTTTTGAAGGGTGATTTTAGGGGGTATGAGGTATGGGGTCGCCCGCTAAAGCGGGCTTTGGAGTATGAGCAATCGCAATAGGAATCGTATCTGCAAAGGATTCAGCTCTGGATCCCCTCCCTGACGGTCGAGGATGACATGAAGAGTACAGTGTAAGCTAGCCCCGGAATGGT
>JAEEGJ010015008.1_pt1 | contig 18200 bp, 9 predicted proteins | sample 8958761 | NCBI WGS metagenome assembly JAEEGJ01 (sample SAMN16246546, study PRJNA631951) | gut metagenome | biome: gut microbiome; feature: rumen; material: RS-attached | host: Bos | place: Iran: Karaj | collected 2018-10
AGGTGTACTTGCCATTTGTATAGATTGTTGCGCGTGGTGGTGGTGAACGTGCCTAAACAGAACTCTACTACTAGCATTGAGTCGCCTGTGGCATCCACCGTGTTGATTGCCTTTACATAATGCGAGTCAGCCACTCCGAAGCCATCGCATCCGAAGAAGTTTATTTTCGGGTTGTTGATATTGGCGTAGGTTGATGAAAACGGTGTGTTACAATTACTTGTCCCCGTTACCGTAGAACCCAGCCGCAGGTTGCCGTCGGTATTGACGGAATACTGCGTGTAGTCCTCATCCCCAAAGGGAAACGCAAATCCGATATCTTGCACAGACGAGGCTAGCGCATCGCTGTTCGAGGGCGTCAGAATCTGCGTCGCAAAACTCATGTCTATCCACTTTGTCGTGTCAACATCAGTCGAGAATGTATAGTCTCCCAACGACTGGGCCTGGCTTATCCATGGGGCGAATATCGTCACCATGATGAGTAATAGTTTTTGTAATTGTTTCTGCATGACAAATATTATTTTTGATGAATCAGAATAAAGATATTAACTATATGTTTTGCTATAAAAAACAGTTGTTTACACATCCCTTACCACACACATATATCACAAATACAAATTTCAAAAATAGCATTTTTTTCTGGAAGTGGCAAATTTTTAACTTTTCACCTTCGCCGTTTGCCGTCCGTTATCCGATCGTTTGCCGTCCGTTTGCCGTCCGTTGGACGGCAAACGACCCCCCAATCGGTATGAATCGGTAAGATGCGGTAAGAATCCGTACAATGCGGTAAGTTTCGGTACAATGCGGTAAGATGTGGTACGATGCGGTACGGGAGAGGAAGAATATGTATATTTTTGCAGCGCGAAATGGCGTGGGGGCAAAAAGAAGGCTGGCCGCCCATCGGGGCGGCCAGCCAAGTGAATCGTTATAACGTTATAACGAAATTACGTTATAGCAGACTAGCGGACTATCAGCTTGCGGACCATGCTGACGTTCTCGCCGGTGACGCGTACGAAGTAGGCACCTTGGGCGAGGCGGTCGACATCGAAGCTCTTGGCGCAGTCGCCGGAGCACTCGAGAGTCTCGGAAGCGACCTCGCGACCGTTCATGTCAATCACGGCTATCTTCACCTTGCCGCTGACACCCGCCACGGTGATGGTGGTGGTGCTGCTGGTCGGGTTGGGGTAGATGGTGCAGCCGGGCTCGGCCACGCCGTCGATGCCGACGGAATTGGTGGTGAAGGTGGTGCTGGCGAAGGTGCTGTAGACGCCGTCACCGCAGACGGTGCGCACCTTGGCGACGTAGGCGGTGCCGGGGGTGAGGCCGTTGAGTGCGTACTGGTGCTCGGTGGTGCTGGCCTCGCTGACGGTGGTGCCGGCAGCGGTGGTGAGCACGACCTCCCACTCGTCACCCGTGGCGCCGGGTGTCCAGGAGAGGAGCGCGGAGCTCTCGGTGACGTTGGAGGCTGCCAGGTCGGTGACGGGGTCGCAGTCCTGCGAGCCTTGCGGCTCGGTGGTGAAGCTGACGACGGTGCTCCATGCGCTGAGGGTGTTCTGGTCGCAGACGCCCTGGACGTAGACATCGTAGTCGGTGTCGTAGTCGAGGTTGGACAGCGTGATGGGGCTCGAGGTGGCGTTGACGGTGATGCCGCTGCCGTGTGCGAAGCCGCGCGGACCGTACTCAAGCGTGTAGCTGAGGTTGCCGGTGTTGGCTGTCCAGCTGATGGTGGCCGAGTTGCCGGCCACAACTGCGCTCACGTTGGTGGGAGCCTCGCAAGGCACGCCGCCCGAAGGAGTGGTGACGGTGATGGAAGCCCAGTTTTCGCTCTGCCAGTCGGTGCCACAGACGGCACGGACGAGGAAGTCGTACTGCATGTCGTCGACTAGGCCGTTGATAGTATAGGTGTTGAGCGTGGTGGTGATGGTAGTGCCGGTGCCCTGGTCGAAGCCGCGGTAGCCGTACTCGATGATCCACTGCTGGGCCATCGGGTCGGCAGTCCAAGTGAGGGTGACGCTGTTGGGATGGAGGTCGCTAGAGGTGAGTCCGGTCACGTCGGGGCAGACGGCGGTGGTGAAGGTGATGGTGTCGCCCCATTCGCCTACGATGTTGTGTGCCGAGCCGCAGAGCGGACGGATGGCAGCGTTGTAGGTGGTGTTGGCCGTGAAGCCGCCGACGGTGGCAGGATGTGCGCTAACGGTGTAGATACTGTCGATGCCGCCGCTATACCAGACGTGGACATCCCACATGGTCTCGTAGCCGAAGGGCACCCAGTCGAGGGTGGCGGTGGCGTTGGTGACGGCAGTGACGGTGAGGCTGTCGGGAGCGAGGCAGGGCAGGCTGTCCGTGAGGAAGCTGCCAATGACCCAGTCGCTATAGCCGAGGCTGTCAGCGTTGCAGTCCTGACGCACGCGGAAGGTGTAGTACGTAGCGGGCTGCAGGCCGGTGAAGGTGTAGGTGTTGCCAGTGACGTGGATGTCGGTGGCAGGCCAGTTGGGTGCCGCGCTCTCCTTGTAGTTCACCTCATATTCGGTGCCTTCGCCAGTCCATGTGACGGTGGCATTCTCGTATGTGTGCGAAACACCGGTGATGACAGGCTGGCGGCAGCCGGCTGCGCCGCAGGAATAGAAGCGTATATTGCCAACAACGTTGTCAAAATCTGAGTAAGCGTCGGTGGTGGCAATGCTGAGTGAGTTGATGTGGTTGAACGCAGAGTCGTCGTTGTAGATGACCACCGACTTGTAACCGCTGGTAGAGTGTCCTTCAAATTCGGCCGAGCAACTCCATGAGCCGTGGCGACGGTTGATAACGAACAGGATGTTGCTGTGGCCGTCCCACGTAAAGGTGGTATCGAGTCCCACTACCTGCCAGTTGTCGTTGGTGAAGTTGCAGTTGGCATTGTGCAGCACCTGCACGAACTGGTGGTTGGAATCGGGTCGGATGACATCGTTTGAGAACGTGCTCTCGCTGATGTTGGCCATGTAGATGTCGATGCCGTTGAAGTAGTTGCCATAATCGGAAGCCGAGTTGTATGGCTTGAAGCCGAAAGCCGTGATGTCACCGTCGAGCGAGGCCAAGTAGGACGAGTCGATAATCATCTGGTTGTAGCTGTAGTTGTAGCAGCTGTAGCCGATGGGGCCGTAGTTGGTGTAGTCGGTAACAGAGGTGCTGTCCCAGTTCTCAGCTATGCTGATGTTGTCGCACATGGCGGTCTGGAGCGTGATGCGGCTCCAACTGCCGGTGTCGGCACCTCCGTTGCAGATGCTGCGGACACAGACATCGTAGTTGGTCAGACCCGTGAGACCTGTGATGACGGCACTGTTGGTGTAGGTGGTGAGGAAACTGCCCGAGGGTATGAATCCGGGAGCGCCGTAGGCCACTTCATAGTAGTCGGCACCGTTGGTATCCCAAGTGACGGCCAACTGGACGTCGGATTGGGGAACACTGGGGTCTTGACGCAGGTTGGTGATGCGGCAGTAGGCCGTGATACAAGTGACGTTGATGCTGAAGCCGTCGTAATAGACCGACCCGTCGGTGTGGAAATGGACGGTGATGGGACCGCTAGAGGAAATGAAGGGGCCGAAGGTCTGGTATGAGCTCACTCCATAGTCGTTCCACAGTTCGGTGCCACTGGTGCCGATACCATCGTAGATGCGAATCCAGTCAAACGAACTCTCAGTGTAGGAGGAGCCGCTGACGCTGACAAGGTTGTTGGGAGCATCAGGCATGATGATGACATAAGAATCTTGGTTGCCAGTGTAGTATGCCCCATTGGGACCGCCTTCGTCATAGATGGCACCGCCGCACATGTAGAGCGTGTCGGTCATATTGGCACGCATGTTCCAGCTGCCGGGGACGGCGAGCAGGACATCGGACCACTCCGAGGTGTCGCCCACGCCGCAGATGCTGCGCACGTAGAAGTAATAGTTGACACCACCAGTGAGGCCTGTGACAGTGAGAGGACGGTTGGTAACAATCGAGTCGCCCGTGGGGGTGGCTGTGGCACTAGTCTCAACGGCAAGCTCCCATTCGGTCGCGCTATTGCGCTCGTTCCAGGTGAGGGTGATGCTGGTGGAAGTATTGCTGGTGCTGGTCAAGTTGCTGGGTCGCGAGCAGGTCGGAGCAGCTTCGATATGGAAGTCGTCGACATAGGCATACCACGAACTGCTGGGACGGTCGGCCTTGATGGCGGGATAGTAGCCCTGGCCGGTAAAGCTGGTGAAGGGCACCTCTATCTCCGTCCAGTCGGTCGAAGTGAGCGTAATCGTGTCGATACCTTGGAAGGTGGTGATGTCGGTCGGGTCGCGCATGATACCAATCTTGAAGACGGGCACATAGCTGGAGCTGCTGGGCTTGGCCCAGAAACGCACCTGCAATGTGTTGATGGGATAGATAGTGGTATCGATACCGGGCAGCACTACGCACTGGTAGTCGCCATAACTGCCGGTGGTGGTAGTGTTGTACCAGTAGAGACCCTTGGTGCCGCCACCGTGGCTGTAGCTGCTGCTGCTGCTCACGTAGGGGTAGCCGCCGTAGCTGGTGCCGTTGTTGAGGTGGTTCCAGCAGGGGATGAAAGCCGAGCCTGTAGTACTGGAGCCAGTAGCACAGCTCTCCAGATCATCGCTCCAAGGAATGACAGTGAGGAGGCCGCATTCGGTGCGGAACATTACCGAACCGTAGTAGGAAGTATCGGAGCAGGACGAACCCACACGCACCTGATACTGGGTGTTGGGGCTCAAACCCATGATGGTATAGTTGGTCGTGCCAACAGCAGTCGCTGCGGAAGTCCACGACGAGGTACCCACCACGCGGTAGTCGATATCCCAAGCCGACTCGGTATGGCCGGGTATCCACGACAGCGAAGCCGACGTAGAAGTGAAGCTGTCAACCACTACGTTGGGGGCTGCGCAGGTGGCCAGTTCGAGGCAGTCGCCGCCACCGCTCAGCAGACGCATGTTGCTGCGCCAGTTAGAGGTGGTGGTCGACGTTCCCATGTTGCCGGGGCCGTAGGGCGTGTCGTTATTATTGGTACGCAGGCACGAACCCGATGTCGGAACATGATATCCAAACACGTGGCTTGTGGTTGCATGAGTGCCGCTGTTGTTCACAATGCCGATAACCATGTTTCTGACACCATCCCAATGGAAGTTGCCACGGTTAAACTGGAAGTAGTTCCATCCCGAAGTCGGGCAGTTCAGCGGTCCCACATACACCAGCTGCAGGCTGTCGTAAGGTATGAAGTTGGGGCTGGGAAGTGTCGTCACCGAGGTATGGGCCAGATAGATGGAGCAGTTGGTTATCTGCGTCAACGGCTGTTCATACATATATTGGAAACCGACAGCATTAATCATGGTAGGAGACGTAAAGGTGATTTCCGATGTACGAATCAGGTGCTGGCAATAGCTGTAGTTATATTCTTCGTTGACAGGCATGTAGTAGGTTCCTGTCGTGCCGTCGGTTCCGACAGCGGTCGATTGGACAGGTCCGCTACTAGCGGTGTCCCACTGCAGGCAGGGGAACGCCAGAGTGCTGAAATTGTATACGCTGGCAGCTCCCGGTGTGCCACCGCAATCCACCGCCACCGAGATGGTGTACGATGTGTCGGGTGTCAGGCCGTTCAGTATGAGTGAGGTGCTGGAGGTGGTGAGGGTGGTGGCTCCCACCAGGCTGTCGGCGGCATAGCCGTATTGGACTATGTAGTTTGATGGGGTAACGCCCAGCAGCGTATCATAGTCCCACGACACACGGGCATTCGACACGGTGGCCTGGACAGAGAGGTGCTCGACATCGGGGCAGGTGGGCATTACCTCCAACGTGAAGTCGTCGACGTAGGCATACCAGCTCGATGTGGGACGCACGGCACGCAGTGCCACAAACTGACCGTAACCGGTATAGGTACCCAGCGGGACAGTGTACTCCGTAAAGGTGGTACTGGTACCAATCGGCACATTTCCCACCACAGTGAAGGTGCTCGCATCGTTCGGGTCGGTCATCACGCCCACTTGGAAGGAGGGGCTGTAGCTGGTGCTGCTCGAACGGGCCCAGAACGACAGTTGCAATGTGTTGATGGGATATATGTCTGTGTCGACATTCGGGAGAACCACAATCTGGTAGTCGCCATACGAGCCGGTGGTAGTGGTGTTATACCAATACAGACCCTTGTTGCCGCCAGGCGTGTGGTTGTACGTGCTGCTGCTGCTCACGTAGGGGTAGCCGCCATAGCTGGTGCCGTTGTTCAGATGATGCCAGCAGTAGGCGAAGGGACTGCCCGTACTGCTGGTGCCGGTGGGTGCCGACTCAAAGGTCTCGGTAAAGGGCAGGCTGTCAATAGACGTGCAGAGGGTGCGGACACTGACCACGGCAGGCAACGAAGTGTCACCTACATCGCACAGGGCGCGAACTCTGAAACTATAATCGGTGTTGGCCATAAGATTGTCGAACACAAAGAATGTGTCGGTTGTCTCATCCGACAGCGAGTCGCTTTCCACATACCAATTGAGCTCTGAGCCACCAGGAGTCCAAGCGATGATGACGCTGTCGCTCGTAATGTGGACACTCCAGGCTGTGGGCGAAGGACAGGTGTTGCGCGTAATACCCACATTGTCGATAGCCGTCGGGGGCTGGGTGCCGCCGCTGCCGTCGTTGGCCCAAGCAAACACCAGGTTGTAGACCGCCGGGCTTTCGATGCGGAAGGTACCCGTAGCCGTGCGCCAGCTGGAGCTGGACGCCAGAGTGCGGGGAGAGCTGAAGTTCTCGGTCAGTTCGATAAAGCCTGCCGGTGCAGTCCACGTGGAAAAGGCATAGGTGCCTGAGGCGGGGTTGTTGTTCTCCTCCCACTGGTAGCCTGCGGGAGAGAGGAACACGCGGGTGAAGTCGTAGTAGTGGCTCTCGCCCTGGCCGCGCCAGTCGTAGGTGTAGGAATACTCGCCCGTGTCGGTAAAGTCGATGGTACGGTAGGCGTAGGCATACGAGATTGTGCCCGTGCTGTAGGCGTTGCTCGTGCCGCCGTCGTTGGAGATGTAGAGGCTCTTGCCGCCACCGTTGTTCACCGCCGAGTCGACCACCCAGATGTTGGTCTGGTTGCCGTTCAGCAGTTCCCAGCCGTTGGTACCGTCGCCTTCAAAGTCGCAGAAGAACGGCGTCGTTGCGGGCGATGCCGCCAAGGTGCTCGCCAGCAGGAAGCGGTTTATGCTCGTATCGCCGTCGCAGTCGGCATGCAGATAGATGTAGTAGCTGTGCGCGCTGTCGAGACCGTACAGCGTATGGGTGGTGGTGGTAGGATATTCGATATTGGCCGCCCCTGTGCCAGGCACAAAGTCCACCGTGTCGTACTCCAGCACCCACTGCGTCGCCGAGCCCATCTCCGTCCACGAAATGGTGACCGAGTTGAGCGTGGCGTCGGTCTGGGTCAGCTCCGACGTGCGGGGGCATGGAGGAATCTCCTCCAGCGTGAAGTCGTCCACGTAGGCTGTCCACGACGCGCGGTTGGCGCGTACTGCCACAAAGCGTCCGTCGCCGCTATAGAGGCTCAGCAGCGACTCAAACTCCTGCCAGTTGGTGCTGTTGCCCACCTCGATAGTGTCGAGATACTGGAAGGTGCTGATGTCGTCGGGGTTGCTCATCACGCCCACATACAACACGGGGTTGTAGCTGGTGCTGGACGACTTGGCCCAGAACCTCATCTGCAGGGTGCGGATGGGATAGATGTCGGTGTCCACGCCGGGTAGCACCACTACCTGGTAGTCGCCATAGGTACCCGTGGTGGTAGTATTGTACCAATAGAGGCCCTTGCTGCCGCCGGGGGTGTGGTTATAGGTGCTGCTGCTGCCCACATAGGGGTAGCCGCCGTAGCTGCTGCCGTTGTTCAATCGGTTCCAGCAGTTCACAAAGTCAGTGCCCGTCGTGCTCGTGCCCGTGGCTGCCGACTCGAAATCATAGAAGAAAGGCATCGAGTCGAGATACGAGCAGGGGGTATGCACCATTACCGAGCGGAACGTGCTGGTGTCGCCCGATTGGCAGATTCCGGCCACCCGCGCCGTATAATAGGTGTTGGGAGAAAGACTCGCAAAGGAGATGGAGTCGGTGTATTCAACGTTATTGTAGATAAGGTTATTGCTGCTGTCCAACTGCACCACCCACGAAGTGGCATCGGTGGTGTCGGTCCAGGCAATGTCAAAACCATGCAGGCCGAGGTTGCTCACCCGAATTTCGATGGGTCTGGGGCAAGTGACGACAGGACGGACGAACTGGTAGTAGCGGTTGACACCATGCCAAGTGCTGTAGGTAGTAGCATGGGCACCGGTGCAATAGATGGGCGCATGGGTCGAAGGATTGAGGATGATGATATCATCCGAAGTCTCCGCCAATCCCGTCTGGAAGCTGCTGGGAGTGGTTCCCGGCGCGGTGGGGCCATACACGATGACCACCTTCGAAGAGTCCTCGTGCAGCTGCACCTGCCACTTCACATCGCCGGCATAGCTGCTGCCGTAAGTGTAGGAAAGCGCAAACTCGCACACAAACACACGGTTAGGAGCCGTGCCCGTCAGCTGGTAGCGTACATAGCCGTTGCTGCCCGTGCTCATGTCGCGGGCAATGCCGCATATCTTGGGCAGGGACGTAGTGTAATAGCTCGACGTAAACTGGCCGCCGGTAGTGGTGGTGACTGTCGCCGACGAACCCAGTTTGAAAATACCGTTCGAGCTGACGGAAAACTGGCTGTAGGAACCGTTCCCAAAGGGGAATGTGAACCCTAAGCTGAAGACGCTCGAAGCCGCATCATCCTGATAGGATGTCCATACGTTGGTAGGACTACTCAGCGTAATCCATCTCGACGCATCCACTCCTGTCGAGAATTCGTACTCCGACAGCATCTGAGCCTGCGTTACCCATGGCACGACTATCATCGACACCATGAGTAGAAGCTTTTGTAAGTGTTTTTGCATAACAAATACGTTTTTTGATTAATAATAAGGTTAACTATATATTTTTTCTCAATTCAATAACAATCACTATATTATTCCTCAATTCAATAACAATCACTATATTATTTCTCAATTCAATAACAATCATTTACACCACTTCTCCAACGCCCAGTCTGTCGCACAAACAGATTTGCAAAAATAAAACTTTTTTTCCTCATAATTTATTTATCAGACACACCACCCCTCATTTTTAACATTTTTTACATCTTTTTCCTCCTTTTCTCCCAAATCACGCCCCGTTACGCCCTCCGCCAATCCGCCTGCCTCTCTCATATCTTCGCTCCTTATTGGGTACTTCAATGCTCCTTTGTCGCTCTTAGGAGCGAATAACTACTTCCCATCAGGCGGCGAAGAATCTATGTCTCGCGGGAGTCACGTGGGCAAAAAGAGGGTTGGCAGCCCATTGCGGGGCGGTAGCGTTGTCTTTTTAGAGGACTTCAAAAAAGATTACACCCATTTTAACTCCCTTTGAATTAACAGAGCCCATCAAAAAATTATTTTTTAACAAACGTGAGGATGCAATAAAGAGAAAAGAATGGCGTTATTGAAGACAGATAATAGGATGGGACGGATGTTCGAATTATCTGAAAGTCCGATAATCTGAACATCCAAATATCTGAAAATCTGAATATCCGAAAATCAACAACAGATGGTTTCGTATCGTAAAGAGACGCTGGACAACGGATTGCGGGTGCTGCTGCACCGCGACGACACCACACCTCTGGTGACGGTGAACCTACTTTATTGTGTGGGCTCGCGCGACGAGCGCAGCGACCGCACCGGCTTCGCACACCTGTTTGAGCACCTCATGTTCGGCGGCACACGACGCTACCCCGACTACGACCGCGTGGTGGACGAGCTGGGCGGCGAGAGCAACGCCTTCACCAACAACGACTACACAAACTACTACCTCACCCTCCCCGCGCAACACCTGCAGCAGGCCCTACGGCTGGAGGCCGACCGTATGCGCGGCGAGTGGGAGATGGAGGGCGATGGCTGGAATGTGCTGGAAGTGCAAAAACGCGTGGTGACGGAAGAGTACAACCAACGCTACATGAACCAGCCCTACGGCGACGTGTGGATGCTGCTGCGGCCGCTGTGCTATAAGAGCCACCCCTACCGCTGGTGCACTATCGGGGCGGACATACGCCACGTGCAGGAGGCGACGGTGGAGGACGTGCGCGAGTTTTTCGACCGCTACTACCGCCCCTCTAACGCCATCCTCGCCATCGCGGGCAATATCGACTGCCACCAGACTCTGGATTGGGTGCAGCAGGAGTTTGGCACCGTCCGTCGCCCCAACGAAGGGACATCGGAGGTACGACGGAGCTACGACGAACCTCCGCAAACCGAGGCACGACGGCTGGAGGTGCGGCGCCAGGTGCCCAACAACGCGATGTATATGGCATGGGTGATGTGCGACCGCTGGGCGGCGGACTACTACGTGTACGACATGATTAGCGACCTGCTGAGCAACGGGCACTCGTCGCGCCTCTACCAACGGCTGGTGCTGGAGGAGCACCTTTTTGTCGAAATCAACGCCTACATCACGGGCGACTTGGACAAGGGACTCTTCGTGGTGAGCGGCAAGCTGTGCGACGGCGTAGGTTTCAGCCAAGCCGAACGCGCCATTGAAGAGGAAATCGGCAAACTGCAGCACACACCCGTCGGCGACCACGAGCTGGAGAAGGTGGCCAACAAGTTCGAGAACACCTTCGTCTACTCGCAATACAAGGCTGCCGACCGTGCGCTGAGCCTCTGCTACTACGAGATGATTGGCCATGTGGAGCTGGTGGACAGCGAGCCCGAATGCTACCGCCGCGTTTCAGCCGACGACATACAACGTGTGGCACAAAGGCTCACGCCCGAACGATGCTCGACACTGGAAATCAAGAAATGTGAATTGTGAATGGTGCGGCAGCTACTCTAACCTCTAACCCCTAACCTCTAACCTAAATAATGTTTAAAGAGTTTATCAAAGACGGATTGAGCTATCTGGGAGACAAAATCTCCTCCATACCCTATAAGGATATAGCACGGAAGATAATCCGCTTTATCGGCGACCTGCTGCACCGCACGCTGTTCACCGTGCTGCTGCCCAAGAAGTACCGCACGCTGACCAAACAGCAGATATACACCATCATCTTCAAGTCGGACACCCCCGCGGGCAAGAAGTTCGACATCTGGCTGCTGATACTCATCGGGGCCAACATCGTCACCATCATGCTGGAGAGCATGGCAGGGACGGCACGCTGGTTCTCGTTGCTGATGCGGGTGCTGGGATGGGGCTTCACCATCCTGTTCACCTTCGAGTACTACCTGCGCATCTACTGCCTGAAGCGGCCTTGGAAATACATCCTGTCGCTGTTCGGCATCATCGACTTCCTCTCCATCTTCCCCGCCTACCTCAGCCTGCTGTTGCCCGCTGCCTCCACACTGTCGGTGCTGCGCCTGATGCGGGTGCTGCGCATATTCCGCATCTTCAAGATGCAGCGTTTCTTGGACGAGAGCCGTTTCCTTATCAACGCCCTGCAGCGTAGCGCGGTGAAGATACTGATATTTATGCTTTTCGTATTCGTCATGGCCATCATCCTCGGAGCCACCATGTACGGCATCGAGGGCAAGGTGAATCCCGCCATCTCCACCATCCCCGAGGGCATCTATTGGGCCGTGGTGACCATCACCACGGTGGGCTATGGCGACATTGCGCCCGTGACGCACACCGGACGCTTTATATCGCTGCTGGTGATGCTGCTCGGCTATGCCATCATCGCCGTGCCTACGGGCATCGTGGCTGGCGAGACCATCGTAGAGCACAAGCAGCAACGGTTCCACCGCCATAGGAGTCGGGAACAGAAGACAACCACGACGGCCGAGCCAGAGAAGACAACTGTGGCAACCAGGTCAACTGAGATAACAGGGACGACCGACACGGTCGGGTTCTCGGAAGAAGACTATCAGCCCCGCCCCACCCGCAAGACGTGGGACGACGACCCCGGCGCAAGGATACGTCCTGAAGACCTGCTGTAATGAATTAAAAATTAAAATATATAGATACGTCGTGCATCAGCCAAATTATTTTTTTATTCCCCAGATGTAAGATTTCGGCACTTTGCGCGTCATTATAATAGTAAAAATTAAATATCGTGAATGGTGAATCGAGAATGGACATTACCTTTCACAAAACCAATTCACAATTCACAAATCAATTCACAAAACCAATTCACAATTCACAAATCAATTCACAAAACCAATTCACAATTCACAAATCACAATTCACTAAAAATAAATATGAGAAAAACCATTATCCTACTGCTGCTGGGGCTGATAGCCCACACGGGATGGGCACAGCACACAGTGAGCGGCACTATCACCGATTCCAAAACAGGCGAGACCCTGATTGGTGCCACCGTCTTCGACACCGTTTCGAAAAAAGGCACCGTTACCAACCAACACGGACGCTACACCCTCACCCTAAAGGAAGAGAAGGCGGTCATCCGCGTTTCGTTTGTGGGCTACGAAACACAATACCACCCGCTGACGATGAGTCAGAACCACCGACTGGACGTGAAACTGCATGGGTCGGTGATGCTGCAGGAAGTGACGGTGCGTGGCGAACGCATCCAACATGTGGAGAGCTCGCAGACCAGTGTGGTCGAGCTGCCCGTGGAACAGGTGAAGGCCGTGCCGGTCATCTTTGGCGAGACCGACGTCATCAAGGTGGTACAGCTGCTGCCTGGTGTGCAGAGCGGTGCGGAAGGCATGTCGGGCATGTATGTGCGCGGTGGCGGCCCCGACGAGAACCTGTTCCTGCTCGACGGTGTGCCGATGTACAACGTGAACCACCTAGGAGGCTTCTTCTCGGCATTCAACAGCGACGCAGTGAAGAATATCAGCCTCTACAAAGGCAGTTTCCCCGCCCATTTCAGCAGCCGGTTGAGCAGTGTGCTCGACATCACCACCAACAACGGCAACGACAAGGAGTATCACGGCGGCTTGAGCGTGGGACTTATCTCCGCCAAGTTCAACGTGGAAGGTCCAATTGTAAAGGAGAAGACCACCTTCAGCATCTCGGGACGCCGCACCTACGGCGACTTGCTGATTCAGCCTATCATTTCCATCGTGGCAGCTACGGAAGGTCTCTCTGGCAGGACTAACGCCGGCTACTATTTCTACGACCTCAATGCCAAGGTGACACATAAATTCAGCGACCGCAGCCGCCTCTATGCCTCCTACTATATGGGCGACGACGCTCTGTATGCACGCTTCAAAGTGGGTAACGGCTATGTGGTGGACGAAAGCATGCGGCTGGGCTATAACTGGGGCAATATCGTGGGCAGCCTACGTTGGAACTACGAGCTCTCGCCCAAGCTTTTTATGAACGTGACCGGGGCCTACACCCGCTACCGCAACAACCTCAGCTTGTCGGAGCTGTCGGGACATCAGGCCTACGACAACACCGGACACCTCATCAACTATGGCGACACACTAACCATTCGCTTCAACTCAGGCATCGAGGACATTACTGCACGTGCCGACTTCGACTACGCCCCCACCCCCGACCATGCGATAAAATTCGGCGGACAGTACATCCACCACCTCTTCAAACCTGAGACCTCCAGCTTCCTTGAGTCCTTCAACTACCAAACCTCGCAGTACCGTTTCGACACCGTCCTTGGGCAGAGCCGCGTGGGCGCCAGCGAGCTGATGCTCTATGCCGAAGACGACTGGCGCATCAACGACAAGTTCAAAGTCAATTTCGGCTTGAACCTCACAGGTTTTGCCGTGCAGGACAAGTTCTACCCAAGCCTCCAGCCCCGACTGAGCGGACGCTGGCTTATCACCGACCGTCTGTCGGCCAAGGTGGGCTATGCCTATATGACACAATACCTGCACCTGTTGAGCAACAGCAGCATCAGCTTGCCCACCGACCTGTGGGTGCCCGTCACCGCACGCATCACTCCCATGACCTCGCAGCAGGTGGCGGCAGGTCTCTTCTACAACCTGATGGACATTGTAGACCTTTCCGTCGAGGGCTATTATAAATACATGGACAACCTGCTCGAATACAAGGACGGTGCCTCGTTCTGGGGTAGCTCGCAAGGCTGGGAAGACAAGGTGTGCATGGGCCGTGGATGGTCGTACGGCATCGAGTTCCTTGCTCAAAAGAATATTGGCAAGTTCACTGGCTGGATTGGCTACACTTGGAGCCACGCCGACCGCCTCTTCGACCGTCCCGGTCAAGAGCTGAATGGCGGCAGAGTGTTCCCAGCCAAGTATGACCGCAGGCACGATGTGAGCCTCGTCGCCACCTACAAGTTCACCGACAAAATCGACGCCAGCATCAGCTGGGTCTTCTCCAGCGGCAACGCCGCCACATTGGCAATGCAGGAATTCGACGCCATTGAGCACACGTCCGACGAGTATTATTACGGCCTGACACCCTACATCAGCAGCCGCAACAATTACCGCCTGCCCAACTACCACCGTATGGACGCAAGTGTCAACTTCCACCGCGACCTCAAGCGCGGCCATCGCACCATCAACATCAGTGTCTACAACCTCTACAACCGAAAGAACCCATACTTGGTATATCAAGGGTCTGACTATAGCTGGCTGGTCGACGGCTATGGCGAAACCAAATACCTGAAACAGCTCTCGCTCTTCCCCATCATCCCGTCTATTAGTTACACATGGACTTTTTAAATTGAAAGTTGAAAATTGAAAATTGAAAATTTGCTGACATATCAACATATCAACACATAACATAACTCGAATCATGAATAAAAGAGTTTTTCCCTTCATATTAGCCACCTTGGTAACCTTGGGCTTCTCCTCGTGCGAGAAAATCATAGAATTTAACGGCGAAGTTACCGACCCATACCTTGTGGTCATATCCAAGCCCCAAGCCGACAGCACCTGGATGCTGCGCGTGTCGCAGAGCCGTTTCTTCCTCAGCAATGCCGAGGTTCCCGCTATCGACAACGCCCAAGTGATTGTCGCCGTCAACGGCAACGAGAGTACCGCCTCCAGCGAAGGCGACGGAATGTACAACACCGGCATCGTGCCACAACCAGGCGACAGCCTGAGCATACGCGTCATATCACCCCACCTGGGCGAAGTGAGTGCCGGCTGCCGCATACCCCAACGGCCTGTGGTGTCGGACTTCACCATCGAATACGACACTACCATGAACGAACACTGGTGGACCGACATTGACGACAGTGTCCATGTCAATGGTTACGTCGAAGGCGACATCAAATTGCACTTCAAACTCCACGACCCCTCCGAAGAGCGAAACTATTACATGGTGCGTCTTGCCACCAAGACATGGGGGAGTTGGCAATACAGCTATATTACCATCGATGACGACATTCTTTTCGACATTGATGCCACCAACGAGGTGTTCGACCTATACGAAGAGGAAGACAACAGTGGCAACGCCATCAGCTTCACCGACGAACGCATCAACGGCAACGCCCACCCTATCACCATCAGTGTTTATATCGGACATGTCTCTCCGAACACCTATTTCGACACCCCCGACCAAGAGCTTGAACTCTCTCCCACCCGCTTAGAAGTCTATGCCATCAGCCGCGACCAATACCTGTACACCAAGACCCTCAAAGCCGCCAACAACTACGACGGCTTCATGCAGGTGATCTCAGAGCCTGTGCAGGTGCACACCAACATCGAAGGGGGCATCGGCATACTGGGAGCCTCGTCCAAGGTGGTCATCAACGTCTTTGAATAGCCACATGCCACGCATCCTCGTCACCGACAAGACCCACTCCGTGCTGCAGCAGACACTGGAGGCTGCAGGACATGCGGTAGTGGTGGACACCACCGTCTCCTACGACAGCCTCCTAGAGCAGATAGGGCAATACGAGGCGTTGGTGGTGCGCAGCAAGATTAATATCGACCGCCACATCCTCGACCACGCCCGCCACCTGCGCTGTATAGGGCGTGTGGGTGCCGGCATGGAGACAATCGACGTGGACTACGCCGAAAGCCTGGGCATCCGCTGCCTCAACTCGCCCGAAGGCAACCGCGACGCGGTGGGCGAACATGCCCTAGGACTACTCCTTGCCCTGATGGACAACATAGCCCGCGCCGATGCCGAAGTGCGGCAAGGCCTATGGCAACGCGAAGCCAACCGAGGGCTGGAAATCAAGGGACGCACCGTCGGCATCATCGGCTTCGGCAACATGGGCAGCGCCTTCGCCCAACGGCTGCAAGGCTTCGAATGCACCATCATTGCCTACGACAAGTACAAGCCCACCGGCTATGCCCCCGCCTATGTTCAGGAGGCCACCCTTGCCGAGCTACAGGAGCGTGCCGAGGTGCTGAGCCTCCATGTGCCGCTCACCCCCGAAACACACCACATGGTCGACCGCCACTTTATCCAACACTTCAGCCACCCCTTCTACCTCATCAACACCTCGCGCGGTGCGGTGGTAAACACACCCGACCTAGTCGAACAGATGGAGAGAAAACACATTCTCGGTGCCGCCCTCGACGTGATTGAATACGAAGACATGAGCCGTGACGGCCTCGACCTCGAGCACCTGCCTTCCGCCTTCCAAGATCTGATTGACTCGCCTCGCACCGTCCTCACCCCCCATGTGGCAGGCTGGACGGTCGAATCGCGCTTTAAGCTTGCCAAGGTACTGGCAGACAAAATTGTTCATACACTCTCCCATTAACGCCATATAGATATGCTAATCGTCAAAGACTGCATCGTTTCCGAAGACATCGCCGACCAGTGTTTCTGCTGCGACCTTGCCCAATGCAAAGGCCAGTGCTGTGTGGAAGGCGACTGCGGAGCCCCCCTGCTCGAATCCGAGATACCCATCCTTGAGCGCATCCTCCCCTCTGTCGAACCCTACATGACCCAAGAAGGGCTTGAAGTGGTCCACAGCCAAGGCGTGTCGGCACTCGACAACGCTGCCGAGCCCTGCACCCCGCTAGTCAACGACCGCGAATGCGCATACGTGGCGTGGGGAGAAGACGGCACCGCCTTCTGCGCCATCGAACAGGCCTACCGCGACGGCAAGATTGACTGGCCCAAACCCGTCAGTTGCCACCTCTACCCCCTCCGCGTGGACGAATACGGCGAATTCAAGTCCATCAACTACCACCGCTGGGACGTGTGCCGCTGCGCCGTCGGCAAAGGCAAGGAATGCGGCGTGCCCCTCTACCAATATCTCCGCGAGCCCCTCATCCGCCGCTTCGGCGATGATTGGTATGAGGAACTGCTGGAGCAGTGTGCCATGTTCAAAGCACGCTAGACTCTCGACACGAAGAAAATTTAACAGCCTGAACAATATTTTTCGGCAAGAAGTGTTATTGCATCATCATGGATAAGGAAATAAGAAAACACTATGCCATCGTTTGGTGGCTGATGGGCGCGATACTGGTCATCGACCAGATGGTCAAAATTTGGGTAAAAACACACATGCATATCGGCGAGGATATTCCGCTGATAAGCAATTGGTGTCTGCTCCATTTTGTCGAAAACGAGGGCTTTGCCTTCGGAATGAAACTGGGCGGCAGCGCAGGCAAGATTATCCTCACACTGTTCCGACTGGTGGCATCTGCTGCACTGCTATGGTTCTTGATATACAAGGTAAACCGCGGTATGCGTAAGCCATTAGCCGTGTGTCTAGGGCTGATTGTGGTAGGTGCTGTGGGCAACTTGATAGACAGCTGCTTCTACGGCCTGATATTCAATGAGAGCTACTACAACGTGGCCCAGATGTTCCCACCTGAAGGAGGGTACGCACCACTGCTGCAAGGACGGGTGGTGGATATGTTCTACTTCCCACTGATTGACACGGTGTGGCCCACATGGGTGCCTTTTGTGGGCGGCAGACCGCTAGTATTCTTCAACGCTATATTCAATGTGGCAGACTCTGCCATCACAATTGGTACTATTTGGTTAATCGTCGACCAGCTATTTTTTGCAAAAAAGGAGGAAGAAGATACCATTTTGCAGACCTCCGACACCCCCATAGACGAAAAATAATAGCCTAGGAAACCAGCACGTTGCATTTTTTTTGAAAAAATATTTTGCTGATTAAAAAAAATGTAGTACTTTTGCACCCGATTTCGAGAGAGAAATTGATGGCGTTGTAGCTCAGTTGGTAGAGCAGAGGACTGAAAATCCTTGTGTCACTGGTTCAATTCCAGTCAATGCCACAAAAAAAAGAAAGGGAAGCAATA
>JAEEGJ010015009.1_pt1 | contig 18200 bp, 14 predicted proteins | sample 8958761 | NCBI WGS metagenome assembly JAEEGJ01 (sample SAMN16246546, study PRJNA631951) | gut metagenome | biome: gut microbiome; feature: rumen; material: RS-attached | host: Bos | place: Iran: Karaj | collected 2018-10
GAGGATGTGCGTTTCAAGCTTGCGATTCTATGGAAGAGATAGTTCTTCCAGACACCCTCACCCATATAGGATGTATGGCGTTCCATCAATGTAGCTCGCTAAAGCATATTGTAATACCGAAAAATGTCAGGCATATTGATTCTGCTGCATTCTGCAATTGCCCCAATGTTGTAATAGAGAGCCGTTCATCCCGTTTTGTCGTTCAGGATGGCTTTTTGATTGACAGCAAGCGTAAAACACCGTTCCATTACTTTGGCAAAGAAAAAGTTGTGACTATGCCAAAGGGAATCGTCCGAATTGATTGGCCCGTGTTCTCAGATTCTGATGTGGAGGAAGTCACAATTCCCGACACGGTTACAACTTTGGGTTTTAGGGCATTTAACAATTGCCACTCGTTGCGAAAGGTAATGTTGCCTTCAACAATCAAAGAAGTAGTCGGATGGACATTCACATATTGCGAATCATTGTGTGAAATATGTGTTCCAAAAGGATGTAAAGAAGCCTATCAAACAATGATGCAAGAAGCTGTCGCCCAAGCTAATAATGAAGTAGAAAGTATGCTTTCTTACCGTGTTTTTAGGAGATTGAATCTTGACAAATATAAAAATCCGGAAGAATATTTGTCGGCATTGCTGCCCGTAAAGTATTGGGATTTGCTGGTTGAAGTTTGAAGCAATTCCTATTTTCTACTATAATTTACTACATTCCATTGAGCATCGGCAGAGGTGCGATAGTTTTGTAGCCGTTATTAAGAAAATGGCAGCCATGAAAAACAAGCACCCCATCTGGACGAAACTTGACTGGCGTGGCCCTCGACCGCTCACGCTCCGCGAACTCATCATGAAAAGCAATTTCGACACCATGATGGACATCATCATTGCTTTCGACCCCAAGATGAGCCATCTGAGAGGAGCTTTTCTGAGGGCTGTCCACTGCATCAGGGACATAAAGGTGAAGCCGCATGACGAGGATTATATCTTGGCAAAATACGACCATCAGTATGACTTGCCTTACATCGGCGTTCTGGAGGGAACGGGATGGCATGATTGTTTGGGCTATCCTGTGAAAAGAGCCAAAGACCTGAAATGCACCGACACGACACTGGCAGCTGTTTGCCTTTGGCACCTTACTTTCTACGGCTATACTCCCGAAGAACAGCGAGCCAATTTCGAGCGAGAGAATGAAGAGCTTGAAAGGCAGCGGCGTAACGATGAACTGTATTTGGCCGATGACATCTATACCGACGAAGAAATCAAGGAATCCGCTTGGCTTGGCTATTCAAGGGTGAGGGATGAGGTACTGGAAAAACTGTTCACTCCAGAAGAAATCGCTGAAATCAAGAGAATTCACAAGAAAAGACTGGATGAAGAAAACGCAAGGATGGATGAGGCAGACGAAGAGGAAAGGAGACAACAGGAACAAGAGGCTGCCCTGAAACTGGAGCAGAGGAAACAAGCCGAGCGGGAAAGACGGGAGGAATGGTATCGCAAACACAGAAAAAGCAGACGGAATCAACCTAAAAAGAAACGTCATGGAAAGCACAATTGAAAGCACGAAAGTCGAAGTAATCTGGGCGCAAGAAACAGAAAGCGAAAGCAGCTTGGGGAAGTATCTGAACAAATTTGTTGTCCCTGGGTATCTATACATTGTCGAGCAGGTTCCCGACTTGATGGCATCTTGTCTTTACAATATCACTAAACCTATGCTGGTGTTCTCTTCAAAAGCATGTGGCGGACAGCTTCTCATGGATGCTGCGGAAAGCGAAATAAAAATCAATATCTCAAAACTAAAAGACAATGATACTTACACTTCAGCCAAAGAGATGATTGTTTGCAAGAAGCTGGGTGAATTGGAAAAGAAGCCAATTTGGATTGATGACAGCGAGAAGCTTATGGCGGTTAATCTGTATGCCCGCTGCGAAAAACTGAGGATGGACCATGATCTACAGGTTGTTCTGTTGGATGATTACCAATTTCTGGTTGACGACTATTTTCAGGAGATTTCTGATGAACTGAGACTTACTATGCTTCAAAAATTGGTTGAAAAAATGGGCATCGCCGTGATTGCTCAAAAATGTCCGATTGACGAAACCCAAGAAGGAAACAAGGGCAACGCTTTAGAGCCAGTTTTCCATAATAGATGGTGGGATGATACACCAAAACGCGAACAAAACAATTCACTCTTTGACTATTGGGAAGCATAAAATACACAGAAGGAGAAATCCTGTTCTTTATCTTTGGTGAAACTTGCGTAACTTTGCGCCCATGAAGAAGAAAAAAGAGCCTTACTTGGATCTGTACCCCGAACTGACTTTGGAAGAGTTCCGGCAGTTGTGTTACATTGCCTATTTTGGCGAAGTAAACAACTATAACAGGGCTACTGAATACTATTGTAAAAAGTTCAAAATCAGTATTCAAGAATTTAGGGCCACGGCACAAAAACTGACTTCTTTCGGTGTGCTGGAATTAACTTCTTTCGTTCATCCTCGGCATCATCTTAAAATATTAATGTGCCTGTCGAAACATTATCCGTCATGGGCCAAGGCGTTTAATACGTTGAGTTTCACGAATACCAGCACGGCTGAATACCTTTGGAATCTGGCCCAAAAACTGGTCAAGGACGATTTTGAGGGTGCTGCAAAACTGACACGGCCTTACATCGGAATTGGCGACAAACAGTTTAACTTGTTTCGCTATATCCAAGAACAGGCCGTCAGCAATGCACGGTATATGCGGCTACTTAACGGGGATGAACTTCAGCAAATGGTGGACGAAACCCTGCATGAGCTGTTCGCCAACGATGAATTGGGCGATGATTATCTTGGACCGCTGTCGGAGGCCATTCCCGCCGACAATGCCCATCACGACGAAATCATGGATGAAATCGCTGCTTTCCGATACTTCCTTTACGGAACGGCCTCAAAGCCAACGGGAAAGCCAACAATATGGTCGATGGCGGTCAAGGCGATGGGGCTGATGTACCAAGGCAAGCTTGACGATGCCTTTACCCAGTTCACCAAGGCCGTGAAGGTGGTGAAGAACCAAAAGGGAGCTTTCGCGTCACCCATGTTCAACTACGCTTTCGGAATACTCCTTTACCGACTGAAAAACAAGTACAAGGACAGCGAGACTTACCAACAATGGTTTGACAAATTCCGTCAGTCAAGCCGCATCCGTTTCAGTTCGGAGAACACAGGCCTCAACATCCTTTTGACATACATCGACAACGACATTGAAACCGTTAGGAGTAGCATCCTGCGGCAAATGAATCACCTGACCGATTTTCACAAGGACACTCTGTCGAGAACATGGAGATACCTCGTTTTCAATTTTTTCGGACTCGAAACAGGAGTATTGAACAGGCCATTACATTCGGCAAAGCTGTTGCAGCATGAACTGTCGGCGTATTTGCCCATCGGCCCAGTAGCCAAACAGCAGTTGGAAGAACTCTATGGTGGTCAGCCCCTGCTCAGTACGATTCGGAGAAAAGCACCTTGGGAGGTGCTGCTCAGCGGCATCGGAGACCAGATGAACCAGCATCAGCTTGGGCAAGCCAAGCGGGTGGTCTATTATGTGGACGGGAAGGACTTGCAGGCTGTGGTGGAACAAGTGCAAAGAGCTGACGGCACATGGCGCGAAGGACAACTGCTTTCCCTTTCTCAAATGGCAGATACGGGTTACGACTGTATGGATAGTTCAGATGTGGCCATAGCCATTAGGTTGGAAAAAGGGAGTCCAGCCCAAAAGGCCATAGATGTGTTGGTGCCGCAATTGGTCGGGACAGACCGTCTGATGCACGGACATCATTTTGACGGCAAGGGCGTTCCTGTCACCATCAACGAGGAAAAGCCATACCTCGAATTTAGGGGCGCGAGAGCATTCATCGAAATTCGGTCTAATGTCGCCTTGGACGCGACGGGTAAAGTGCCACATCATAGCGTGCGGTACGAATCAGAAGGATGTTATTCCCTCATTACTACCAATGCCTTGCAACGCGATGTGATGAAACGGTTTTTGCAGATGAAACGATTCCCTTCGTCGGCACTGATGAGCCTGCGGCGTACCATCGAAAGTTTGCACGGCATGATAGAGGTCCGTGAGAACCTTCTTGACGCATTGGAGGAACCCGCCGTGGAAAGTTCAGGAACCTTGGCCGTGAGGATTGTCCCCAACAAGATGGATTACAGTGTCAGCATTATGGCTACGGCTATGCCCGATGGAACTGCCCGATTCATTCCCGCCGAGGGCGATGAAACCGTTTATGACGAGGTGGAAGGCCTCACTCATTGTGTCCGTCGCAACCTGAACCTTGAGTTGTCCAATTACAAGCAACTTGCTGACTTTTTGGAAACTAACGCAAAGGCGGAATCAATCAACTATACGGACTTCAGGGTTTGGTCATCTGAAGGCTTGCTCCTTTTAATTGCCTTCATTTACGACCATCAAAACCAGTTCTTTGTGGAATGGCCCGAAGGCAAGGTGCTGAAATTCAAGGGCGATGTAAAGGCATCAAGCATCAATATTTGGGTGAACAGCGATGAGGAATGGTTTACTGTGGTGGGCGAGGTCAAGATGGCGGGCAAAACCTATTCGCTCCAAGAGCTGATTGCGATGTGCAGCACGAGCGACATCAAGGGCTTTGTCAAGCTCAACGACGAGGAATATGTACGCATGAGCGAAACGCTGAAGAAGCACATTGCCGCGATGAACGCCCTTCCTTCCAAGGGCGGCAAGGCTCGTAGCGTCTCGAAATACCAAGTGGGGGCTTTGGCCAACATGATAGAAGGCCTCAACGCCCACACTGACGGAGGTTATGCCGAATTTAAGGAAAAGACCAAAGCCGCATACGCTTTAAACCCTGAGATTCCGCAAGGCATGACAGCCACATTACGTGACTATCAAAAGGAAGGTTTCCGCTGGATGTGCCGCTTGGACGCTTGGGGCGCAGGGTCTTGTTTGGCCGACGACATGGGCTTGGGCAAAACCCTTCAAGCCCTAACTTTCCTCACATATAAAGCAGACAAAGGCCCTTCGTTGGTGATCATGCCGAAATCCGTCATCTTGAACTGGGCTTCGGAGGCAGAACGGTTTGCCCCGAAACTCAATATCATTGTGCTGAACAAGGTCGCAAAAAGGCAATCCGTCATCCACAATGCCAAGGAAAACGATGTGTTGCTTTGCACCTACGGCCTGCTGACCACGGAATACTCCGCCTTGACGAGAAAGGAATGGAATGTGATTTGCTTGGACGAGGCGCATCAGATAAAGAACCGCCAAACCATAGCCTCACAAACAGCGATGGAACTGAAAGCCAAAAGCCGTATCATGCTGACAGGCACGCCTTTGCAGAACAACCTTGCCGAGCTTTGGAACCTATTCCAGTTCCTCAATCCGGGACTGCTCGGCCCTTGGGCACGGTTTCGCGACAACTTCATTATCCCGCCTTTGGACAAGCGACATTTGATGCTGCTAAAAGACCTCACTACACCATTCATATTGAGGCGTACCAAGAAGGAGGTTTTGACCGAACTCCCCGAAAAGATTGTGGACAAATATCTGGTTGAGTTGAACGACGAGGAACGGAAGGTGTATGAGGAAATGAGGCGTTTGGCCGAAGTCAAATTCAAGAGGCACAAGTCGAAGAAAGAACGCGAAGAAGCCAAGACCTTGGACATCAACTTCTTCGCCGAACTGATGAAACTCCGTGAGGCTGCCTGTGACATGCGGTTGGTGCATGAGAAATGGGCAGAGCCGTCGTCCAAGACCGTCACTTTGATGGAACTTCTTGAATCCATTACCGAAAACCCTGAAAACAACGTTTTGGTTTTCAGTCAGTTTACCAGCTATTTGGAAATGATCAAACCCGAACTGAAGAAAAGGAAATGGGACTTCCTATATCTCGACGGCCAAACCCCGATGGAGAAGCGACAAGATATGGTGGACCAGTTTCAGAAAGGCCAGTGCAGGCTTTTCCTTTCCAGCCTGAAAGCGGGAGGCTTGGGCATCAACCTGACGTCGGCCAATTATGTCATTTTGCTCGACCCTTGGTGGAATCCAGCCATTGAAAATCAGGCAATGGACCGCACCCATCGCTTGGGTCAAAAACGAGTGGTGACGGTAATCCGGCTCGTCAGCAGCCAAACGATTGAGGAGAAGATCCTGACCCTCCACGAAAAAAAGCAAAATCTGTCGGACAGCATCCTCGACGGCACGGGCGAAAGCTACAAACTCAGTTACGAGGACATTTTGGATATGGTGGCACCTTTCTAAAAACAGAAACTATGAAAGAACGAATCAATACATTACTTGAATCCATGAGCTCAGGAACTTTTGAGCGTGAAGAAATCATCGCATTGTCCTTGCTTGGCGCATTGTCGGGAGAATCCATTTTCCTTTTGGGATTGCCCGGCGTAGGTAAAAGCATGATAGCCCGAAGGCTAAAAATGGCCTTTAAGGACAGTCATGGCTTTGAATATCTGATGAGCCGTTTTTCCACACCCGATGAGATTTTTGGCCCTGTGAGCATCAGCAAGTTGAAGGACGAAGACACCTACGAGCGTATTGTGGACGGCTACCTGCCCACCGCTGATGTGGTTTTTCTTGATGAAATCTGGAAAGCGGGTCCGGCCATCCAAAATGCCTTGTTGACTGTCCTCAACGAAAAGATATACCGCAACGGCAAAACCGACATCAACCTGCCGTTGAAGGCTGTCATTTCCGCTTCCAACGAGTTGCCCGCCGAAGACGAGGGATTAGAAGCCATTTGGGACAGATTCCTCATCCGTTATGTGGTGAAACCCATTGAGGAGAGGCAAGCCTTTCTCTGCCTCATCACCGAACAGTCGGAGAATTGCAATATTACGGAAGATCTCAAGATTACTGACGAGGAATTTAAGGCCATCCAACAAGCCGCAAGCACCGTGAAAGTGCCGTTGGAAGTCAGCGAACTCATTTATTCCATCAGGAAAACCCTTTCGAAAACCCGCGACAACATGAATGAAGCCGTGGATGTAACAAAGACTGACCTCGTTGAACCACCTTATGTTTCCGACCGCCGATGGAAGAAAATCGTGGGTGTGATGCGTACTTCGGCCTACCTCAACGACCGCGACAGCGTTGATGCTTCCGACTGCCTTTTGCTAATCCATACGCTTTGGGACAACGAGGACCAAGCTTATTCCGTTAAAAGGCTTGTGGGGCAGGCCATTGCAGAGAACATGAGACGTTTCCACATCGACTTTTTGGGCAGCATTGAAGGGAAAAGGTTCACCAAACCCGTTGGCGAACTTATCTCTCCTGATGGGAAAAACTATGTTTTCACCGTCGGCGACGAAGAGGTTCTTATTGGAAAAGCAGACTATGAAAGCCTGTCAAAAGCCGATGTCTGCTACGGCGTGATAACAGATGACGGCCATTTGCTGTTCAGTGAAACACCCACAAGCCTTGCCGTGACGAGAACTGACAATGGACTTTGCATCAATGCCTTTACTTATCCGTTGAAACGGACTTCAACACTACGGTCTGGATTAGTAAAGGACATGATGGGTAACGTGGTGAAAGAGGCCGATGGGCTTGAAAAGACTTTTGCCAATATGGTGGAAAACAACATCTTTTTGCAATCCTACAGCGATTACCCATTCATGCGGAGTGCTTTTGCCAATATGAGGAATGAAGTCGGACGGAGGGGATTCTGATGAAATACAGCCCACTCATACGGAAACTGCTGAATATCTCTGTTGATGCGAAATACCAGCGTGTCGATGTGGCAGAAAGGCTGAAGGAGCGTTGCACCGATGATGCCGACCTCATTCGTCAAATGCTGATGAATGCTGTATGCGACCCAAGGTTCAAGATGCATGTGGCAGGTTATGCCTCGTGGCGTAGCAGTGCCGAGCGATGCTTGGAAAACTTTGCCGAGGATTTAATGGCTGTACCAAATTTGACAGAAAGCGATGCCTTCTTTAGAATGAACGAAATGCTCGACAATTGGATGCAGCTGTGCATGGATGTGGTCAGGGCTTACGATGACGAAAGACTGAAATTCGACAAAATGAAGGATGTCAATAGCAATGCCATCAAGAAAATACGGCAAGCATTGGAGGATTTGTTGAATGGGGAAGGGGAAGACTATCGTCCATTGGAGCTAAATGACGACACCAATTTGGCTTTGTCATGGAAGCTTACGAAGCCAAAGAAAGACGAGGAGAAAGAGAAACCAGCTTCTGGGGAAGAAAAGCAAGACGAGAACTCTGATGAACTTATGGAATCCGATGCTAACGAGGGTGACATGGAGGAGAAAGTCTATAACGATGATTCTGAAGGCTTTAAGGGTAATAGTATTGAGAGACAGAAAGTTTTGGAAGACCGTTTTCTTACTAATGTGCCGCCTTCTTTGATTCGCTTGGCCAAACTTATCGGACGGAGCGGTGACGGCATTATGTCATCGGCGGGTTCGTTTTCTACGGCAACCAAAAGTGACATTGGAGGCATCACTGTAGGCAATGACCTCAGCAGCCTTCTCCCGACGGAACTTGCCTTACTCTCAGAGCCAGCTACGCAAAGCGTATTCTATAAGAATTATGCCACTCGACGTTTGCAGGTGTTTGCCTCCACCTCGCATGAAACCAAAGGCAAAAAACACCGTGATGGCCCCGTCATTATCTGTATGGATACTAGTGGGTCAATGAAAGGAGAGCCAGTCCTTGTTGCAAAGGCACTCACAATGGCCATATGCATTATCGCCCAAAGAAATCATCGTCCAGTATTGGTTGTGCGTTATTCCGAAGGACATGAACTGTTTCGTTTACACAATATTGGAGAGCAAAAGAAGGATGTTTTGGAATTTCTCAGTGTCGTAGGAATGGGTGGCAACAATGAAGACGAACTGTTCCGATGGCTTTTCACCGACATCATGCCAAACGAAAGAGATTATGACGCTGCCGATGTGCTTTGCATTTCCGACTTTGGCTGGACTCCCGTTAGAGAAGAATCGATGGAACTGATTGAAAACGAAAAACGCAAAGGGATGGTGTTTTATGGACTGAATATAGCGAAGGACAGACATGTATATCTTTGTGACTTTGATTCTCAGCCAGCTAAAATTATCTCAGGCAGGCCCGAATCCGTTTGCGATTCATTATGGGAATATCGCAACGGGGAGGTTGTAAGTAGTGGTCAATAGTGATCAGAAAAAGATGAAAGGACATCTGGTCGTTTAGACCGATGCCCTTTTTTGTCATGGATTGTTTTTCTTGGCAGTTCGTGATACCAGTTCAACGGTAAATTCAATCCTGTCGAGATAAGACTGCTGTTCCAGATACTTGATCTTGGTGCAGTGGTTTTTCTTAGCCAACTCCTTGTAGTCATTGAAAAAGTCATTCTCATCTATTTTTACTATCTTTACCGCCTTAAACGAACATCCCATGCCATCACCCTTCATCAAATATATCCATAACGAGCAGCACTATACCGAGGTAATACCACGGGTTGCCACGGTGAAGCACTCGTTATGGATTGGTACGGCCGATATCAAGGACCTCTATGTGACAAAGGGTAACGATGTGGTTCCGTTCCTCTCAATCCTCGCTGAACTATTAAAGAAAGGCGTAGATGTGAGATTGATACACGCCAAAGAACCTGGGCAGATGTTCCGGGATGACTTCGACAAATATCCCATACTTGCAACTGACTTAGAGGGTGTGCTGTCCGAGGGTGCATTTTAAGCTGATGATATTAGACTTGGAAACTGCTTATATCGGATCTGCTAACCTTACAGGCGCGGGTATGGGTATGAAGAGTGAGAACCGCCGCAACTTTGAAGCTGGCATCCTTACCAATGACCCTGAATTTGTAGAGTCAGCCATCAACCAGTTCGATATGGTTTGGATGGGGGCGTGGTGCAAGAACTGTGGCCGAAAAAATGTTTGTATTGATAGGATTGGATGAGATATGATATACGTTGCGCCAAATACCAACAAAATCTGCTACATGATTCTGCCTGAAGGAATCCGCGAGAACTTGGATATAGGGTTGAAAGAATTGTCAGAGAAATACGGCGTTTCCATTGTCCTAATTCCTGGTGTCAATTGGAATGATGATCTAACACCATGGCCTGTGGAGGGCGTGTTTAAAAAAGCTAAACCATTCGGAGGGCAGGCAGCATCATTCCTTGACAAACTGACCGATGAGATAATCCCCGAAGCAGAAAAGAGTTTGGGAATAGAAGACGCCGAGAGGACAATTATGGGCGTTTCGTTGTCAGGTCTGTTTGCGGTATGGGCTTGCTTCGACACAAACGCTTTCACCAACATTATCAGCATATCTGGGTCGCTTTGGTATGACGGTTTTGTTGAGTGGATGAAAAAAAAGATGCCATCACCTCAATTGAAGAAGGTTTGTATGTTGCTGGGTGAGAAGGAAAAGAACGCCAAAGAAAAAAGAATGGCGACAGTAGAGGAGAGAACTCATACTGCCGCCGAGATACTGAAAGCAAATAGTCAGGCTTCCGTGTTATTTGAGCTTGTCGATGGGACTCACTTTTCACCTATACTGCCGAGATTGGAGCGTGCATTTGAGGCGGTGTATAGCGTGGAATAATACTGGCTGTCTGTAATACTTTTCATTTCTACAAATTGCTACTTTATATAAAATAGGTGTAAGGATAACAGCATTATGGGGAGTTAGATAGACCAAAATGTTTCACCTATGTTTCACCCAGAAAAGAAAAAATCCTTTGTAAGTGATTGTACATAAACAACTTACAAAGGATTCCGTGTACCCGAGGCCGGGCTCGAACCGGCACGGCTTTAAAGGCCAAGGGATTTTAAGTCCCTCGTGTCTACCAATTCCACCACTCAGGCACTTACACAAAAAATCCCGAACTGACTCGGGACCTTGTGGAGCGGAAAACGAGACTCGAACTCGCGACCCCGACCTTGGCAAGGTCGTGCTCTACCAACTGAGCTATTTCCGCTTCGCTTCGCGAATCGGAGTTTCTGTCACGACTCGGCATAATCAAACTTAGTTTGCTTCTGCTCTCACTGCTCCGAAAACTCCGCTTCGCTCTTGAGCGGAAAACGAGACTCGAACTCGCGACCCCGACCTTGGCAAGGTCGTGCTCTACCAACTGAGCTATTTCCGCTTGCGAATTGCGCGGCAAAAGTACAACTTTTTTCAATACCACAAGCATTTTTTGAGAAAATTTTTCTTTCAAATTATCTTTCTCGTTGATTCTTAAATGTATAAATTAATAAATTTCGTTTTCTGGACTGCTTCTTCCGTTTCCACGGAATGAGGCCTCGCAGTGACGCAAAGCGACACCATTAATGATTCAATAGCTTCTTGATCTCATTCAATTTCATCAACGCCTCAACAGGAGTCAAAGTATCAATGTTGGTATTCAAAATATCTTCCTTGATTTGCAGCAGCAGCGGGTCATCCAACTGGATGAAACTCAACTGCATACCGTCATCGGTTTTTTTGGCGGCGGCTTTCTCGACTTCCTCGCTGGTGTGTGATTTCTCTAAAACGGACAATAACGCCGTAGCGCGTTCGATGACCTTTCGGGGCATTCCGGCCATCTCGGCCACGTGGATGCCGAAACTGTGGGCACTGCCACCTTTTTTCAACTTGCGCAAAAACACCACCTTGTTGCCGACTTCTTTGACCGACACATGGTAGTTCTTGATGCGGGCGAAGGAGTCCTCCATCTCGTTCAGTTCGTGATAGTGCGTGGCAAACATCACCTTGGCGCGACTCACAGGGTGGTCATGCAAAAACTCGGTGATGGCCCAGGCGATGCTAATGCCGTCGTAGGTACTGGTGCCGCGCCCAATCTCGTCAAGCAGCACAAGGCTTCGCGACGACACATTATTCAAAATACTCGCGGTCTCGTTCATCTCCACCATAAAAGTAGATTCACCTGATGAAATATTGTCGGATGCCCCAACGCGGGTGAAAATCTTGTCTACCAATCCGATGCGAGCCGAAGCTGCCGGCACAAAGCAGCCCATCTGTGCCAAGAGCACAATCAATGCCGTTTGACGCAGCAAAGCCGACTTACCTGACATGTTGGGACCAGTGATGATGATAATTTGCTGCTTGTCGCGGTCGAGATAGACATCGTTAGCAATATAGCTCTCCCCTACTGGCATCATCTGCTCGATGACAGGATGACGTCCTTCTTTGATATCCAACACAAACGAATCGTCGATGACGGGTTGCACATAATTGTTTTTCAACGAAATATCTGCAAAACTGACCAAGCAGTCGATTCGGGCCACGATGGAAGCATCCACCTGGATGGGTTCCACAAACTCCGTCACAGCAGTAATCAACTCATTATAAACCCTTTGCTCTATGATGGCGATTTTCTCTTCTGCGCCAAGAATTTTCTGCTCGTATTCCTTCAGTTCTTCGGTGATATAACGCTCGGCATTGGTCAAGGTCTGCTTGCGAATCCACTCAGTGGGCACTTTGTCTTTGTGTGAATTGGTCACTTCAAGATAATAGCCGAACACATTGTTATAGCCTACTTTCAACGAGCTGATACCCGTCAGTTCCATTTCTCGGCGCTGGATGCCCATGAGGTATTCCTTGCCTGAACGCGACAAGTTGCGAAGGTCGTCCAACTCAGAGTCGACACCCTCGGCAATGTAGTTTCCTTTAGAAAGCAAAGCTGGTGCATCAGGGTTCAAGTCTTTCTTGATGCGCTCACGGATAGAGGCACAAGGATTGAACTGCTCAGCAAACCGCAGCAAGGCTGGATGTTGACTCTCCTCGCAGGCTATCTTCAACACCTCTATTTGGTCAAGTGCACGCCCCACTTGCAACAATTCCCTTGGATTCACACGCGACAACGACACCTTCGAGATCAATCGCTCCAAATCACCCACTTGACGGACGGCATCCTGGAACTTCTGAATCTGTTCGCGATGTTCCACAAAATAACGAACCACCTCATACCTCGACTCGATTTGCTCCTTGTTCTTCAAAGGCAGGCTCAGCCAACGGCGCATCAGTCGACCACCCATGGGCGAAACCGTCTTATCGATGACATCAATCAAAGTCTTGGCATTCACATTGGAGGTGTGTAACAATTCCAAATTACGAATAGTGAATTTGTCGAGCCATACGTATTGTCCTTGATCGATGCGAGAAAGCGAAGTGATATGGTTGAGTTTATCATGTTGCGTCTCAATCAGATAATGGATAGCTGCACCAGCAGCGATAATGCCTTTCGGAAAGTCATCGACGCCAAAACCTTTCAACGAGACCGTATGGAAGTGCTTGTTGAGAATCTCGTTGGCATAGTCGTCAGTGAAGACCCAATCGTCGAAAACAGTAAGATAATATTTTGCACTGAACAAGTCGATGAAGTCTTTCCGTTTATTGCGTTGTACCAACACCTCTGACGGGTTGAAGCTCTGCAACAGTTTGTCAATGTATTCGTTGGAACCTTGGGTCAAGAAAAACTCGCCTGTGGAAACATCAAGAAACGACACACCTGAAACTTCTTTTTCGAGATGCACCGAGGCCAAGAAATTATTCTCCTTCTGTTCCAGCACATTGTCATTATATGTAACCCCAGGTGTGACAAGTTCCACCACACCACGTTTCACCAATTTTTTGGCCAACTTCGGATCTTCAAGCTGCTCGCACACAGCCACTTTCAGTCCAGCACGCACTAATTTCGGCAGATACGTATCCAAAGCATGATGCGGAAAACCAGCAAGCTCCACATCCGCAGAGGCTCCATTGGAACGCTTAGTTAGCACTATGCCCAAAATCTTCGATGACTTTACGGCATCTTCCCCATAGGTCTCATAAAAATCGCCCACACGAAACAGCAACATCGCATCAGGGTATTTCGCCTTAAATGAGTAATACTGCTTCATTAACGGGGTTTCGACTGCTTTGTCTGCCATAAGAACACAAATTAAGAGGTACAAAATTAGCGTTTTGTTTGAAACAATCGACCTATTCATCCAAAAAATTCCTCATTAATGGCCGCTGAACACCTTTTTTCGTTTATTTTGCAGACAAATCGAAGATTCATGCACAAACTCAGTATGGACGAGCTGAACCGCATCAGCAAAGAAGACTTTGAAAAGGCAGAAAAACTACCTATTATTATAGTACTCGACAATATCCGATCGCTGAGCAATGTAGGTGCCTTTTTCCGCACCGCCGACGCTTTTCGTATCGGTGAATTGTTTTTATGTGGCATCACGGCTTGTCCACCCCATCGAGAAATACATAAAACCGCCTTGGGTGCCGACGAAACTGTCAAGTGGCGTTATTTTGAATCTACTGTAGCCGCTTGCCAAGAACTAAAAGCAGAAGGCTATCGGATTTTTGCTGTAGAACAAGTGGAGGGCAGTATTGCATTACAGGATTTTAAGTTTGAACCTCACACAGCCTATATTTTAGGGAATGAAGTAGAAGGAGTCAGCGAAGAGGTTTTGCCTTTTTGTGAAGGTGCTATCGAGCTGCCACAAGAAGGCACAAAGCATTCTATTAACGTGTCGGTATGTGCAGGAATTGTTATGTGGAAACTATTTGAGTCTCTATATTTGGTGTCAAAATGAGCACATTTAGTGTCTTTTGGAGCAAAAAACATTGAAAAAACGCATTTTTTTTCAACTTTTTGTATTGACAATGAAATAATTTCCTACTTTTGTTGGCTAATTGGAATAGTATAAAAAGAGAATAATAATAGAATCAACTAATTAAATTACAAACCTAACACAATTACGTTATGAAGAAAAATTTGACAATTTCGAAGCTCATGATGCTTATCGTCATGGCTATCCTTCCTTTCAGCATGTATGCTCAAGAAGGTAAGAAGAAAAGCAAACCCGTTGAAAAGTACTGGTACATCCAGGCTGACGGAGGTCTCTCCATCAACCATGGTGACTTGGCCAACTACAACGGTGGTGTTTGGGACGATTTCGACCATTTCAAGACCTTGGCTTTCAAGAACTTTACAAAGAATTGGAACGCTCATTTTGGCGTTGGCTATCAGTGTGGTAAAGTTTTCGGAATGAACCTCAAAGGCGGATATGGACTCCTTTCGGGTCACAAACACTTAGTTAACAACAAGCATCCTGAATTTGGGAAACAAACTCTTGGCTTCATCAACGGTCCTGCGGGCATTTACACCGACCTCGGCTTTGAAGGAACCAGTTACATTGAGGGCGATTTGAACTTGACCTTCAATCTCTTTAACATGTTCAACTATAACCCGAGAAGAGTCATCAACTTGGTGCCTCATATCGGTATTGGCGGTATCTATTACAAAGCTGGTGCTGTCAGTCATCTTGACGACAATGACGTTGCTGAAACTCCTGCTTTGCAAAACGAAATGAGCAAACGCCAACTTGCCTTATCAGTTCCCGCTGGTATGGAAATCACCTTCAACATTGCTCCGAAGTTTGACCTCTTCCTTGACTACACATACAACTTCACCAATACCGACAATCTTGACCAAGTGAAGAAGCAAAAGTATTCAACAGCCTCTGCCGCTTATGTTGAAGAAAGCCGTGTCATCAACAACATGGATATGTACAGCCAAGTGAATCTTGGCCTCCGCGTGAAGTTCAACAATCCTTGCGACATCGAAAAGATGGCTCGTGAGTCAAAGAAGATCACCTATCGCGTGAATCCTGACCCGCTGGTTAAAGGTGATGACGGCAATGTTTGCTTCGACGTCATCGTCACTATCCCCGCTGAATACTTCGAAAAGCAAGCTGTCATGAACCTGAAACCTTATCTCGCCTACAATGGTGGTCAAATCGACATCGATCCTATCACCTTCGTCGGTGAAAAGGTGAAGGGCCAAGGCGACTTCCGCGTCAACTATAAGGAAGGCGGCGAGTTCACCAAGCACTATTGCATGCCTTATCAAGAGGAAATGGCCAACTGCGAACTCATGGCTGACCCGATGTTCTACGTCTACGAAGGCACCATCTATCCTACTCAAGACGAGATCGTGAAGAACGCTTACTTCACCCAAGGTGCTACTGAGAAGCTGGCTGACGGCGTCATCGTGAAAGATGAGTACATTGACCAAGTGGTTTACGACACCATCGAAAAGACTCATGCTGTCAAGAAGCTCACCTATTTCTACAACAAAGACAGATACAACATTGCTGATAGAAAGAAACTCAACAAGGAAGCTGACGCTGCTTTCAACGACCTGCTGAATGCTGGTGAGAAGGAATTCGAAATCAGAGCTTGGGCTTCACCTGAAGGCGAAGAAGGCCACAACAACGAACTTTCCAACAACCGTAACAACGCCGCTGAAAAGCAGATGAAGAAACTTGCCAAGAAGGCTGAAATCACCATCAACGGTCAAGGCTATGGTGAGGACTGGAACCTCTTCACTGAACTCGTCCAGAACTCCAACCTGAAGGACAAGGATGCCATCATCAACAACATCAACAACTCCAGCAACAAGCAGAAGACCATTAAGGAAATGTGCGCCATCTATCCTCAACTTGAAAAGGATATTCTGCCGCAAATCCGTCGCGCTGAAGTTTTCGTGAACGAGCCTTATAAGGAAGTCGTCACCAGAACCATCAAAGTGAAAGTGGAAAAGCACTAATCCATTTCACATGACAACAGAAAAGCCGCTCTAACCGAGCGGCTTTTTTTGTTCTCTTTCCCGAAACGCAATCACAATGACACCCGATGCAACCCAATGTCATAAGGCCGGTCGATGGCATCAATGATTCGCTGGTAGTCTTTTTCATTGGCAACAAAGTCAAGATGGTTGGTGTCGAGCAACAAGATTCGCATGTTGTCCTGCTGTTGATGCAGGAAATCAAAATATCCCTGTTGGATGCTTTCCAAATAAGCATCGCTAATCTCTTGCTCATAGCTGCGCCCACGCTTACGAATATTGGCTTGCAATCGTGACACATTGGAATAAAGATACACCAGCAACTCAGGCTTGGGCATATCCGAGAAAATGATATTGAAAAAACGGGAAAACAACTGATACTCGTCTTCTTGCAGATTATTACGCGAAAAAATCAAAGACTTGGCGACATAATAATCAGAGATGATAAAATCATGGAACAGGTCAAGAGCGCCCAACTTATCCTTTAACTGCTGGAAACGCAAAGCCAAAAAGGTCATTTCCAACTGGAAGGAATACTTCTCAGGTTCCTTGTAGAATTTAGGCAAAAACGGATTTTTGTCGCCCTCAAACTCCTCGAGGACCAGTTTTCCGTTGAAGTCGTGGGCAATACGCGAGGCCAAGGTCGTCTTGCCAGCCCCAATAGTTCCTTCTATTGCTATATAATTGTAATGCATTATTTTACTCTATTCTCTTCTAATAACATCTCTCTAACGATGCAGTCATCTGTACATTGCTCAAGCAATTCCTTTTGCATCAGTTTGAAAACCGGATGCTTGAAATCTGGAGCTACTTCACAAAGTGGCACCAAAGCAAATCGACGTAGATGCAAACGCGGATGAGGGACAGTCAGTTTCTCAGTTTGGATGACACGACAGCCATAGTACAAAAGGTCCAAATCGGCCGTACGGGAACTGTATCCTTGAATTTCTGGATGCCTTACCCGACCCAACTCCATTTCAATACCAAGCAACTGTTGCAGCAAATACATCGGAGACAATTCCGTTTCCATGATAATGACACGATTCAGGAACCACTCCTCTGCCTCGAAGCCCCATGGCTCCGACTCATAAGCAGACGAAACCTTCACCACCTGCCCACACCTATTATTAATTAATTGGCATGCCTGGGCAAAGATAGCTTCTTTATCGCCCATATTCGATCCAAAGAGCACATAACACTTTTCCACATTCCGCCTATGCCAAGTTTCCATCATTGAGATTTTCGGCAAAGGTAAGTTTTTTTTATGTACTTTTGCGGTCTAAACAAACAAAAACATAACATCATGAAATTCGGTAAAGTTGTTCTTGCCGCTTTTTTAGGCACATTGATTGCATTGGTAATCAACTTCTTCATTAAGGTTGGCGTGGTTTCTTCCATGATTTCCAACATGTCAAAAAACACGGAGACTTCCACTACTGTGAAGCCCAATTCCGTGCTTTACATGAAACTCAACTACGACATTCCAGACCGCACGGTCGACAATCCTTTCGGCGCCATTGATTTCCAGTCGATGGAATCAATTGATGCCACGGGTATGAACGACATCCTGCGCAACA
>JAEEGJ010015010.1_pt1 | contig 18199 bp, 17 predicted proteins | sample 8958761 | NCBI WGS metagenome assembly JAEEGJ01 (sample SAMN16246546, study PRJNA631951) | gut metagenome | biome: gut microbiome; feature: rumen; material: RS-attached | host: Bos | place: Iran: Karaj | collected 2018-10
AGATGATCGACCCTAATGCGTTTGTTTCGCAGAGCGCCGTTATTGGTGTCTATGGCGAAGGATTCGATGAGATGAATGTGAAAATCAAAGATCAAAAGAAGAAAATGAAAATCGTATTTGCCACCAATAACCTGAACAAGCTGACAGAAATCAGAAAGATTCTAGGTAATAAGTTTGAAGTGGTATCGCTTTCGGATATCGGCTGTAAGGAAGATATCCCAGAAAAGGGACAGACACTGAAGGACAATGCACTTATCAAAGCCCGCTATGTGTATGACAAATACCATATCGACTGTTTTGCTGATGATACAGGCCTGGAAGTAGATGCCCTTGGAGGTGCTCCTGGCGTCTACAGTGCCCGTTATGCTGGCGGAGAAGGACACGACTCAGATGCCAACATGAAGAAATTGTTAGGCGAATTAAAGAATAATAACAATCGCAAGGCAAGATTCCGTACTGTCATTGCGTTAATAATCAATGGAAAGGAAGTGTGTTTCGAAGGCATCGTCAATGGCGAAATCATTGAAGAGCGTAGGGGAGGAGAGGGCTTCGGCTACGATCCTATCTTCCAGCCTGAAGGCTACAACAAGACTTTCGCTGAGCTGGGTGTGAATGTCAAGAATAGCATCAGCCACAGGGCTAGAGCTGCTCAGAAACTCGCTGACTACCTGCTGAAGAAGTGAAGGCTCGATGTGAAACAGCAAAAGTGAAAAGTGAGAACTGAAAAAATGATAATAAGGAGAAGTAAAGTGTGGTGGCAAAGGCTCTTGTCACTACTTTTCACTTTTCACTTCTCGCTTCTCGCTTTCTCTCAAGTGGGCACTTGGCGAAACCATCTTGCCTATCACCAAGTGCAGAGTATCTGTAAGGCAGGCGATGACCTCTTCGTACTGGCTTCGAATGATCTCTATCAGTATAACCAGAATGACCAGAGCATCCACACTTACGACAAAATCAATGGTCTCAGCGATACTCATATCACCCATATCGCCTGGAGCCAGCAGGCAAAGCGACTGATAGCTGTTTATCAGAATGCCAATATCGATCTCGTAGAGACGGATGGCGATATCATTAATATCTCTGCGCTCTATAATAAGTCGATGACAGAGGACAAGACTGTCGACAGTATCTCTATAGAGGGTATCTATGCCTATCTGCATTGTGGTTTTGGCATTGTGAAAGTGAATCTGCAAAGGGCAGAAATCTCAGACACCTATACGCCCAATATGCCTGACTATCCTAAGGGTCTGTCTGCCTATCAGGATAACTACGATGAATTTATCAATATCGTTTCTACTCTAAATCCTGGAGGACCTGCCTATAACCACTTCTACGAGGCCAGATTCCTTAATGGCAGACTCTATACCACTGGAGGTTATTTCCTGCCCAGTATTCCTGATAACCAGCTGCCTGGTATCATACAGACCTTTGATGGTAATAACTGGGCACTCTATGAAGAAGGAATCAGCGAAAAGACTGGCTACAAATATGAGGATAACTGCTGTATCGATGTGGATCCAACGAACGCTGATCACGTCTTCGTAGGAGGAAAATGTGGACTCTACGAGTTTCTGAATGGCCAGCTTGTAGCCTATTATAATAAGGACAATAGTCCCTTGAAGGGAGCCAACGACAGAGGGACGGAATTAGGCAATGACTTTGTGCTTATTCTTGGTGTGAAGTTCGACACACAGGGAAATCTCTGGGTTCTGAACAGTATGGCAAAGGGTGTGAGTCTGTTAAAACTCTCACCAAACCATCAATGGACAGATTTTCATCAGACTTTACTTACTGACGATGCTGGTAACACCTTGGCAGGACTCAGAGGGATGATGATTGACAGTCGTGGACTGCTTTGGTTTGTGAATAATAACTGGCAGGATCCATCACTCTTCTGCTATGATATGGAAGAGAATAAACTCATCAAATACAACAACTTTACGAATCAGGATGGCATCAAATACGATGTCACCTGGGCTTATTGTATTGCTGAAGACAGGAATGGGAATATCTGGGTAGGTACAGACGCAGGTCCATTCATGATTCAGAAGCAGGAAGTAGGGCAGGAGAGTGTTACCTTCCAACAAGTGAAAGTACCTCGTAACGATGGTACGGACTATGCTGATTATCTGCTCAGTGGCGTCAGTATCAGCAGTATTGCCATCGATGGTGGTAATCGTAAGTGGTTTGGTACGAATGGTGCAGGAGCCTTCCTCATCAGTGCAGATAATATGGAACAACTCCAAAACTTTACGACAGACAACTCGAAACTGATTACCAATCAGATTACATCCATTGTCATCAATCAGAAGTCAGGCGAGGTCTTTTTCCTTTCAGACGATGGTCTGTGCTCCTATATGAGCAATGCCATTGAGCCTGCAGAGGAAATGACAAAGGATAATGTATGGGCTTATCCTAACCCAGTGACACCAGACTATACAGGACTGATTACGATTACTGGTCTCAGCTATGATGCAGACGTAAAGATCACAGCTTCAAACGGTGCTCTGATCGCTGAAGGACGCAGTAATGGAGGTATGTTTACTTGGGATGGTTGCGACCAAAAAGGACGTCGCGTAATAAGTGGCATTTATTATGTAATAAGTGCCACTTCCGAAGGCAGAAGTGGCACTTGTTGTAAAATAGCTGTCATCCGTTGAAAAAGGCTCAGAATTTATAGCCCAACGTAACCATAAATACCTTGTTATAGATTCCTTTATCGGTATTTGAAATCATCTTTGTTACACCAAAGTTATAACGGACATCAGCAGTAATACCTTTAAATTCATAAGAAAGTCCTACAGGTATCGACAGATCGAATGTATTCAGTTTATTACCCTCACCTGGAAACATTGTATCGATATAATTATCAAAATCTACTTTCTCGCCTTTATATTTAATTTTCGCCTTTACGCGGAATGCTGGTTGGATACCTGCTTTCAGGGCAAGACCTGGCAGAACGTAATAGTTGGCCATAATGGGGAGAGTTCCATAGTAGATATCCAATTTCATTTCATCAGAAACATTGCCTGCTCCAGTTGCACTATAAATATCATATTTACAACCCTGATTGGTAAACATAACACCTAATGATGCACTGAACTGATCAGCGAAAAAGCGCTCAAAATCTACACCATAAGCCAAATTCAACTTTGACTTATCACCATCTGTGATGTTCGAAATCGTAAAACCGACTCTTGGCTGGATAGTAACATCTCCCTGTTCGTGTTGTGCCTGTGCAGATACTGTTACTGTCATCAAGGCAACAAATAATAATAGCTTTTTCATACCTTATTATATTTATATATTAAACTTCGTTTGAGCAAAATGCCAGATAACTATACCTGCCGTCACTGAGACATTCATGGAATGCTTAGTCCCAAACTGGGGAATCTCCAAGCACCCATCTGAAGCATCGACTACTTCCTGATGAACACCCTTTACTTCATTACCTAAAATCACAGCATATTTCTTTCCCTTTAGAGGAGAAAAAGTCTGCAATTTAGTGGAACCATGAGCCTGTTCGATGGAATATACTTCATAACCCTCAGTCTTCAAGGCTTCAAGAGCCTCTAAAGCAGTTTTGAAATAGCGCCAGCTGACGCTATCTTCTGCCCCTAAGGCTGTCTTATGGATCTCAGCACTTGGAGGCGTAGAAGTAATACCACAAAGATAGACAGCCTCAATACGGAAAGCATCACCAGTACGGAAGACACTACCCACATTATGCATAGAGCGCACATCGTCGAGCACTACTACCAATGGCAGTTTTTCAGCCTCACGGAATTCTTCCACCGTCAGGCGCTGCATTTCTATCGTGCGAAGCTTTTCCATACCTTATATATTATAAAATTGCTGCAAAGATACAACATCGCTGACAAATGGCAAAACATTTAGAGCCTTTTTTAAAAGAAAAGAGCACTACCCGCCAGAATCGGGTAGTGCTGAAAACCTTCCTGTGTCGCTTCATGGAACTATACAAATTCTATGCTTACAGATTCATTATTACTCTCAAATTTGTCAGATATGGAGCTATATATTAAAAAACAACATTCTCACCAGACGTTTCTATCTATATAACTGGAAATTGCAAAAACCTTGCAAAGATTTCTTAGAATTTATAGTTCATTAACTTTTCTATATATTTGTTCAGAAAATAAAGTGTTGATAAACCTGTGGATAACTCTGTTAATAACTAGTGGATTTCTGAACAAAATAAGGTTCAAAGGCAGGAATATGTGGATATTAACACAGTTATTCTTGCTAATTCAGTCACTTTTCAACAAATTTTTGCTGAAAAAAGATATAAACTTATTATATTTGCACCAAAAATGGAAATTGTGGATAAAGTACGTGAAGTCTTCATTATCAGATAATAAGAATCCACAGAGGGTGTGAATAAGGCATCTTGATACGTGGATAACCTATTACGCAAGAAAAAGGCCTGAAAGTTATCAAGATTTCAACGGCATATCATCCTATTCATTTTGTTTTTAAAGAAAAGAAAAAAAGAAAGAATAAAAATAATAAGATGTTGAAAACTGAAGATCTGAAAGCGGAAATCCGCAGAATGTGTGAAGAGAAGGATGCTATCATTCTCGCACACTATTATACGATTGGCGATATTCAGGATATTGCTGACTTCGTAGGTGATTCATTGGCTTTAGCCCGTAAGGCTGCAGAGACAGATGCCAAGATCATGGTGATGTGTGGTGTTCATTTTATGGCTGAGACCTGTAAACTACTCTCACCAGATAAGATGGTGCTTTGTCCTGATCTGGAAGCTGGCTGTTCTTTGGCTGATTCTTGTAAAGCTGAGGATTTGAAGAAATTCAAGGAAGAGCATCCTGGCTATCAGGTGATATCTTATGTGAATACGACAGCTGCTGTAAAGGCTTTGACTGATGTAGTCGTTACTTCAGGAAATGCCAAGAAGGTTGTAGATCAGTTGCCTAAGGATGCAAAACTGATCTTTGGTCCTGACTATAATTTAGGTAGTTATATTAATGAGGTGACAGGTCGTGATATGCTGCTATGGAATGGAGGTTGTCATGTTCATGAGCGTTTCTCTGTAGAAAAGATCATCGAAATGAAAAAGCTATATCCTGAGGCAGTGGTAATGGCCCATTTAGAGTGTAAGGGTCCTGTATTGGCTTTAGCAGATGTAAAAGGATCTACAGCTACGATGCTGAATTATGCTCAGCAGAGTGACAAGAAGCAGTTTATTGTGGCTACAGAGGCTGGAATCCTCCACGAGATGCAGCGAACTTGTCCTGACAAGGAATTTATTCCTGTACCTCCAGAAATCAGCGAGAGCGGGCTGGAATGCAGCTGTAATGAGTGCCAGTATATGAAGATGAATACGTTGGAGAAGGTTTATAACTGTCTGAAGGATGAAAATCCCCAGATTGAGATTGATTCTGAGATAGCCAAAGAAGCTGTGAAACCTATAGAAAGGATGTTGCAATTAAGTTAATTTATTGGCAGATAATGATGAAAAGATTATTTGTTTTATTCAGTATATTATCGTCAATTACCTTATTGACAGGGTGTATCAAGGATAATATCAGTGATGATTTGCAGGGAGAATGGAGGCTTTTAGGTTGGGAAGTTGATGGTGCTTTTCATGAGGTTGATTCTTTCAAGGTAGAGTATCACAAGTTCTCAGTTGAATTCTCTGGTAATTACGTGAAAGCCTATTCTTTAGGCAACGTTACTGATTTCGGAAAAGTAAGAAGTAAGGAAAATACTTTGATTAAGGAATCGGTTAATCAGACTCAGGTATTGGTGATCGACGACGAATCTGTATTTTTTGATAAGTATATAGGCAGTGTCAATCGTTACGAACTTATTGGTAACAAACTGAGACTCTATTATACGGATAATAACTATTTCCTTTTTACCAATCAGTATACTGATAAGATAAAGCCCAGTTGTAACTGTGATCAGGATATTATCATGACTGTCAATGATCAGCAAGGTACTATCTATAAGGATAAATATCTTCGTAAGTGGTATATTGCCTATAAGTATCCAGGAAGTGATGTTGTTATCGCTAGGTATTATCCACAGTCGTTTCCTGATATAGACTTTCTCCAGGAGAATCTGAAGGTTGTCTTCTCAGGTGATGCCTATTCAATGGATATTAATTGGGGTGACTATAAATCAGCGCAGATAGCTGGAATGACTTATTATTGCTTGGATTTGTTGAAAATCGAAATACAAGAATAATAGATCTTGGACTATTATATAAAAATAAGGTGGCAATCAATCGTTGCCACCTTCATTTTTTACTCAGGCTTGAAATCTTCCTTGCCTACGCCACAAACGGGGCATACCCAGTCATCGGGGATATCCTCAAAAGCTGTTCCTGGCTCAATGCCACTGTCAGGATCACCTGCTGCGGGGTCATAGACATAACCGCAAACTTCACAAATGTACTTCATAAATTTAATGCTTTAGTTATTAATAAGGGTTGTTATTCTCTCAACAATCCGTTCTGGTGGAATGTTTTGTAGACAAGCATAGTCGCCTCGCTGACAAGGCTTATTGCCATATATACTGCAAGGCCTGCATTCAAGATCGAGCTGAATCACATTATCGGCATTCTGATTGAATCCCAGGAATCCAGCCATAGGATGGGTAGCTCCCCAGACACTGACAACAGGAATTCCTGTCAGTGAAGCCAGATGCATATTGGCAGAATCCATCGAGAGCATTACGTCAAGATGACTCATCAGTATCAGTTCTTGATAGATATTGTTCTCACAGTGTTTGCTTACTATCAGACACTGACGATATTGAGCACACCACATCTGCAAGTATTTATCTTCCAACTCACCTTTTCCGAAAAGGAAGATGCGACCCTTTGGATATTTCTGGATCAGATGGAAGATAACCTGTTCCATCAGTCTTGGGGGATAGATTTTACCATTATGGGCTGCAAATGGGGCTATACCAATCCACTGCTCAAAACTCTTTTTTGGCCCTATCTCCTTTGGAAGCAGATTCAGATTACCACCTTCTTCTGGGAAGATGGAATGGAACTGACGGATATCTACAGGATACCCTAGACGCTCAAACACCTCAGCATAGTTCTCAAACGAAGTGGGAAGTTGCTTCTTGATCTTATTTTTGTAAGAGGTAAGTTTCTTGCGTTGATGACGATGTTTGTTCACATGCTCCACACGATAATGACCCAGGTTGAAGCGAAGTCTCAGATATTCTGAACGCAAGACATTATGCAGGTCAGCTACCTTGGTAAATTGTTTAGCTACAAGTCTGCGATAGAGCGCATTCAATCCCTTCACCCCATGATATTCCTTCGAGAGGTCTGCCTCCATGAAGTTCACGTTAGGTGCCAGATCATAAAAGAGTGGACGTGCAAACTTCTTGCTCAGTACGGTGATACGGACATCAGGGTACTGGTTAGCCAAAGCCCATATCACTGGTACAGTCATAGCTACATCGCCCAGTGCAGAGAATCGGATGACAAGAATATGCTCTTTCTTCATTATTTCTTATACAGTATCGGGTTAGTTGAAGGATCGTTGTACATCTTCATCTGTCTGTAGACTTTCATATACTTACGACCAGCCTCGATGTCTTCCAGTAATTGGTCAATAGCCAGTGAAAGATCTTTCTGTTGTTCCAGCAGTACGTCCAACTTTGCCTGACACTTGGCAATATGTTCAGGCTCAGCATCTGTGCGCTCCACCTGCTCCTGCATGTGATAGATCTTCAGGGCCAGGATACTCAGACGGTCTACGGCCCAGGCAGGACTCTCTGTATTCAGGCGGGCATCTGCCAAAGGCTTTACCTCACTATAATAATGACGGAAATAAGAATCTATCTCTTCCACCAAATCTGTACGGTCCTGATTACTGCGATCAATACGACGTTTTAAAGTAAGTGCCTCTACAGGATCAATGTGAGGATCACGGATAATATCTTCAAAATGCCATTGAACGGTATCGATCCAACACTTCAAATAAAGATTTGATTCGATACTATCTTTTTCGTATGGATTTTGAATGGGCGTATTAACATTATCCGTCAGATGATAGTCACTGATGGCACGATTGAAAATACGGTTTGCTTTTTCTGTAAATGACATCTTTAATTGTTTTATTCCGCAAAACTACAGAAACTTTTTCAATTTGCCAACTAATTCGAAGAATTTCTTCAATTTTTGACGTTTTAAGTTGTAAAAGATGCAAAATAAAGCCCATTTTATGCACAGATACCCCCCTTTTGTGCAAAAGAAAGTCAGTTTTTCTTAAAAAAATTTGCGTAAGTGAAAGAAAATGTGTTACTTTGCACCCGATTTCAGCAAAAGGCTGATAATTTTCAAGATAGCAAATTCATTATTAACATTTTAAAGTATTACAATTATGTCAGAAATTGAAAGCAAAGTAAAGGCAATTATCGTAGACAAACTCGGTGTAGATGAGGCAGAAGTAAAGGCAGAGGCCAGCTTCACAAACGATCTGGGCGCAGATTCACTGGATACCGTTGAGCTGATTATGGAGTTCGAGAAGGAATTTGGTATTTCTATTCCCGATGACAAGGCTGAGAAGATCGGTACAGTAGGTGACGCTATCGCTTACATCGAGGAGAACGCAAAATAAATTAAATTTATAACATAATGGTTGCTTCGGATATGACGAGGCAACCATTATGCTTTAATATTAGCTTATGGAATTAAAAAGAGTAGTTGTAACAGGTCTTGGCGCAGTGACGCCAGTGGGCAACACTCCTGAGGAAACATGGAAAAACCTTATTGCAGGAGTCAGTGGAGCCGCACCTATTACACATTTCGATACAACTTTATTCAAGACAAAGTTTGCCTGTGAGGTTAAGAACCTCGACGTAAACGATTATCTCGACCGTAAGGAGGCCCGTAAGATGGACCGCTATACTCAGCTGGCTATGATTGCTGCCAAGCAGGCTGTCGAGGATAGTAAGATGGATTTGGAAACCGAGGATAAGGACCGCATTGGTGTAGTCTATGGCGTCGGTATTGGTGGAATTAAGACCTTCGAGGATGAAGTCAAGTACTATGGTGTACATGAGTCCGATGGTCCTAAGTTCAATCCCTTCTTCATCCCAAAGATGATAGCAGACATTGCTGCTGGACAGATCTCCATTATGTATGGATTCCATGGTCCCAACTATATCACCGCTTCTGCTTGTGCGTCTTCTTCTAATGCATTGGCTGATGCGTTTAACCTCATTCGTCTGGGTAAGGCTAACGCTATCGTAGCTGGTGGTGCTGAGGCTGCTATCTGCGCTACTGGTGTAGGTGGCTTCAATGCCATGAAGGCGCTCTCTACACGTAATGAAGAACCTGAGAAGGCCAGCCGTCCTTTCAGTGCCAGCCGCGATGGTTTTATCATGGCTGAGGGTGCAGGTTGTCTGATTCTTGAGGAGCTTGAGCATGCTAAAGCCCGTGGTGCCAAGATTTATGCAGAGATGGTTGGTGCTGGCATGAGTGCTGACGCTCACCACATCACTGCTTCTCATCCTGAGGGACTGGGTGCAAAGCTCGTGATGAAGAATGCACTTGAGGATGCTGGTATGAAGCCTGAAGACATCGACTATATCAATGTTCACGGTACTTCTACCCACGTAGGAGATATCTCTGAGGCTAAGGCTATCAAGGAGGTATTCGGCGATGCAGCCTTCAAGCTTAATATTTCTTCTACGAAGTCAATGACAGGTCACCTCCTTGGTGCTGCTGGAGCTGTTGAGGCTATGGTTACCGTACTCACAGTACAGAACGATATCGTTCCTCCTACCATCAATCACGAAGAGGGCGATGAGGATCCTGAGATTGACTATAATCTGAATTTCACATTCAACAAAGCTCAGAAGCGCGTGGTTCGTGCTGGTCTCAGCAACACCTTTGGTTTTGGTGGACACAATGCTTGTGTGGTATTCAAGAAGTATGAGGCTTAAGGATATTATTGATATTATCAAGCTCCCTTTCCGCGAGGAGAAGGAGCTTTTTTCTTCTCTTTACGCGATAATGGGATTCTATCCCCGTAACATCGAGTATTACAAGATGGCGCTGATGCATAAGAGCATCCGTAAGCGCAATGACAAGGGCAAGCCTCTGAATAACGAGCGACTGGAGTTCCTGGGCGATGCTATACTCGATGCTGCGGTGGGCTATATCGTTTACCGTCATTATGAGGGTAAGCGCGAGGGATTCTTGACCAATACGCGTTCTAAACTTGTTTCCAGAGAGACTTTAGGTAAGATAGCCAATGAGATGGGTTTGGGCAACCTGCTCCTTTCTGCAGGACATTCTACCTCTCATAACAGTTATGTAGAGGGTAACGCCCTTGAGGCTTTAGTAGGAGCTATCTATCTGGATCGTGGCTATGAGGCATGTCTTGAGTTCTTCGAGAAGCAGATCTTAGGTAAATATGTCGATATCGACAAGGTGGCTTTTAAAGAAGTCAACTTTAAGTCGAAACTATTGGAATGGAGTCAGAAGAACCGTGTGCGCCTTGAATTCCGCATGCTAAAGCAACAGTCAGACGAGAACGGCAGTCCTGTATTCTGCTTTCAGGTGATGCTCGAAGGTGTTGAAGGTGAGCGGGGAACTGGCTATTCCAAGAAAGAATCCCAACAGCAGGCTTCAGAGGCTACTTTGAAACGTCTGAAGCGCGAGCCACAGTTCATAGATGCCATCTTTGCTTCCAAGACCAATCGTACGAAGATGGAAGAAGAGCCCGCTATGGCTGTTCCAGATACTGAACAAGAGCAGAATTTCTTGCGTCCTAATAATAATAATAAGGTACCTGAGGTGTCTGTTTCTGAAGAATTATCTGACGACAGCGAGTTCGACCTCTCAGACATTTCCCATAAGGAAAAATCACGTGAGGATATCATTGCCGAGGCTGAAGCTGCTGCCTTCGCTGAAGAATAACGGATCAACATACGACTCAAGCCCCGATGATTTAAACGGTCATCGGGGCTTGTGTCGTTTTTTACAAAAAATGGTTCGTTTTTTATAATACAGGGTAAGGAAAATCTCCCTATCTTTGCAGCCGAGAACATAACTCAAAACAATTATTCATAACAAACAAAACAATCTATGGTGACATTCTTGGTTCTTTTCCAATTGTGTATCGTCCTCGCACTGATTTTCATCGGTGCCAGAGTAGGAGGCATCGGACTGGGTATCTACGGTATGGTAGGTGTCTTCATCCTTGTCTTCATCTTCGGCATGCATCCAGGCAAAGTGCCCATCGATGTGATGCTGATTATTGCGTCGGTGATTACGGCAACGGCTGCGCTGCAGGCTGCTGGTGGTCTGGACTACCTGGTAGGCTTGGCAGCAAAGTTCCTGCGTAAGCACCCCACTCACATTACTTATTATGGTCCGCTGACCACCTGGCTCTTCTGTCTCGTGGCTGGTACGGCCCATACTTCTTATTCGCTGTTGCCGATTATCTCAGAGATTGCCAAGAACTCTAAGATCCGTCCTGAGCGCCCTATGACGGTGGCCACGATTGCTGCCTCGCTGGGTATTACTGGTTCGCCCATGTCGGCTGCTACGGCTGCTGTGATCTCGACAGACCTGCTGGGTGGACAGGGCATCGAGCTGAAGGACATCTTGCTCGTCTGTATCCCTGCCTCGCTGATCGCTATCCTCGTAGCCGCCTTCGTTCAGAACCGTGTGGGTAAAGAATTGGAGGATGATCCTGAATACCAGCGTCGAGTCCGCGATGGTCTGCTCGATCCTGAGGCAGAAGCCCTGGCTATGCAGCAAATGACAGAAAAGCCTGCTCCTCACGCCAAGCGTGCCGTGCTGGCCTTCCTGTTAGGCGTTGTACTCGTGGTGATCTTCGGCAGTGTTCCTTCCTTGCGTCCTTCGTTCGAAATCGACGGAGTCGTGCGCCAGCTTTCCATGCCAGAGACCATTGAAATCCTGATGATGTCGATGGCAGCCCTTATCCTTCTTGTAGGCAAGGCTAACGTAAAGGATGCCGTTAGCGGCAATATCTTCAGTGCTGGTATGAATGCCATGATCTCTATCTTTGGTATCGCATGGATGGGTGACACCTTCTTTAATGGTAATATCGAGTTCTTCAAGAGCCATATTGCCGACATCGTCACTCAGTATCCGTTCCTCTTCTCTGTGGCCCTGTTTATCATGAGTATCATGCTCTTCTCGCAGGCCGCTACTGTACGCACCCTCTTCCCATTGGGTATCGGACTGGGTATCTCGCCATTGGCACTTGTGGCTATGTTCCCTGCCGTCAATGGCTATTTCTTCATCCCCAATTATCCTACGGAGGTGGCAGCTATCAACTTTGACACTACTGGAACGACGCGTATCGGCAAATATGTGCTCAATCACTCGTTCCAACTCTCTGGCTTTATCACAACCTTTGTCAGCATTGGCATAGGCTATCTGATAATTACATTTCTTTATTAAATAACAACTATTACTCACAATTTAAAAACTCAAACAATTATGAAAACAATGCGTAATGTATTAATGCTTTTGGCACTGTTGGTATCAGTTAACATCGTTGCTAAACCAAAAATCCGTATTATCGCTACTGGCGGCACCATCGCCGGCGTGAGCTCTTCTTCCACTTCTTCTGCCTATACCGCAGGACAGGTAGGCGTACAGACGCTGATTGACGCCGTTCCCCAGATGCTCTATCTGGCCGACATCAGTGGCGAACAGCTTGTAAACATCGGCTCTCAGGACATGAACGACCAAGTATGGCTGAAGCTCGCTCAGCGCATTAACCAGTTGCTGAACGAGGAAGGCTACGACGGCGTGGTCATCACTCACGGAACTGACACGATGGAAGAGACAGCTTACTTCCTGAACCTGACAGTAAAGAGCGACAAACCTGTCATCCTTGTAGGTTCTATGCGTTCATCTACAGCAATCAGCGCTGATGGTCCTGGTAACCTCTATGCTGGTGTGGCTGCTGCCGCAAGTCCCAACTCAAAGGGTCGTGGCGTGATGTGTTGTATGAACAACCTGCTGCTCGATGCCAAGGATGTCATCAAGATGCACACCACCGACGTGGCTACCTTCCAGACCGCCAACTATGGCAAAGTGGGCTATGTTTATAATGGTGAGGCCATCTATAACCGTAGCATCGACAACCTCCACACCACCAAGAGCGAATTCGACGTCACAGGTCTCGAGAAGCTCCCACAGGTAGGTATCGTCTATGGTTATGCCAACGCTTCTCCGCTGCCTTTCCAGGCATTTATCGATGCTAAGTTCGACGGTATCGTACTCGCTGGCGTAGGTGACGGTAACTTCTATACTGATGTATTCGATGTAGCCCTTAAGGCTCGTCAGAAAGGTATCAACGTGGTACGCTCAAGCCGCTGCCCCACTGGTCCTACCTGTCTGAATGGCGAGGTTGACGATGAGAAGTATGAGTTCGTGGCTTCCTTGACCCTGAATCCCCAGAAGGCCCGTGTGCTGCTGATGCTCGCTCTGACCAAGACACGTGACTGGAAGCAGATTCAGGAATACTTTAAGAAGTATTAATCTCTCTGCGAGAAGTGAATAGTGAATAACTAATAGTGAATAGTATGAAAAAGAGTATATTATTCGGAATGATGCTGTACATGGCGCTGACTGCGAATGCCCAGCAGGACAAGATGGCCGCAGAAGGTGAGGAATCACTCTTCGAGAAGGTCACGAAGATTGAGAAGAAGCAGGATAATTTCCATTTCCTGTTGAACCTCAACAATAGTTTCGACGTGAATCAGGGCGATGGAGAATTCCAGAATGCGAAGTTCAACATGCGTCAGATCCGTATTGAGGCCAAGGGAAACATCAACAAGACATTCTCTTTCCGCTGGCGTCAGCGTCTAAACCGTAACAACTCGCCCGCTCCTGACGGTATCGACAATATGCCTGCATCATCTATCGACGTAGCTGGCATCGGCGTTAAGACGAGCGACGTGTTCTCTATGTTCCTGGGTAAGCAATGTGCTGCATACGGTGGTATAGAGTTCGACCTCAACCCCATTGAGATTTACGAGTATTCTGATATGGTGGACTATATGAGCAACTTCATGACTGGTGCCAACTTCCAGTTCCAGCTGCATCCTAACCATCAGTTGCAGTTGCAGGTACTCGACAGCCGTAGTGCCAGCATGAGCGACATGTATGGTGAGGGTTACGAGCAGTCGAAGGTGCCCCTGGTTTACACCGTCAACTGGAATGGTAGTTTCGGTGGTGTGTTCAATACGCGCTGGAGTTACTCAATCATGAGTCAGGCCAAGGGCTATCAGAGCCATTACGTTGCTTTGGGTAACGAGCTGAACCTCGATAGATTCAATGCCTTCTTCGATGTGATGTACATGCGCGAGGGTATCGATCGTGAGGGCATCGTTTCAGGCATCATAGGTAACAACCCAGAGGGTGGTCATCTGAATGATGCTCAGTATCTGTCGTTTGTCTTGAAGGCTCAGTATCGTTTTAACCCCAAATGGAACGTCTTTGTTCAGGGAATGCTTGAGAACGAAGGACTTTCCAAGGCTAACGGTGTCATTGAGAAGGGCAAGTATCGCACAGCTTACGGCTATCTTGCAGGTATCGAGTTCTATCCTCTGAACAACAGCAACCTGCACTTCTTCCTCACCTATGTAGGACGTAACTATAGTTATACCGATAGGGCAAAGGCATACGGTGCCGACAATTACAGCACCAACCGTATCTCACTGGGCTACATCTGGCAGCTGCCGATGTTCTAAAACATTAAACATTAAAAGATTAAACATTAAACATTTTATATATTATGTCAGATCAGAAATTCAGAGTAGAGTCCGACCTCTTAGGCGAACTCAAAGTACCAGCCGATGCATTATACGGCGTACAGACACAGCGTGGTATCAACAACTATCACATCTCGCGCAAGACGATGTCGATGTATCACGACTTTATCATTGCCATCGCTTACGTGAAGCTGGCAGCAGTAGAAACCAACCACACTCTCGGTGTGATCAACGACGAGATCTCTGGAGCCATCGCTCAGGCCTGTCGTGAGCTCATCGATGGTAAGTGGCATGATAACTTCCCCATCGACATGATGCAGGGTGGTGCAGGTACCTCAGTTAATATGAACGCTAACGAGGTGATTGCCAACCGTGCCCTGGAAATCATGGGTCACGAGAAGGGCGACTATCAGTACTGCTATCCTAACGACCACTGTAACTGCGGACAGTCTACTAACGACGTATATCCCACCACCATCCGTCTGGCCCTCGTTCGTATGAACAAGAGTCTGATTGCAGCCCTCACAGGCCTTATCAGCGCCTTCCGCTACAAGGGCGACGAGTTCAAGGATTGCATCAAGATGGGTCGTACACAGCTGCAGGATGCCGTTCCTATGACTTCAGGTCAGGAGTTCAATGCCTACGCTAACAACCTTGAGGAGGAAATTCTGAACCTCGAGCGCAACGTGAAGCTGCTCCACGAGATCAATATGGGTGGTACAGCCATCGGTACAGGTCTGAACGCTGTTCCTGGCTTCGCTAAGCTCTGTGCTGCCAACCTGTCGAAGCTCACAGGCGAGGCCTTCGTCAGCGCTGCTGACCTCGTAGAGGCAACACCTGATACAGGCGCTTATGTCAGCTACTCATCAGCCCTGAAACGTCTGGCTGTGAAGCTCTCTAAGATCTGTAACGACCTCCGTCTGATGGCTTCTGGTCCTCGCTGTGGTCTCAATGAGATCAACCTGCCTCCAAAGGCACCTGGATCTTCCATCATGCCAGGAAAGGTGAACCCCGTTATTCCTGAGGTTGTCAATCAGGTTTGCTTCAAGGTGATTGGTAACGATACAACCGTATCATTCGCTGCTGAGGCTGGTCAGCTGCAGCTCAACGTGATGGAGCCTGTAATTACTGAGTCGCTCTTCGAGAGCCTTATCTGGCTGAAGAACGCCATCGAGACCCTTACAGAGGAGTGTGTACTCGGTATTACCGTCAACAAGGAGCGTTGCCTCGAGATGGTTAAGAACTCAATCGGTATCGTGACAGCCCTGAATCCCTACATTGGCTACAAGACCTCTACGAAGGTTGCTAAGGAGGCTCTCGAGACCAACCGCAGTGTCTATGACATCGTGCTCGAGAAGGGTCTCATGACTCAGGAGAAGCTTGACGAGGCCCTCGATCCCGCCAAGATGCTTTCTTCTCATAAGTTCATCAAGTAACTTTTGAGAACCCCATGCAATGAATAAGCCCCGATGACCATCGCGCTCATCGGGGCTATTTATAAACCATATCTTTTGTTATTCTTCCATCTACTGGTTTCTCTCCCACAGGCGATACACGCGAGTAGCATGTTCGGCATCATGTATGATGTGGTTGCCTGCGTCGGCATTTGAAATAATGGCCTCGCGCTCCCAACTGCCTCGGGTGAACTTGAACTGTGCTGGCAGGTGCAGACGGAGGTCGATAGAGGCGATGCTGTCGCTAGTGAGCGTCATCTTGACGCCCTTTGCCTCCCAGTTGGCCAGCGCATCCTGGTTGCCAGTGATGTAGATGGTGTCGGTTAGGTTCTTGCCTCGCAGTTCGATGTGAACGGGATAGGTCTCTTCGCCGACATAGCTCACCAGGTTCTTGGCTCCGAAAACTATGTAGTCGTTCAGGGCTTGTGTGAGGCTGGGCATAAAGCCGTTGTAATGGTAATAGCCGGGGAAGGTATGCACGGATGTGACAGTGTTTTCGGGGAAGTGGGACTTTTCCTTTAGGAACGTGCTGACACGCTCCCAGCCCGCTTTCCAATCATCGCCCCAGTACTCAGGTTCGCTGTCAATCTCGCCAGACATCGACGCATAGATGAAACGGGGAGCCTTGCGGTTCTTGAAATGGTAGTTCTCAATGTCCGTGGCCAGACGGTACTCGTCGTAGCTGCAGTTGGGCGATATGGCGATGTAGTCGTCGAAAAGGTCGTCGGTAATCATCGCGTCAAGCACGAACGATGCACTCAGTGAATGGCCGATGCCGAGGGAGCGTCCCGACGTGCGGTAGTTCTTCTTCACGTATGGCATCAACTCATTCTTGACGAACTTCTTCAGGTCGGGCGATTTGCCGTAGTAGTAACCTTCCTTGAAAAGTCCGTTATTGCCGTGTAGGGGCATGGGCAGGTAGTCGTGGTTGCGGAAATAGTTGATTTCCCAAAGGTTTGGCGAACAAATGCCCACGATAATGAAACTCGTGCTCCTGCCGCCGTCGGGGTCAGGTTTGCAAGCCATGTTAAGCAGGCAGTGTACGAGGTCGAACATCTCACGGCACTGCGCGTCGAATACGTAAATGACATCGTAGTAAGTCTGGTCGAACTGCTGGTAGCCTCCAGGTGTGTAAATGAGCACCTGCCGCTCGTGGTTGAAATATTCAGACTTCATTGAAAGTTCCTTCACACTTTCGAGCTGCGCAAATGCTGTGATAGGGAATAGAAAAAAAGCAAGAAATAAAGTTTTAACCTGTTTCATATTTGTTTTCTTTTTTATAAAACGGGTAAACGTTATTATTATTGTAAGGTGACTTTTTGTTTTTGTGGTATTTTATTATTGCATCTTGAGAATATAGCAGAGTTCGCTCATGCTTTATCGAGCATGAGCGGGCTTTAGTGCGCTAACGTATGCACTCCAGTGCGCCCTAAGGCGCACTGGAGTGCGGTAGTTATGTACTAAGAATTGGCAAATGTTGGAGTTTAGTCCCACCAGTTATACTGCTTCTGATAGCCGTCAAACTCGAGATCCGGCAGGCCAATCTCCTGAAGCACGTTGCGGATGGCTTCGATCTCTGATGGTGAACAGAGCCGTTCTCCTCGACGACGCTCGAAATAACCTGTGCGACCAAACTTCCCTATCAGTCGACATGAGAATGTCTGATACTGAGGAGGCGTCATCGACTGCTGCATGTTCTTGAAGCCTCGCGCATAAGTGGCAGGCTCGTCAGTTCTGAAATATTCGCACTTGTCAGAAGGGACAACGCGCAGGGGATTGACCTGAAATAACATCTTGAGATCTTTCCCTACTTCCTGAAAAGCAATATGACGCAGACAGTGGTTGCACACGGCACAGTCGTCTCGTGAACACATGGCGTATCCGCCAGGAACATCATTCAATGTGATTTTCTTCAATTCTTCCATGATTATCTGTTTTTGATGAAACATATACCTTAATCTTCGCAA
>JAEEGJ010015014.1_pt1 | contig 18196 bp, 15 predicted proteins | sample 8958761 | NCBI WGS metagenome assembly JAEEGJ01 (sample SAMN16246546, study PRJNA631951) | gut metagenome | biome: gut microbiome; feature: rumen; material: RS-attached | host: Bos | place: Iran: Karaj | collected 2018-10
CGGTAAAACGACTGCACTTGTCGCTGCCTTTTTTCAATCTGATAGGCTGGGATATGTCTGTCCGGGCCGACGGTATGCCGCTTCTGGTAGAATGGAACGTTTGTACGGAACTGAGCCAGACGGCGGCGGGACCGGCTTTCGGCGTCTATACCGACCGGATCCTCCGGGAATTGTACCGTCGTCCCAACGAATTGAATCCACGCTGGTAAGATGAAATCCCCGCTGCAGCCTCTTAAGTCACTTGTCGATACCGTGCCGGCTATCCGGGAACCGCGGATCTGGCTGGAAGAACAGCGACTGTTTCTGGAAGATGCGCTGGAACGGTTTACGCTGGAAAAGCCTGAGCACGGAAACCTGTCCGATTATCGCAATGCATTGCGCCGTCACCGCGTGACTTATTCAGAGTACATGTACAGTTATGAGTTCTGGCGCATGGACGAAACGCAGCGCGCAGCTTTCCTCTCCAATTCCGAGGCGCATTGTATCTACCGGGCACTGGGCAACGGCCAGGTCCGGAACGTTTTTCGCAATAAGCCGCTTTTTCTGAAACGGTTCGCGCCGTTTGTACACCGGCGGTGGGCGTTGGCTTCCGACTTGTCTGAGGCAGCGTTTACCCGATTGTTCTCCGGCGCCGGCTGTATTGCCAAGCCGATAGATGGGGCACGGGGTGCCGGCATCTTGAAATTGCATGGAGCCGGAGGAAACGATGCAGCGTCTGTCTATCGGAAATGCGTGTCCGACCACTTGCTGATCGAAGAGTATATTCATTCATGCGACGAGTTAGCGGCTTTTCATCCAGCTTCACTCAATACCCTTCGTGTCGTGACGGTTTCCGAGAAGGATCGCTGCGAAATATTCGGTGCAATCCTGCGGATGGGGACTGGTGTCAGTGTGATCGACAATACCCACGCCGGTGGCATTTATGCCCCGGTCAATCTGGCGACGGGGCAGATTGAAATGGCGGCCATCGACAACCGGAACCGGCGCTATGAACGCCATCCCGATACAGATGTGCCGATTGTCGGTTTTCAGGTACCCGCTTGGGAGGCCGTGCTGGATGTCTGTCGCAGGGCGACCCGGCAAATGCCGGGCATCCGTTTTGCCGGATGGGATGTGGCCGTGCTGCGCGGCGGCGGAATAGAATTGATTGAAGGAAATCATGCGCCTGATTTCGACGGCGGCTTGCAGGCTCCTTTGAAGGTCGGCGTTAAAAAACGGTTTCAGGAGACCGTGCAGCGTGTCATGGGAATTGATCCGCTGAAGCGGATCCGCTACTACAAATAGGTCATGAACGATCGATCCACGATTAATCTGGCTATCAGATCATTGCTCTACAGAATCTCACCGGAGCTCCAGCTTCGGCTGCTGTTCCGCTATTACCTCCATCGCAAACTGGACTTGTCGGACCCACGCACGCTCGATGAGAAAATCCAGTGGATGAAACTGCATTACTATCGCGACAATGTGCTGGTGAGACAATGCGCCGACAAGTTGCGGGTACGGGACTATGTATCATCCTGTGGCCTGGATACACTCTTGAACCCCTTGATCGCGGTTTATCGGGATCCCCGTGAGATTGCCTGGGATACGTTGCCGCAGCGTTTTGTCCTGAAATGGAATTTCGGGGCCGGAGGCAATTTTATCTGTAAGGACAAAGAAAAGGTAGACCGCCATGCCGTGGAGCAGGAGTTGTCCCGTTTCGGCAGGCTTCCATACCACAAATTATCGGCTGAACCACAGTACGACATGGAGAAACGGCTGCTTTGTGAACAGTACATCGAGACGGAAGATGGCGGCCAGCCCGACGATTATAAGATTTATTGTTTTGGCGGCAAGGCGCTGTATGTCCTTTGCTGCCATGGACGGGTAGGGGAACAACGCCCGTCTTTCTACTTTTTTGACCGGAACTGGGAACTGCAACGTTTTAACCGCCAAGGCCGGGAGGCACCGGAAGGGTTTACCATTCCGAAGCCGGAGGGAATGGACGATCTCTTCCGTTATGCCGAAATCCTGTCGCAACCCTTCCCGTTTGTCAGAGCAGATTTTTACCTGGAGAACGGTCATGCCTGGTTCGGTGAACTGACCTTCACGCCTTCCGGCGGATTCGATACCGGACGGCTCCCGGAGACCGATCTGTTCTTTGGAAACCTCGTGCATTTGCCGACGGCTTCAAGACCATGAAAATCAAAGTCCTCAAGCTCAAGCAGGGCCTCGTCTACGCGACATTGCTGACGACGATGGTGATGTACATCCCGGCAATTTATAATTCCGGTTTGTACAGCCTCTTGCGCTATGTCCTGTTTGGCTTGATGGGCATTTTGGTCTATCTGACCTTCAAACTGGACTTTATCCTCAAGCATTCCCTGACGAAGAAGACCTTGCTGGCATTGGCGCTGGTTTTTTTGCAATATGTCGTTTCCCTGGCTTTCAAACTGCGTTTCAAGGTAGGCGACCTGACCCCATTGGCCATTGTCCTGATGATGGTCATGGTGGGGGGGCGGGTCCATTTCCAGCCCCGAGAGTTCAAGAAACTATGCACGGTCTATTGCGTGGGCACCGTTTTTTTAGGAATGATGGCTATTTTGACTTATTTGGGATCGTTCTCTCTCTCCGTAAACGCCAACGCCATTACGGGCAAGAATCAAGTCGGTGCCATTGTAGCCGTCGGCGGCGGCATGGCTTTTTATCTGAGCCTGCAGCCCATGCGGAGAAAAAGACGGTTGCTTTACCTGGGCATGGCGGCGCTGATCCTTGTCATTCTGGTGGTGGTCCGTTGCAGGACTGCGCTGGTAGGCTATGTGCTTTTCTGCGGCATTCTGCTGATGCAACGCTGGACGCGGAAGCAAAAACGCCGGGCGGTGATGATCGGCCTGGTGGTCTATATCTGTTTCTTCAGTACGATCAACCATTTGGTGGTCGATTCGTTGCTCAAGTCAACCGACTTGGAAGACGACGAGTTGACCGTCAGCAGCGATCTGATCAACCAGCTCTCGACCAACCGGCACGAGCGCAACGTGCAGGCCATCCAGTTCATTCGGCGCCAGCCTCTGGAGGGCGCTTTGTTCAAGTATTCCGGTATCAAACTGATTCACAATTATGTGCTGCTCAGACTGGTCCGTTACGGTATCATTCTGGCCATTCCGTATCTGTGGATCTATTTCGTCTATTTGCTGCACTGTATCCGGGGCGTTGCCCGCAAAGATGACTCTCTTTTCAATATGGGGTCCTATATCCTGATCATTCCCATGTTCTGCAGTTTGCTGGAGCCTTCGGCTCCGTTCGGTCCCGGCACGGTGGAGATCATGCCTTTTTTGCTTTGCGGCTTCGCCATGCAGCGACAAATCTATCATCCTTGAAATGAATCCAATCCGTATTTGCGTTATCGGCCTGGGCTATGTCGGCTTGCCCCTGGCGCGCCTGTTTTCCACAAAATTTCCCACGATTGGCTATGACCGCGATGCGACGCGTGTAGCGACGCTGATGGCCGGGCACGATGCGACCTGCGAAGTGCCGGACGAGTTGCTGCAGACCGCTATCCGCGAGCACGGCTTCCGTTGTACGACCGACTTGGAGGCCATCCGCGACTGCAATTTCTATGTGGTGGCCGTGCCTACACCAGTTGATGCCAACAACCATCCCGACCTGCGCCCGCTGCAGGGCGCCAGCGAAACGGTGGGCTGTGTCATCGCCCCAGGCGACGTGGTTGTGTATGAATCGACCGTTTATCCCGGCGTAACGGAGGAAGAGTGCCTGCCAGTGGTCGAACGCGTCTCAGGGCTCAAGTTCAATGTCGATTTCTACGCCGGTTATTCGCCCGAACGCATCAACCCGGGCGACCGCGAGCATACGGTAGAGAAGATCAAGAAAGTGACCTCCGGCAGCACGCCCGAGATTGCTGATCTTGTGGACCGCGTGTATAACGCAGTCCTGGTAAACGGGACGCACCGGGCCCCGAGCATCAAGGTGGCGGAAGCGTCGAAGATTATCGAGAACAGCCAGCGCGACGTAAACATCGCCTTCATGAACGAACTGGCCAAAATCTTCAACGTCATGGGCATCGACACCCACGACGTGATTGAGGCCGCCTCGAGCAAGTGGAACTTCATCAAGCTGAGCCCCGGCCTGGTTGGCGGGCACTGCATCAGCGTTGATCCCTACTATCTGATTCAGAAGGCCCAGGTATACGGGGTGCTGCCCCGCGTGATGTCGTCGGCCCGCCGGCTGAACGATGGCATGGGTGCCTACGTGGCCGAGCAAACCATCAAGGCGATGAACCGCAAGGGCGTATTGGTGAAAGATGCTCGCATCCTGATTCTGGGCTTTACGTTCAAAGAGAATTGTCCGGACATCCGCAACACGAAGGTCATCGACATCATCCACACTTTCCAGGAATATACGCAGAATATCACGGTTTTTGACCCTTGGGCTGATCCGCAGCGGGTTCTGCGCGAATATGACGCGAAGGTAACCGGCAATCTGCCGGAAGGCCCGTTTGACGCTGTTGTCCTGGCGGTGGCACACAAAGATTTCGAGACGTTCGACGTGCGGAAACTGGTCCGAGAAGGCGGGGTAGTTTATGACGTGAAAGGTGTGCTGCCCCGTGACCTAGTTGATGCCCGGCTTTAATTCTTGACGGCCATGCGCGTTCTCCATATCTGCAACGACTTTTACGACAGTCCTGTGCATACGAACCTCTACCGGAGGCTCGATCGGCTGGGCGTGTCGCAGACGGTCTTCACCTATTACCGGGGTACAGGGATGGATGGAAAAAACGCATTTGCCGGAGAACGTACGAGCTTTGTGTATCGGGGCGGACTGGGAACGATCCATCGGTTCCTGTATCACCTGAAGCAGCGAACTGTCGGGCGGCAATTGGCTGAATTGCCCGACCTGGACAATTATGATCTGTGCCACGCAACAACGCTCTTCAGCGACGGACCCTTGGCGTACCAGCTCTATCGTCGATATGGCATCCCCTATGTCGTGACGGTTCGCAACACCGACGTGAACGAGTTTATGAAGGTGGCCCCGCATACCTGGCCGGCTGGTCGCCGCGTGCTTAGGCACGCCGCGAAGATTGTCTTTCTTTCGAAAGCGATGCAGGAGAAGTTCTGCCGGAGCATTGTCGTTCGCGGGATGCTGCCCGACTTGCGTGACAAATTCGTGATGCAGACCAACGGCATCGATGACTGGTGGCTGACCCATGTGACGGCGGAACATGCACCCGACAATCACGCCCTGCTCTACGTCGGACGCTTCAACGTAAACAAGAATGTAGAACGCCTGATCGGGGCGGTCGAGTCGTTGTCCGGAGAGTTCCCTGACATCCGGCTGACACTGGTCGGCGGACGCGGCGGCCGTGAGAAGCATGTATTGGAGGCTGTTCGGCAGCATCCTGAGCGGCTGCAGTACTTGGGACCCATCTATGACAAAGAAAAGCTGCAGACTGTATACCGCCAGCATACGCTATTTGCCATGCCGTCGATTTTCGAGACGTTCGGACTCGTCTATCTGGAAGCCCTTTCCCAGAATCTGCCCGTGGTGTACACCCGAGGCCAGGGAATCGACGGGCTGCTCGACAAACGGGTGGGGGAGCGCGTTAATCCGCTGTCCCAATCCGACATTGCCCGTGGCATTGCGACGATTCTCCGCAACCGCCCGCAATATGAAGCGGTTTCTTCGCTCGTGCACTTCCCGGATTATTCCTGGGAAACAATAGCGCAACATTATCTGGAACTCTATGAAACGATTTTGGCGGCTGCTCCTGCCAGCCATTAGCCTTTTGTCTGCCGTTTTCGTGCAGGCTCAGCCGGTCTCTCCATTGGATTTCGGCCTGGAAAACGCTCGTACAGGTACGGAACGCTATGCCGTACTGATGCGGGCCCATAGGTCGGCGCTTGTGCAGGGGCGTCCTGTCTCTTATGCGGGCATCGACTCGCTGGAGATCGAGGTTCCGGTGGGTTCGGAGCCGATTCCGCTCCCCGAGGTGACGGATTTCGCCGGTCTGGTGCTGACCGTCCATAATACCGCGCGCAGCGGTTTCCTATTCCAAATGAGTCAGGAACTCAGGGCGCTTGAACTGGACCGCGACGTCATCGCGGGATGGGATTTTAAGAAGGTGCCCGGACTGAACGAGGGGATGAAACTGCTCGTAGTGGAAGACCGGACGCCGTGGGTAAAGCAGCGCCGGGGATACAGTTATGGCGCTACGCGACGCGACATCACGCTGCTTCGCAACGGAGTGGCGCGAAACAAGCCTATACAGCCCTATACCAGTGAAGTCTCTGATCCGAAAGCATCGTTCTGCATCGTGACCTTGACACGCAAAGAGGTGCGCAACCTGACCCTGCTGCGGACAGAGGGCTCTACGCGGAAGACCTATGCTTTCCTGTTCCAGAACCAGAACAATATCCTGGTGGAGAACGTACGGGTCGTGACGCCTGCTTCCACCACGATGACGGCCGACCAGATCTTTGCGGTACGAAACTGCACCAACGTCCTTTTCACTGACGTGACCATCGACGGGACCTACTCCCGCAGCGACAATTACGGCTATGGCATCGCCATGGACAATGTGTGGAAATCGCGCTTTGTCCGGCTGAAAGCCGAAGCCGCCTGGGGCATCTTCGGAAACAACAATATCAACGGTGCCCAGGTGGAAGACAGTGACATCAACCGGCTCGACGTCCATTGCTACGGACGTGACATCTACTGCGTCAACACGACCTTCCGGCATCTCTACAACCAGTTCGCCTCGTTCTACGGTTTCCTGACCTTCGAGAAATGCCAGTTCATCGATTTCGTGCCAGTGCTCTTTGAGGGTTCCTATAATGCCTTCACCTTCTTCGAAATCATCATCAAGGACTGCACCATGAAGATCGACGGTCAGCGGCCCTGGTTCATCAATGCCGGCCGGATGACTTACGAGCCGAACGAACGCCCCGAACTGGCCGGAAAGTATCTGCCGAGCGTTCTGCTCGACGGGCTGGAAGTGGAAGCGCCCAAGCACCTGACGTTGTGGTTCCTGCTCCATTTCAACGGACTGGACCGCCCGACGGTGGAAAACACCTGGAACGTGGATGTACGCAACCTGACGATTCATCCGGCGTCTGTCAAGGTACGACTGTCGAACCTGCCGCTGCCGGAGGCTGAATCGCTCAAGGTCTTCGTGCGGTCCTGGAACTGGAAACTCAAACAAAACGAACTCATTGCCCGCTAGCGTATGCTCTCTGTCATTTGCCCCATATACAACGAAGAAACCTATGTGGCCCGTTGCCTCGACTCAATCCGGAAGCAGGATTATCCCCAGGATGATCTCGAAGTGCTCTTTGTCGACGGCATGAGTACCGACCGGACCCGTGAAATCATCCAGTCCTACCAGACGCATTGTCCCTATGTCCGCATCATCGACAATCCCGAGCGCTACGTTTCCTGGGCTATGAACAGGGGCATAGATGCTTCGCGCGGCGAAGTGATCATCCGCATTGACGCCCACACAAGTTACGAGCCGAACTACTTCTCCGCGCTGGTCCGTCGGCTCTACGAACTGGATGCCGCAGATGTGGGAACCGTGTGCAAGACTGACGTACTGCATAAAACGCCCAAGACACTGGCCATCCGCGAGGTGCTCTGCAACCGCTTCGGCGTAGGAAACTCCGTGTTCCGCACGGGTGTCGATGAAGTGAGGGAGGTGGATACCGTTCCTTTTGGCTGCTGGAAGCGCGAAACCTTCGACAAGTATGGCCGCTACGACGTGCGCCTGGTCCGTAACCAGGACATCGAACTCAACAAGCGCGTGATTCGAGGCGGCGGCAAGATCTATATCATTCCGGATACCTTCTGTACTTATTATGCGCGGGAAACCTTTGCCGGACTGGCGGCCAACAATTTCGCGAACGGCAAATGGAACCTGCTGACCGTTTGGATCACAGGCAAGCTGACATCGCTGTCACCACGTCACTTCGTGCCGCTCCTGTTCGTCCTGTCGCTGCTCATTCCGCTGATTGTGGGGATCTTCTGGCGTCCGGCACTCTGGGTAGCCTTGGCCAGCCTGCTGGCTTATGGGGCGCTTCTCGGGGCAATCAGCCTCAAACTCGCACGCGAAAAGCATTTGTCGTTCTTCCGGCTATTGCAAAGTTTTTTGATCCTGCACCTCTCCTATGGTTGCGGATCTCTGATTGGTTTGCTATCTTTGCCATTCGTTAAGAAATGAGCGGATGCGCGTGAAGTATCTTTTCGACCGGATTGCCTCGCTGCTCGGGCTTTTGTTGCTCTGGCCTGTGATGCTGGTCATTGCCTTGTTGGTGAAAGTCCGGATGCCCGGGGGTCCGGCGTTGTTTTCTCAGTTACGGGTGGGGAAGGACGGACGACTTTTCACCATGTACAAGTTTCGCACGATGTCACCCGAGGGTGGTGGATCCACAGTGTCCGTGGCGGGCGATGTGCGTATTACACCGTTAGGCGCCAAATTACGCCGCTACAAACTTGACGAGCTGCCGCAGCTTTGGAATGTCCTGCGTGGGGACATGAGTTTTGTGGGTCCCCGGCCCGATGTGCCGGGCTATGCCGACCAGCTGCAAGGCGAAGACCGGGAAATGCTGCAGCTTCGCCCCGGAATCACCGGCCCCGCCTCGCTGAAATACCGCAATGAAGAAGAAATTCTCGCATCCGTGCCGGACCCCGAACGATACAACGATGAGGTGATCTTCCCCGACAAAGTGCGGATCAACCGATACTATCTCCACCACTATTCCTTCTGGACTGATCTCCGGATCATTGTCGCCACGCTGACGGGCGCGCACCTGGAATACGGCGGAGAAACCATTTGACCTGCTGATGCTTCACTCCCTGATTCTGAAACTGAAATGGCTGGTATCCTGCAGGAAGCTGTTGGGGCGCCAGGCGTCGTATTATCCGGAAGCCGCCCATAAATCGCGGTTGCGGATCGTCCACGATCAACTCCGCTTCTTTTTCAAGTATGGCTATCTGGAGGAGTACTATTATCCTTACGGCTTCGACCGGGCAGAGATGACACGGACGCAGATGGGGGAGTATATCGTTCCGTATCGCGCTTTCCTATATCGGGTGGATCAGCTGAATTTTCAAAATCCCGGTTTTGATGCGTACGAAGGCAGGATGACCGGGCGGGTCCTGAACCAGGACAAGTTCTACTTTTTTCTGTTCCTGAACCAATTGGGATTTCCGACGCCACGGGTATTGCTGTATGTGCGGGGTGGAAAGGATTTGTATGCAGATCCTTCTGTGTCCAGCCTTGAGGGTCTTTTTTCGACCGATCTCGACGCATTCGCCAAGCCAGTTGGCGGCATGATGGGAGCCGGGGGATTCCGCCTTCAGGTGCGGCATGGCGAGATTCGGGTTGATGGCAACGTGACGACTGCAGAATCGGTGGCAGCACGGCTCGTGTCGGCGGACTATTTGGTGCAAGATTATGTGGTCCAGCACGAAAGACTGTCTGCCCTGTGCCCGTCTTGCGTCAACACGCTGCGGCTCCATACGGTTATGGACCGGAACGGGGAGGTACACGCATTCGGTCCGCTGCTACGGATCGGCCGGGTGGGAAACGCCGTAGACAATTGGGCCAAAGGCGGCGTGATTGTCGGTATCGACAAGTCCGGGCGACTGCTTGATCGCGGGGTTATGAAACCAGGTTACGGCACTGTGACTGTGGAACATCCCGACACGCATGTCGTCTTTGCCGGGTATGAACTGCCTTTTTATCATGAGGCCGAAGCGATGGTCGTGTCACTGCACAAGCTGATGTACCGCAATCATTCCATCGGCTGGGACGTGGCGATCACGCCGCGCGGGCCAATCATTATTGAAGGCAACGACCGCTGGGAAATCTCGATGATCCAGGCGGTCCATGGACCGATGGGACAGATAAAACGCTATTTCTGATGAGTTCTTTTGGGGTGGAATTGGCACATGCGGCGCTAACGCGGGTGCGTGCAATGCATGAACGGGCGCATTGGCGCCGGGAAGACCGGCGGCAATTGCGCGACGTGGCGCTTCCGTCCCTGACGGATGCGGAAATCAGGACGCTTCGGCACACCTGGCCTTTCCTCCGTATCGACCGCTCGGATCTGTATTGGGCGCGCCTGTATAAGAAGGTATATGGATTCGACCCCTATTTTCTGGGGTCGGTCAATCAGTTCAATGCGCTCCGGGCACGGATCAATCCTTATCGGGAAGTCTGTTCGCTGGAGAACAAGGCGCTGCTGGACGTCTATTTTCCAGAGATTCCCTTCCCGGAAGTGTATGTCCGCTGCGTGAACGGACAACTGTTCGACGCCAACTTGCAGCCGTTGTCGCTGGACAATGCCTGGAAGATCCTGCAGACACACGGGGCTTTTGTCATCAAACCGGCTCTGGAAAGCATGTGTGGAAAGGGCGTGCGTCTGATTCGTCTGGACAAAGTGCCGCAGGCCGGTGCGGCCTGGCTGACCGGCGTATTTGCCGGTGCCACGCAGGATTTCATCGTGCAGGAGATTATCGCGCAGCATCCTGCCGTCCGCCAGTTGAATCCCACGTCGTTGAACTGCTGCCGGGTTACTTCGGTTTATGTGGGAGGTACTTATACTTGCGCAGCACTGCAGAAGATCGGCAAGGCAGGAAGCCAGGTCGATAACTGGAACAGCAGCTATTTCATCGGCATCCAGCCTGATGGACGACTGAAAGATACGGGATGGGATGATCATGCACAGCCTTTCAGTGCAACGGACGGGGGCACTCCATTCGCCTCGGTCATTGTACCGGGTTATTCTTCCATGCTTGCCGCTGCAGAGTCTTTCCATAAGCGGTTCCTGCCGCAGTGCGGGATTGTGGGTTGGGACATGGTACTGGACACGGACGGACACTTGAAGGTCATCGAAGCGAACCTCACAGTCCCGGGTTTGCCCTCCGAGCAACTCTGCTCCGGACCTTTTTTGAAGGACGTACACGCGGAACTGTGCCACGTTTTCGGGAGTCAAGACTGCAATTTATGACACATTGTCAGTCCGGGGCGGCTGGCACAATCTTCGTTAAACAGTAGGGCGTCGGTGCGAAACATGCATCGGCGCCTTATTGTTAAACGAAAGTAATAAAAGTAAAAATAGGAGAAAACAATCATGGGAAAAATCATTGGAATTGACCTCGGTACTACGAACTCTTGCGTAGCGGTCATGGAAGGCAACGAGCCGACCGTCATCATCAACTCTGAAGGCAAACGCACCACGCCGAGTGTGGTCGCATTCGCCGAAAACGGCGAGCGGAAGATCGGCGACCCGGCCAAGCGTCAGGCTGTGACCAACCCGCTGAAGACTATCTACTCGATCAAACGGTTCATGGGCGAGACCTACGACCGCGTGACCAAGGAAACCGACCGCGTGAGCTACAAAGTGGTCCGCGGCGACAACAACACCCCGCGTGTGGATATCGACGGCAAGCTTTATTCGCCGCAGGAAATCAGCGCCATGGTGCTGCAGAAAATGAAGAAGACGGCGGAGGATTACCTCGGCCAGGAAGTGAAAGAAGCCGTTATCACTGTGCCGGCTTACTTCAGCGACTCCCAGCGTCAGGCCACCAAAGAGGCAGGCGAAATCGCCGGTCTCAACGTGAAACGAATCATCAATGAGCCGACGGCCGCAGCTTTGGCTTACGGTCTCGACAAGAAGAACAAAGATATGAAGGTGGCCGTGTTCGACCTCGGTGGCGGTACGTTCGATATCTCCATCCTGGAACTCGGCGACGGCGTCTTCGAAGTGAAATCCACCAACGGTGATACGCACCTGGGCGGCGACGATTTCGACCACAAGATCATCGACTGGCTGGCCGAAGAGTTCCGCAACGAGAACGGCATCGACCTCCGTCAGGACCCGATGGCGCTCCAGCGCCTGAAAGAGGCGGCCGAGAAGGCGAAGATCGAACTGTCGAGCCAGACCTCGAGCGAGATCAACCTGCCGTACATCACGGCGGTCGGCGGTGTCCCGAAGCACCTGGTCAAGACCCTGACCCGTGCCAAGTTCGAACAGCTCTGCGACGATCTGATCCAGGCAACCATCGAGCCTTGCCGCAAGGCACTGCGTGACGCAGGCCTGCAGACCTCCGACATCGACGAAGTCCTGCTCGTGGGCGGTTCCACCCGTATCCCGGCTGTCCAGCAGATTGTCGAGCGCTTCTTCGGCAAGACCCCGAGCAAGGGTGTGAACCCCGATGAGGTGGTGGCCGTGGGCGCATCCATCCAGGGCGGTGTCCTCGCCGGCGATGTGAAGGACGTGCTGCTGCTCGATGTCACTCCGCTTTCGCTGGGTATCGAGACCCTCGGCGGCGTGATGACCAAACTGATCGACGCCAACACCACGATTCCGACCCGCAAGAGTGAGATCTTCTCGACGGCATCCGACAACCAGCCTTCCGTGGAAATCCACGTGCTGCAGGGCGAACGTTCGATGGCCCGCGACAACAAGACCATCGGCCGCTTCAACCTCGACGGCATCACCCCGGCCCCGCGTGGCGTACCGCAGATCGAAGTTTCCTTCGATATCGACGCCAACGGTATCCTGAACGTGTCGGCCCGCGACAAGGCCACCGGCAAGGAGCAGAAGATCCGCATCGAGGCCTCGTCCGGCCTGTCCGACGCCGAAATCAAGCGGATGCGCGATGAGGCGAAGGCCAACGAAGCCGCCGACAAGGTGGAGAAGGAGCGTATCGACAAGATCAACGCGGCCGACGCTATGATCTTCCAGACCGAGAAGAACCTCAAGGAATACGGCGACAAGATTCCGGCCGACAAGAAGGGCGCCATCGAGAATGCCCTCGGTCAGCTGAAGGAAGCCCACAAGAGCCAGAACCTGGCCGACATCGAGCGTGCCACCGAGGCGCTCAACAACGCCTGGCACGCCGCCAGCGAAGATATGGCCCGCGCTGCTCAGCAGCAGGGCGGCCAGCAGGCCAACCCGGGTGCCGGCTTCGGCGGCAGCGGTTTCGGCGGCGAAGGCTTCGGCGGCCAGCAGGGCCCGCAGGGCGGCAGCGACAACAACGGCGGCAACAACGGCCCCGAAGATGTCGACTACGAAGAAGTGAAATAAAGTGTTACCTTTGCGGTATGGTATACCGCGAACTTACAGAAGAGGAATCCGGCGACCTGGCTCGCCGGATTCTTTTTGAAGACAACCATCTGCTGATTTTCAACAAGCGGGTGGGGGAGATCGTCCAGGGCGACAAGACCGGCGACGAGCCGCTCTGCGAGACGCTGAAAGCGTTCGTCGCCCAGCGCGACGGCAAGCCCGGCCACGTCTTCATGGGGGTGCCGCACCGGCTCGACAGGCCGGTCAGCGGCATCTGTGTTTTTGCCAAGACCTCGAAATGTCTGGAGCGTCTCAACTCGATGTTCCGCGAAGGCGACGTCCACAAAACCTACTGGGCCCTCACCTGCGCCCGTCCCGACCCCGCCGAAGGCGAACTCGTCCACTGGCTCTCCCGCAACGAGAAGCAGAACAAATCGTTCGCTTTCCCCGATGACGGCCGCCGCCATCCGGCCGACGCCAAGCTCGCGAAGCTCCGCTATCGCGTCCTCCGCGATACCGACCGATACCATCTGGTCGAAGTCGAACTTCTCACCGGCCGGCACCATCAGATCCGCTGCCAGCTCGCCGCCATCGGCTGCCCCATCAAAGGCGACCTCAAATACGGCGCCCCCCGCTCGAACCCCGACGGCGGCATCAGCCTCCACGCCCGCCACATCTCCTTCGACCACCCCGTCCGCCACGAAGAAATCGCCATCGACGCCCCCGTCGACTGGATCCAGCTTCGCTGACCCCCTCCGGTGTGCAAAATAGGCCTCTTTGCTCACGAACCCCGTATAAAAAGGCCTTCGGTGAGCGAATGAAGGGGATTTGCTCACCGAAGGATGATGGCAGGATCTCCAGGGGAGATTCCTACAGGATGATCGATGACATCACGTTGACCAGGTGCGTGACGCTTCGGTCGGGCTCTTGCTTGTGGGTGTAGTTGAGCTGGAGACGGAGACGCGGGAAGGGATGCCAGCTGGTGCCGACGGTGATGTATTGCTGGTCGTGGCCGACTTCGCGGGAATTGGTCGTGAAATAGTCGTACCGGGCACCGACGTTCCAGGTCGGGGTGATCTTATAACCGGCTGTCACATAGGCGCCTTCGGCGCGCCAGCCGAAGGTGTGGCCGGCCATGTATTCCGTGCGGAACCAGGCGAACTTGCTGTCGTAGGCGATGGCGGCGCCGTAGCGGTCGAGGATGCGGTAGTCGTAGTCGTTGTAGATCTCGACTTCGTCCATATGGCCCAGCCGACGCTCGTAGCAGCCTGAAATGCTGAGATCCTTAATGGGGAAAATCATCACACGGGCCATGAAGTTCTTCAGCCGGTCGTCGTCGTTCTTGTTGATGCCGTTGCCGTTGAACAGACCCACCTGATAGCGCACCAGCGCGTGGCCGTCGTTCATCTTGAACCAGTTGCCGAAGAACTGGATACCCATCTCACGGCCGCCGGAACTCGCTTTCAGGTAGAGGTCGTTGGCGCTCATCCGGGCAAAGCGCTGGACGACCAGGGAATAGTCGATCAGCTCGAGCTTGAGCGGCGCATATTCGGAGTTCTCCACCGTCAGCGGCGTCTTCGTCTGGCCGAAAATGATGCCGAACTCGGGGCGGACCGTATAGCGCACGAAGTAGTCCATCAGCTTCGGCGAGCCGGCGAGCTCCGCCTGCACCTTGTACTCGACCTTGCCGTAGCGTTCGCTGTTGATCAGCTCGCCGGCCAGGGCGATACGGGCGCGTTTGATATAGAAAGTATTGTTCAGGGCATCGTCGATGCTGTAGCCGGCCTGATAGTACCCCGACGGGGTGATATACTTCATCCAGGGTCTCTCCTGGGCCTGCGACCGGAAGGTGCAAGGCGCAGCGGCCACGAGCAGCAAGAGAATCAGTGTCAGTCTTTTCATAATTTTATCTTAAGGAAAGGTTTATCTGCATTTACGTTTCAGCCACTTGGCCACTTCGGGCGCGAGGCGCGGTTTGAGGATGCGGTACACCACGCGGTTGTAGGCTTTGAGCCAGTCCCATTCCGCCTCATTGAGGAGTTTCTTCATCACGATGGACGTCTCGATATGGCAGCAGGTGAGCGTCTCGAAACTCAGGAAAGTGCCGAATTCGCTCTTGCCTTCCTCGCGGCAGAGCACCACGTTTTCGTGGCGCACGCCGTGCTTGCCTTCACGGTAGAGGCCCGGCTCATTGGAGCTGATCATGCCCGGCACGAGCGGCTGAGGGTTGAAGTTCTGGCGGATGGTCTGCGGTCCCTCGTGCACGCCGAGGTAGAAGCCGATGCCGTGGCCGGTGCCGTGGCCGAAGTTGCGGCGGGTGGCCCAGAGCGGACGGCGCGCCAGCGCGTCGATCTGGCATCCGGCGGTGCCGGCCGGGAACACGGCCAGGGTGAGGTCGATCATTCCCTTGAGCACCAGCGTATAATCTTCTTTCTCCTGGCGCGAGCAGCGGCCCATCGGCACGGTACGGGTGATGTCGGTCGTGCCGAAGAGATATTGTCCGCCGGAGTCACAGAGATACAGGCCGCGCGGCTTGATCTCGGCCGAGCCCGCGCGCGGCGTGCTGTAGTGCGGCAGCGCCGCGTTCGCGCCGTAGGCGGAGATGTTCTCGAAGCTGTTGCCGCGATAGCCCTCGATCTGCGAGCGGAAATAGGTCATTTTCTCCGAGGCGTCCCACTCCGTGATGCGGGCGCCGCCCTGCACGGAGGTTTCGAGCCAATAGAGGAAGTTCTCCATCGCCACGCCGTCTTCGATGAAGGCGCGGCGGAAGCCCTCGATCTCCTTCTTGTTCTTGATGGCCTTGCGCAGGACGATCGGCGAGTCGCCGAACACCATCTGGCTCTCTTCGAAATACTTACGGAGCGTCTTGAGGGTATGGTAGTTGAGCGTGGAAGGATCGATGAAGAGTTTGCCGCATTCGCCGCGGCGGTCGTCGACCGCGTCTTCCAGCACCGAATAGTCGGCATTGACCACATCGGGAATCACGGGCACCTCCGACACGTTGCGCACGAACCAGATGGCGGTCTGCGGCGTCACGAGGAGGAACGAGATGACGTAGGGATTGTAGTCGATGTCGCTGGCGCGGACGTTCAGCAGCCAGGCGATTTCGTCGAGCGAGGTCACGAACATCGCGCCGCAGCCGCGCTTGGCCAGTTCGCCGCGCAGCCACGTGAGTTTGTCGCGCCGCGTCTCGCCCATCAGGCGCTCGTCGAGCACCTCGACCGGGGTATGCGGAATCGCCGGGCGTTCGTTCCACAGCTTGCCCAGCATATCCGGCTCGTCGATGAGTTCGTAGCCGCCCAGGCCGTAGGAGCCGCGGAGCGCGTCGTCCAGCGCCTTCACCGCGCCGACGCTCTGGCACAGGCCGTCGAACGCCACCCGCACCGGCTTCTTCTGGAAATGCTCCGCCAGCCACTGCGGGATCGGCACCTCCTCCGGCACACGCGTCTTATGCAGTTCAACCCCCGTTCCCGCCAGCTGCGCATTGGCCTGGATGAAATAGCGGCTGTCGGTCCACAGGCCCGCGTGATCCGGCGTCACCACCAGATCCCCGGCCTCGCCCGTAAATCCACAAGCCCATTCCACCTGCTTCCATCGCGGCGCAGGATATTCACTATTATGCGGATCCGTGCCCGAAATCACCACGGCATCGAACCCCATCGAGCGAATCTGCGCGATCCGCTCCGCAAATTTATTGTCAACAGATACCATAATCTACAAAGATAAGAAAATTCCCACAATATCCCAGCTCCGGTGAGCAGGAAGGCCTGATTTGCACACCGAGGGGTGAGAAAAGAGGGCGCGGTGAGCAGAGAGGCCTATTTTGCACACCGGAGGGTAAAAAAAAGGATGTGGTGAGCAGAGAGGCCTGTTTTGCACACCGGAGGTGGTAAAAAGGGGTCGCGGTGAGCGGAGAGGCCTGTTTTGCTCACCGAGGGGTGGAAAAAGGGGTCGCGGTGAGCAGAGAGGCTCGATTTGCTCACCGGAGGGGTGCGACAATTAAAAAGCCGGGGGAGACCCGGCTTTTTTTGTGTGTCTGTCGCGCAGCGAGAGCTAGCGGGCGGCGATGCACTCGATTTCGACGAGGGCGTTTTTGGGGAGGGTTTTGACGGCCACGGCGCTGCGGGCGGGGAAGGGTTCGGCGAAGTATTGGGCGTAGACTTCGTTCATCGCGGCGAAGTCGCCCATATCGGCGAGGAAGACGGTGGTCTTCACGACGTTGGCGAGGCTGAGGCCGGCGGCCTCGAGGATGGCGGCGGCATTTTCGATGGACTGTTTCGTCTGCTCCTGGACGCCCCCTTCGGGGAAGGCGCCGGTGGCGGGATTGATGGGGAGCTGACCCGAGACGAAGATGAGGCCGTGGCCGCTGTCGATGGCCTGGCTATAGGGGCCGATGGCGGCCGGAGCGTTGGCGGTATTGATGCGCTGTTTCATTGTGTTATTATGATTTTGCGGATTGGACGAGCAGGAAAAAGCCAGCGAGAGCAGGCTGAGAGCGAGAATCAGGTTGCAGAAAGGCTTCATAAGCTATCGATTTAAATCGTATCTTTGTTATCGCGTTCAACAAAGATACGCATAAAAACGTTTATGAAAAAGTTTGTTTTGGCCGTGCTGCTGCTGGCTTTTGTCGGAAGCGACTTGTTTGCACGGGACATTGACTCAATCATCGCGTCGATGACCCCGCGCGAGAAAATTGCGCAGCTCATCTATGTGGCCGTCGACTCACAGGAGTCGCCGGAGCGGAAGGCGCAGCAGGAAAGCCTGATCCGGGAAGGACTCGGTGGCATTATTGTGATGGATGATAAACTGGTCGACAATATGCGGCTGGTCAACGAACTCCAACGCGGCGCCAAGATTCCGCTGATGGTTTCGATCGACGGGGAGTGGGGCGCCGCGATGCGCTACTATGAGTATGCGGCATTCCCGCGCGCGTTGCAGCTGGGTGCACTCAACGACGAGGCGCTCGCCGAAGCGGCCGGCCGGGCCATTGGCGAGGAACTCAGCGAGATCAAGGTCTTTATGAATTTTGCGCCGGTGGTCGACGTCAACAATAATCCCGAGAACTCCGTAATCAAGACCCGCTCGATGGGCCAGACCCGCGAGAAAGTGGCCAAGCTGGGTGTCGCTTT
>JAEEGJ010015019.1_pt1 | contig 18192 bp, 16 predicted proteins | sample 8958761 | NCBI WGS metagenome assembly JAEEGJ01 (sample SAMN16246546, study PRJNA631951) | gut metagenome | biome: gut microbiome; feature: rumen; material: RS-attached | host: Bos | place: Iran: Karaj | collected 2018-10
AATGTAGTCAGGGTCGGACAAATCGAAGTCGCCGCTCTTGATGCACATCATTTTTTTGTTAGGAAATTGTTTGTATGCGTTCCTAATCTGCGTAAACTCATACATGCAATGCATAGAGCGGAAATACTTGTCGGAGAACACAAGCACCACCATTTCGCTTTTCCAACCAATTTCTTCCTCAAAAGCCGAAATCTTGTCGCCTGTACCTATATCCTTTTTATCGAGGCGGTATTCGATATTCTGAGCATCAAAAAGTTCCAAAACTTTGTCTACACAGTCGGAGATATGTTCCCACTCAGGTTTTTTGCTACTATTGCGAGCGTAAGAAAAGTACACTGGACGCCCTTTGTTGAGACATCGTACATTTGAATTATCGTTTGCCATATTCGGTAAGATTTTTTCACAAATATATGTTTTTTTTGCTTACGAAATCTTTGTTTTGTCGTTTTTTTTTAAACTTTTCTTGTGCAGGCTCTTAATTAATGCTACAAAGCCTTAAAATGCAAATTTGGGAATCGTTTGCTATATTCAGCTATGAATTTTTTCTTCACATATATTGTGAGGTCGGGATTGGTATTATCAAAAATAGATGAACTAACAAGTTCGGGGTTGCCTTCAAAAATAACTTCCACAAGATTTGGGTTGTTGGCAAAGGCGTAATCGGCTATCTTCTTAACGTTTGCAGGGATGGTAATGCTGTTGAAAGTGCAACCTTTAAACGCATTTCCACCTATTCCCTGAACAGTTTCGGGAATGTATACGCTTTTTAATGCTGTGCAACCTTCAAAACAGTTGCCTCCAATAACAGTTAGCGAAGGATTTCCTATCAACACAAGGTTGAGTTGCTTGTCGCCGTATTGCGAAAAGCGATTCAATGGCATAAACCTGTTTTTATTATCCCAACGCGACATATCAGATATGGCAAATGATATTTCAGAGTCTTTAACATTGTTAGTCAAATAATTGAGATAATAAGAAAGATCGTTCCATGGTATTACACTCATAACCACAAACTTGCGTCCATGTCCAAAATTGAGTTCGGTATAATTGTATTTTATTTTGCACTTAGGATAAAAAGGGTTTTGTGCCATGACTTGCGTCGAAAAGCACAAAACCGCTACCAATACAATTATCCTATTCAAAAAATTCATATTCATGTTTTAAATAGGTTATTGTTGATCAAACTTCTTCATCAAATTGAATGCGAGGTCGTTTTGTTCGGGAGTGCCCACGGTGATGCGGATACAGTTGTCGCACATAGGCATTCCGTGACGGCTGCGGAGAATTACGCCGTTGTTGATCATATACTGCTGCAACTCTTTGTGTTTGGCGGTGCGTATCATAAAGAAGTTGGCATCGCTGCGGAACACTTTCTCGATGTAGGGCAATGTGGCTACGTTTGCCATAAAACGGTCGCGCTCGCTTACAAGGAGTTTTACGGTGTTTTTGAAACCTTCCACGTCTTGCAGTTTCTCCACGAGCGACTTTTGGGTAAATCCGTCCATATTGTAGGGCAGTTTCACCTTGTTGATCATAGCCGCCAACTCTTTGCTCATATAGCCCACGCCGGCACGCAGGGAGGCAAGTCCCCAAGCCTTTGAGAACGTTTGAATTACAACCAAATTGTCGTAATCTTTGAGATAGTTGATGCACGACTCCACGCCCGAAAAATCGTTGTAGGCCTCATCCACAACCACCAATCCTTTGAAATTCTTCACCACTTCGATAATCTGCTCGGTGGGATATGCTATGCCAGTGGGATTGTTGGGCGAACAGATGATTATCATTTTGGTGTTTGGCGTAACGGCTGCCAAAAGTTTCTGAGTATCAAACGAAAAATCATCGTTGAGCATCACCTCGTTGAATTTCACATCGTTGAGGTTTGCCAAGGTGTAATACATACCGTAACTTGGTGCAAGCGACAGAGCCTCATCTTTTTGCGGATTGCAAGCCACACGGTAGATAAGGTCGAGAATCTCGTCGCTGCCGTTGCCCATAACCATATTGGCCACCTCCACGCCCTTGATTTTGGCGAGAAGTGTCTTTGGGTCAATCTGCAATGGGTCGGGATAGCGGTTCCAAGTGCCAAAAGGATTCTCATTGGCATCAAGAAAAACGTAGTCGCCCTTGCTCACAAGGTCGCGGGCGGCTGAATACGCCTCCATATCCACGATATTTTTTCTCAAAAATTTATCTAAATTCATGTTTTATAACATTAATGAACGTTAATAATCAATTCTTCACCCCAACCGCACCGTCACAGCGTTTTTATGTGCCTGTAATTGTTCGGCGGCGGCCATTGTTTCGATGGCGGGACCGATGGTTTTGATGCCTTGCTCGGTGATGGTTTGAAAGGTGATTTTTTTGGTAAACGAATCCATATTCAATCCCGAATATGCTTTGGCTGCTCCGTTGGTGGGCAGGGTGTGGTTGGTGCCTGAGGCGTAGTCGCCCGCACTTTCGCAAGCGTAACTGCCTATGAAGACGCTACCTGCGTTGGTTACCTGCTCGGCAAGGGCTTCGGCGTTGTCGGTTGATATAATAAGGTGTTCGGGAGCCCAAAGGTTGGTGAGGTGGATAGATTTCTCGTTAGAATCTGTCACCACGGCAAAACTCAATGCGAATGCTTTTTCGGCAATCTCCTTGCGGGGAAGGAGTTTCAACTGACGTTCGGCTTCGGCTATGATTTCGTTTTTCTTTGCCTCATCAGACACAAAGAGACCCACCTGCGAATCGGCACCGTGCTCGCATTGCGACAGCAAATCGGCTGCTGCGTATACGGCGTTGGTGGTGCTGTCGGCTACAACGGCAAGTTCCGAAGGTCCTGCGGGCATATCTATTGCGGTTTCCGACGAGTTTACCAACTGCTTAGCCACTGTTACAAAGCGGTTTCCGGGTCCAAAAATTTTTGAAACCTTGGGAACTGTCTCCGTGCCGTAAGCCATAGCCGCAATTGCCTGTGCGCCACCGATTTTAAAAATCTTAGTAACGCCCAAAAGTTTGGCGCAGTAGAGAACCACCGAATTGATGTTTCCACCGCTACGGGGAGGCGAACAAAGCACAATCTCTTTGCAGCCAGCGAGTTTGGCAGGAATGGCAAGCATCAGCACAGTTGAAAACAACGGTGCGCTACCTCCGGGGATGTAGATTCCCACCTTTTCGATGCCCACGGTTTTTTGCCAACAGATAATGCCGTCGGATGTGGGCACTTTATGTATCTGCGTGGGAATTTGGCTCTTGTGAAACTTTTCGATATTAGCCTTGGCGGTGAGGATAGCCTTTTTGAGGTCTTCGGGCACTTCTTTTTCGGCTTCAACGAGTTCCTGCTCCGTTACCAAAAGATTGTCGGGACAGGAGTTGTCGAATTTCATTGTAAGTTCGCGCACAGCACGGTCGCCGCCGTTGCGCACCGAATCCAAAACCTGCTGAACCACAGGGATAATGTCGTCGGTTTTGGCAGCGGGACGTTTTGAGCGCAGTTCAAAATCTTTGTCGGTTGTATATTCTATTGTAAACATTATAGTATCATTTTTTCGATCGGAACTACTAAAATACCTTGTGCACCCTCGGCTTGCAATTGGTCGATAATCTCCCAAAACTGATTTTCCTTAACCACGCTGTGTACTGAAACCCATTCGCCATCGGCAAGGGGAACTACCGAAGGACTTTTCATTCCGGGGAGTAACGAGATAATTTTGTCTAAGTTTTTCTTAGGCGCATTCAACAAAATGTATTTGTTAGACTTGGCTGCTTTGATGGCGTGAATACGGAAAAGAAGTTTTTTGATAATCTCCTCTTTCTCGGCGTTGAGGTTTCCGTTTTTAATCATTACAGCCTCAGAAAATACCATCTGCTCTTTTTCTACCAAGCCATTGCTGAGCAATGTGCTGCCGGTGGAAACGATGTCGAAAATAGCGTCGGCAAGACCAATTACAGGACAGATTTCTACCGAACCCGAAATCACGTGAATGTCGGCTTTGATGGCGTTCTCGCTGAGCACTTTTTTGAGAATGTTGGGATAGGTGGTGGCGATCTTCTTGCCGTTGAACCAATTGAGACCAGTGTATTGTGCATCGCGGGGCACGGCAAGCGAAAGGCGACACTTGCCAAAACCGAGTTTCTCGATGGTTTCTACCTGCTTGCCAGTTTCCCAAATAACGTTTTCGCCCACAATACCGCAGTCAGCAACGCCATCTGCCACGCACTGAGGAATATCGTCATCGCGAAGGTAAAGAATGTCAACGGGGAAGTCGGCAGCCGAGGCAAACAAAATACGTGATGAGTTGCTCGAAATACTGATTCCGGCTTTTTCAAATAGGTCGATAGATTTGTCGCTCAAACGACCCGATTTCTGAATTGCAATTTTTAATCTTTCCATTTTTATGTGTTTTTAATTAATTACCAAATAAAAAAGGCCGAACCCAAATGTGCGGTCCGACCTTTATATTTTACAAAATAAAACTTTCCGTAAATCCGCACACAACTATCGGCCGCCGCTATGGTGACGGTGGTGATGATAAATGGTATGTGTGTAAACGTGTTTCATCTTGAATATTTTTACCACAAATATTTTGGCGCAAAGGTGATATTTTTTTTTAAAAAAAACAAGTGAAATATAATTTTTTTACAAAAATTTATATCTTGCACCCAATTTTAAACTTAACACGATGAAAAGAACCTTATTGACGTTAGTCTCCGTGGCAACAATTGCTGCATCAGCCACGGCAAACGTAAAAATGCCAGCCCTCTTTACCGACGGTATGGTTTTGCAGCAAAAAACGTCCGCTCCCGTTTGGGGATTTGCCGACCCGGGCGAAAAAATCACTGTTTCAACCACTTGGGACAATAAAACCGTTTCTACCGAAGCCGCTTCCGACGGTACTTGGAAAGTTAAGGTGGCAACTCCATCTTTTGGTGGACCATACGCACTGATTATCAACGGCAAAAACACCGTTTACATCAACAACGTGATGATTGGCGAAGTGTGGTTTGCATCGGGACAAAGCAATATGGAGATGCCTATGAGCGGTTTCCCCTACGGCACTATTATGAATGGTCCTGAGGATATTGCCAACAGCACCAACAACGACATCCGCATTTTTATGGCGTCGCGCAATATGAGTTTCAAGGAGGAAAACGAACTCGACGGCGCATGGAAAACTGCCTCACCCAAAAACACTCCTCAATTTGGCGCCACATGCTACTATTTTGCAAAAAAACTCAATGCAGAACTTGGTGTGCCGGTGGGCATTATCAATTCGTCGTGGGGTGGCACTCCCGTTGAAAGTTGGATTCCGCAAGAATACATCAAAACCGTTCCCGAATACAGCCAAATAGTTAAAGATATTGCCGCAAGTTCGCCCATTATCGACAAACGCAACAATTGGCTTAAACAAAAACAATCGGTTTCGATGTTTCCCCGTCCCGACCTTGGCGACGGCGACCTTGCAAAACCCGATTTCAACGACTCTAAATGGCACTCGATGAACGTTCCCGGACTTTGGGAAAGCAACAACGAGGTGCGTGCATTCGACGGCATTGTTTGGTTTCGCAAAACTATCAAAATTACCCCTGCAATGGCGGGCAAAGAACTCGTAATTTCGCTCGGCGCAATCGACGACGGTGATGAAACTTTCTTCAACGGCGAACTCATCGGACACACCAACAACTATCAAGCCGACCGCGTTTACACCGTTCCTGCCGACAAGGTAAAAGCCGGAAAAGCCGTTATCGCAATTCGAGTTACCGACAATCAAGGCGGCGGCGGACTTTATGGTCAACCTTCAAAACTCAAATGCTACACCAAGGGCAACGAAAAATCTGCAATTTCGCTCGCCGGCAGTTGGAAATATCTACCCATAGCCGAACTTTCAAGAGGAAAACTCTACAAATTTGACATTCCCACGATGGAATTTTATCAACGTCCGATAAGCCCCACAGATTTGAGCGAAATGACCGCCACCACACTCTACAACGCAATGGTTGCTCCGTTTGCGGGCTACGCAATGGCAGGCGCAATTTGGTATCAAGGTGAGGCCAACGTGGGTCACGCCGAGGAATACACCCGCACTTTCCCCCTTATGGTTAAGGCTTGGCGCGAAAAATGGAATCAAGGCGATTTCCCGTTCTACTACGTTCAGATTGCACCCTACGACTACGGTACAAACGGACATTCTGAGGAAATCCGTGAGGCTCAGCGCGTTTCGTTGTCGGTTAAAAACTCAGGAATGGCTTCTACCATCGACATTGGCAACAACAAAAACATCCACCCTGCCAACAAAGTAGAAGTAGGCAACCGCTTGGCACTCTGGGCTTTCAAAAACATCTACGGCAAGGATGTAGTTTGCAGCGGACCTTTATATAAGAGTCAAGAAATCAAGGGTAACGCCATTTACCTGAGTTTCGATTATGCCGACGGTCTCAATGCCAAGGGCGGCACTCTCAAAGATTTTCAGATAGCAGGCAAAGACGGCAAATACTACCCCGCCACAGCCGTTATCGAAGGCGGCAAGGTAAAAGTTTCGTCTGACAAAGTGGCCGCTCCCGCATCGGTGCGCTACCTTTGGAGCGACTGTGTAGACCAAGCCACATTGTACAACGGCGCAGGATTGCCAGCAAGTTCGTTCCAAACAACCAAAGCGTGGTAAAATAAGCAATTAAGCAAATAAAAAAGGGTGCGACATATGCCGTACCCTTTTTTATTAATTAGTAGAATATTACATAAAATACCTTTCGTACAATCCTTTGAATCCGCTGCCGTGACGAGCTTCGTCCTTAGCCATTTCGTGAACGGTGTCGTGAATAGCGTCGAGGTTTTCTTTCTTGGCGTTAGATGCAATGCGGTATTTATCTTCGCAAGCACCAGCCTCAGCCATCATACGGTTGTAAACGTTGGTTTTGGTGTCGGAAAGTACGTCGCCCAAGAGTTCGGCAAAACGGCTTGCGTGGTCGGCCTCTTCAAAAGCATAACGTTTAAAAGCCTCAGCAATTTCGGGATAACCCTCGCGGTCGGCCTGACGCGCCATAGCAAGGTACATTCCCACCTCGGCACATTCGCCATTGAAGTGAGTTTCCAGGTCTTTGCGCATCTCTTCCGAAACGCCCTTAGCCTCGCCAACGTGGTGTTCGGTAACAAATTTTATGTTGATTCCACCCTTTTTGCCGGCGGGAGAAGGTACGGGCTGCTCCAATTCTTTAAATTTGGCTGCGGGAGCCTTGCATTTCGGGCATTTTTCAGGAGCCTCATCCCCTTCGTGTACATATCCGCACACGGTGCAAATCCATTTTTTTGCCATAATTGTCTTTGTTTTTGATTGTTTGTATTTAAATTTTTATCGGGGTAAATGTAGGGATTTTTTGAATATGCAATGATTATTTTTGAGATTTTTTTTATTTTTGCAGTTGGAACTGTAAATGATTACCAAAATGAACGCACAAGAAATACAGCAAAAAGTTTCGGAATACTTTAAAACACAACCAGTTTTGAAGGCTTGGCTGTTTGGTTCGTTTGCCCGAGGCGAAGATAACCTTGGCAGCGATGTGGACATATTGGTAGTTCTTGACCACTCGCAACCCATTGGTTTAAAATATTATGGGATGTGGAACGACTTAGAGGAACTTTTAGACCGCAAAGTGGATTTTGTTACAGAAAACTCACTTGCCGATTTTGCCCGCGAAAGTGTAGAACACGATAAAATACTTATTTATGAGAGAGCCGCTTAAAGACCGAGAACGATTAGAGCATATTCTAAACGCCATAGACGTTATTTTAGATAAATCTCAAAACCTTACATACGAATCACTTACCGCCGACAAGGTTCAATTCGGTGGCATTGTTTACTACACATTGATAATTGGCGAGGCAGCATATAACCTTACAAAAGTGTTTAAAAGGAAGTATCCTACAACAAATTGGACTGAAATAGAGCGTATGCGTCACAACCTTGTTCACGGCTATTATAATGTTGACCCTGAAATAGTTTGGTCTGTTATTCAAAACGACCTACATCCGCTCCGTCAACAAGTATCCCGCTACCTTGCCGAAATAGATTGGGATGCCTGGGAAAAAACTGAGTTTGTTATCAAAGAATCTGCCGTTCATAAAAACCTTATCCAAACCGCCGAGCGCATGAAAAATCGCGGCTACGACACCGAAGAAATTTGCAAAATTACAGGTCTGAACCGTGACGAAATAGAAAGATTGTAATACCTTTGCACTATTAATTTATTTATTATGGAAAATTTTGTAACCATCAACGATATAAAAGTTAACTACAAGACCACAGGCGAGGGGCAGGATGTGCTTTTGCTGCACGGATGGGGTTGCTCGCTCGAAATTTGGAAAACCCTCCAATCGCAGTTGGAGCAAAAATACCGCGTTACCTCTATCGACTTTCCCGGTTTTGGCAAAAGCGATGAACCCAAAACTGTTTGGGGCGTGGAAGAATACACTCAATGCACCGAAAAACTTATTGAGGCTCTGAATCTTAAAAATCCCGTATTAATAGGGCACTCGTTTGGCGGACGCGTATCGATACTTCTCTCGTCGCGCAACGATTATGTAAAAAAGGTGATACTCACCGATGCGGCAGGCGTAAAACCGCAAAACACAAAGATTTCGGTTAGCCGAGTGTTCTCTAAAATGAAGAAACTTTCTACAAAAATCATTGGCGAGAAAGCCACCGAAAAACTTGTGAAACCGTTTGCAAATTCCTTGGCATCAGAAGATTACAAAAACGCGTCTGGCATGATGAAGGAGATTCTCAAAAAGGTGGTTGACGAAGACCTTCAACACGTTATGCCCAACATCAAGGCGTCCACCCTTCTGATTTGGGGCGAAAAAGACACCGCCACACCTGTTTCTGATGCCCAAATTATGGCAAAACTAATTCCCGACACCGGCTTAGTGGTATTCCCCGGCTGCACACATTATAGTTTTTTGGAGAATCCGGGGTACTATTTTACTATTGTTGACAATTTCTTAAACGCTTAAAATTATGGCACTTATCATTGCAATATCAATACTCATACTTATCTACACCGCTCTAAAACTCAAAGTAGACCTTCACAAGTTTCAACAAAATTCGTATCGAAACGAACGTTATTGGAAATATCTCAAAAACGATATACACTCCAAAATCCGTATGGCTGAGTATGCAAGTCTTGGCGTGGGGTTGTTGGGATTGGTTTTTCCCGGATGGTTCGTCTACTTTTTGATTCCGTTTTTGCTAATTACACTTTACTATGTCTATTACAACAAAACATACAAGCCAAAGGTAAAATTCAACTTTACTTCAAGGGCTAAACGATTGTATTTTACATCGTTCGGACTGATTTTGGCGTTCAGTGGATTGGAGTTTGCCCTCACATTCGACCCCTATTTTACTATGCTCACGGCATTGTGCTGCATTGTGTTTAGTTATTTTGTAATAATGCTCGCCAACATCGTGCTCAAACCCGTTGAGAAATCTATCAACAACCATTATATCAACGACGCAAAACGTATCCTTGCCGAGCATAAGGATTTGATAATCGTGGGTATCACAGGTAGTTACGGCAAAACATCCACAAAGCATTTCCTTGAAAAAATACTCAGCGAAAAATACAACGTGCTGATGACTCCGGGTTCGTTTAACACCACAATGGGCGTTGTCCGCACTATCCGCGAATACTTAAAGCCTACACATCAGGTGTTTATCTGTGAAATGGGCGCTAAACAAATCAACGACATCAAAGAAATTTGCGACATTGTGCACCCAAAAATCGGAATCCTCACTTCGGTAGCCGAACAGCATTTGGACACTTTCAAAACTCTTGAAAACGTTCGCCGCACCAAGTTTGAACTTATCGACTCGCTGCCCGACGATGGCCTCGCTATTCTCAACGGCGATTACGACATTATCCGCAACACTCCCAAGACCAAGCCCACAGAGTATTTTTCTACGTCAGACCCAAACGCCGACTATTCTGCCAAAAACATAAAATTCTCGCCGCAAGGTACTGATTTTGAGATATATCATTCGGGTGAAAAGATTGGCGATTTTACCACTCCTTTGCTGGGAAGTTACAATATTTCAAATATTGTTTCGGCTGTGGTTTGCGCTGTTAGATTAGGACTTACAATCGATCAAATAAAGTTCGGCGTTCACAAGTTGCAGGCAGTGGAGCACAGAATGGAAATAAAACCCGGTCCCAACGGCGTGGTGCTTATCGACGATGCGTTCAACTCAAACCCCAAGGGCGCAAAAATGGCGTTGGAAATTCTGTCGCAATTTACCGATTGCAAACGCTTTATCATCACTCCGGGAATCATAGAACTTGCTGACCGTCAGGACTATTACAACGGTGAGTTTGGCAAACAGATAGCCCACGCTGCCGACTGCGCAATACTTGTTGGCAAAAGTCAAACCCAAGCCATTTACAACGGTCTCAAAGCCGAGAATTATCTCGAAGAACAAATCTATATCGCTCAGGGATTGCAAGATGCGGCAGTTTACGCCTACTCGCGAGCCACAGCAGGGGATGTTATCTTGTTTGAAAACGATTTACCAGATTATCATTAACGCACAGTAAACTTCCATTCCCAAACCCGCTCATTTCCGCAGGGGTCTTCTACTTTGGCCACGAGGGTGTGAGAGCCAGATTTTAGGTTGAGTTTGGCTACGGGGGCAATCAGACGGACGTTTTTGTAGTCGTATTCAAATAGTTTCCACTGTCCGTCGATAAAGACATTGTATTTTTCGATGCCGCTCATATTGTCGCTGATGCCGATAATGATGCTGCCCGACTGCGAGAGCGACGATGCCGACTTGCCCACAATCTTAGGTGCAATGGTGTCGGTGGCAATGAGGAAACTGCCGAAAGTGCGGGTTTCGGCGGTGATGTAGCCGTTGGAATATGCTCCGCCAACATAGCCGATGGAGTTTTTTGCACCCATTTTGGCAACGAAAACCTGCTTGGGAGTATACTGGCTGCCTATCAGCGATTTTATTTTTTCGGGAACGGGAATCCTTATCGAAATATAGTTTTGAAGGGGGATGCGGTAGTTGCCCACAGTGTACACGGGACGCGAATAGCGCGGCGAAGTATCGCACGAGAAATTGACATACTCGTTTTTGTAAAAAGTGCCTTGCGAAATATCTACCGTAATGCCCAATGTGTCGATACGCTGCTGCAAAGCCCATTCCAAAGGACGTCCCGACGGCGAAATAGGTGTGTTGTTGACGCTTGAATCGCCCAAGATGCTGAACCTCAAAACGCTCTTATTGCCCACAAAATCTTTGAGTTCAAAACGGATATTGTGAGTTTCGCCGGGTGCGATGTAGATGTCGTCGTGAGCCGAAAAAATATCCAACTGATTGTTGGGCTCCACAAAGCATTTCTGCACATACTGCTTGGTGTCCTGATAATGGGCGTAATCGATAAAACTATTGATATACCGGCTTTTATCAAACGGCATACGGTCGAGACGCGATTGAAAAACGAGTTTTTCGCCGTCGTAAAGTGCAATTTCTACCAAACCGCAAGGGCGTCCGCCAACAGAGAAAAAGTCATTTGCATTGATACCCAAGCCGATATGACCAAACGCCTTGACAGTGCGTCCCGAAATCTGTTTCATAGAGTAATATTTGTCGGCACACTCACCGTCTACCTGCGAATCGTTTTCAAGAATGTAAATCTTTACGCCATAGATAGTTGGCGGATTAATATCGTCGATAGGCTGAATAAAAGCCAAAGGATTGAGAGCGTCCTCGGTTTCGTTTTCGCGCACCTCAAAATGCAAGTGAGGACCGCCCGAGCCGCCAGTGTTGCCCGAAAAAGCCACCACTTCGCCGCGTTTTACCTTGATTTGGTCTTTTTCGGGGTAATAATCCACCTCAAACGACTGATTTTTATACTGTTGAGCCAAAATCACCTTTTCAATTTTTGGAGCATAACCGTTGAGATGTCCGTAAAGAGTGGTGTAACCATCGTAATGCGTTATATATAAGGCGTGTCCGTAGCCAAAGGGCGACACTCTGATGCGCGACACATACCCGTCGGCGGCGGATTTCACCTCCACACCGATTTCGCCCGCCGTGGTAATGTCCAACCCTGCGTGAAAATGGTTAGGTCTGAGTTCGCAAAACGACGCGCTCATAATCATAGGAATATCCATCGGATAGCGGTAAAGGGGGTTCTGCGCCGCAAGCGACAGAGGCAGAAGGATTGATAAAATCAAAAATCTGAGTTTCATTATACGTAGTTTTTTTGTATCGCAAAACCTATAAATCATAGCCTTTACATTTTTAAGTGCAGAAAAGTGTATACAAACTACATTTTTCTGCACTTGTCAGTGCAAAAGTAGAGAATAATATCGGTTTTGCAAAATAAAAGTTTGTTGCAATGGCTTACTGACGTAATTTATATTGTTCTATTATGTTCCAATATTTTTCGGTTTCGGCGGCGGAGTAGATTTTGCCACGGAAGAGGTAACCGTAGCCGGATTCTTTGACCTTAGAGATATTTTTAGTGGAATGAGAATGGATATGCCAACCATCATAAAATTCTGGATTGATATTAGAGTAAACAAGAAATGTGTCTGTAGGATTATTCTTTTTTGATATGAAATCTTTCTCTCCATTTAGTTTAGTAAAAACAATTGTATTATTATCATACGAAGTGGCAATCTGTACGATATTCAACCCATAATATTTATATGCAATATCTCGCTCGTATTTAGCGTATTCGTAAGAATCGTTGCCAAGTTCAACTTCTTTGTTAATAATTTTTACAGGATACTTATATTTTTCAATATCTTGTGCTGATACATAATCATCTTTGTAAAAGTCACTATACTTTTCTGTTACATAAATTATAGATTTAATAATTCCTGATGAATCGCGAATAGGATACTTCTTCATATCATATTTCTCTTCGGGAACATCAATACTTGTAAATTGGACTTCTCTATTAATATCTTTATAAAGATAGGCAAAACTACAAGATGAATAACGTGTTTTATAACTTTTGCCAATATAAGTTGCAGTAACTATATAACCATCACCATATACTTTTGGTTTTGCATAAGCGATAGGAATCCACAATACAAAAGTAAACCAAACAAATAACCAAAACAAATTTTTATCGCTATCATCTTTAAATAAGCCAGATGAATCGAGATATTTATAATAAACTATATATGCAATAATTAATAATATGAGAAGTAGCAAACCATAATAAAATTTGTCTTGACAAAAAGCGGTAAACAAAAGAATAAAAGATATTATATATAATATTACTTTATATTTCATTTTTTGAAATTTTTATTTGCAAAATGAGAACAAAACCACAGAAACAGAAATAATACATATTAAGAAATCATTAAATTCCTAATCCAAAAAGTATCAACTTCAACTTGTAGGGTTTAGAGATTTTCCTTACCTTTGCGCCCACAAATTTTAAAACACCTTAATAATAATGCTCAGCGTAGACAACCTTGCCGTAGAGTTCGGCGGAACAACTCTGTTTCAGAATATCTCTTTTCAAATCAACGACAAAGACCGCATTGCCCTTATGGGTAAAAACGGCGCAGGCAAAAGCACTCTGCTTAAAGTGATTGCCGGCGAACGTACTCCTACCCGTGGCGCTGTTACCAAACCTAAGGACTGCGTGGTAGCATATCTGCCGCAACACCTTATGACTGAGGATGGCAGGACTGTTTTTGAGGAGGCCTCGCTCGCTTTTCAACATCTCAAAGATACCGAAAACGAGATTGAACGCATCAACCGCGAACTCGAAACCCGTACCGATTACGAGTCGGAAGAATATATGGCTCTTATTGAACAGGTTAGCGCACTGAGCGAAAAGTTCTACGCCATTGATATGACCAATTTTGAGGAGGATATCGAAAAAACTCTTATGGGATTGGGCTTTGAACGTTCTGATTTTCAGCGTCAAACTTCTGAATTTTCGGGCGGATGGCGTATGCGTATCGAACTTGCCAAATTGCTTTTGAAAAATCCCGATGTGTTGCTCTTAGACGAGCCTACAAACCACTTAGATATCGAATCTATTCAATGGTTGGAGGATTTTATCAAGCAGAGTTCCAAATCGGTGGTGCTCATCAGTCACGACAAACGTTTTGTAGACTCTATCACCAACCGCACCATCGAAATCACTATGGGCAGAATTTACGACTACAAAGCCACTTATTCTCACTATCTTGAACTCCGCAAAGAACGCCGCGAACAGCAGCAAAAGCAATACGACGAGCAGCAGAAGATGATTCAAGAAACCAAGGATTTCATCGAGCGTTTCAAAGGAACATACTCCAAAACACTTCAAGTGCAAAGCCGCGTAAAAATGCTCGAAAAACTTGTGCTTATTGAGGTTGACGAGGAGGATAATTCGCGTTTAAAACTGCGGTTTCCGCCATCGGTGCGTTCGGGACAATATCCTGTTATTGCCGAGGGCGTGTCAAAAAGTTACGACAGATTGATATTCGGTAATGCGTCGTTTACCATAGAACGTGGAGAAAAGGTTGCCTTTGTGGGTCGCAATGGCGAGGGCAAATCCACTATGGTTAAGTGCATTATGAAAGAAATTCCGTTTGAGGGAAAACTCCAACTCGGTCACAATATTCAGATAGGATATTTTGCGCAAAATTCGGCTTCGCTATTAGACGAAAACCTGACTGTTTTTCAAACCATCGACGACATTGCCAAGGGCGACATCCGCACCAAAATCAAGGATATGCTCGGCGCGTTTATGTTTTCGGGCGAAAACATCGACAAAAAGGTGAAGGTGCTTTCAGGTGGTGAACGTCAGCGACTTGCGTTATTAAAACTGCTTTTAGAGCCAGTCAACTTCCTCATTCTCGACGAGCCCACCAACCACCTCGACCTCAAAACCAAGGACGTACTCAAACAGGCTCTGCTTGCATTCGACGGCACGCTGATAGTGGTAAGTCACGACCGCGATTTCCTCGACGGACTTGTTACCAAGGTGTATGAATTTGGACACCAAAAGGTAAAAGAGCACCTCTGCGGCATCAACGAATTTCTTGAAACCAAGAAAATGGAGCATTTGCAAGATATTGAGAGGAAGGGGAGGTAAACTAATACACAAAGCATTCTCCATTGTATCCAGTCACGTTTTCAAAAATTGACCGGATTTGCGCATTGTTTTCAACCTTTATGCGGTGGAGGTTGCCTTTGCTAAGGTAATAAAAACAGCCATTACGTTCCAAAGTATCTAAATGCGTGATAAACAGGTGATAATCTACATTTTTGTAATCTTTGAGCCTATGTCGGGTGAATGCCTCGTTTAAAAGGTCGAAATCGAATACACCGGTTTTAAAATTTCCTTGATAACCGTTGTAGACATTGGATTCTGATTTGTCGGCAAGATTGTAATTATCAACCTGTTGCGGAGTGTAGCCGTTGCCATGACGGGTGAGATATGTGCGAGTGGCAAGATAAACCTCCGCGCCGTTGAGTTCGTTTTCGGAGAGATATTGAAGACCTGTGTTTGTGGCAGTTACGTTTGGCAAAAATCCAAGTTGAGCATCGAGCAAAAGTCCCTGTGTACCTTCGTAAATTATTGTGTCATAATCGTTTTCGTTGATAATGGTTTGTGTTTGCCTAACAAAGTTGAACGCATTGGTAAACATATCATCAAACTCTTTGCAACGCTCTACACCATAATAAGATGCACATTCGGCAAGAATAGTTTCGGGATTGTCGCTGAGAGTAAACCTCCTGCCTGTCCTTGAACGTTTCAACGAAGCCCAAACTCCTTTGCCACAAGTGCCGTCGGAGAGAGTTTTTTTGTCGTTGCGATTAAAATCCACATCGTAAGGGGTGATAATTATACCCGAAGAAAAATCATAAACGGGATTTATACCTTTGGCGTTCAATACATTAAGTTCGTTGACAATGCATATAGGGTCAATCAATGCGGTATTGCGGTAAAGCGTTGGCACACCGAGCAATGTAGCCGAACCAAACGACGAAAAAATGTGCCTAATGCCGCCCTCGTCAACAGTGTGGGCAGCCTGAGGTCCGCCGGTAAAACGCACCACCAAGGGACGCAATCCTTCGTTTAATGCCTTCTTGCAAAGGTAGTTGACACATACGCCTTTGCCTTCGTCGCCAAAGAGCGAACCAAGTACTATTTTACGATTCATAAGCCTTTCGTTTATAATGCAAATATATCAAAATTTTAAGCAATTTGTTGCATTATCAAAGATAATATATAATTTTGTACGATTTTTAAAAACTAACTACGATGAAAAACATTGTATCACTTATACTTCTGATGCTTTTACCGTTTATGGCGTTTGCGCAAAACGGCGTTTACACTGTAAAATTCGGTGTTACGGTAAGAAATTTACCTCGTTACTATGTTCAGCCTCAAAGCCGCAACTATTCGCTCGTATGTGCTGCCGACCGTCAAGTGCAGCATCACGTATCGTTCGACCAAATAAGCGACGAACTCCATTTTGCCGGCTGGAAACGCCTCTCCTCGCCCACCAACGCATATATGAAGATTAATATCAACCTCAAAAGTATGCTCATCGACGGTTTCGGCGTTAAGGAAAACATCATCGACACTCGCGACCGTTTTGGTCATCCTATCAAGGTGCATACTTTTCAGGGCGTGATAAACTACACAATGGTAACCACTTGGACGGTGCGCACTCCTTCGGAAAATTTCTCGTCGAACCCAAATGTGTCGTACGCGCCCAAGGCTTTTACTCCCGAACGCGAATTTGACACTCCCGGCGCCGCTATGGATTATGTGCGCAACAACCGCGATGTGTTCCGCGATCAGATTATCAACGACGAGGTGATGTCAAACATTTATGAGATTTCTGACCTCGTTAACCAAAACTACATCTACAACCCCGTTGAAGAGCCGTTCGACCTATATTTCTTCTATCAGAAAAAGAACCGCTATTACAGTCTCCACCGCAATCTGCCGCAAACAATCAAGGCGCATTTGGCTCAAATCAATGAAAACGGAGGAATGGCTACCACCGAAATCGCTATGGAAGACATCATCAAGCATTTTAAAACCGCCGCCGACTCGTACTCGTTTGCCAACAAAAAAGAACGCAAGGCTCGCTACGCAATGCTCTACAACCTTTGCGTGCTCAACTACGTGTTTGAAAACTTCGACGAGGCAAAACGTTACGCTCAGATGATTGTCGACAGCGGATACAACAAGATGACAGGCCGTCACCTTTTAGACGTGATTGCCGACAAGCAAAACAGATTTATCAAGCACAATATCACTACTCAACATTTTGAAGTTTATTAGGGTAAAAATATATAAATCAGATAATTACAAAACAAAATGATAACATTAGGCGTATTTTTTGGCGGAATGTCGGTAGAACACGAAATCTCAGTGATTTCGGCGTTGCAAACCATTCACGCTTTTCCGGAATTTAAATATAACATTGTTCCGATTTACATTTCAAAAGAGGGCGAATGGTACACAGGCCCCGGTCTTACCGTGGTATCCAACTACCGCAACCTTCCCAAACTGCTCTCGTGGTGCGAAAAAGTTTATATGACTCCCACCCGTGGCGATTTCAACCTTTACCGCTACAAGTCGAATATGTTTAAATCAAAGGTAGTTACCAAAATCGACGTTGCGTTCCCCATTCTACACGGTTCGTACGGCGAAGACGGCTCGCTACAAGGTTTCTTCGAGATGATTGGCATTCCATACGTTGGCTCAAACCTCCGCGCAAGCAACATCGCTATGGACAAAATTGCCACCAAATATATGTGCCAGTCGTGTGGTATCCCCTGCGTAGACTATATGTGGACAACAGATAAGGAATGGTTTGAAAATCACGACGAAATGAAGGCCAAAGCCGAAAAAATCGGTTATCCCCTCATCGTAAAACCCGCCACTCTCGGCTCGTCGGTAGGTATCTCTAAGGCTGCCAACGAAAAAGAACTTGAAGCGGCTGTTGACCTCGCTGCCAAATTCACCGACAAGATTATAATCGAACGTATGGTTCAAAATCTTCAAGAGATAAACTGCTCGGTATACGGCAGTTACCACGACTGCAAGGCTTCCGTATTAGAAGAGCCCATCCGCAGCGGCGACATCCTCTCTTACAAAGACAAATATATGGGTTCGTCGTCGTCAAAAGGCGGTGCCAAGGGCGGAATGAAATTTGGCGCAAAAGGC
>JAEEGJ010015022.1_pt1 | contig 18191 bp, 19 predicted proteins | sample 8958761 | NCBI WGS metagenome assembly JAEEGJ01 (sample SAMN16246546, study PRJNA631951) | gut metagenome | biome: gut microbiome; feature: rumen; material: RS-attached | host: Bos | place: Iran: Karaj | collected 2018-10
GAATATCCCGGATCTGCTCAAGGAAGGTGTTGACGAACTCGTCTGGAACGAAGCTTCCTCTCTGCTCTACTCGTTCAGACACGCTCTTCTCCGCGATGCCGCGTACTCGATGCAGCTCAAGGCGCGTTTGAAGGAGATCCACAGGAAAGTGGCCAACGCCATCGAGAAAAACTACAAGGACGAGGAAAAATTCTTCTCGACTCTCGCCTTCCACTACGAAAAGGCTGAAGATACCGACAAAGAGACTTTTTACCTCAAAAAAGCAGCTGCTTACGCCAAATCGCAGTATCACAACCAGGAGGCCGAGAAAATGTACGAGAAACTTTTGGGTGTTCTCAAGGACGAAGCCGAACGCATCAAGATCGGACATAGCCTTGCAAATGTCTACAAGATCGAAGGAAAGTGGGATCTCGCCGAGAAGATGTTCAAAGAGAGTCTTGAACTTTCCCAGAAGGTCGGCGACGAGCTCCTTATCGCAATAAGTATGAAGGAACTTGCCAACATGATGCTCGAGAAAGGGCGTTACGACGAGGCTTCCCCGCTTCTCGACAAAGCCGACGAGCTTTACGAGAAACTTGACGACACCAAGGGCAAATGCGATGTCGAAGGCTACCGCGGTCTTATCCACTACTACAAAGGCGAGCTTGATGACGCCGTCGAACATTTCACCGAAAAGCTCCGTCTTGCGGAGATCATCGGCGACAAAACGGCGAAAGCTCTCTCTTAAGGACACTTCCTGAAACCAGAATACCGAACATTTCTCTTGAAAATACCCAGAGAAGCGCCGATAGCAGCACGGAATAGGTCAGTCCCTTTAATATGGAGTATCTGAAAATCTCCCTGAGCATCTTTCTGTCTTTTTCTTCAATCAGCATTGACTGGATCATTCTGACAGGGCTTATGATTGCCTCAGAAACCGACAAGAAAATAAACTTTGTCATCTTAAAGACTGAAAAAGCCGCCATCGCATCCGTCGTACCGACCCTGGCAATAAGATTATTAACAAATGTATTAAAGATAATTGAGGATATATTTTTAAAAGCAGACGGCGCTCCTTCTTTTACCGTTTCTATCAGATATCTCAGATCTATACTGAATTTTCCGCGCAGAAGAATTCCATTTTTCTTCTCAAGAAAATGGGTGCCCAGTATCATAAGCGCCACATAATAACTGATAGATGTAGAGTAGCCAATGCCCTTGATCCCCATGTTTTCCACCACGAACAGAATGTTCAGGCTTACATTTACAACTGTCATGATCACAGTTGTTATATCTATCAGTTTCTTTTTCTCATCCAGCTGGAAAAGCGGGATCATATACAGCGTAAGAAGATGCGCAGGTGCACCAATGGCAAGAGAAAAGAGATACTCCATGGTAGGCTGAAGAGTTCCGCCACCGGCATTTGCGCCAAACAGCCTGGATATGGGATCAGAACATGCACAGACAAACGCCGCCAGAAGCACCGCTAAGACCGCGATAAAAGTTAGTGATGTATAAAAGATCTTTGAGACTTCTTCAAATTTATTCTGGCCTATCTTTCTTCCCACGATAACCTGTGAACCGCTTGAAAACAAAAGGGAAATACATTCCATGGTTTTTGTATATGGATATACAATACCTATCGCCGCAAGCTCAGCTACTCCCAGTCCTCTTGATGCGATAACCCCATCACAAAGAGACCCTATAGAACCCGCCAGAAAGAGCAACAGGGCAATGACATATCCGCTGTTAAAAACACCGATAAGAACAGATTTGTTTCCGTCTTTTTCAATACCAGGCTTAATCATAATCCTTACTTTTCCCTATTCACAGCCTGTAAAAACGCTGTGCTCACAACCAGGTAAATAATGTAAGTGATCAGTGTTCCAAAGCATACATCAGAAAGAAAATGGTTTGTCATATGAATTCTGTTATAGCCGTAAAGCACAACAAAGCATGCTGCAATCACAAAACAGACAATATTCTTTTTCTCTGAACGTTTTTTAAGAACATCCGAGAGCATTGGCAGCGAAAACATCATGCTTGCTATTGTCATATTTCCGCTGGGCCAGCTCTTATAACTGTCATTTGATCCGGCGAGATTAGGAATCATCTGCCACCAGTTCCTGAACTCCGACATAGGGTCATCAAGGGTTATCAGGTACTTATATCTTGGTCTTGATGCTACCTGCTTGAGCCAGAGGTTTGTATTATCGGCTACAATCCCGGCTACCAGAATAGCTGCACCTGTCATTATCAACTTGTCCGGACTCACATCATCAAATACACGATAGCAGACAAATGGCACCCAGGCATACAGTACTACCCAGAATCCCCAGCTTACTACTGATAAAAGCGGTGATGCATCTCCCGCTGTATATCCAAACAGCTCTCTTACCTTTGATCCGTTGTAATTATTGCTGTAGTAAACAGCCATAAAGTATGAGATCAGCATTATTGTCCAAGCCAGCATTTTAAATCTGTCGCCCTTTTTCATGAGCCCCTTAAAGATACACATCCCAGCTGCAGGATATAAGCAATAGGAAAAATAAGAACCATAGGTAGCAAAAAAGGTTCCAATGTCAGTCTTGTTCGCCAGTGCTACGTTAATACTGTAATCAAAAATAGAGCCCACTATAATCCCTAAAATACAAACTACTATCACAAGATACGCACAAATCCTTGGAACAGCCATAACTTTCTTGTTATCCATTCGTCTTATCTCCTCCGATGCTTTATATACCTTCCCTCATTTTTCCTTCTCCGATTGAATTCAGTTGCTCCACTTGATCTTCCATATATTCTCTATTGTATCCTGTTTAGTCTTTCTGATAAGATAGCATCCTGCTACAAGAAGCGTCACCGAAACCGCCAGTATAATCACATAATACGAAATACCAACATTCCCGCTATCAGAAACTACAACGCCCTTTTCATTGATGGTTGGATCTGTAACAAAATTGATAAAATCATACACAGCGTGAGCAATCATTCCCGGGATTACCGAGCCGGTCCTCAGATATATTCCGGCGAGAACAAAACCGCCACAGGTTGCCATGAATGCCTGTATCAGAGTCATGACAGGATCTGCTCCTACGAATATATTTGTCAAATGGAGCGGTCCGAAGATGACAGATGAGATAATTACTGCTGCCACTGCCCTATTCTTCACCTTCAGATATCTCATTCCTATAGGAATAAGCATCGCCCTGAAAATGGTCTCCTCACTAATGCCAGCCATTAGTGCCAGGCACACGAAAGAAACTGATGGTTTGAAAGCAAGTCCACTATATATAGCATTTATGATTATGCATCCGATAATAAGGATTGCCATCGCAGAGGATACCATAAGTATCTCTTTTACCGGAACATGAGCCTTAAACACGCCATCAAATTCAGGCGAAAACCACTTATTATAAATGATCAGAAGAACCAGGGACAGAGCGGAGACAATAAGTGCGCTTACTACTCCCTGTGGCTGGCCGCTCAATTGAGTTAATAAACCCAGAGGAACTGTCAGTATCATTGCGATTACAGCATTTTTTTCACATAATGAATGTTTCCTTACTTTTTTGTTTTCCATAACCAATTCTCCTTACCAAACGCTAATTCTATCTTCAGGAGCAAGATACATTCCGTCTCCTTCCTTAACGTCAAAGGCCTCATAAAACTCATCAAACTGCTGTACAACTACATTAACTCTCAGATAATACAGCGGGTGAGGGTTCTGGGTAAGTTGTGAATAGTCTGCTTCATAAGTGCAGATTTCTTTCCACATATTTGCGTAGCTTTCAAAAAACAGTTTGTAATTGAAATCTTCCTCCTTTGAAGCAAGGAGCAACATTGCCTTAAGCCCTGCTATATCCGCAACTGCCTCTCCCTGAACAATGCTGCCGTTTACTTTTTCATTTCCAAATGCGGTTATTCCGTTATAATAATCAATCAGCTTTTGTGCTTTTTTCTGAAATGCCGCGGTATCATCTTCGGTCCACCAATTATTATAGTTCCCGTCCTTATCAAACTGAGAACCACTTGGATCAAATGCATGACTAATCTCATGGGCAATAATAGTTCCAACTGAGGCATAAAGCTGCTCCTTTGACATATCTTCCCTGTAGAAATCACCATCAAGGATTCCAAGCAAAATATTTATTGAATTGTTTGTGGCATTGTAAAAAGCATTTGTTTTAAGTGTTGAGTTATCCCATAAATTTCTGTTTACTTCACCTCCGGTATTAGCAGCATTAAGCTTGTAATAGTAATCCTCCACAGCCATACTGGCTTCAAAATATGAAAGATTGTTAAGATCAAGATCGCTCAGGTCCTGATATTCTTTTGGCTCAATAACATTAATCCCGATGGCATCAAGCTTATCCATGGCATACTGCCTTGTTTCATCAGATAGCCATTCTTCATTTGAAAGCATCTCTCTGTAAATCGCACAAGTCTCTTTGCATATTTCCGTGATAGTATTCTTTGTTTCTGTGCAATCATACTTTTGTATATATATTTTTCCGATAGATTCAGGCAGGGACTGAAGTACACAGCGATATGCATATTGTTTATCAGCAAGTACACCTGCCACACCTTCTATTTTATTCGTCGCAGAAATGCTGGCATCAAAAGCCTGCTTGTCAAGATATTCCGCGCATTTAATAACTCCATGAACTATTAAGTATGCTTTGATATTCTCTGCATTTTCATCTGTATATAGCTCAGATATCTTTTTAATATTTTCCGGTAACATGCACCAAATTTTCTTTGTGCTGCCAAAGCCCCTTACTTTAATGAATTCTTCCATAGGAAAATTTGGTGTAAGACTATAAAGCTCTTCCGGATCATAGTAATTGAGTATCGTTTCATATATATCAGGTTGCTGAAGTTCAGCATTTGTTAAGATAGAATCTGCAAGTGCAGTTTCATATGCAATAGCATTATCATAAAGCGCATCAGCTTCTTCCCTGGAATACCCCATTCTTACATATATTTCTGAAAAAAGTTTCCTGTATTCCGTATCTGCTATTTCTCCTACTACACTTTTGTTTTTGTATTCAGCAGAATCATCTAAAATAAGGTCACCAAAATTAAGTGCCGTTACATACTTTGTAGAATCAATAAGATCAGCAGTGTTGACTATTTCAAAAATAGAAGGTAAAAATACAGACCTGTTGGGGTCGCAAAGATATTCTGAAATATCCCTGGTACCGGACAGGGCTTCAATCTCTTTCACAATGACTTCAAGAGGAGCAAGCGCTTCTTCATTCCTCTCATCCCAGTTAAGAAATCCCTGATATACAGCTCTGACCAATTCAGCATCGTGCCCTGTCAGAGTGTCATCATCCAAAGCTGCAATGGCTTTTTCCTCTACAATTTCGCCTATTTTCGTAAAAGAACTATATCTGCTGTATCCTTCAGGAATATCATGGCTAATTATCCAGTCATAATTAATTGCCACGTTAAAATCATCTTTTTCAGATAGCTTTCCGGTATTTATTACATTATCCTTAAGATTGGAATCTATCCATGGGTCACCGCCATTTATAACATATGCTCCGCCATCCGATTCTTCGGCTGTTTCTTCGGATGTTTCTTGCACAGTTTCTTCAACTGGTAACTCATCACCTTCTTCAGTATAAGGCTCATCTGATGTGCTTACATCTGCAGCAGAATCATCCTGCGATTTTTCATCAGAAATGGTGTCCGGAGTTTTTTCCCCACAGCCTGCAAGAAACATACTTCCAATCAGCAATATAACCAATATCTTCTTTGCCATCATAATCTCTCCTTACCATTCTCGTCTGATCTTTTCAAAATCAATAGTCTTACCGACTTTCTTCCACACAATAAACGTCAGAACTGCATTTATTGCAGCAATTATAAACCTGAATTATTCATGACAACTTAAACCTCTGAAATCAGACTCATAATCCGATTTTTTTGAAATGGATGCCTAGAATAAGCGGGAATCAGTCCTAAAAATGGGTAGACTGTCCCTATGAATCAGAAATACAGACTTTTAAGTTATCAAGGTGCATCAATAGTTGCTATTCCAACTGTGGATTTAAGCTGCTTATATTTGTAAGTGTTTCATAGAACTCAGATATGTAAGGGCAGCTGCTACACAGCTTGAAATAAATATATCTACCTGATCTGACTACCTTAACGGCAATCTTGATCAGTTTCAAACGGATTGTATCTGCACACTGCTTCTTCATGGAAGCACACAGAGCCAGCCGTTTAAACCAATTGAATATGTTGTAAGCCAGCGCATGGATCTGGACACGGTTTGTATTAACGAGCTTTGAGTGGCTACTTACAGCCCCGAAATCAAAACCGTTTTTGCTTTCTTTGATGAAGTTCTCCATGTTGCCCCGGCCGCAGTAGAACTGGATTATTGATTCAATGTCTGCAGTCATGTTTGTGACTATAAATGTGTACATGTGACTTATCTGGTTGAAAGGCTTCTCGATTTTGAAGACAACCCTACGTGGCTTGTTCCAGGTTCCAGCCTGATAGTAAAACTCACCATACACAACGGCATAATCAACAGCATTGTCCTTTGCCATTTTGAAGAGCAGTTCATCCTCTGTTTTTGCAAGGGCTACCAGAGTGGAGTTCATCTTAAGCCGTATTGCATAGGAGACTTTATAATTGTCGTCTTCACACAATTCGTATAGCTCCGGAGTTGCAAAACCACTGTCACCACGAAGCGAAAGTTCAGAAGCAAACTCCATTGATGATAGCTCCTCAAGAAGTGGTCGGAGGAAATCAGCTACACCATTGCTGGAATAAGCTGTACCATCACGGAGAAGTATTTTAAGAAGGTCACCAGTAAGTCCGTCATAACATACTAACGGATGGTAGCCATGCTCCTGATAATGATAATTGAAACCTTCTCCTTCCTGTTTGCCATATGTGCTAAGCAGTGTTGAATCCAGATCAAGAAGGATAAATTCAGGACGTTTGATTGTATAGACAATCTTACGCATTGCCTTCATGAGAGTATCAAACTGTCTCAGGGTGTCATTATCCATGCGGTTATAAAAGCGTGACAGCGTCGGCTGTGAAGCCAGTGCTTCCTTTGCAAGGATTGCAGTAAGGATTGGATCGTTGGTAAGTTCATCTGCGCAGTCATCCTCATAGTATGCTGAAAAAATCTGATAGATGACCTGCAAAAGATTTTCATCGTCCTTGTGAGTCCGGCGGCTTGAAGAATCATTGGTGTGAAATATGCTGTCAATCAGCTTGTCAAAGTGCAGTTTGCTGATGAATTCCTTTATTAGGAGAAGACCAGCATCGGAGGATAAATCACCTCCGTCAAAATTTAATTTAAAACGCTTATTGCTTTCTAAGGTTGTGTAATCTAAACTAGACATATGAAGCCTCTTTTTTGTTATGTTTTTGGATTCGACACCTAAAATTGTAACAGAATCGGGGCTTTATTAATACCCCTAAGGCTTCACTTATTGGGTGAAAGCAATATGCAGTTTAAATGCAGTAACTATGCGGCTTTGTAATTAAGCCGTGAATAATTCAGGTTTAGTTTTATTCTTACTACATTTGCATTGCTATCCTCTTTGATATAGTCAATGAAGGCATCCATTAATTTGGATTTTCCACTACGTCTTATGCCAGTAATAACCTTTATATCAGGTACATCCTTAACAGCCTTCAATCTATTTAAATAACTCTCTCGCTCTATTAATAGTTTGTCACCTCAACATAATCTTATATCACTTCGCATTTTTAAGAAATGTTTATTTTTGCGAAATATAAAAAGCCCTCTTTGGGCTCCATTCAATGTAACTTTTGTAAAATAAAAATATGCAATGGAGAGAGGAAGAATAAAGATAAAGCAGGGACCACCATAAAAGGCACGCTCCTGCTTTTGGGTTTATGATTAAAATGCTCTTTCTGAAACATACAGTGACGCACGGCTCTGAATGTGATCAAGCTCGGCACTGTATACCTTCGTTTCTTTTCCAGAAAAATCGGTCTGTTCCGTTTTGGTCTATCACACCATTTTTTATACAATAAACATCATCACATAGAAATTCTATATCTTCATGATTATGACTTGTGATAATAATTATTTTTCCCTCATCACGAAGATTTTTTAGCAGCTCCCTTACTATATCAACGCTTTCTTCATCTAACGCATTCATTGGTTCATCTAATAGTATTATCTCCGGATCTTCCATAATTGCCTGAACTATTCCGAGCTTCTGCCGCATTCCAAGAGAATATTCTGACACCTTCTTGGGACTATCGGGATCAAGTGACAGTTTTTTCATGAGCATTTTAATATGCTCTTTTGATGTTTTACCTCTTAAAGCTGCAAGATATGACATATTCTGAAACCCTGATTTATTCTCGATAAACCCCGGTTGGTTTATTATAAAGCCAATCTTATTATAAAACGTAAAGTCTTTATAAGCTTCCTTGCCATTTATTACCAGACTTCCACTCTCGGGTCTTGAAAATCCCGCAATACTTTTAAGAAATACGCTTTTCCCCGACCCGTTTTTCCCGATAAGGCCATAGATTTTCCCACCATTAATACTGAGGTTCACATCTGATAGAATTCTCTTGTTTTTCACTGCCAAATTCACATTTTTAATTTCTATTGTTATATTTTTCAAGACGGCTCCCTTTCACAAATATAATCGCAAACAAAATAAGTGTCACAGTAAAAAAAGCAGCAGCATATATCGGTGTTATTCCATAAGCATTGTACATTCCCGTATAACTTTCAATATTTATCAGCGAAACAGGTGACAGAAGATACGCATAATATGACCATGAATTATAAATCATAGTATCAAGAAACACGAACAATGAAGCTATGATAATCCCTGATTTGTTCTTAAATGTTGCATTAAACGAGCAAGCGCATATTGACAGCCATACAAGTCCAAGCCACTCAAGAAATATCGATAAAACAAGCGCTCTTACGGCATCATAGTTTCCTATAATCTGATCGCTTATTCCAATTTGAATTCCATACAGTTCTCCTGCATCGGTTCTGGCTATTGTCCCCCATATTTTCCCCCATGAAAAAACAAGTGTTTCTTCACCTATGAGATATAAATTAGCAAGAAGTACAATAAATATCACATAGAAAAAAGCTGTAAGCATCAGGTATAACACGGTTCCTATATAAAAGCTGCGTGCTCCCGTTCTGCTTACCACATATGGAAAAAAGCGGTCTATAAATGGTGCGTTGCTAATGATAAAAATAAAAGCAATAAGTATTAACATCTGACAGGTGAAATCACTAAAAACAAAAATCGATATCATTGGAGTTGTTTTTATACCTATGCTGATAACGAAATTCCTTATTGGCTCAACTAATGTGAACATAAATATTGCTAGCAGCAATAGAGTTATCGCACTCTTTACTGTAAATAATTCTTTTTTTATCAGATAGGTAGTAACTTTAATTGAATAAATGAATTCACTTTTCATTTTCTTCCACCTTTTTCACGAAGAAGAAGCCACATGTGATAACCACGCAAATCCATATTATCAGACATGCTATGACAGTAGTTTTTTCTGAAAATAGAGTAGTGCGGCACATAAACCACAGGTCAGGTCTCGCATCCATCGGCAGATTTACAAGAACCATAAGTCTTGTGAATGCAAAGGCAAACAGAAGTGGAGCAGCTGTTACTGCGTACCTGTTCCTTACTTTCGCAGAAAGCAGAAGCGACGCCACATTAAAAAGAGATGCTCTTAAAGATGCCAAAAAAGCCATCATACAAAAATATGGTATCCCTCTTGCCTTGCAAAGTAATTCAAAAAACGGAAGTATATTTGTCTCCATATCAAAACTCCTGGAGTAAAGTGGCTGAAAAAAAGCAGAAGTAGTTACAAATAATAGCATTCCCATAAATGTTACATAGCTGCTTCCTATAATGGTAATTATTATTCTTACCACCGCATATATCCTTACACTCCCCACTCTTTGGATTATATATGGCTGAACTCCACTTTCATATTCCATGCAAAAAAGTGAAGTAGCCGGCAACGCTGCCAAAAGAAGTGCAGCAAAAGGCATATAATTTCCTCCAAATGCATAGGAATTAAACAGATAATAAAAAACAGTTATGTTTCCTTTATTGGAATTCCATAGGAACGGAATTTGATTCCATGTGTCCAGGCATATACAGAAAGCAATACCAATTACAGCTGCAATTGTCGTTGGAGAATACATTATTTTTTTAATATCCGCCTTTATAAGCTTATTCATATGCCAAGTCTCCACCCGTCAATGCATTAAAAGCGTCTGTCCTTCCATCTTTATAATAAAAGCACCAGTATGGTTCCATTGAACCCGCGGAATTATTAACATCAAATAATGGAATATATTCCAATCGAATATTATTAATTTCCTCTTTCTCTGGAACTATTTGAACGTCATACTTTTCTTTAAGTTTGCTGATAGCCTCGTCTATAGATATCAAGCTTTTATCCTCTGACGATTCAAGTTCTTCTATTCCATCAGATAATATATATTTGACATTATTATCATCCATGATCATCTCTATTGATAATTGTTTTCCATAAGAGTCTTCACTTGTATAGTTCAAGCTTGCTTCCTTGAAATTTGATATCGGTATTCCGTCGATTTTTATACCGAAAGAATAATAGTACGTAGAATCACTCACGATTCTGTCTGCTTCTTTAGCTTCCATTTTTCCTTCGCCAAATCCCATATCTTCTTCAAGATATTTTTTCCCCTCCTGATATGCTTCATTGTCGAGTTTTTTAGCATGTATTAAGTATAATTCTTCATTTTCGCTCAATTTTAATCCTGCGGTCAATAATTCGGTTGCTCTTTCCACCTGAGCTTTGTTGATATTATCATCTGAACTATCATCGTCCTGATAATACTCATATACCATTTCATTCAATGTGTTATATCTTTCATCCGAAACATACTCAATATTGCCATCCGATGCACTGAAATAAGCCCCATTTCCAAAATCGTAAAAATTATTTTCATCGTTCATTTCGCCGTTTTCAAGTTTAACTCCGAAAACGCCTGCCTCTTCATTGATATCCAATGGCCGATCACAAACTTTATATGTAAATAACTCTCTCTCTTCTTTCGGTACTGATGCATTTAAAGATATGTTATCTGCTATCTCCACATCAATTTTCTCACCAGTTTTATCAATATATGATGTTCTTGAATTACTATTGTTATTTTCTTCTCCGCATCCGCCCAAACACATTGCAACTATAGACGAAATTGCTATTATATAGATTTTATTCACCTTTTTTCTCCATAAAAAAGGCGATAATCATAAGACTACCGCCCTTGAATTAATACTGATACTTACGGTGCAAACTTTCCAGAAACCTTTAATGTTTTGCTGGTAGTACTTGAACTATCTTTTTTGTAACCCATTCGCATTTTTTGCCCTTTTTTAACTGAAGACTGATAAGCAAATGGATATCCTTTAACTTTTTTGGAAATCAGATGATAATAATCTACATTATCTTTACCTGACCCGAGGTCCCTATGCATCCTGCATCCAAAAATATTCGCCTCTGATAGATTAGATTTTTTGCTAATTGAAATATACCAATTTCCATCATTATCTGTTTTCTTGTAAAATGCGGTCAGATATGTATCAGCCGTATTAGTGAAATAATGACCTTTCCCGCCAAACTCGTGATTTGAAGCAAAAGCAGTGATCGGTGTTGTTGCCAGATAAGCAACCATTGCCAACATGAAACTGACTCTTAGAAATTTGTACATCATTTAACCTCCTCCATTTAATTGTTTGTTCATCTTTAGATAAAGATTATCATTTCATGATATCAGAGTCAATAGTATTATTCTACTTTTCTTATTTTTCCTATACTAATTTGCTTTCTCTTCAAGTGTTGAAACAGTTGTCTTAATAGTATCTATAAGCAAAGTATATCAGAAAGTAAAGAACAAGCAGGGACCACTACGAAAGATATGCCCCTGCTTTTATTTCATATTTTTACCAATCATATTTAACTTTCAGATCGAGGAAATTTTCGAATCTGGGTAGCATTAAGATTACCTTGCCGCGTTCATCTTTGATAATACCCTTTGCTATAAGCGATGCTCTATATCTTGAAAAATCTGTCTTTTTCTTTCCTGCAAGTTCAAGCAGTTCAGAAACATCCATTGATGGTTTCTTAGTTAAAAATGAAAGATAGTAGCGTTCATTTTCTGTAAGCTCAGTCCATATTTGTTCATAAACATATTCTTTCAGAACATCATCAAATTGTGAAAACACGTGATTTGTAAGCTTATGGTCCTTCTCAAACCACGCATATCTTCCTAGTGCCTGATAAGCCACCGCATATCCCCTGGTGATGGCAGCCATTTCTTCAGCCTGCTTGTCATCTATTTTGAGTATACTTTTATAGTTATCTCTCATGCTGGTAAAATTCAATCTTTCAACGGGCACTTTCTTTGCCCTTTTCAGAAATGTACTCTTGTTATCATTAGACAGATCAGACACATTCTGATAAAGACCATCCATCAATAAATATATAGGAAGCCCCTGTTGTATCATGCTCTGAAAAGTATGTGCAAAAGTCTTCATAGAATCAGTCGGAGCAACTTCATCAATACCAACTAAAAGCTTTTTGCCTTTTCTTTTCATTTCTTTTAGTATTTTTTCAAGAGAGGATTCTAATGACGCGGCAGGCGGAAGCGTGTCTATATTAATTCCTATTCCAAACTTTGATAAGTTTAAATTTGTGGTGATGAACTTATTCATAAAGCCTGACGTGTCATATAATTTTGCCACAAGCTCCTGAAGCAGATCCATGGTTATATTAAGATTAATGACAATGAAATCCTTATCCTGCCTTACAATATTGAGTATCCTTGAAAACAAAACAGTCTTCCCACTGCCTCTAAGCCCGGTCAATACAAAGCAGTCCTCTTGTGGAACATCTGCCTGGAAAGCTCCGACAATCTGTTCTGTAATCGCAGTTCTTTCTATATATTCTGTTGGTATTCTTCCAAAATTTATTACATAAGGGCAACTTTGTTCCATAATGCAGCCTCCTTCTGATTGCATACTTCTACATACTATTATATAGCGCTCGTGTCTTGCATACAACTGCATACCTTTGCATGATATTTTTATCCCGCATACAATTGCATACCATTACATACTATGGCATACCGGAATAAATCGTATCAGGCAAGCATATAAGACATTTGATGCTCGTCCGTCATTTGATGTATCAGATAGTTCTGTAAGTATTGTGTTGCCTGTTATAACTAAAGATACGAACTTAACCAGTGATCAGTAAAAAGTATATAACGCATTTTCAGGTCGAAGAATACTTTCAAGGGCCGAAGTTTCAGAGACTACAGGATTTGAGAGAGATAAAACAATTCGATTACTTAACCAGTTGATGGATGAAGGAAAAATAAAGGAGACAGGGAATGGACGAGGAACAAAATACTTTGTGGAATGATTCAATTGAAAGCAGTGACTACCACGAAAGGTAATCCCCTGCTTTTCTTCATTCTGTTACCTGATTATCCTCTGAGAAAAGTTATAGGAATAATCGTCCTTACCTTAATATCAGTCTTTTACTCATCAATCCAATACTTGTCAATCCATTTTTTGTTATCTTTATCCCAACGTCTATACTGCCTTTTTCCGGTTTTTTTGTTTATTCTATATCTGTATATTATTTTTTTTGACTGAATTGTTGCTTCATTTGTTTTTTCAATGGAAATAATTTCTGTATTATTGCAATAAGCGCTGCTTTGCGTTGGGTGCATAATAATTAGGACAGCCGCAACACCAATAACCAACTTTTTCATAATTCTCATTCGCATATTACCTTTCCTCCGATTCCTTCCCAAAACTGTGCTTCCTCATAATCCGAATCAAATACTGAACCATCCGATAGAATTAAATAATAATTTCCTGCCGAATCTTCTCTGATGTAGTCAGTTTTTGGATTCATTTCAACATATTCATTATTTGGTCCAACTATATCTTCTATATTCGGCTCATATGATGCTGTAAAAACAATGAAGTACGACGCAACAAAGAATGCTGCCAGGAGTGCTGTAAATGCAACTCCCACGGGATTTATCCTGCTGCCTTTATCCGCTTTTATCAGCTCGAAACGTTCTATCATATTTGATGCATCGGACGAGAAACTCAATGCTACTGCGTTCTTCAATCTTCCAGTAGCATGCTGCTCATCTTTCTTCATTGCATCAAGTATTGTCTGTAGATAGGATTTCTTCTCAGTCTTAGTCATATTTCTTGTGGCAGTCTTATCACATCTTATTTCCAGTGACTGCTCCAGATCCGCTTTCATCCTGTAAACCAGTGGATTCCAGAAGAACAGACATTCTGTTACAGTAGCCAGAAGTAAAATCAGAAAATCCCTGTTTTTGATATGTGTGAATTCATGCAGGAAAATATTGTACAGCTCTTCGTCTGAATAGACTTTATGCAACTCTTTAGGAAGGATAACTGTTTTCCTAAATCCCCCTATGCTCAATGGACTGCTTATCTCTCCAACAGTCTTAATGTCCACAGTATTATTAATTCCGACCTTCTTCTTTGCATCAGAAGCTATACCGTTAATTCTATTGTCTCGTACTGAGGTCATGCTGTTAACACTGATCCGCATTTTTATATATCTGACAAGAAGCAGGCTCAATGCTGACAGTACTATTACAGTGTAAGATATACCTAAAATCTTATATGCAGGAAAAATCGGTTTCTTGAACAGTTCATCAGTGAAGAATAAAAAATCAGATATCGGATTCAACCATTTCATATCCACGACCATCACCAGCTGATGGTCAAGCGGAATTATCAATCTGGCTAACGTAAAGCAATATAAAAGAACTATCTCTGATATTGTAAGTATTTTATTCTTTAAAAACTTTTTTCTAACTATGAATATAACAAATAACAATATACTGCTCGAAAAAACATTCATCATCAGCATGTTAAATATTTCAATTACACTCATACTCCCCTGCTTGCCCCTTTTACCTTATTTCATCAATAATACTCTGAAGTCTGTTTACCAGCTCTTCTTTTTCCTTCTTGCTGTGTTTCCCCCTCTTGTATAGCGCTTGAGCAAGTCTGTCGATTGATGAGAGACCGAAACCATCATTCTCAAGTGTCATGGCGGCATATTCTTCCTTCGTTACAGCAGGTAGGTAAGTCCTTGCATACTGCGTCTTGTTCTGTTCCAGGCCATCAACCTTTATCAGTTCCTTACTCAGCAATCCGTTTACAGTACGGAAAACACTGAGCTTGTTCCAGTTGTCCTCATCCAGATAATTCAGCATATCCATGCTGGTCATGGCCTTATCCGCCTTCCATAGCATGTCCAGGAGTTCTTTTTCCCTTTTGTTAGCCAATTCGTTCATATTTTTTCTTCTCCTTATTGTATTTTTGGTATCCCATCAAAATTATTATAATCCATTTTTGATATTAGTGTTATATATTATTACACTATTATCTGCTTCTAATCGATAGGCATAGGATAGAAATGAAAAAAGAGTACTATGATGCTCATAATGGAGTTCACAAGGGTTAAAGTCTGGTATAAATCACAGGTATTAAAAAATGATATTAGTATAGGCGGAATGATATCGTGGTGCTATTATTAATTCTAGATTAAAGCACGTGCTGTCAAAAACTATATTCAGGAGGGAAACAAGAAGAAATGATGACTAAAAAATATATATCAACTGCAATAGTCATATTTGGCTTATGCTTATCGCTATGTGGATGTTCAGAAGAAAAAGATGTCCCGATGGATGAGAGCAGATTTTTTCCTTCGAATGAAAAAATATACAGTTCGTTTAAGACTGAGTATAAGGGAGAAACGAGGGAGCAGGACTTGGAAGGATCAAGCAATTATCTCTCTGTTGGGGTATTTGATAACGATTCAAAGTGTTATCACGATCAGGAAAATGATATTGAGAGTGGTAAGCCATTTGAAGCTTTTGTTTCGTTGACAAATGGACTTGGAAAAGAGCATAATTTCACATTGGTTGTGCTTGATAATAGCGAACAGGTTCCCTTTTCGGTTGATGGAAACGAGTTGGAATCGTGCACGTTTAAGGTTGATAACGACAAGAAAATCCATGTTCCATTTTCTGTCAACAGACTTGAAGACGGCATACATAACATTGATTTCGTTATCTTCTGCGGCACATATGAGAACAATGCAGGGCAGGACAAAATGTATACTCTTGAAAGCGGAACAAGAGATCTTGTTATGCACTGCAGATTGAATGTCGGTAACTCCTGTTATGCAGAACAGAAAATAAGTTACGATAAGCCGAAAACCTATACGGCATCGAATGATGGCGTCAGCTTCAATACTGTGCAGACAGCTGATTATTTTGAAATCGGAAATCGTGATAATGAGCCAAAGAGAGATTCGGTTATCCTGTTCCAGAATTATAAGCAGATTGATTTTCCAGGAAAAGACACAAAGGTATACAATGTTGAGCTCGCTGAATATAAAAGTGTCAGATTCCTTATAGACGATATCTGCAGAACCAGCGATGGTAAACAACACATTAATCAGGCTCTATGTATGAACAAAGAAGGTAAGGATGATTATTCCTACAGCTTTTCTCAGAGGATAATCAGGTAACAGAATGAAGAAAAGCAGGGGCTTGCCTTCATGGTCGTCCCTGCTTTATCTTTATTCTTCCTTTTTCCATTGATGTAGTTCCACTCAAATTGCCACAGATTGAATAATTATCTTAGGAAGCATACACTTATGAAAAGAAAAACAGTTAAATCTAATGGAATATTTCTGTGACCATTTTCATACCATGATATCATTTGTCTGTTTGCGTAAAATAATTGATCAGCAAGTTCACTCTGACTAATTCCTTCTGCTGTCCGTAAATATTTTATTCTTTTACCAATCTCTACCGAATTTCTCATCTTTTTTCCTCGTATGAATGCTTCTCCAATTTGCTTGACACTGTCGAGCAAATACTTTTAAATCTCTTCAGAATGGCTTTTAGACCTTGCCACAAGCTTTTTAAGGTCTTTCGCAATAAAATCTCCCAGCAACAATAGCTTGCATTTTGTCGTATAATCAACTTCAAACTCATTCATATCAAGTTTCAAAAAAGCTATCATCTTTTCAATATCCACTTTATTTCTAACTCTTGCTTGATCCCAGGCCAGCTCCCTTCGCTCATCATTGGATATATGCTTTTTTCCCATGCTTCCCCCATTATTCATGATGCAAGTATGTCAGAAATCTTATCGCCTATACCTTCAAGCGCCATTCCTACTGCCACAGCTGCAAATGTCACAAGAAATGCAGCAAAAGACATCGCTGCAGAGATAGCAACAGCTCCCCACATCTGCTTGCTGACATACATGATGATTATTGCAAGCATAACTAGGTAAAAGAGCCCCAGGATTACACATCCAATTCTGGAAAGCACCTCAACCCATGTTCTGATGAAGCAAACCATCAGGAATACCGGTAACAATATGATTTTCACTAAAAGCTTTAATATAAACATAATCAACCCTCCATTAACTCGTCATAGTCTGTATTGTTATTGTTGACTGCTACATGCTGATAGTTGCTCTGTGCGCCTTCATTGCATTCAGCCTCAAATTGCATATCCGCTGTCCCGGACACATTAAACAGCATTGCCAGCAGATAAGCTCTTGAATTTTGCGGTGCTTTTTTCAGCTTGGACCAATTCTCTATAACCGTTTCAAGCTGAAATCTATTAAGCTTCATAAATCGCCCTTTAACGACATTCAGTTCCCTTTCTTCCCCAGAAATGGTGATTTTCCTACGTTTGGAAGTAAGCACATCAACAATCAGATCTTCAAGTCCACGAACTTTGCTTTCCCAGTGTGGATAAGCATTGCAGATTGCATCAGTCCCTATATCTTCCCTGACATAGAGTCTTGTTGCTGTTTCATCATCCAATCTCATCTCATCCATCTGCGAAACCATAGTATTACTGGGATAGATATGGATAAGATTTTTATTATAATTATTTTTATTAATATTATTTTTATTAATGCGTCCCAAATCGTAAACTTCTTGCGTGTTAGAATTTGGTACTCTAGAATCCCTATTTTTCACATTCTTGACGCTTACTTTTTGGGCTTCTGACACTTCTGTTGTTTCCTAAGGATCCCTATTTTTCAACTTCTGAG
>JAEEGJ010015025.1_pt1 | contig 18187 bp, 18 predicted proteins | sample 8958761 | NCBI WGS metagenome assembly JAEEGJ01 (sample SAMN16246546, study PRJNA631951) | gut metagenome | biome: gut microbiome; feature: rumen; material: RS-attached | host: Bos | place: Iran: Karaj | collected 2018-10
ACCACCATTTACTCTGATTATCCGGATATCTCCTGCTACACTACTGTCGGCGCCTTAAACTATCTCGATTGGGATAACGACAGCAGCACTTCGGTTAATCCTTTAGAGCGCATCAAAGAACTGCGCAACCGCAACTTCTTCATGCTGGCTATAATGAAGACTTCACCTCTCGTACTTCAGGAAACCGTTTATAATGGCGGCGCATACAACGAGTCAGTCTCTTCATCGGGAGAATCTTCAGGGTTTTCGATCATACAGTCAAATGTAACGACTTCAAAGAGTACCGGATACAGCATCTTCTTCCTGAATGATTATGCTGTCCTGAAGAATCTCGGAAATCTTTCCGTCCTTAATGACAACGATCAGAATACGTTCTCGATGATAGCTTTCGATTCCACTCATTCTCCCTGCATGCTTCAGACTCCGGATTATGTTCCTTCACCCAATGTTGATAACACTGCATTTAACGCAAATAACGATTCACGTTATACGATAAACGGTAAAACGATGGGCATGAACACTGTAGATCAGGTCACTCATTACCATGTTAATATCGCATCCTACATTCAATTGGGAGAATGGTTTGACTATATGCGTGCAAACGGCGTATATGACAACACCAGGATAATCCTTGTATCTGACCACGGAAAGGACCTTAACCAGTTCGGCATTAATTGCAACGGTCAGAATCTTGAATCCTTCATGCCGCTCCTGATGGTAAAAGACTTTAATGCAAAAGGTTTCAACGTAAAAGAAGATTTCATGACCAACGGCGATACACCGGTCCTTGCAACCGCCGGACTTATCAGCAGCCCCGTAAATCCTTTTACGGGTAATCCTTTGACATCCGACGCAAAGAAAGGGTCTCAGACTGTTTTGTATACCGAAGAGTGGAATCCCAGCGATAAGTATATCTATAAATTCCCGCCGGGACCTCATTACACTTTCAACGGCAAAACACCTGCCGATGCCAACGCATGGAAGTATCTCGGAGAGTGGTAAAACGTTATGTCATTCCTGTCAGCACTTTACACATTGATAATCTCACCTTTAGAGCTTCTTTTTGAAGTTATCTTTTCGGTTGCGGACAGGCTGATAGGCAACAGAGGGCTCGCGATCGTATTCTTAAGCATAGCGGTCAATTTCCTTGTTCTACCGCTCTACAAGAGAGCAGATGAGCTTCAGGCAGAGGAGAATGTTATCCAGGCTAAGATGGCTCCTACCGTCAAGCATATCAAAAAGGAATTTACCGGTGATGAACGTTTCTTCATGCTTCAGGCATATTACCGTGTCAACAGCTACAAACCTGTATATGCGTTAAAGAGTTCCGCTTCACTGCTGCTGCAGATCCCGTTCTTCATTGCGGCATACAGGCTCCTTTCCGGTATGCAGAGTCTTCAGGGCACGCCGTTCGGTTTTATTTCTGATCTTGGAAAAGAAGATGCAACTTTCATGCTCGGCTCTTTCCCCGTGAACATTCTTCCCATACTCATGACCTTGATCAATGTAATAACGGGCATCATCTACACAAAAGGACATCCTCTGAAGTCCAAGATACAGGTGTACGGTCTTGCGGCAGCATTCCTCGTGCTGCTCTACCGTTCGCCTTCAGGACTCGTATTCTACTGGCTCTTAAACAACGTTTTCGCTCTCGTAAAGAACATATTCTATAAGCTTAAAGATCCGAAGAAAGCTCTTAATATCGTTCTTGCAGCCTCCGGTGCTGCAGTTATTGTCTCAGCTTTGATAAGCACTGCTCTTGATGCAAGACAGAAAGTGCTTCTGGTACTGGGCGGGATATTACTGATATTCCCTCTCGTAACGGGCTTGATCAGGCGCGAAAACAGATCCGGACCGGTTACCGTAAACACCCCCGCTTTCATTGCAGGCACTGTCCTGATGGCATTGTTTACCGGTCTTTTCATCCCGGCTACCGTTATTGATTCTTCTGCGCAGGAATTCATTGATGTCATTAACCCTTCCAATCCGGTATTCTACGTCATTAACTCCATTCTTCTCGCATTTGGCAGCTGGGTATTGTGGGGCGGCGTTTTCTATTTCTTTATGAGCGACAAGTTCAAGACTCTATTCAGCAAAGCCATTTGGGTCATATGCGGTATCTCGCTGGTTGATTATTCGTTTTTCGCAAAGAAGCTCGGGATCATGTCCTCGACCTTGCAGTACAATCTGACGCCGTCATTCAAGTTATCTGATCATCTGATCAATGCGGCTGTAATAATCGCCGTTGCCGTAATCTTCCTGCTCATCTATTCGAAGTTCACAAAGATAGTAAAACCGACGCTGATCATAGGCGCGGTCGCGATCTTTGTAACCGGTCTGCTTCCTGTTCTCGGTATATTCGGAACATATTCCTGGTATGAGAATCTGAGCAGGCCGTCTGCCGAGATGCCTTCGATCCCCTTAAGCAAAACAGGCAAAAACGTGATCGTTCTCATGCTCGACCGCGCAGTAGGAACGCAGGTCCCGTATATCTTTAACGAGAAGCCCGAACTAAAAGAAAAGTTCGACGGTTTCACATACTATCCGAACACGATCTCTTACGGTCCGCAGACCAATTTCGGAGCGCCTGCCCTTTACGGCGGTTACGATTACACTCCCGAAAGGATGAATGCAAGAGAAAATGAAAGCCTTGAAAGCAAGCATAATGAAGCACTGAAAGTTATGCCGGTTCTTTTCGGGAATGAAGGCTACAAAGTAACCATCTGCGATCCTTCCTACGCAGGATACAAATGGATCCCCGACCTTTCCATTTTCAATGATCATCCGGAATTCAAATGCTACATAACCAACGCCAGATTCAATTATTTTGAAGATGAGGGCAGTAGCTCGATCGAGATGTCCAACCGCGTAAATGAACTCAGGAACCGCAATTTCTTCATGTTCTCGCTTATGAAGATCTCCCCCGTCATGCTGCAGGAGACTATCTACAACGGAGGTCTCTATAATGAGGCAACAAGCAATAAAGGCAGTCTGTATGTTTCGTCGATCGTCCAGAAAAAGGATGGCATATCGTTAGGAACAGGCTATGACAAGGTCTTCCTCGAATCCTACACCGTTCTTACAAAGCTCCCCAAGATCACACAGATCACAGACAGTAACGAAAACACATTCCTCATGATGGCCAACGAGACTACGCATTCACCCTGTCTCTTGCAGGAACCCGGTTATACTCCGGCTCTTCATGTCGACAACACGGAATACGACAAGGATATGGTCTCACGTTATACATTAAACGGCGTAACGATGAAGATGACCAACGACCACCAGGTAGCTCACTATCACGTCAATGTCGCGGCTTACATGAGGCTCGGTGAATGGTTCGATTATCTGCGTGCAAACGGTGTTTACGACAACACAAGGATCATACTCGTATCTGACCACGGCAATGACCTTGAGCAGTTCGGGAAATACTGCAACAACACTGACCTCGAAAGCTTCATGCCGCTGCTGATGGTTAAGGATTTCGGTGCAAAGGGCTTTACCGTCAACGAGGATTTCATGACTAACGGCGACACACCAACCCTGGCTACTTCGGGCCTTATCAAAAATCCGGTAAATCCTTTTACGGGACATGCGATAGATTCGCATGAGAAGCAGGGTCCGCAGACTGTTTTCTATTCAAGGATAATCGACGTTGAAGTAAACAACGGCAACAAGTTCATGCCCGGTGCCTGGTTCGTTATGGAAGGCAATCCGCATGATCCTTCAAACTGGAAATACCAGGGTGAATGGTAACTTCAAGATCTCTTAAGATCAGTTAACGAAATCCGGGTGGTCGCCCCTCGTATCAGCTACGTGGAAACCTATATGCTCGACTCTTCTTCTCATGCACTGATTGCATTCCGCGGCTTCTTCGCCGGTGCATATCTTGCCGTCGTAAAGTAGATACTTATCGCGCACCTTTACCGGTGACAGGTTGGGCATCATGACATTGGCGCCCGCAAGTATACCTTTTTCCCTTCCTATAGCGTCTGCAGTGCCGAGAGCGGTCGTGGCAGGCAAAAGAACCTTGGGGAACAGTAACCTGAGGATAGAAAGCAATCTGAGCGTAATTTCAACACTTCCCTCAGGCTCGTCCCTGAACGGTGTGTCCTTATGCGGAATGAACGGGCCTATGCCTATCATGTGAGGCTGAAGTTCCTGCATGAAGAGTATATCTTCGTAAATGTTATCTAATGTCTGGAAAGGCGTGCCCACCATTATGCCGCAACCGACCTGGAAGCCAATCTCTTTGAGATTTCTCAAGCACTGCTTGCGCTCAGCTCCCGACATCGACTCAGGATGAAGCTTTGAATAGTGCTCTTCATTAGCAGTCTCGTGGCGCAGAAGATATCTGTCGGCACCTGATTCGAAATATTTCCTGTAGCTGTCATAAGACTTCTCACCGATCGAGAGCGTGACTGCGCACGAAGGATGGGCTGCCTTGATCTTTCTTACAAGGCTGCAGATCTTCTCATCCGTATAGAACGGGTCTTCACCGCCCTGCAAAACGAATGTCTTAAAGCCCAGCTTCTCGCCTCTGTCGCAGCATGAGAGTATCTCTTCTTCAGTAAGCCTGTATCTGTCGGCATTTGCATTGCCGCAGCGGATGCCGCAGTAGTAGCAGTTATTCTTGCAGTAGTTGGTGAATTCTATCAGACCGCGAAGATATACTTCCTTGTGGAATACCTGCTCGGCGACTTCTCTTGCCGCTTCAAAGAGGTATTCCCTGTTGTCTTCGCCGTCTTTTTCCAAAAGGTATGCAAACTGATCGCGTGTGATGCTCTTAGTTGCCTTAAGCGTATCTACGATGTTCTTAAACTCAATATCCATAAAGGTCTTATTCTACCTGATGTCTTACGTTCTTATACTCGTCGCCGTCCTTGTAATAAGGGCAGTCCTTGCTCCTGATCTGAGAAAGCCTTAAGAGCTCATCCTCATCAAGATCGAGGTCACATATGGCTTCGCCCGTGATCTCATCGAAATATACATATGCGCAAGTCTCGCAGTTAGTCATTATCTTCTCCTTGTAACTCCTCCAGGAGTTCTTTGTTTCTTTCGAGGAGATTATATACCCCGTCTTCAGAAAGAACACCCCGTTTCAGATCTTTTGGCAGTTTTCCCTGCTCATCAAGCTCGAAATCCTTCTTCCAGCTTCTGCCGGTATAGTACTTTTCGAGCTTTCTCATCTCACTCTGAAACGCAAAGAACTCTTGCGGGCATTCATTTGCCCTGCCTATTATATCCAAAGCTTTATCGAAAATCTCCTCCATGCGGGAGATCCTCATCTCGGGTGTAATTCTTTTCCTGTTTACGTCCGTCATAAGACCTTCTTAAATTCGATCGTTATCGTGAGCATTCCGTCATTCAGAGCTGCTGAAATGCTGCCGCCCATCTTGCCGGTTAACTCTTTTGCTATCGAAAGCCCCAGACCAGTAGAATCGCTGCCGTCATTAACGGTGTAATACTTATCGAACAGTTTGGAGACCTGAACCGCTGTAAGTCCGGGCGCGTCGTTAGTAACGGTCGCAACACCATCAGAAGTAAGCTTAACAGACAACGACGAGGCATATTTCGTGGCATTGCTGAACACATTATCAAATATGCGCATCAGCGTCTTACGGTTGCTGTTGACCGTAACCTTTTCAGACGGAAAATCAGTTTGAGGAACAATACCTTTCGATGTGAATTCTTTATAAAAAGAGATAAGGCTGTTCTCGATTATGCTCTGAAGATCAAGCTCCTCGGTCGACAGCTGGGAATCGTACTGCACATCTGAAGAAATGGAATACTTGAAGAGCTCTCCGGTCAGATCCTTAAGCTCAGAAGTCCTTTCCTTGATACGTTCTAAGTATTCTTTTCTCTTCGCCTCGTCGTTCTCGCTTTCGAGCAGATCGACATACGAATTGATGGCGGTAAGCGGTGTCCTCAGGTCGTGTGAGATCGCGGTAACGTTTTCCTTCATGCGCTTGTCGCCGTCTTTGAGGAACACGCGTTCCTCATGAAGCTCCTGAAGCGCTCCGTTCAGATCGTTTGCAAGTTTACGGGCATTCTTATCAGATGTCGAAAGCTGAAATACAGAAGAATTCGTGCCATCCAAGTGATCCTTAACCTGATCGTCAATCTCGCCGAAAGCGCGCTGCAACAGGAGCACCTTAAAGATAAGGGCTGTTACGGTTACCGCTAAAGCGATACAGATACAGATCAGGATAAATGGCAACATGCAAAGATTATATAATATTCCTCCGTTTAACGGCAACGCATCCGGCTCCGGCCAGGATGATCAGATATACTGCTGATACTGCGATATACCTGTAAACGACGCCGTCTCTGAAGAGCGGGTACTGTCCCCAGATGATCAATTCCTGCGGGATCATTCCGATGTTCATCCTCCACAAGATCCTTGCGAGAGTAACTTTGGCATCGCCTGAATATTCGGGGTTCAGAGTGTCGGTCAAGAAATCAGAATATAAAGATCCATCAGCTTTGCGGACTGCAAACACAGTGAATCCGTCACACGGGAAATACACTTCAAAGCCCAGATCGCTTTCTTTGATCTTATTAAAGAAAGCCTGGTACGCTGTTTTATTCACCTCATATTTCATATCAAATGCCGTACCAAAATCCATCGCATTGCCCAACATTCCAAACACAACAACGCAAGCTATTATGACAAGAAAAGCTTTAAAAGGGCGCTGTACAATAAAGACAGCCAAAACGGCAAGAGAACTGAAAACCATTCCGACCATGAATTCAGCAAGGAACAAAACGGCAAATGACGGGAAATAAATGATCGCATACAATCCGTTGATTTTTGCATATACCGCGATAACAAGAATACTTACCAGCGAAAACGTAAACAGAAACACTGCATTCATAACAAGTGATGACAGAAACACTTTTCGCTTGTCTGCACCGGCCGATATCATATTGCGTATCGCGCCTTTTGAATACATCTCACCGAAATAGAGAACGTCATAGAGAACAGTTATTATCAATACAAGGATCGCAGCAACAGCCGTTATCAAGTCCACCATATACAAGTTGGTCATCGAATCCCTGTATAAGACATCTTTTCCGGGAATTGTATGATAATAGCCATCGGGGCCGAAATAATGCTTTCCTGCATTGAGAGCATCTTCCTTCTCATATTCTACGGTTACGTTCTCATCATATACAGACGGGACATGATTCTTCAGCTTCGCTCCCGAAAAACCAATGACCAGCAGCGAGAAGATGATGCATGCGCCTATTGCGATGTAGAAAAAGATATCGTGTGTCGCTCTGTAGAGCATTGATCTGACAAGCTTAATCATGGTTACACCTCTTAATTGAAATTCCGTTTGCTGACGAGATAACATCCGCCCGTCAGTATGAGCACAAGATACCCTGCGGAGAATACTGCGTATCTGGCAAACAATCCGTCACGGTACATCGGATAGATGAAAAAATGCTCAATCTCAAACGGAAGGTTCATTATGTTTGCGCGATAGAAAACACGCGCAACACCGACAGCCGTATCACCCGGATAGTACGGATCCGGCTTGTCTGACAGAAACTCAACAGTCTCATTGTCTGCGGGATAATAAACTCTTCCGACACGGAAATCATCAACGGGGAAATACCATTCACCTTCACCGGAGACCTTATATCCGCCCTCAACGAAGCTCTTGATCTGCTCGTTGTCAATCGAATAAGGTCTTGCAAAGACTGCATCAATTGCGGTCAGGCTGACAAGTGCCAAGGCTACGATCGCACCGCAGAATACGAATGAAACAATCGGATTCTGATCAACAAAAAGGATCAGAATAAACAGCGAAGTAAGCGTTACGGTAACAAGCAATCCGGTAAGAACAGCTGCAATAAGAGCAGGCGTGTAAAAAATCGGATAGAAACCGGCAATGAGTGTGCATGCCGCAAGGACTGCAAATACGAGGATATACATGAACAGGCACATAATTGCGTTCAAGATAACTGACACAAGATAAACGGACACTTTACTTGTTTTAACAGTAACCATGTTGCGTATCGCGCCGTCTGAGAACATCTCGCCGAAAAATACCATTATGAATAATGAATCAGCAGCAAATATGGTGAGCAGAACCATTGCCAGGAGTTCACTGACCGAGCCGCAATTGGCGATGGACACTTCATACTCATTCGTCTTGCCTTGAAGAAAATCAAAGCTGCCCATGTAGACATTCTGAGTAAACTTACTGACAACAAGCGGATCCTCTTCTTCAAACTTGGCAAATTCCGTCACGTCAGTCTCAGTCTCATGGTCATGGTATGTATACGTTGCGTGATTTTTAAAGCATTCAGAGTATTTTCCGTTCGAACCGCCGAAAAACAAAGTAAACACTTCAAGCAATACGAGTGCCGCCACAATAATCCATACCAGCTTACTGCGAACCAAACGGTATGTCATTGGTTTAAATACGCGTGACATATCAGCCCTCCAGAAGATTAATGAAATAGCCTTCAAGGCTCGTATCAGCGTAATTGAATTCGAGCAGCTCGCAGCCGGCTTCCTTTGCCAATTCATTCATGACGGTCAATGTAATCTCGCCCCTGACAGCAAGGTTGTTTTCGTCTTTGATCTCATAAGCAAAGCCCTTGTCGTCAAGTAATTTGCAGAGCATAGAGGCATCAGACACTTTCGCATTTACGGTCTTTCCAGAATCTGCATGCAGTTCTTCAGCTCTGATCTGCTTGATGATCTTTCCTTCATCGATGAACGCGAAATCAGTTGCCACCTTGGCGAGCTCATCTAGCAGATGGCTTGATATAATGAACGTCATTCCGCGCTCTTTGTTGAGCTTTAGGATAAGTTCCCTAATAACGACTATTCCCTGAGGATCTAATCCGTTGATAGGTTCGTCAAGGATTATGAGATCTGGGAAACCGCAAAGAGCGATCGCAAGACCTAATCTCTGGCGCATACCGAATGAATACGACATTACAGGCTTCTTGCCTGCTATCTCAAGTCCAACAAGATTTATAATCTCGGGGATCGTCTCATAAGAAGTAAGACCAAGATTCATATACTGGATCTTCAGGTTCTCATATGCATTGAGAGTTCTGTAATAAGCGGGAGTATCGATGAGAGCTCCGATAACGGGACAGGCAATCTTAAACGTTCCCTTATTCTGTTCCTGAAGGCCAGATACGATCCTCATAAGTGTTGTCTTACCGGCACCGTTCTTGCCTATAAGTCCGAAGATGGAACCCTTGGGCACCTTGATCGAAACATCTTTCAATGCTTCGTGCTTCTTATACTTCTTAGTGAGTGAATCTGTTGTAAGGATATATTCCATGGTTTTCCACCTCCATAGCTAGAGGATATACCATGGCATCTTTCAAAAACAGTTAAGAAACAGTTAACCTGAATCCTATTCCCCAGACCGATTCGATCTCGCCGCCGAAGCCCGCCTGTTTCAGCTTTCTTCGAAGGTTGCTCATATGAACTTTAAGAGAATCTTCAACGAGATCCGGAGTGAATTTCGCAGCTGCTTCGAGCAGTTCTGTTTTGGAAATGACCCTGTCGCTGTTGATAAGAAGGACCTTGATTATCGCGTATTCGGTCGGTGTAAGTCTTACGGGTTTTCCGTCAACAGTCACGCCGTGAGAAGATTCGTCCATCGTGAGATTAGCAAATGCAAAAGACTGAGTTTTCTTCTTAAATTTCAATGCAACTTCTATCCTTGCAAGGAGTTCTTTGTTATCGAAAGGTTTGGTTATGTAATCAACGCAGCCAAGTGATAAAAGATCTACTTTATCGTCTACGCTGCTCCTCGCGCTTACGGCGATCACGGGTGTGCCGTCCGGAACGATCTTAAGCAGTTCTTCGCCCTTCGTGTCAGGCAGCATGAGATCCATCAGGATGAGGTCGGGCATCGTCTTGATCTTTGGTTCTGCTTCTTTGCCGTCAAACGCGCACAACACCTCGTATCCGTTCTTCTTCAAAAGACCGGACACTATCTTATTAATATCTTTATCGTCTTCGATTATGAGAATACGCGTCATGTTCCACCTCGATGGTTGCATTATAGCAAAAGAAAAGGGCTGCTCCAAAAGAAGCAGCCCCCATCCATAGTTTTCTTATTTCTTCCTTACCTTTTTCCCGAACCGGGCTTCGAAAACTCCATCTTTCAGGTTTGTCTCAAGCAAAAGCTTATGCTGCTCCAATATCCTTCCGGCAATGGCAATGCCGGTTCCCGGAGTGAAACTATCCTTATCAGTCTTGTTCCTGATCGTAACCGCTTTGCCGGCAATATCAACCTCTATCTTGGAATCTTTGCTCTTGTATTTCGCTGCGTTATCCAGCAGACAATAGATCGCAGTATTGAAGTATTCCTTGTCCATCTTTATCTGAGTATCGCCCTTTATCTGAACATCTTCGCCGAGCTTTGACGCTACCTCGCCGATACATGAACGGACAGACTCTTTGGAAAGCTTCCTGTCAGATCTTTCAGCAGTCTTAAGGATCGCTTCAATATCCTTGTTCATCTCAGCGGTTTTCGCAAGGATCTGATCGGCATATCGGTCCTTATCGGCATCACTTGTAACGTCTTTCAGGTTCTCAGCGTAACCTCCGAGGATCTGCAGAGGCGTCTTCATGTTGTGGGCCAGTGAATCAATGAGATTATTCTTGAAGATGTTGTTCTCATAAGCTTTCTTATACTGGCTGTAGGGCTTGATCGATACGAGCAGCGAAATTACAACTGCAGCCAGCGCAAGAAAAACAGCCATTACGATGTAGAACGGCCGGAAGTAATAATCCGCCGGAACATTTTTAATGATAAATTCAACAACATAGAGTTTTCCGTTGATCTTGTAGAAATCAATGGCTCCGCAGCCGCCCAAACTCTGCTCATTGACTGTATATCTATATCTTCCGTCTGTGCGCTTGTTTTCTGCAAACTCTTTAAACAAAGCTTCAAAGTTTTCATCTTTGTAATCTTCTTCTTTGAGCTCATATGCTTTTTGAAGCTCGCTCATGCTGTTTGCGAGAAACAGTCCGTTGTTAGATTTTATGAATTCATCCGGACGTATGCGTACCGGAAATAAAAGCAGGTCTTTTTGAAAACCGCCACTGCTAATGTTAATATAACGGTCCGCTTTTGAAGCATCGGTAAAATCCCATTTTTTAACGAAGAAAGGTACTTTACCCGTTTCATACGATATGCCATATGACTCGTAGACTTTCCCGAGGTGAAGAGTGTCACCTTCCGCATAGAAGGTTTGAGCCACCGGACTGCGATACTGGTAATACCCGCTGTAATCAAGAGCCAAAGTGAAAAGCATGTTTGAGAAATACAGATCGGACTGGGCAGCAAGATCCCAACTGTTGACTACACTTGTATCAGCATAGTCTTTGAAAAGCCAGGCCTCGTCACATTTTTTATATTCGATCGTCCACTCGTTGTTACCGACGATTTCAGTTCTTTTGCCTTTTGCAAGAAGGTCCTTGTCGTTTGTAACATAATACCAGTGACGCATCTCGTCTTCCATCGGCAGACTTTTGTAATCACTCTCAGCTATTGTATTAAAGCTGCCGTCTTCTTTTACCTCTGCGAACCTGTAATAATCTGCCGTAAAGAAATTCGTGACAATATCGATAAAAACATCACCGTTTTTACCTTCAGCATAGTTTCTGACAAGGCTCTCATATCTTTCACGGCGTCTGTTCCATCCGGAATCGATCGCACTGTTGTAAGCAAGCACCAAAGTGGCTTGCGATATGCTAAATACGACTGCTGCAATTAGTAATGCTATGACCAGTCTCGGCAAAAGGAAACTGAAATAACTTTTTCTTTTCATTTGTAACTCCTCCCCTTAGTCGAACCTGTATCCGACTCCGATAAGAGTCTTGATGCGGGCTCCTTCTTTACCAAGTTTGTGGCGGAGGTTCTTCACGCGGTTATCTATTACGCGCTCGGTGATGTACATGTCATCGCCCCAGGCAACAGCCAGCAGAAGCTTTCTGGTTATGGCGACACCCGGATGCTGCATCATGTACCTCAGGATCTGATACTCTTTGGGCGGCAGATCGACGGTTTCACCTGCAACAGTGACTTCAAACTTAACAGGATCAACAGTTATCTTTCCGCTCTCAATGATCTTTCTGGATTCATGTTCAGTCGTCGTACGCTCGAGCATTGCAAGCAGCTTGCTGTACAATACCGCTATCGAAAAAGGCTTCACGATGTAATCGTCTGCACCTATCTCGTAGCCGTAGAGGGCATCTTCCTCCCTCACTTTTCCCGTCAGGAATACGACCGGTATATCCGATTTCTTCCTGATGAGCTTGCAGAGTTCAAATCCGTCAAGGCCGGGCATCATGATGTCGAGTACGATAAGGTCGTAGGATCCGTTGAGGAACTTGGACAGGCCTACATTCCCGTCCTCAGCAAAATCCAACGCTATCTTGTCGCGCCTTCCGAAATAATCCCCGATGACCTGCCTTATCTGGCTGTCATCTTCAACCAGCAACACCCTGTACATGAATCTCCTCCGTCAAGAGTATGTTACATGTACAGTGTATCGTTCATGTATCAATTTAACAAATATGTCGCGACCTTCGCAGAGCAGTACCATCCTGTTACGGCCGGAATTATAGCCGTATACTATTTCGTAAACTATTCGGGCTCAAAAGTTTACGTTTTAGTTTACTTTTTGAAAAAGTAAACTTTAGCGTAAACATTTTACCTGAAATTCTTTACGTTTATCTTTACGGAGGAATGTAAGATTACTTTTCCTTCTCGAAAGCGACAAGTCCGATCTTTGTCGGATGGTCAAGAAGAACAACATCCTTGCCCTTGGTCTTATGGAAAAGAAGCATCGCAGTGATAAGGATATCGCCTGCGCCGCCGATTATCTGGATCACGCTGATCGCTAACAAAATGAAGTTTCCGACAAATATCGAGACAATGCCGAGCACAACACCCAATATCGTCATGGGCATCATGGAACCCAGGATATACATGGATTTGGTAAGAGGTGAAGTGCAGGTGCAGTAAGGCGTAAGTGTCTCTTTCTGAAAACCGAATTCGATGTCCTTCTTACCGTTCTCAGCACCGATTGTCCAAAACCACCCGTGTATCTTTTCATGAACGACGGTCAGAACGATCGATGCGGCTATGATCCCGCCGATCCCTGCGAAATACAGCACAGGATTCTCATCCAATACTTTATGGAAATCAAACATACCGTTTCTTAATAAGTATCCGGCAATGATGATGGCAACAAAAGGAAGTGTCAGCAAGATACCAACGAAATTTGCCGTAAGTACCGATATCTGTATGTCCTTACGCTCATAGCCTTTTTCAAGGAGCTTCTTCTCCTTCTCATCAAAAGCGGCCTGGCGTTTCTTCTCAGCTTCGGTAAGCACGTGACCGTCGCTGGTCGTTATCTTCTCTATATTCTTCTCGTCACCCATGATCAACCTCTTTCAGGCACAAAAAGCACCCTAAAATCACCCCGGACATTATAACACTGATCCAGGCTCAGAGTGATTCAATGAATGAAAGGAACTTATCCAGCGTCCTGCTCTCTTCACGCGTAAACATGAAGAATCCGGCCGTATACCACGAGTGAGTGTTTCTTTTATCTTCAACTTCATATATCTCGCACTTATTGCCTACCGTCTCTGCTTTCTGCGCAAATTCCTCAGCACACTCAAATTCAACAAGCCCGTCATGACGGCTCTGTATAAGGAGCATCGGCACGTGATTCTTCGTCATCAAAGACCACGGTTCACCCTGACGCCTGTCATAACCCTTTTCGAAAAGCATTCCGATAAGCATTGCGAGTGTCTTTGTCTGACTCTTTCTGAAGATATACGGTCCGCCGAATCCTACGTAGCCGATTACATTTGAAATATCCACCTTGTACTTATCCTGAACGTCTTTGCAATAGCACATTATAGAAGACAGATGAGCGCCTGCAGAAGGACCGGACAACACCGTTTTCGATATGTCTATCCCCTTATCTTTAAGATACTTCATGGCTGCGTTATATGCGCTGCAGACATCTTCCAGCTGCACAGGATATTTGTTTTTGGGAGACAGCCTGTAACCTATTGAGACAAAGCGGTACCCTTCCCTTGCCATTGTCTGTCCGACATAATCGAAGAACTTCGGATTGCCCGCGTTCCATCCTCCGCCGTGTACCCAGACTACTACCTTGTCACTGACAGGTTTTGCGGGTTCATAGTAAAGGAAATACTGCTCCTTATCCTCACCATAAGAAACATATTCAGGCGTAAACTCCTTCTTTGTCTTGAAAAGAAGACGCCAATAGATCGGGTAGTAACTTAAATTCTCTCTTATGTAATCGATCATGAAATAAAGTCCTCGACTTCCTTGACCCACTGCTCGTTCTTGAAACAGGCCAGTTCCGCATGAGCAAAGCCTTCAAAGCATCTTATCTCAGTCTGGGGATTTGCTTTTTTCATCTTTAGCGCGCACTTGCGTGAGACCTGTTCATTTCCTTTCGTTCCGTGCATGAAGAGTATGCGCATGTCATCGGGATATCCGCTGAATTCGAAATACGAAAATACACTGTCGATTATGTTTACGATCGACTGCTCTTCCATGTTATCTGCGACGTTCAGATAGAACGGTATCATCTTCTCTGGCAGGAAATCCCTTTTTGCACTCTCTAAGATCTTCGGATCACGGGCCTTTGACTTTGCGATTATCGATTTGTAATTCTTCTTGAATACAGTCTTCAACAAGCCGTTGATATTAGAAAGCGGCGCTCCGTCGAGAACGAGATTACCGATCTTTATGTCTTTGCTTTTCGCAGCCGTTGCAGCGATCCTTCCGCCCATCGAGAGGCCTGCGAGAAGAAAGACTTCTCCGCCGAGTTCATTCTTTATATATTCCGTAATCTTCGCTGCTTCATCATCAACTGATAGGAACGCGCTCTTCTCACTTTGTGTATGACCGTCAAGTTCAGGTACTATGACATAGTACTTTTCTTTGAACTTTTCTATAGCATCCGTCCAGATCTGCCACGGATTGAGCATTCCGTGAACGAGTATGATCGCTTTGTTTTCTTTATCTCCGAATGTGTGAAAAATCATATCAGACCTTACCTCCAAGCATTAGTATCACTGATCTTGCGAGCTGGTCGAACATGTCTTCGGGCTTGTACTTGCCTTCAACATGAGGGACCTTAAAGCATTCCGTAAGCACATAACCCGTCTGTACTCCGTGATATGTAACTATCATGAACTGCAGTATCTCATCGACTGAAGAGACCGGCTTAAGCTTATTCTTTTTGATTATCTCAGTCAGGAATCTGCCCGTTGCTTCCGTAGCGTATAGAAGCGGGCTCTGCTCGTCTTTGCCGAGCCTTTGCGCAATGTTCATCGCTCTTTCCGGATCTGCCATCGCCATCATATCGCTGTAGATGGAGACCTTAAGAAGATCCGTTCCCACTTCTTTCATTTGATCCGCGAGCATTCTGCAGATCGCACGGATAGTCTTCTCCCACTGCTCCGGCTTTGCTTTCTTCAGGATCGCGTCAAGCTTCTCATCTATCGTATTGTTTGCGTTGATCGTGATCACCAGATCCTTTAAGACTTCATCCAAATCCTTATAGTACCTGTAGATAACACCGTGCGAAAAGCCTGTCTCTGCTATTATGTCCTTCATCTCGACAGAAGTTATGGGTTTTCTTACGCATACGCGGTATGCCGCATCGATTATCTCTTTGCGCTTCTTCTCATAGTATTCTTCGCTTACTTTCGGCATACCGACCTCCACTCATTTCAAATAGATGACACGGTGTCATTTTAATTCCGAAAAGGGTGGTTGTCAAGCAAATATTTGCCTGAAAACAAAACGGGAAAGGCCGCGCGGATATCATTACCTGTTATACGCTCTGTTTGGACAGAAACAGAGCGCATAACAGAGAATCATTCCCCGAAAACCAGCATATTACCTGTTTAGCGCTCTGTTCGAATAAAAACAGAGCGTGATACAGAGAATTCTTTTAAAGATCGTTATGCCATCACAAATTATGATTTAGTCAGATCATCAAAGCGGGAAAGTTACGGCATCTGCATATAATTTCTGAAGAGTCCTTATGAAGTGATCCAGGCTTTCTCTGTTATCCGTCTTATGCGTGCATAGCACCAGGTGAAAGCATTCCTCGCAATCAAACGGCATCCAGCAAAGCTGTCCGCTGTGGTCATTAAGGAATCCCGGGTGCCACTGTGCTTAATGGTCTTGCCAAAAGGCTCGAACATCAGCTCTCATTAACAAGCTTTCCCGTCATGTGTTCCGGGATAAGCTCCAGGCACTGCGCTCTCGGGAGAGCAAATTCAACTTCATGTCTGATGTATTCTTCGTCATTGGTGAACTTACGGCACAGGTTTATTCCTATCTTCGTTATCAGCTCGGGATCAGTTACAAACCTGATCCTGCCGAAAACAACCACTGAGGTTATATTGAGAGCCCATTCGCCTTCCTTCCGGAAACCCTCGTCCATAACGCAGAAGCTCACCTTATCGCATTTGCTTATCGCATCGATCTTGTGGCCTTCTTTCGCACCGTGAAAATACAGTCTTCCGTTCTCTTCGCAATACCAGTGATCAAGAGGGATACCGTACGGATAACCGTCATCTCCGATCATCGAAAGAACGCCGCGCGGCTGCTCTTTCAATACTCGGATACACTCCTCTTCACTTACCTGCTGCTTAAACCGTCTCATCTTTCTGAACATAAGTTGATCCATCCTCCCTGCCGTAAGATCAGTCAGGCTGCCGGCTTTTGTCCGGTCATTTCACATCAATGTTATCACAAGAAGTCAGATAACCGTCGGACCTTTCCTGTATCTTCCGAAAAACACGCCGTCATCAATAAACTTGTCGGCATCGGAAACCCACATCGGGAACTCGCCCGTATTGACTGCGACCTGACCATTGAGCATACCCGTATGGAAAGACAGATGCCTGAACTGGCGAAGCACAAGTTCCATTCTCGTGAATCTGCATTTTTCGGGACACTCGTAAAGCATCTCATCCGTCAGAGTATCAAGATAATCCAAAGTCTTCTTTTCGACCGCATCCAGATATTCAAGGAGCTGTTCATCCGAAAGCACAACTGAAGTCGGATTATCGGGATTGTCCATTCCTTCTTCGTGAAAAGACGGTTCCTCGTAAACGTTCGGATTGATGAACCATTTATCTGCCGAATGCAGCGCGTGATAAACCCATCTCCAGCACGGCGCGCCGCAGCACAGAGCATCTCTGTCGTACGCTTTGATCGATGTCCTGATATTGAGAAAATTCGGGACAACAGTTCTCTTGATTATCTTTACCAGATCATTCATTTTATATTCTCCTTTAAGAACCCGTGAAATCGTATTTCCTTACGCCGAGCATCCAGAATCTGTAGCTTAAATATACGAACAGTATGCCATATAAAGGCGATATCCATGACAGGATCGGAACGTTAGAAGGCTCCAGTATCACAAGGCTCGGATAGTATGCGATGAAGGCGATCGGGATGATGAACGTAAATATTATCTTGAAGATCCCTTCAAAGATCGACGAAGGATATTTCGCGAAATCCTTGAAGCGGAACATGATGACCATTACGTATCCCGAGCCCTTTATCCAGAAGCAAGTCGCGGCCGCAAAGTTCATGAGGGCGATCATGAAGAGCGATGCGGTCAGAAGGAACACCAGAAGCTTTAAGATAACCAAAGGTGTTACCGGAATTCCAATCTTTATCCACGCAAAGACAATCGTACCGATTCCGAAAGCCAGCTGTCCCAATCCCTTTACGTCAAACACTTCGGATATGAAGTAGAAGAACACGTTCACGGGTCTGAAGCAGTACTTGATGAAGTCACCGCTCTGTACCATGAACCTTAAGTTCCAGTTGTTATCGAAGAAGCACTGAACGGGTGTCAGCGCAACGAGCGAAAAACCGTACAGGAACAGCATGTGATAATAGTCCCATCCGTTGATCGTCGGGAAGTTATGGAACAGGATCATGAAGGTGACGAAGCCCGCCAGATTGGTCATTATCATTCCGAAAGTCGAAATGATAAAGTCGGCACGGTAGCTCATCTTGCTCTTGAGATCCTGTATCAGTATCTTCCTGTAGATACGCGCATAGAATGCTAATCCTCTTTTATGCATGTCAGCCTCCGTTCACGGTTACTT